>RRZU012004785.1_pt1 | contig 13482 bp, 10 predicted proteins | sample 2165561 | NCBI WGS metagenome assembly RRZU01 (sample SAMN10456909, study PRJNA506462) | wastewater metagenome | isolation source: wastewater sludge | place: USA: Moscow, Idaho
AAGCGGCCGCTCACCGCGCGAACGCCGCCATTCCTCGCGGAACATCTCGAGGAAGGCCGCCTCGACCGCGCCGGGCGCGGGAATGGCGCCGACGCCTTCGGCGACGCCGCAGCAGCTGGCCTGCGCATGCAGCAACTTGGCGCACAGGAGGCCGCCGCCAGCGTTGGTGTTGATCTCGATCAGGCGCGGTCCGTCCGAGCCGAGGTGGAAGTCGTAGCCGAGGAAAACGCCGGCCGCGAGCGGCGCGTGGCGGGCACTCGCGGGGGCCCGGGCAAGGACGCGCGCCTGCCAGCCCGGCAGCCGCACGACGCGGTGCATGGCCGCCGCCAGCCCGGCCATCGCGTCGAGATGCGCCTGAGCGACGTAGAGCGCGCGCCCCGAAAAGAGGTTCGGACGTTCGGCGAGCCAGGCTTCGGCCACGCCCTCCTCGGCGGCCAACGCATGCAGCAGGCGCGCCCGGTCGACGTTGTGGCAGGCACAGCCGCGGTTCAGGGCATCGGCTGCGGCGCGACCGTCATCGGCCATTGATGGGCGCGTCACGCGCTGCGCTCCGGCAAGGTTTCGCCGGCCAGGAAGGCCAGCACCTCGGCGAGTTCGCGCGTGCGCCGCATCGGCGGCAGACTTTGCCAGACGCGCCGGCCGTAGGGCTTTCCGGTCAAGCGCGGGTCGCAGATCATCAGCACGCCGCGATCGGTCTCGGCGCGGATCAAGCGCCCCGCGCCCTGCTTGACGTTGATCACCGCGCGCGGCAACTGGTAGTTCATGAAGGCGTTGAGGCCTTCCTTCTTCATCTTTTCGATGCGCGCCGAAAGCACCGGATCGTCGGGCGGCGCGAAAGGCAGTTTGTCGATGACCACCAAGGACAGCGCTTCACCGCGCACGTCGACGCCTTCCCAGAAGCTCTGGCTGCCGACGAGGATGGCGTTGCCGAGGCGGCGGAAGCGTTCCAGCAGTTCGCCCTTGCCCGCCTCGCCTTGCACCAGCAGCGGCAGCTCCAGGCCGGCGCGTTCGAGCGCCTCGGTGAGCAGTTCGTGCGTGCGGCGCATCGCGCGCAGCGAGGTGCAGAGGAAGAACGCGCGCCCACCGCTCGCCTGCACCGCCGGGAAGGCGGCCTTGACCACGGCTTCGGTGTAGGCGTGGCTGTTCGGGTCGGGCAGCCCGGTCGGGGCATAGAGCACGGCCTGCGCGCCGTAGTCGAAGGGGCTGTCCCAGCACGCCGTCTCGGCGTCGTAGAGCCCCATCTCGGCGCAGTAGTGGGTGAAGCTGCGCTGCACGGCGAGCGTCGCCGAGGTGAAGATCCAGGCGCGCGGATGCCCGCCCATCTGCTTTTGCATGATGCCGGAGATGACGAGCGGCGTGGCGTTGAGGTGCAGCGCGTGGGTGTAGGTTTCGCCCCAGCGCACCGAATCGGGCGCCGCGTCCTCGCGCCAGCGGCGGAAGCGGATCACCAGCTCAGCGGCGCGCCGCCAGCAATTTTCCAGACCTTCGGAACGCGCGGCCTGGGTTTCGAGCAGCGCGGTGAACACTTCAAGCTCGCGCAAGAGGCCGACCAGCGCGTTATCGAACCCGCCGCGCTCGTCGAGCTGGGCGAACGAGAAGCGCGCCGGCTCGACGGGCAGTGTCAGGCGCAGGTCCTTCGCCGCTTTCTCGACGCTGGCGCAGAGCTTGGGCAGGTCGAGGCAGTCGCGGGCGCTGACGATGCCTTCGGTGCGTGCATCGTGAGTCAGGTCGAGCACCTGCGCGGTCGAGACGTTTTCGCCGAAGAACAGGCTCGCGGTTTCGGGGAGCTGGTGCGCTTCGTCGAAGATCACCGCGTTGCAGGCGGGCAGGAGTTCGGCTGTGCCTTCGTCGCGTAGCATGACGTCGGCAAAAAAGAGGTGGTGATTGACGACCACCACGTCGGCGGCCATCGCGTCGCGCCGCGCGGCGAGGACGAAGCAATCCTGGTAATACGGGCAATCCTGGCCGAGGCAGTTGTCGCGCGTCGAGGTAACCATCGGCCACACCGCCGAATTTTCCGGCACGCCGGCGCATTCGGCCTTGTCGCCGGTGCGCGTGATTTTGGCGAAGCGTCCGATGCGCTGCGAATGCACGATGTCCTCGCGCGTCAGGAAGCGGCCTTCGTCGAGCGTGCGTTCGAGGTGGTAGTGGCAGAGGTAGTTGGCGCGCCCCTTGAGCAGCGCGATCTTGACCGGCACGCCGAGCACGTCGCGCACGGCCGGAAGGTCGCGCCCGAAGAGCTGGTCCTGCAGGGTCTTGGTGCCGGTCGAGACGATGACCTTACCGCCCGAGAGTAAAGCCGGGACAAGGTAGGCGAAGGTTTTTCCGGTGCCGGTGCCGGCTTCGGCGACGAGCACTTTATTGCCCTTGAGCGCGGCGGCGATGCGCTCGGCCATCTCCAACTGCTGCGCGCGCAGCCGGTAGCCGGGAATGCTGCGCGAGAGCAATCCGTCGGGAGCGAAGACTTCGGCGAGCGTCGGCATGGCGGGATCTCGCGGTCAGTGCCGGTCTGGAAGCGCCTGTGGATGCGGCCTCGAACCAGGCTGCGGCTGCAGGCCGCTCAGAGCATGTTCTCCAGGAAGGCGCGGGTGCGCGGATGTTCGGGCGCGGCGAAGAATTCGCGCGAAGGCCGCGACTCGAGGATTTCGCCGCCGTCCATGAACACCACGCGGCTCGCCGCTTCGCGGGCGAACCCCATTTCGTGCGTGACGACGATCATGGTCATGTGCTCGTCGGCGAGCTCGCGCATGGTGCGCAGCACTTCGCCGGTGAGTTCGGGGTCGAGCGCCGAGGTCGGCTCGTCGAAGAGCATGATGTCCGGCTCCATCGCCAGTGCACGGGCAGTCGCCACGCGTTGTTTCTGCCCGCCCGAGAGGCGCGAGGGGTAGGCGTCGCGCTTTTCCAGCAACCCGACCTTGCGCAGCAGTTCCTCGGCCTTGGGAATGATCGCGTCGCGCTTGATGCCCTTGACGGTCATCGGCGCTTCGATGATGTTCTGCAGCACGGTCATGTGCGGGAACAGGTTGAAATGCTGGAAGACCATGCCCATGCGCCCGCACAGGCGGCGCACGTCGGCGTCGGGCAGGTAGTGGCAATACCCGCTGGCGTCGGTCTTCACCAGCGTTTCGCCTTCGATGTCGATCTGGCCACGGTCGATGGTTTCGAGATGGTTCAGGCAGCGCAGGAAGGTGCTCTTGCCCGAACCCGACGGCCCGATGATGGCCACCGTCTCGCCCTTGTCGAGCGAGAGCGAGACGCCGCGCAGCACCTCAACGTGCCCGAAGCGCTTGTGGATGTCGTGCGCGCGCAGCATCGGCTCATTCGTCATAGACGGCATATTTCTTTTCCATCCGCTGGAAGATGTAGGTCAGCACCAGCGTCATGATCAGGTAGAAGGCTGCGGCGACGACGAAGGGCGTGGTCGAGAAGTCGCGCTGGACGATGCCGCGCGCCGCGCGCAAGAGGTCGTTCATGGCCAGCACGTAGATCAGCGAGGTGTCTTTCACCAGGGTGATCGTCTCGTTGCTGACCGGCGGCAGGATGCGCTTGATCACCTGCGGCAGGACGATGCGCCGCATGGTCTGCGGATAAGTCATGCCCAGGACGCGTGCCGCCTCGTACTGGCCGCGTCCGATCGACTGGATGCCGGCGCGGAAGATCTCGGCGAAATAGGCCGCGTAGTTGAGCACGAAGGCGACGATGGCGGCCGGGAAATCGGGCAGCTTGATGCCGATCACCGGCACGAAGGGCAGCGCGAAGTAGATGAACAGCATCTGCAGCATCAAGGGCGTGCCGCGCATCAGCCAGATGTAGCCGTTCACCGCGCCGCTCACCACGCCGAAGCGCGAGATGCGCAACAGCGCCAGCACCAGGCCGAGCGGCATCGACAACACCAGGGTGATGGCGAAGACCTGCAGGGTGACCCCGGTCCCCTCGATGAGGTGGGGCAGAATTTGTAAGACGTAGTCCATGCGTTAGTGTGCCTCGGGTCGGGTGCACCGGCCGTAGCCCTTGCGGGGCGCGGCGCCGGCGGCGCACGATCGGCGAACACCCGCGGGCCCTCGCATGGCCATCCCCGGTGTGCGCTGCATCTCCCCGATACTCCCTGTTGTTCTGGTGCCCGAACCGTCGGTTACGAAGGCAACGCCCCGGTCCGGAATTCCGGCCGGGGCGTCCCGTGCAACGTCTTGAACGATCAGGGCGTTTCGCTTACGGCTTGATGATGTCCTTGCCGAACCACTTGGTCGAGATCGCGGCGGCCGAACCGTCCTTCTTCATCTCGTCCATCGCCTTCTCGATCTTGGCCATCAGCTCGGTATCTTCCTTGCGGGTGCCGATGCCGTAGTCTTCGGTGCCGAAGTGCTGCTCAAGCACGCGGTACTCGCCCGGCTTCTTGGCCGTGTAGTAGCGGCCGACGACTTCATCGACCACCAGCGCGTCGTGACGGCCGGCCGAGAGGTCCATCAGCGCGGTAACGTTGTCGCCATACTTCTTCAGCTCCTTGAGCGACTTGGCCGTGGCTTCGTCCTTCTGCACCGCCTCGATGGCGCTGCTGCCGTCCTGCACGCCGACGACCTTGCCGGCGAGCCCGGCCTTGTCCTTGATCTCGGCCTTCTCGGTGACCACGATGATCTGGCGGTTCTCAAGGTAAGGCTTGGTGAACAGGATGTTGGCCTTGCGCTGCTCGGTGATCGTCAGGCCGTTCCACAGCACGTCGACGCGCTTGCCCGAAAGCTCGGCTTCCTTGGCGCTCCAGTCGATGGCCTTGAACTTGACCTCGAGGCCCAGACGCTTGCCGGCTTCCTTGGCCAGGTCGATGTCGAAGCCAACGAGTTCGTTCTTGTCGTCGCGGAAGCCCATGGGCGGGAAGTGATCGTCCAGACCGACCGTGATCGCCGCCGGCGCGGCAGCGACCGGGGCCGGTGCGGGCGCGGGCTTGGGTGCCGGCGCCGGTTCCTGCTTGCTGCAGGCGGCGATGAACACCCCGGCGACAAGCGCCAGCAGGAGAGCCGAGATTTTTTTCATTGTTCTTCCTTTCAGTACGGGTTGGACAACCCGGACCCAGACTAGCTGTGTTCGGGCTCGCGCGGCAAAACCAGATTGAGCAGGACGGCCAGCACGCCACACAGGCTGATGCCGTGCAGCGAGAAACTGCCAATGGTAACACCAAGCCCGCCAATACCGGTAACCAGCGTCACCGAAACGATGCAAAGATTGCGCGCATTGGACAGTTCGACGCGACCGTCCATGATCGTTTTAAGACCGATCCCTGCGATCGAGCCGAAGAGCAGAACCATAATGCCGCCCATCACCGGCAGCGGGATGGTCTGCAGGACGGCGCCGAACTTGCCGACGAAGGCCATCAGGATGGCAAAGCACGCCGCCCAGGTCATGACCACCGGGTTGAAGTTCTTGGTCAACATCACCGCGCCGGTCACTTCGCCGTAGGTGGTGACCGGGGGGCCGCCGAACAGGCCGACGACGTTGACCGCCAGACCGTCGCCGAACAGCGTACGGTGCAGGCCGGGCGACTCGGTGTAGTCCTTGCCGGTGACCGAGCCGATGGCCAGGACGCCGCCGACGTGCTCGACGATCGGGGCGATCGCGACCGGAATCATGAACAGGATCGCGGCCATGTTGAATTCGGGCTTGCCGAACTCGGGGATGGCGATCCACGCGGCGTTGGTGACCTTGGAGAAATCGACGATGCCCATGAAGATCGAGACGACGTAACCGACCGCAACGCCGACCAGGATCGGCACCAGCTTGAGCAGGCCGCGCGCACGGATCGCCGTCAGCATCGTGGCGAGGAGCGAGATCGCGGCGATGGAAATCGCCGTTTCGTACGGGATGACCTGCGCATCGCCGGCCTTGCCGGTGGCCATGCCGACCGCGACCTGCGCAAGCCCGAGACCGATCACCATCACCACCGGGCCGATGACCACCGGCGGCAGCAGGCGATGGATGAACTCGACACCGCGCCACTTCACGAGGGCCGCCGCGACGTAGTAGAAGAAGCTCGCGGCAGCCAGCGCGCCGAGCGTCGCCGGCATGCCCCAGGTCTGCACCGAGTAGATCACCGGCGCGATGAAGGCAAAGCTCGAACCGAGGTAGATCGGCACCTGACGCTTGGTGCAGAACTGGAAGATCAGGGTGCCGATGCCGGCGCCGAGCAGCGCCAGACTGGGGTTGAGGCCGGTCAGAAGCGGCACGAGGACGGTCGCGCCGAAGGCGACGAACAGGATTTGCGCGCCGGAGAGGGCGGTGCGCCAGACGGGTTCGGTGGCAGTGTTCATGGTTCTCCTTGTAGAAAGACTGGCTAAAAAAAAGAGCCCGGAGGCTCTTTTTCCCGCTTACTTGGTTCCGAAAATCTTGTCGCCCGCATCTCCGAGGCCGGGCATGATGTAACCCACCTCGTTGAGCCGGTCGTCGACCGCCGCGGTGTACACGTCGACGTCGGGATGCGCCTCCTGCATGGCCTTGATGCCTTCCGGCGCGGCAACCAGAACCAGAGCCCGCACGTGCTTGCAGCCGTTGCGCTTGAGCATGTCGACGGTGGCAATCAAGGAGCCGCCGGTGGCGAGCATCGGATCGACGATCAGCGCCATGCGCTCGTCGAGCTGGCCGACGAAGCGCTCAAAATACGGCTCGGGCGCCAGCGTCTCGTGGTTGCGGGCGATGCCGACCACGCTCACCTTGGCGCTGGGAATCAGGTCGAGCACGCCATCGAGCATGCCCAGGCCGGCGCGCAGGATGGGCACCACGGTGACCTTCTTACCCTTGATCTGGTCGATCTCGACCGGACCGGCCCAGCCCTGGATGGTGCAGCGCTCGAGCTCGAAGTCGCGGCAGGCTTCGTACGTGAGCAGGCGCGCCAGCTCGGCGGTCAGTTCACGGAATTTTTTGGTGCTGATATCGACCTCGCGCAACAGGCCGATTTTGTGCTTGACGAGTGGATGACGAACCTCGACGACAGGCATGACGCTCTCCGCTGATGTGAATTCTGGCTAAACCGGAAAATTATAACCGCAAAGCCTTCGCAATGCACGAACTTTCCCTTTCGAGAAAGGAAATGCTCGAATTCGCGCTTTCGATATGACGATTGCACAGGCAGGCGATATACTCGAAGTTTTTTGCACGCGCCGTGCCCCACTGGAGACTGGAGAAGCAATGTCAATCGCGCAACGCCTGACGGTACTCATCGCCACCTCGATCGCCATCCTCTTCCTGCTCTCCGGCACCATGTACACCGAGATGCGCAAAGTGTACGAAACCACCAACTACGCCAACACCAACAGCATCCCCAGCCTGCAGCTCCTCAACGACGCCAACACCCAGTTTCTGCGGCTGCGCAGCGACATCTACGGACACGTCATCACCAATGATCCGCGCGCCAAGATCGAGCTCGAAAAAACCGCGACTAATCGCTTCAAGGAAATCGGCACCCTCTTCGGAAAATACGAAAAACTGATCTCGGACGAAAAAGACCGACAACTGGCCAAAGAGCTCGTGACCGCACTCACCACCTACCAGCACGACCTCGAAGTCGTCCTCGCCGCCTCGCGCGACTACCGCACCGAGGATGCGATGCGCGAAATCGAGACCGCACGCCAGGTCGGAGAAAAACTGAGCGCGCTTTTCGACAAGCTGATGGATCTCAACGAGGAAACGGGGCGCGAACACGCCGCAAGCGCGGCCAGCGAAATCAAGCGCGCCACACTGATCAACGTTGCCCTGCTGGCCGCTGCCATTGCCGTCTCGCTGATCATCGGGATCGGGATCACGCGCAGCGTCACGCGCCGGGTCCTGGCCGCTAACACCCTCGCCGGACGCATCGCAGCGGGCGACCTGAGCCACGCCGAAACGGCGGAGGCCAAAGGGCGCGACGAGCTGGCGCAACTGCTGCAATCGCTCGAACGGATGCGCCAGGACCTCGCCCAGACGATCACTGCCGTGGCGGGCAACGCCGAGCGCGTGGTCGACTCCGCCAGCCAACTCGCGGGCACGGCGCAGCAAGTCACGCAAAGTACCGAAGGACAAACTGCGGCCACCGCCTCGGCCGCCGCTGCGGTGGAAGAAATGACAGTCAGCATCGACCACATTGGCAGCAGCGCCCATGATGCCAACAGCCAGGCCGCCAACGCCGGCACCCTGGCAGTGCAGAGCGGCAAGAGCGTGGACGACGCGACGCGGCAAATCTCCAAGGTCGCCGCGCAGGTCGAGGACACCGCCAAGACGATGCAGGCGCTCGCCGAACAGGTGCAACAGATCGGCAACATCACCACGGTCATCCGCGAAGTCGCGGAACAGACCAACCTCCTCGCGCTCAACGCCGCCATCGAGGCCGCGCGCGCCGGCGAACAGGGCCGCGGCTTCGCCGTCGTCGCCGACGAAGTACGCAAGCTCGCCGAACGCACCACGACCTCGGTGCAAGAGATCAGCGCCGTCGTCACCGCCATCCAGAACGGCGCCGCGACCGCGGTCGACAGCATGCAGACCAGCCGCGGTGTGGTCGGCGCGGTCGTGGTCAGCGCCAACCAGGCCAGCACCTCGATGCAAGACATCCTCAGCACTTCGGAAACCGTGCGCCATTCGATCGAAGCGATTTCCGATGCCTTGCGCGAACAAAAGACCACCTCGACCGACCTCGCCCGCAACGTCGAATCGATCGCCCAGCTGTCGGAGGAGAACGCCCAGGCGGTGGACTCGGTCGCCGACACGGCCAAGCAACTGGTTACGCTGGCCGACGAACTCAAACAGAGCATCGCCCGCTTCCGCCTCTAGAACGTCCAAAACCGCGCCTTAAGCGGAACCTCCCCGCCCGCCGCTCCGGGCGGGGAATGAACCACAAAAAAAGCCTTCCAAAACACGCCGAAAGTTATACGCCAAGAGCATTCATGGGCTTGGCAAGCACGCCCCTCCAAGGTATGGTTTGAGCACCTCTGCCGACACTTGGACCGCACGCCATGACCATCGCTCAAAGGCTGATTGTGTTGATCGCCAGCACCACGCTGTGCCTGCTTTTGCTCTCCGGTCTCTCCTACCTGCAGATGGACAAGGTCTACCGGGCGGCCAACTACGGTAACGAAGACACCGTGCCGAGCATGCTCACGCTCGACCGCGCCGCGACGGCCTTTTACCGCCTGCAGCACTGGATGCTGACGCACGCGGTCAGCCACGACGCCAAGAAAAAGGTCGACATCGACAAACGCATCGAGCAAGAAACCGCCCGGGTCGAACAGGAACTCAAGAACTACGCCGAACTCGTCAGCGACGACGAGGATCGCCGCCTGCTCGCCGAAAATCAGCGCCTCTTTACCGAGTTCAAGGACGTCGTGGCCGCAGTCGTCGCGCTGTCCTGGGATTACGAACAGGAAAACGCCATTCTCAAGGTTGCCGAGAAGCAGCCGCTCGCCGACGCCCTCTCCGGCCAGTTCGCCAAACACAAGCTCCACAACGAAGCGCTCGGCAAACGCGAGGCCGAAGCCGCCGCAGCCACCAAGCGCCAGGCCGCCTTCGTCTCGCTCGCCCTGCTCGCCGCCGCGGTCGCCGTCTCGCTGGCCATCGGCATCGGCACCATGCGCCGGCTTACGGCCCGCATCGCCCAAGCCAACCGGCTCGCGGCCCAGGTCGCCGGCGGCGATCTGCGCGCCATGCAGGATGCGGCCCCGCGCGGCGGCGACGAAATCGGCCGACTGATGGATTCGCTCGAACGCATGCGCGCCGACCTGGCGCAGACGATCGCCGAGGTCGCCACCCACGCTGGCGAAGTCGACGACGCCACCACTCAGCTCTCCGACTCCGCGCAACGCGTCGCCCAAAGCACCGAAGGCCAGACGGCGGCCACCGCCTCGGCGGCCGCCGCGGTCGAGGAAATGACGGTCAGCATCGACCACATTGCCTCGAGCGCGCAGGACGCCAACCAGCAAGCCCGCGACGCCGGCCTGCGCGCCGAGGACAGTGGCCAGGCGGTGGCGACCGCAGCGGCCCAGGTCGAACGCGTCGCCGGGCACGTGGAAACCACCTCCGGACAGATGGGACGGCTCTCCGAGCAAGTGCGGCAGATCGGGCGCATCACCACCGTCATCCGCGAAGTCGCCGAGCAGACCAACCTCCTCGCGCTCAACGCCGCCATCGAGGCCGCGCGCGCCGGCGAACAAGGCCGCGGCTTCGCCGTCGTCGCCGACGAAGTGCGCAAGCTTGCCGAACGCACCACGACTTCGGTGCAAGAGATCAGCGTCGTGGTCACCGCCATCCAGAACGGCGCCAACGAGGTGGCCGGCAGCATGCAGGCCAGTCACGACGAAGTCGGCACGGTCGTCAACACCGCCGGCCAGGCCAGCGATTCGATGCGGGAAATCCGCAAGGCCTCGGAAACCGTGCGCCATTCGATTGAAGCCATTTCCGACGCCCTGCGCGAGCAGAAATCGACCTCCACCGACCTCGCCCGCAATGTCGAGTCGATCGCCCGCCTCTCCGACGACAATGCCCACGCCGTCGACGCGGTCGCCGACACCGCACGCCGCCTGGTCGACCTCTCCACGGCGCTCAAATCCAGCGTTTCCCGCTTCCGGCTCTGATCCGGCGGACGCCGGCCGCCTTCCCGAAGCCACATCCGGTGTGGCCTCGGGGCGAACCATTCGTCGCGGCGCTTGACCAACCCTGGACAACACCGCAACAATCCATCAGGAAAGGACACGAACCATGCTCGACACGCCCGTCAGCGATTTCGAACTGCCGGCGACCGGCCCCACCCCCTTCCGTCTTTCCGCGCAGCGCGGAAAAACCGTGGTCCTCTACTTCTACCCCAAAGACAGCACCCCCGGCTGCACTACCGAGGCGCAGCAATTCCGCGACCTCCACGCTGACTTTCTGGCCGCCGGCTGCGTGCTTGCGGGCGTCTCGCGCGACACCCTGCGTTCGCATGAAAACTTCAAGACCAAGCAAGCCCTCCCCTTCGAGCTGATCAGCGACACCGACGAGACGCTTTGCCAGCGTTTCGGCGTCATCAAAGAGAAGAAGCTGTACGGCAAGCTGGTGCGCGGCATCGAGCGCAGCACCTTCGTCATCGATGCACACGGCATCTTGCGCCGCGAATGGCGCGGCATCAAGGTTCCGGGTCATGCCCAGGAGGTTCTCGATTACGTGAGAACCCTCTGACCCTTCCATCGGCAACAGGAGATCCGCATGCTTCACAAGACGAGCACTCGCAGCAAGAGCAAGAAATCGTCCGCCCCGCACAGCAAGATCTTCGTCCTCGACACCAACGTCCTCCTGCACGACCCGACCAGCGTCTACCGTTTCGAGGAAAACGACGTCTATCTGCCGATGATGACGCTCGAAGAACTCGACAACAACAAGAAAGGGCTCTCCGAAGTCGCCCGCAACGCGCGCCAGGTGACGCGCACCCTCGACGAAATCGTCAGCAGCCACACCGAGGCCATCGGCAAGGGCATTCCCTTGGCCAGCCCGTCGCACAAGCTGGCCAGCGGGCGCCTCTTCCTGCAAACCGAAGCCATCGCCAACGACCTGCCGATCGGCATCCCGACCGCCAAGGCCGACAACCAGATCCTGGCCGTCCTCATCCACCTGCAGCGCCTCAACCCCGACCGTCCGGTCATTCTGGTGTCCAAGGACATCAACATGCGCATCAAGGCGCGCGCGCTGGGGCTCGAGGCGCAGGATTACTTCAACGACAAGGTTCTCGAAGACACCGACCTCCTGTACAGCGGCATCCGCCAGCTTCCGGCCGATTTCTGGGACAAGCACGGCCAGGGCATGGAGTCCTGGAAGCACGACAACCGCACCGCCTACCGCGTCAAAGGGCCGCTCTGCGCCAAGCTGCTGACCAACGAATTCCTGTTTCAGGACGATGCGCAGCCTCCCTTCCAGGCCGTGGTGCGCAGCGTCACGGGCAAGAGCGCAGAATTCGAGACGCTGATCGACTACAGCCATCCCAAGAATGCCGTCTGGGGCATCACCGCGCGTAACCGCGAGCAGAACTTCGCCCTCAATCTGCTCATGGACCCGGAGATCGACTTCGTCACCCTGCTCGGCCAGGCCGGCACCGGAAAAACGCTGCTCACCCTCGCCGCAGCACTGACCCAGGTGCTCGACAGCCGCCGCTACACGGAAATCATCATCACCCGCGTCACCGTTCCGGTCGGCGAGGACATCGGCTTCCTGCCCGGGACCGAGGAAGAAAAGATGAGCCCCTGGATGGGCGCCCTCGAAGACAACCTCGAAGTGCTCAACAAGACCGACGAACAGGCCGGCGACTGGGGCCGGGCAGCGACGCACGACCTGATCCGCACCCGGATCAAGATCAAGTCGTTCAATTTCATGCGCGGGCGCACCTTCCTCAACAAATTCCTGATCATCGACGAAGCGCAGAATCTCACCCCGAAGCAGATGAAGACCCTGGTCACCCGCGCCGGCCCCGGCACCAAGGTGGTTTGCATGGGCAACATCGCCCAGATCGATACCCCCTACCTCACCGAGGGCAGTTCGGGGCTCACCTACGTCGTCGACCGCTTCAAGGGCTGGGCCCATTCCGGCCACGTGACCCTGCAGCGCGGCGAGCGCTCCCGGCTCGCGGACCACGCCGCCGAAGTGCTATAATCGGCGCCACGTTAGAGCCGTGTCCCTGTTGACACGGCTCTGTCGTTTTGGCGGTTCGCCGCCCTTGGCGGGCGCTCGCCCGACCCCCGCAGCTGCATCTTTCAGGCGGCGCGAGACGTTCGGCGTCCGGATCGAGGCGCGCCGACCCGCGCCGAGTGTCAACGCATTCCGGAGCGTCGATGAAACGCCGCGACTTTCTTTCCGCCACGGCGATCCTGTCCCTGCTGGGCGCCGCCCCAGCCTTGGCGCAAACCAAGAAGGCCCAGGAAAAAGCCAAGAAGCCGAAACCCAAGCCCAAGCCCAACAAGAAGCCGGCCGCAGCGGCCAGCGAGACCGACAGCACCGGCGCGCACAGCGAACCGCGCAACGCGGTCAGCCTGCCCGACGAGCCGGCGCCCAACTGGCGCGGCTACGACGTACGTTCGACGCTCACCCTCGCTCCGACGCGCGGCCCGACCCGGCTCTGGCTGCCCCTCGTCCAGTACCGTGACACGCCCTGGGCGCGCTCGCTCGGCCACCGCTGGCAGGGCAACTTCAGCCAGGCCGGCATCTACCGCGATCCGGTCGCCGACATGGAGGTGTTCTACGCCGAATGGCCCAACGGCGGCGAAGAGATGCGCCTTGAGCTGACCAGCCAGATCGCCACCCAGGATCGGCACTTCGACATCACCCGGCGCAACAACGTCGCCGAGCGCACCGAAGTCCTGCGCCGCTGCCTGCAGCCGACCGAGCAGATGCCGACCGACGGCATCGTGCATCGCACGGCCGAACGCGCCATCGGCCGCGTCAAGGACCCGCTGGCCATGGCCAAGGCCGTTTACGAATGGGTGATCGACAACACCAGCTACGACCCGCAAGCCG
>RRZU011704442.1_pt1 | contig 13481 bp, 12 predicted proteins | sample 2165561 | NCBI WGS metagenome assembly RRZU01 (sample SAMN10456909, study PRJNA506462) | wastewater metagenome | isolation source: wastewater sludge | place: USA: Moscow, Idaho
GTCAAGGGATTTCTGAGGAGGGTCCGGCCGGATTGTGCGGGGGATGGCAGAAGAGAAGTGGAAATTTTTTGAAAAAACACTTGCAAAATACCCGGACAGGGTATATAGTGTAGAAGAAAATAAGATACCCTATTGGGGTATACGAAAAAGAAAATCCAGAACTACAGAAAGGAAGACATACGATGGAACAGTACAATGTAACCGGTATGAGCTGCGCCGCCTGCCAGACCCGTGTCGAAAAAGCCGTGTCAAAGGTACCCGGTGTCACATCCTGCGCAGTCAGCCTTCTGACAAATTCCATGGGCGTGGAGGGAACGGCCTCCCCGGCAGAGATTATTGCCGCCGTGGAAAATGCAGGCTACGGTGCATCGAAAAAAGGCGAGAAGGGAAGCACATCACAGTCGGCTTCCACAGCAGAATACGAAGAGATGCTGAAAGACAAGGAAACACCGGTCATGAAACGCCGTCTGGTGAGCTCCGTTCTTCTTTTGATTCCGCTCATGTATTTCTCCATGGGCCATATGATGTGGGGATGGCCGCTGCCGAAATTCTTTGAAGGAAACCACATCGCAATGGGACTGGTACAGCTCCTGCTTACCATTGCGGTCATGGTCATCAACCAGAAATTCTTTATCAGCGGTTTCAAGAGCCTCTGGCATAAAGCACCGAACATGGACACGCTGGTAGCGCTTGGTTCTACCGCATCGTTTGTATACAGCGTCTACGCCCTGTTTGCCATGACGGGAGCGCAGGTACAGGGGGACATGGATGCAGTCATGAGCTATATGCATGAATTTTACTTCGAGTCCGCAGCCATGATTCTGACCCTGATTACCGTCGGAAAAATGCTGGAGTCGATTTCCAAAGGAAAAACGACCGATGCGTTAAAGAGTCTGATGAAGCTGGCTCCGAAGACCGCTGTTCTCTTAAGAGACGGAAAAGAAGTGGAAGTCGGCATTGATCAGGTGAAAAAGGGCGATCATTTCATCGTCCGCCCGGGCGAAAATATTCCGGTGGACGGCGTTGTCCTGGAGGGAACGAGTGCCGTCAACGAATCCGCGCTGACTGGCGAGAGTATTCCGGTGGATAAAGAGGCCGGCGACCGCGTATCGGCGGCGACCTTAAACCAGTCCGGTTTCCTGACCTGTGAGGCGACGAGAGTCGGAGAAGACACAACACTCTCCCAGATCATTCAGATGGTCAGCGATGCGGCAGCGACAAAAGCGCCGATCGCCAAAGTGGCCGATAAAGTTTCCGGTATTTTTGTGCCGGCCGTTATCTGCATTGCACTTGCTACGATTGTGATCTGGCTGTTTGCAGGAGAGAGCGTCGGCTTTGCTCTTGCAAGAGGTATTTCCGTTCTCGTTATCAGCTGCCCGTGTGCGCTCGGCCTTGCAACACCGGTTGCGATCATGGTCGGAAACGGAATGGGAGCAAAACACGGAACGATGTTCAAAACCGCAGTTTCTCTCGAGGAGACAGGAAAAACACAGATCGTTGCACTCGATAAGACCGGAACCATCACAAGCGGAGAGCCGCAGGTAACCGATCTTGTCCCGGCGGACGGTGTAAGTGAGGAGGAGCTTTTAAAAGGTGCCTTTGCACTGGAGCACAAAAGTGAGCATCCGCTGGCCCGTGCGATTCTTGCACTTGCAGAGGAAAAAGGCCTGGCCCGCGAAGAAGTCAGTGATTTCTCTGCGCTTCCTGGAAACGGCCTTGTGGCAAAACGGAACGGAAAAGAGCTCTGCGGAGGCAACCGCGCACTGATTACGAAAAAAGCGGTTCTCTCGAAACAGATGGAAGAGCAGGCAGCAAAACTTTCCGAAGAAGGAAAGACACCGCTGTTCTTCAGTGAAGACGGAAAGATGCTCGGTATGATCGCGGTTGCGGATGTCATCAAAGAGGACAGCCCGCGTGCGGTGAAAGAGCTGCAGAATATGGGAATCCGTGTCGTGATGCTGACCGGAGACAATGAGCGCACCGCGCGTGCCATCGGCGCACAGGCAGGTGTGGACGAAGTCATCGCAGGCGTTCTGCCGGATGGAAAAGAAGCGGTCATCAGCCGCCTGAAAGAAAAAGGAAAAGTAGCGATGGTAGGAGACGGCATCAACGATGCACCGGCTCTGACCAGTGCGGATATCGGTATTGCCATCGGAGCAGGAACCGATATCGCGATCGATGCGGCAGACGTTGTCCTGATGAAGAGCCGCCTCTCCGATGTACCGGCAGCGATCCGCTTAAGCCGTGCGACCCTCAGGAACATTCACGAGAATTTGTTCTGGGCCTTCATTTACAATATCATCGGTATTCCGCTGGCTGCGGGCGTATGGATCCCGCTGTTCGGCTGGAAGCTGAACCCGATGTTCGGTGCGGCGGCGATGAGCCTTTCGAGCTTCTGCGTTGTGACAAACGCCCTGCGTCTGAATCTGTTTCGGATGCACGACGCGTCAAAAGATAAAAGAATCAAAAACGAAATTCCAAAGGAGGATCTGAACATGACAACAGAACAGGGAATGGTAAAAACCATGACAATCGAGGGCATGATGTGCGGCCACTGCGAGGCAAGAGTGAAGAAAACACTTGAGGCAATCGAGGGTGTTGCATCCGCAGAAGTAAGCCATGAAAAAGGAACAGCCGTTGTAACACTGACAGCTCCGGTATCAGACGATGTGCTGAAAACAGCCGTAGAGGCACAGGATTACACCGTAAAAGGAATCCAGTAAAACAGGAAACATTGAGAAAAGGGAAACGCGCCTGGAATGAAAATTTCCGGGCGCGTTTCCTTTTTTTACCAGATATAGCAAAAATATTGCAATTTGTTCGGAATTTTCGTGACAAAAGGACAAAAATCCGTTAGGATAGAGAAAAAGAAGAGCAAAAACAAAAGGGTTTTTAGGATCAGGAGGTTTTTACATTATGACAGAGTACAGACTTGCAAAGCCGGAAGAGTGGGAGGACTGCATCGAACTTGCAAACTACGTGTTCAGCACGGCACACCGTCCGCACGACTTTGAGCAGTTAATTCCAAGGGTTTATCAGGCAGGACCGGAAATGGCACGGATCCACCGCGTCGCTGTTGCGGAAAACGGCAGACTCCGGGCCGAGATTGCGGTGCTTCCGCAGCAAATGGCAGCAGGGGGTAAGCTGCTCCGCGCAGGATATGTGGGAAGCGTTTCCGTGCATCCAAAGGCAAGGGGCGAAGGCCACATGAAGCGTCTTCTTGGCGACTGGATTACGGATCTGGAAGGAACGTGTGATCTTCTGGCACTGGACGGCCAGAGACAGCGGTATGCCTACTTTGGCTTTACGCCGGGAAGTGAAAAATACACGTTTTACCTGGATGTGGCAAATGTGCGCCATACCTGGAAAAACGGGGAACTCTCCGCTTACACCTTTGCGCCGCTGTTTCCGGAAAACGGCGAAGCGGACGAAGAGGCGGCAGCCTTTGCAAAGAAGCTGAATGAGGAAAAACCGCTTTACGTGGTAAGAGAGGATGTGAAAGCCTGCCTGAAAACGTTCGGCGAGCAGGCAATTGCAATCTGGAAAAACGGTGAGCGGATCGGATATCTGGCACTTTGCGGCGGAAACCAGGTTGTGGAAGCAGAAGTGCTGGAGGAACAGGATTTCGTTCCTGCACTTGCCGCTTATTTAAAAGAAAATGCGCTTGACTCTCTTTTCATTTCCATTCCGGTGTATGAGACCGGAAAAGCAGCAGCGTTATCGGAAGTCTGCGAGAGTTTCACAAAAGAGCGCTGCGGTTCCGCGATGTACCGCATTTTTGAGTTTGCGGACGTTATCGAGGCAATGCTGACCATGAAAGCAGAGACGATGGGCATCAGCGATGGAACGTGGTTCGCCGTACTGGAGGGACAGCCGCTGACCGTGACGGTAAAAGATGGAACTGTGACCGTGACACGGGAAGCCCATCCGGGGGCAGATGTACTCAACCGGGAGCAGGCGCAGGAACTGCTTCTTTCACCGCTGGCAAGTAAGGGAAGCAAGGTTCCATCTGAAATCTGGAAGAACATTCCATCCGACTGGTTCCCGCTTCCGCTGTACTGTGCGACGGCAGACGAATTTTAGGCAATGACTGTTGGGAGGCAGAGAAATATGAACGAGACAGAGAAACGAGACAGAAGAGACGAAAAAGAAGAAATCCGGTACCATGTGATTTTCTACGGCCAGGTGCAGGGCGTGGGGTTCCGTTACCGGGCGTATTATGCTGCCTACCAGCTCGGACTGACCGGCTGGGTGAGAAACTGCTGGGATGAGACGGTGGAGATGGAGGTGCAGGGTGATGAGGAGACGATCACGGAGATGATCAAAAGGATCCGCACCTCCAGCTACATCGAAATCACGGATGCAAAATGGACGAAGATTCCGCTGGAATCGGAATTCGGTTTTCATATCCGTTGATCAGGGCTGCTTTTTCTCTTTTTCCGGAATTTCGACGAGAATGATATCGCTGCCGATCTGGCAGATGCGGTCCCATGGGATCACAAAATCCTCGCCGTGGCAGAAAAAGCCGCAGAATTTCACAGGACCCGGAAGAACGAGTCCGGTAAGATGTCCCGTTTTTGGATTGAATTCCACATCAATCGGACAGCCGAGCGTTTTGCAGGTACAGATATTGATAACTTCTTTCTGGCGGAGATCTACAACGCGCATGCGGTGCTCCTTTTTACTGATTCCTATGGAAAAACATATGCGAAAATGTTGCTGCAGTTGACTTGAATTTCACGGAAAAATGCGTATACTGTAAAAGTAGAAAACTTTCCGAAATACTTATTTAGAAACGAGGACGAAAGATATGAGATGTCCATTTTGTAATCAGGATAATACCCGGGTTGTGGATTCACGCCCGATTGAAGACAGCAATGCGATCCGCCGCCGCCGGATGTGCGATGTCTGCGGCAGACGCTTTACGACATACGAAAAAGTGGAGACGATCCCTTTGATCGTCATCAAAAAAGATATGAACCGCGAGCAGTATGACCGCTCGAAAATCGAGACCGGCATCCTGCGCGCCTGCCACAAACGGCCGGTGTCCGCCGAGAAGATCAACGAGATGGTCAACAAGGTGGAGACGGAGCTTTTCAACGGCGAGGAACGCGAGATTCCAAGCTCTGTGATCGGAGAGAAGGTCATGCATTACTTAAAAGACCTGGATCAGGTAGCGTACGTCCGTTTTGCGTCGATTTACCGCGAGTTCAAGGATGTCAACACGTTCATGGACGAGCTGAAAAAGATGCTCGACAAATAGCGGGAGGCAAAAAAATGGAAGTGTCGAACTATATTAAAATGCGCGATCAGATGCAGGAGCGCTTTCTGACGTACGATCAGAAGGAGATCGAAGGGAAGTATGGCTTTGCCTTTGATGACGATTATTTCTATGTGCCGTACCTTTTTGAGGAGTGGAGAGTGAACCGCCATACCGGCGTTGTAGAGGGCTCAAAAGACCATTTTCTTCATGTGCACCAGGGCAGTTTCAATGAGACACTGACGATTTTCGACCTGCTCTGCTGCGGAAAGAAGGAGATTGTGCTCGCCGGCACGTATGCGCGCACCAATTCCTTAAAGGGAACGATCAAAGGCCGCACGATTGCGTCCGGCGTTCACGACAGCCGCGCCGCACGGTATGACGGGCATGTGGAACAGCTGAAAAAAGCATGCGTTTCCCTTAGCGGAAAACCATATTCCCCGGGAGACGCTGCTTTTGTTTTTCATGTCTTTCCGTTTCTGCCGCTCGTCTTCCAGTTCTGGGAGTCCGATGAGGAATTCCCGCCGGTGCTGAAGTTTATGTGGGATGAAAACGTCCTCGATTATCTGCGGTTTGAGACGCTGTATTACGTGATGGGAGATTTCCTGGACGCACTGGATCAAGCCTTCGATGCATGTAAAACAGAAGCCTGATACCTTTTGTGAGACAAAATCTTACGAAAATTTTTCGAATGTTTATAAAAATTTCAGTATACGAATCCCCTGGTTTAATGCTATAATGAGCGAAAGTGAGTAAAAAAAGAGAAGAGAAAGGGGAATGCATATGGCTTTTAGCATGAAAGTAACACCGGAAATAGAGGAACTGACAAACATCTGTCTGGATAACTCCAAAATGGATGTTTCGCTGTATGGGCAATACGATGTAAAACGCGGACTGCGCGATATCAACGGCGTTGGCGTCCTTGCGGGACTGACACAGATTTCAAACGTTGTGTCTTCGGATATCATTGACGGCGTCAAAACGCCGTGTGACGGACGTCTGTACTACCGCGGCATCAACGTGGAAAAACTGACCCAGGGCTTTTTAAGTGAAAACCGTATGGGATTCGAAGAAGTTGCGTATCTGCTCTTATTTGGAAATCTGCCGAATGAAGAGCAGCTCAATCATTTTAAGACAATCTTAAAACAGCAGCAGTCCCTGCCGAAGAACTTTGTGCGTGACGTTGTTATGAAAGCGCCGACCAAGGACATGATGAACACTCTGTCCCGAAGCGTTCTGACCCTGTACGCGTACGACAACCACGCAGATGATACCTCCCTTCCGAATGTGCTTCGCCAGTGCATTAACCTGATTTCTGTTTTCCCGATGCTGTCCGTCTATGGCTATCAGGCGTACAACCATTATATCAAGGGAAAAAGTTTATATATCCACAACCCGTCGAAGAAGCTTTCGACTGCAGAAAATATTCTTCTGATGCTCCGACCGGATCAGAAGTACACTCCGCTGGAGGCGAAGATCCTCGATCTTGCCCTCGTTCTCCACATGGAGCACGGCGGCGGTAACAACTCGACCTTTACAACACATGTTGTTTCTTCTTCCGGAACCGATACGTACTCCGCAATTGCAGCGGCGCTCGGCTCCTTAAAGGGACCGAAGCACGGCGGTGCAAACATCAAGGTTGTGCGGATGTTCGACGATATGAAGTCACACGTCAAAGACTGGACGGATGAGGAAGAAGTATCGAATTACTTAAGAAAGCTGCTGCACAAAGAGGCGTTCGACCAGAAAGGTCTGATTTACGGTATGGGCCATGCGGTTTACTCCATTTCCGACCCGCGTGCGCGCATCTTTAAGAGCTTCGTTGAGCAGCTGGCAAAAGAAAAACACAGAGAGAAAGATTACCGGCTGTACGCTATGGTCGAGGAACTGGCTCCGAAGATCATCGGCGAGGAGCGCCATATTTACAAAGGTGTATCCGCAAACGTCGACTTCTACAGCGGCTTCGTTTACAGCATGCTGGATCTTCCGCTGGAGCTCTACACCCCGATGTTCGCCTGCGCGCGTATCGTCGGCTGGAGTGCACACCGGATGGAGGAACTGATCAACACCGACAAGATCATCCGCCCGGCGTACAAGAGTGTCAAAGATGAAGTGGACTATGTTCCGCTGGAAAACAGATAAAACAGGCAGAAGGGCCGGAGCGTGTCGGGATTTTCCGATCTGCTCCGGCATTGCTCTGTGCAGGAAGTAATGTGTCATTGTGAAAAATAGGAGAGTGCAGGAGAATGAATGAGACAAAAAATTACAGCATAACAAAATCCGGAGCAGTCATACTGGAAGGAGGGGCCAATCGCGGCGTCTTTACAGCAGGAGCGCTGGACTTTCTGATGGAGCAGGAGTATTATATCCCTCATGTGATCGGCGTTTCCGCCGGAGCCTGCAATGCGCTGGACTATGTATCGCGCCAGATTGGCAGAACGAGGGACTGTATGATTGTCACGGATGAGAAAAACCGCTACGTCAATAAGAATATCAAGACAATCGTTGAGAAAAAAGCACTGCTCGACATGGATATGGTGTTCGAACGGTATCCGTATGAGATTTTTCCATTTGATTTTGATACGTATTTTGCATCGCCGCAGACGTGTGAGCTGGTTGTGACAAACTGTGAGACGGGACGCGCGGAATATCTGGATGACCGCGAAAATAAAGAACGTCTGCTTGCAATTGGCCGTGCATCATCGAGCATGCCGATCGCCTGCCCGATGGTGGAGATCGACGGAAACGAGTACGTCGACGGCGGTGTTGCCGATTCGATCCCGATTATCCGTTCCTTAAAGACGGGACACCGAAAAAATGTCATTATTCTGACACGGAATTTCGGTTACCGAAAAAAAGAGGGAACGAGAGGCTGGGAGCTGTATGTGGCGGCATTCCGCAAATACCCGAATCTCGTGCGTGCGCTTGTAAACCGCGCGAAACATTATAACCAGGTGCTCGAATGCATCGAAAAATGGGAAGAAGAAGGCTCCGTCTTTGTGATCCGCCCGGAGATACCGGCGGTATCGCGTCTCGAAAAGGACGAGGAGAAGCTGCGGGAATTTTACCAGCACGGCTATGACCAGATGAAAGCAAATTTTGAGGCTCTGCAGGAGTTTCTGAAAGAAGAATAAAGTTACTGTATAAACGAAAAGAGGATTGGAGAAAGAAGATGAGTGGAAAAAACCAGAAGAACCGGGGAACTATACTGATGCGGATGTTTTACCCGGACCGGAGAGAAAAAAGTGCCTATACGATCGATTACGCGGATCTGTACCGGAAAGGATACCGGGGCGTGATTTTTGATATCGATAATACGCTTGTTCCGCACGGTGCGCCGGCAACGAAGGAGGCGGCTGCGTTCTTTGCGTCTCTTCGGGAGACTGGTTTTTCCACCTGTCTGCTTTCCAACAATCAGAAACCGCGTGTGGCTCCGTTTGCCGATGCGGTCGGTTCTATCTATATCGAAAATGCGCACAAGCCTTCGGTGAAAAACTACCAGGAGGCATGCCGGAGAATGGGGATCAAAGAGGAGCAGGCGGTCTTTGTCGGGGATCAGCTTTTCACCGATGTGTACGGTGCAAAACGGACCGGACTTTACAATATTCTGACCGAGCCGATCAATCCGAAAGAGGAAATTCAGATCGTTCTGAAACGGTATCTGGAGCACATTGTACTGTTCTTTTATGAGCGTGATCTGGCCCGCGGCAGGATTACGAAAAAAAACAGTTGAAAAATCGGGAAAAATATTATATTATAAGATAAGCCTATGGTGCGCATTTGGCGCATCGTACTATGTTAAGGAGGAAAAATCAGAATGATTTCAGCAGGAGATTTTAGAAACGGCGTTACCCTCGAGATCGATGGTCAGGTCGTTCAGATTCTTGAATTTCAGCATGTAAAACCTGGTAAAGGAGCTGCATTCGTAAGAACAAAATTAAAAAATGTCATCAACGGTGGTGTGGTAGAGCGTACCTTCCGTCCGACTGAGAAATTCCCGCAGGCTCGTATCGAGCGTGTAGACATGCAGTATCTGTACAGCGATGGTGATTTATTCTACTTCATGAACGTAGAAAACTATGAGCAGATCGCTCTGAACGAAGAGACCATCGGAGATGCTCTGAAATTTGTAAAAGAAAACGAAATGGTTAAAGTATGTTCCTACAACGGAAATGTATTCGCAATCGAACCGCCTCTGTTTGTAGAACTTGAGATCACCGAGACTGAGCCAGGTTTCAAGGGAGATACCGCACAGGGTGCTTCCAAACCGGCTACCGTTGAGACTGGTGCTACCGTAAGCGTTCCGCTGTTCGTAAACCAGGGAGACAAAATCAAAATTGATACCAGAACAGGTGAATATCTGTCCCGTGTATAAGTAAGACTGTTCCCGCCGTTGTCCGTCACAACTTTCTTTGTGGCGGACACGGTTTTCTAAATAAATAGAATATTCGTCTGAAAAATGGCTGATAAAGGCTGTCGGAAGCAGCCCGGGCCCGTTTTTCTCATCGTTCGAAGTTCCGCGAACCAACGAATCTCTGGCATATACAGATCTGTACAGAGGTTTTTAAGTTGTGTTTTCCGGAGCTTTTTTGTTCCGTAAAGCAAAAATACAAAAGGCAATCAAACAGGAAAGGTGGGAAAAAATGGACTATCAGATGTTCAAAGAGCAGCTTGCCGCGCTGCTGAGAAGAAAAGCCGGCGATGATTTTGAGGTGAAGGTAGAATCGGTGCAGAAGCTGAACGGTATCGAAAAAGAGGCGTTTGTCATCAGCAGAAAGAAGGACTGGATTGCACCGACGATCTACGTGGAGCTTCTGTATGAATGCTGTCTGCAGGGCGTGCCGCTTTCTCAGATTGCAGAAAAGGTACTGGAGCAGTACCGGAAAGTGGAAGCGGAGGCGAGAAGACCGGAGAAAGCTGCCTTTTTTACCAACTGGAAAAATGCTGCGCCGCAGATCTACTGCGAGCTCATTCATGCGGAGAAAAACCGTACGCTGCTCTCCGAAGTTCCGCACAGAAAATTTCTCGATCTCGCGGTCGTGTACTATTACCAGATGCGGGGAAACCGCGTGCCGGATGCGACAATTCTGATCCACGAGACGCACCGGGAGCTGTGGGGAATTTCGGCGGAGGAGCTGGATGCCCGTGCCTGGGAGAACACCCTGCGGGATCTGCCGGTGCGCACAGACAGCCTTATGGTGTATTTGAAAGAGGAGTACGGAGTAACGTTTCCCCGGTTCGAGCTTGGTCCGCTGGCGGAACAGTTTTACCTGGTCAGCAACCGCAGAGGAAAGCTGGGTGCAATCTGCATGTGCTATCCCGGCGTGCTGGAGAGTCTTTCGCAGCGCTTTGAGGCAAGTCTTTATGTGATTCCGAGCAGTATCCACGAGTGCATGGTGATTCCGGATTATGATGTGTTCCCGGAGGAGTGTCTTTCCGACATGGTACGGGACGTGAATGAAAAGACGGTCAAGCCGCAGGAGATTCTGTCGGATCACGTTTATTATTACCACCGGGAAAGCGGGGAACTGACGCTGTGTGAGGAAGAAACGTAAGTTTGTGTGGCAGAATAGTCTGCGAATAATTTAAGAAAAAAATGGGCGGCTGGGTGGGAAAAATACTTTACAATTGCAGGAGTCTGTGGTAAACTATCATAGTGTGGTTGAGAAAACAGATCACATCAGCGTCTGTAGCTCAGGGGATAGAGCAACGGTTTCCGGTACCGTGTGTCGGGGGTTCGAATCCCTCCAGACGCGTTTTTGCTACATGGCATGCTGCGGCGGGCAGGACCGGCGCAGGACAAGGAAAGCCCCTGCTTCGGTGTGAAGTAGAGGTTTTTTTGCTTACTGAGCATATCAATAACTGATCCGGCGGATCAGTTTTGATGAAGGAGGAAAAATATGGCAAAACCAATGACAACAAAAGATAAAATCCGGGAATGGATTTCCGATAATCTGCGCTACATGCTTCTGATCGGAGCAATTCTCCTGATTGTGGCAGCGGTTCTTCTCATCGTTCATCTGGTATCACCAAAAAACGATGGAAAATCGAGCGGCGGAACCGTAACAAGCAGCAGCACCGGAAACAATGTGCCGGATAAAAAGACACAGGTAAAAGCAGACAGCAAAGCAGATTCTGAGGACAGCACAGGCATTTCATCGGACGTTTCGGATTCCGCGAATGATTCCAGTGCAGATGCTTCCAGTACCGATACCGCCAGCGCGCCGGATGCAGAGGCTGAGCCGACAAGTGAGCCGGAAGCGGCAGACGATACCAGTAATACAGAGAATACCGATAATACGGCTGTCTCCTTTGCCGCGGACAATGTCCCGGAAGTAAGCACCGTGCTGGAGCAGTATTACACCGCGCTCGGTGCAAGGGATATCAACGGTCTTTTTGCAGTAACAGATAATCTGACCGCGGAGGAGCAGGCGCAGATTGAGGCAGAAAGCGACGTGGAGTCATACGGAGATGTAAAGGCTTACACGATCAGCGGTCCAAGCGACGGAACGTACATCACGTTTGTCAGCAGCAGATGCAAATATCTGGGAATCAACCAGACCCTGCCGATGCTTTCGGAGTATTATCTCTACACGACAGAAGACGGCAGCCTGAAAATCATGGATGATACCGACAGCGATGCGGTCGTAACCGAGGCTATGAAAGCGGCGCTCGAAAACGAAGAAGTCAAAAATCTGATCGAACAGGTTCAGAACGATTATCAGAATGCACTCGATGCAGATGCTTCCCTGAGAGCATATGTAGAGAGCATTCAGTAGGAACAATAGAATAATACAAAACAAAAAAAGCAGTTTCTGGTTTTTATGAAACTGCTTTTTTGGAAGGATAAAATCATGCGCTTAAACAAATACTTAAGTGATGCGGGCGTCTGCTCGCGGCGGGAGGCGGACCGTCTGACAGAAGCGGGAGAGATTACCGTCAACGGAAAACGCGCGGAAACCGGCATGCAGGTGGAGTCTGGCGACGTTGTTGTCGTGAAAGGCAAAACCGTTGTCCCGGAGGAGAAAAAAGTCTATCTCGCCTTCAACAAACCGCGCGGCATCGTCTGTACTGCGGAAAAACGGGAGAAAAACAACGTCATCGATTATCTGTCCTACCCGGTGCGGATTTACCCGGTGGGAAGACTCGATAAAGATTCCGAAGGCCTCCTTCTGATGACGAACGACGGTGCGATCGTAAATGGTATCATGCGTGCCAGAAACCGCCATGAAAAAGAATACCAGGTCGAGGTAAACAAAGAGATTACACCGGAATTTCTGAAAAAAATGGCATCCGGCGTGCCGATTCTCGATACCGTGACGCGCCCGTGCCGGATCCGGAAAACGGGAGAGCGCAGCTTTACGATTATTCTGACGCAAGGGCTGAACCGTCAGATCCGGCGGATGTGCGAAGCATTAGGATATCGTGTCACAAAGCTGAAACGTGTGCGGATCATGAATGTTCACTTGAAAGACCTGAAAACAGGGGAGTACCGCCCTTTAACGGAAAAAGAATTAGCAGAACTGAAAAAGCAGATCGGGGAGGAAAAGCGATGAACGAGACAGAACGGATGAAGGAACTGGTCAAAAAGCTGAACGAAGCGGCAAAAGCCTATTACCAGGAAGACCGGGAGATCATGAGCAACCTGGAGTACGACACGCTGTATGACGAACTGCAGGTATTAGAGGAAAAAACAGGCGTAACACTCGCCGGAAGCCCGACCACAAAAGTCGGCTACGAGGCGATGGACGAACTGCCGAAAGAAGCGCACGAGTCGCCGATGCTTTCCCTTGATAAAACGAAAGATGTGGAAGTGCTCCGCAGCTTCATCGGGGATCACAAAACGCTGCTATCCTGGAAGATGGACGGTTTGACCGTTGTTCTGACGTACCGCGGCGGTACCCTCGCAAAGGCCGTCACCCGTGGAAACGGCGTGATCGGAGAGGTTGTCACGAACAATGCAAAAGTGTTTGAAAATATTCCTTTAAAAATCCCGTACCAGGGAGAGCTGGTTCTGCGCGGCGAGGCGATCATCCGCTATTCCGATTTTGAGAAGATCAACGAGGAGATTGAGGATGTTGATGCGAAATACAAGAATCCGAGGAACCTCTGCAGCGGTTCTGTGCGCCAGCTGAACAATGAGATTACGGCAAAACGCCACGTTCATTTTATGGCATTTGCGCTTGTGAGCGCTCCGGAACAGGATTTCGAAAATTCCAGA
>RRZU011707263.1_pt1 | contig 13481 bp, 12 predicted proteins | sample 2165561 | NCBI WGS metagenome assembly RRZU01 (sample SAMN10456909, study PRJNA506462) | wastewater metagenome | isolation source: wastewater sludge | place: USA: Moscow, Idaho
GAGTACAGAGATAGTAATGGATACAAGTAGAATCGCTACTAAAATTAAGATATTGTGTGAAAAAACAGGATTAAGCAAGGAATGTTTTGCGGTATATCTTGGGCTCGATCAGACAAATATAGAGATATTAGAACAATGTAAATTTCAATTAAGTGTAGATCAACTTCAAAAAGCCTGCGATTTATTTAATTTGTCATTAAAAGATTTAACAGATGAAAGTTTAGATGAGCTGGAGCTTGATAATTATTTTAATTTTAGCACAATGGCCAATGCTGATCTCCTGGGAATCGCAGCAATTAATAAAATTGCACAAAATCTAAAAGAAATGAATGCTATTTTAACGGCAGGAACAATGTCATGACGAAATTATCAAAAGAAAGCTTTACCATAAAGTTAAGATATTTTTGTGATAATAAATATCCGATGTCAAGATCCGAGGCAAGACGTATTGTAAAGAGTGTAAATTCATTCGAAGAAATTATTCTTGATTTTGAAGAAATCGACAACATTGGGCAAGCATTTTGTCATGAAATTTTTGTCGTATTCCAGAATGCAAACCCAAGTATAAAAATCAATTACATTCATGCAAGTGATGAAGTGAAGGGAATGATATCAAGAATTTTGAACACTGCAAAAATCCTTAATAAAAATAGCAATTAGTAAAGCAAAAAAATTATATTTTTAAATATTTGTAAATATACAGAGTTATCGTTTTAAAAATCCCCAAAAACCTTTTTTCTTAAGTTTAATATTCTCCGGATCAGGTTCTAGGGGATCGGAGTTGATAATCTCCTTAGCTGGCTCTTGTGTATTGACAGTTATTAGATTACTCTGTGCAGCAAGATGATGCGCTTCTTTTAATCTGTCATTCAACTCAGATATTTGCTGATCTTTAACTTTTAATTGCTCAGTTTTATCTGACAATTCTTGTTGTAAAGTCTTAATCACACCTTTTACAACATCTGTAAAATCTGTAAAATCATCTTTTACATTATTGTCAACTTCATCAATCCCAAACTGTTTCAAAGCAGCTCTACTAATACGTTTTCGGTTATTTACAACTTTGACAAATTCGGTTAAATCAGTGTCTAATTTATTGTAAACTGTTTGACGAGTTATCCCTGCTAGGTTTGCAAACTCTTGTATACTGATATATTCATCAATCATCTCTCAATACACTCACTTTCATCAACTAAGATATGCTTTTACTGGTGCCAGAATGATTGCACTTGAAGAAATAATTTAAAACTAGCCTATCTTTTAGCTCGAATTAAAGTTGATTTACTTATTCCAGTCAATTTTTCAACCTCTTTATAACTATTGATTTCAAGCAACTCTACAGCATGGTTAATCTGTGCTTTATTATACTTCTTTGGTCTTCCTTCAGTGAACCCTTCTTTTTGTTTGGCGATCTCTTTTCCTTCTTGGGTTCTTTCAATGATCATATCACGTTCAAATTCAGCAAATGAAAAAAATATATTCCGGATCAATTTGCTGGATGGCGTATTATCCATGATCCCAATATTTAGAATATTAACCCGAATTCCTTGATTTAGCAGATTATTAATTAACTCGCTACCGTGTGTTAAGCTCCGGGCGATTCGATCCAATTTCGTAACAATTAAGGTGTCGCCGTCTTGCAATTTAGATAACAATAGATCTAGCTGCGGCCGATCCATCTTCGTGCCGGTAAAACTATCGGTAAAAATCTCGATAGCTCCATTTTCTTTTAACATTTTTTCCTGGGCTTCGATGCTGTTACAGTCTTTGGCTTGCCCTTTGGTGCTTACTCTTGCATATCCGTAAATCATGGTTTTTGCTCCCTTTGATTGTGACACTAAGTTATGACACAAGCGTATAGTGCTATTTTACGTTAATTCTAAACCGGTGTCAATACTTAAAAGTTTTGACACCAATCTATACCCTCCGTTTGTCTATTGCCTTGCCAAAAACATCCGACTCAGCCACATGTTTAAATAAACACTCCTCTTTTTCAACGTAAATATCATACGTAATATCTGCTATTTGAAAATAAGTGTTAATCATTATAATTACCCCTGTTTTCTCTTTTTCATTGAATAGAAATTTAACTTTATTACCTTTTTTGAATTTTGACTCCACCTATTTACCCCACATAACTTCCTTCTGGGTTAACGATTTCTCGATCTGACACCTTATCGCATTAATCCCACAAATCCCAGAACCATTCTGAAAATAGCGAGAGCGCTTCATTTTTGCATTGATCCTGATAAGTTGATAACTCTTTTTCTGCAGCGCTGTACTGTTCACTAATTTCTGCATATTCGGGCACTTCAGACATAAAATGCATTCTTCTTGTGTTCTTGTCCGAGTCTTCTTCGTCTGTCTGCAATTTTTCTCCGAACAATCCGTATTTTTCTTCAAATTCGCAAAAGGCCTTCCGATGTTCTTCCGCATAAGGGTTGATCCGTTTACATGTTTGCTCGTTCGCTTCGTTTAAAAGAAAAACCATTTTCTTCAAAATAGCTTCCCATTCTTTATGAGACGATTCTTCCGAATATTTTTCTACAAATACACCAGGACAACCCTTCAGATCCTGTTGGAAATCGGATAGCATGCTTGGCATTACTTCCAAAAACCAGTAGTCAATGCTCCACAAATCTTTTTCACAATAGCCTTTGGTGATACGGTCTTTGCAGCATTTTAAATCAAGTAGAAATAATTTTATTCGCTCAATAAAATTCCATCCGCAAGATTTATAATCAGATTTCACAAAAACATTTTGCATAATAAATTTCTCCTAAATATTTCACTTGTATATGCCAGTCATTTACGGTTGAACTATTCTTGCCTTCATCTTAAAGATTATTTCAGTATAACCTAGATTCCATACAAAATAAAATAGCATCCGTATGGGGGTAGCTTTTTTATTTTGTAAAATTATTTATTAAAAAAAACAGTAACGATAATCATATTTCTTCTTTACTTTGTTTAATCTTATTTAATTCAAAAACATTTAGCATCGGTAAATTGATTTGTTTTTCAAATCCAGATAAAGCAGCAATTGCCGTTATGTAAGATCTGCTTATTTAAACAATTGAATATCAATGATTGTTAAAATGATGCTATAATTGAATTATAATAAAAGTAAAAGAGGTTAATTATGCTGAGTTGGGAAGAAATTGAGACAAATGCGGTTGCTTTTGCAGCGAAATGGAAAAACTGTGCCGGTAATGAAAAACAGCAAGCCCAGACCTTTGAGAAAGATCTGATGGGCGTTTTTGGGGTGGACTGGCACCACGGACTGCATGAACATCCGGTCATTAATAGCGAAGGACGGCAGAATTATATTGACTACCTGCTGCCGGGGAAGATCCTGATCGAGATGAAAAGCAAGGGCGAAAGTTTGATTCGGGCTTATAATCAGGGTTATGACTATGTTAAATGCCTAAAGCCCGACGAATACCCGGAACTGCTCCTGGTCTCGGATTTTGAGTGGATTCAAGTCACCAATCTAAAAACCATGCAAACCTTTAAGCAATATAAACTCAAAGATCTTAAAAAACATATCCGGATGCTCGGGGGCCTGGCCGGTTATGATTCCGCAGTTACCTTTAAAACCGATATTGAAGTCAATACCGATGCCTCCTATAAAATGGCCAAGCTCCACGATGCTCTTAAAGCTAATGGCTACACCGGTAAAAACCTGGAGGTTTATCTGGTCAGACTGCTTTTTTGTCTGTTTGGCGAAGATACCGGCATCTTTGAACAAAAATCCTTTGAGCATTATTTACAGCATTCCCGTGAAGATGGCAGCGACTTATCCGGTCGACTGACTGATTTATTCAATACCCTAAACACCCCGGACAATATGCGGATGACCAATTTGCCGGATGAGTTAAAAAAATTCCGCTATATCAATGGCGGGATTTTTGCCGATAATCTGCCGTCTGCTTATTTTGATGGCAAAATGCGCCAGATTATGCTGGACTGCTGCGACTTTGACTGGGGTTATATCTCACCAGCAATCTTTGGGTCGATGTTTCAGGGGGTCATGGATGATCTCGAGCGGCGGGCACTGGGGGCGCATTATACCAGTGAGGAAAACATTCTGAAAGTGATTAAACCGCTGTTTCTCGATGCCCTCTGGGATGAGTTTGAACGATCCAAGCGAACCCGGGAAGAACTGGAAACTTTCCATGATAAAATCGCCGGGCTGACGTTTCTGGATCCGGCCTGCGGCTGCGGCAATTTTCTGATTATTACCTACCGGGAGCTACGGCTGCTGGAATTTGAAGTACTGAAGATGATTTACGACAACAAGCAGCTGACCCTGATCAATCTCCTGTGCAAGGTCTCGGTGGAACAGTTTTACGGCATTGAATACGAAGAATTTCCCTGCCAGATTGCCCAGGTAGGACTACTGTTGATGAAACATCAGATGGACAAACAGGTCTCCCATTCCTTTGGGTTAAACCTGATTGATTTCCCGATTAAAGAATCGGCTCATATTGTCCACGGAAATGCGTTGACGATCGATTGGGAAGATGTGGTGGCCAAGGAGGGGCTGGATTATATTATTGGGAATCCACCGTTTATCGGGTCGTCAATGATGAATGAAACACAAAAAAAAGAAGCGGTTAATATATTTGGTAAAATAAAATTATCTAACAGTATCGATTATGTCGGGGCATGGTATCATAAAGCAGCAGCGTTGATTCAAAACACTTTTATAAACTGTGCCTTTGTTTCAACAAACAGTATAACCCAAGGTGAACAAGTTCAACCGTTGTGGGATAAGTTAATTCATAAATATGATGTAAATATTAACTTTGCTTATAGAACCTTTAACTGGAGTAACGATGCAAAGGGAAAAGCTGCCGTTCATTGCGTCATTATTGGTTTTTCACAGGTGCGTCAATTTAAAGAAAAATATATATTTAATGCAGACGGAACGATTGAAATTGCGACGAATATAAATCCATATTTAATAAATGCTCCAAATATTCTTGTCTGTAGCAGAAGTAAGGTGATCTGTAAAGTTCCTAAAATGGTTTACGGTAATAAACCGACCGATGATGGGAATTTTATACTGACTGAAAGTCAGAAAGAGGAATTAATTTGTGCAGATAAAAACATCGAAAAGTATATTTGCAAATATATTGGCTCTACTGAATTCATAAATAATAAAGTTCGTTATTGTATCTGGCTAGATGATAAAGATTTCACTTGGCGTAAAATTAATGAAATAAATAAAAGGGTCCAAAGTGTTCAAAATTTCAGATTGAAAAGCTCAGCTAAACCGACACGGGATAAAGCAGAAACACCGTACTTATTTTTCTTTGTTTCACAGCCAAAAAATTCATACTTACTTGTACCAAGAGTTTCCTCGAAAAGAAGAAAATATATACCTATTGGATTTATGCCTCCTGAAGTTATTGCAAGTGATTCAGCTATGATTGTTCCTGACGCCGGTTTATACCATTTTGGTATTTTAACTTCAAATGTACATATGGCCTGGATGCGGACAGTTGCCGGTCGGCTGAAAAGCGACTACCGCTATTCCGGGAATATTGTCTATAATAACTTTCCCTGGCCGGAAACCACTCCCGACCAGCAAACCCGGATTGAAACGGCAGCTCAACTGGTACTGGATGCCCGAGCCAATTACCCAGACAGCTCCCTGGCTGATCTCTACGACCCGTTGTCGATGCCCCCGGATTTGTTAAAGGCCCATAAAAAGCTCGACACTGAGGTCTGCAAAGCCTATGGCACGATCTGGAAAAAAGAAGAAGACTGCGTCGCCGATTTAATGAAAATGTATGTTGATTTAACTAAAAATAATTAAATCAACACACATAAATAAAAAAACAGACGTCATAATGTCAATTTTTTACTATTTTTTACTGTTGCTCTATATCTTTTAATGAATTACTATTGATTTATAAAGTATTCTATATGTCATACAGTAATGTTGACCTAAAAAATCAAAATGTATTTTTAACTAAACAACCGCTACTGCAATAGTGGTTGTTTTATTTTTTTGGATAACTACTCATAAACAATCTTAAAGTTTTACATATTTCACAAATTGAAATACATAACACTATTAATAATATATTTATATTTATATTAGCGCCTCCTTTCGAAAAATATCTTCTTAGATATTTTTTAGAAACGATCGAAACACTAGCTGTATGACATTGATTTAATTATAAATCTACATATAGTGTCACACAATGTATTTTTATGTATTTTCATCTCAACTGTATTTTACAATTACGACAAATCTTCGCACTGTAACTGATACTTACTTTTTGGTGTATTTAATTACGACAGATCTTCACGCCGTAACTGGTACTTACTTTTTGGTGCATTTAAAAATTCTTACTAAAACATGTCATGAAAAAGCGAAATAGTGTAATGAAAAATAACATAAGTTTAATGATTGGCATTTGTTAAAATTATAAGTTGCTTTTAATTAATTTTATATTCCTTGATAATCTAAGTCCCCTAGAACCTATTCTTGGACCTGGGGCAAGAGAGGTAGTTATGACAAATAATCATAGAGAGTAAATAGAGTTTTTAAGTAGGCAGTATAAAGAAGTGGATAAAAAAAGTGGGGATGGCCACATAGCTATTCCCAGAATTGCCACCATGATATAATCAGTGATATAAAAATATTTTTTAAAAAATTTAAAAGTCATTAGCCCTGGAGTGCCCAGGGCTAATGACTTTTAAATGGCAATATAGAAGGATTTTTGATTTATTTTTGGTTTATTTATTCTTGATTATATGCTAGAATGTTAGGTATAAATGTGCTACAAAATGGTAAGCGGTTATGCCTTGATTTAGAAGACAGAAAGGGAGTGGTTTCATAAATCCTCTGAAATCTAATGAAAAGGAAATGTTCGATGGAGTATTTAATTATACTAGTTGTTATACTGGTACTGATAAAGCTTTAAACGAAAAAAACACTAACCGGCTCTACCAAAGTGGATTAGTGTTTTCTTTCGATTTAAAAATCATGTAAAAGGCTAACCGTTTACTGGTAGCACATTTATTTTTTGTAGTTATGCTAGGATAATACGTGCTGAGTATTATGTAACCTGATGTTACATAAGGTATCTTAATTATACTGATATATCAGTAATTTGTCAAACATGAGATTAAGGGTGTTGGTATGGTAGAGTTTGTAGTTGAGGTGGCACTTAGCATTGTAGATTAGCTTTAATTCAGTTGGAAAATATGTGATGGTTATGGAGATTGTCGACCTAGAAATAGAGCATTGGTTTAAAAGAAGCCTAATACCCCAGTAAATTTCAACTGGGGTATTTTTACGTTATATTATTGTTGCGTTACTCTGCTAGGAGTAACACTTTTTTTATTTTTAAATTTCCAAGCCTACAATATCATAGAAAATATCTTCAAGAATAATTTCTATATCATAACCTTTTATCTGGATTAGGATCTTCGCAAATTGGAAGATCGGGCCAGAGATCCTCGGCAAAATCGACTTGCATATCACGATAAGCTTGTTCCCTGGACTCGCTTATGGGTTCGACTGTCTCTATTTTAGCTTTTCGGGGTTTACGCTTCGGCTCCGGAGGATCAGCTTGAATAATCTCCGACTCTTTAGCTATATTGTCTTTGCTGATCTTCAGCAGATAAGCCACTCTGTTTTTAATTTTATTATTCTTGGCAACATAATCAAGATTATTAAGAAATTGCTCACTGATTTCGTTGTTGTAGGCATTAAATAACTGTTCTGCTTGGCTACTTGTGCAAGGGATTGACCTTTTAGTTAAAAGATCAATAATTTTATAAACGTCACTTAAATCGACCTGGCTAGGGATCGGATCCGCTGGAGCTGTCTTATCTAGATCGGGAGCTTCGATACTTTTGATTTTGCTTTTTTCTGTCACAGTAAAGCGTACTCCAATATATTTTCGTGAACTCTTTAATATCTCAGTTGTTATGTTTATGTCTGTTTTTTCGTTAATTTCACGTTTGGCTATTTCTATAACCTTTTTCCTGAAATGACCTATTTGAATATGCTTATTTTCTGTTGAAGTCATTTCTCTTAATTCTTCAATCGTAAAATCAAAGGTTTTCTTCTTCTTCCTGCAACTAGTATATTTCATTTTTAATATTTCATAAATTCGCAAAGCATAATAAGATCTTAATTGCAATATATCTTTCATCTCATATTGTGTGAATAATTCATTAAATTCCATTACATAGGGCTTTATTCTTTTATTAAGTGCCAACTTAACAACAGACCCGTCATAACTCGCTTCAGCCATCCACGGTTGAAATGACCATGGATTTTTGGTTGATTCCGTTCTTATTGCTATTTTTTTTGATGTTAATTTATCACAAATATCAAATATATCATCATAAAGAGTCTGTGTCGTAGTTATTCCAAAATAATTTGCTATTTCTGGGATCGTAACTTCATACTCCATTAAATCATCATCATATTGGCTTACCTGCATAATTACCAGCCTCAACAATCGTGCTTCTTGCATTGTCATATGGGTTTGTTTTGCAATTATTCCATCATTTCTAATTGATATTTTGCCATTTCCGCAAAGATCTAATTTTTTATTCGCCATTGATCAAAACCTCCCAGAATTTACTTGTTTAAATTTTATCACCTTTATTTATCTCTTTCAATTTAAAAAGTGATATTTAAATTATCACTTAAGAATTTTAATGGGATATTCACCATCCAAAGGTGATAGTTCACCATCCAAAGGTGATAGTTCACCATCCAAAGGTGATAGTTCACCATCCAAAGGTGATAGTTAAACTCAATTTTCGGCATAATATCGCCGTTTGAAGGCTGTTACAAAGTCTTAAAGTATTAATATAAGAAGAAGAAGAAGAAGAAAAGACCTTTTAAATTTAAGAAAAAGTGATATAATAACCAAAGATCATTCAGCATTGTGAGATCGAAAATAAAAAACCGCAAAAGAAAAGCCCACCAGTTACAGCTGGCAGGCTTTTTTCTTTTTTGCTAAGAAAAAATCTTAACAAATGACACGATCGCTATGATAAGTTTGACGATTACGATGATCGCATCGAGCTGGTCTTTACTCAAGTGCATTGTGAGATACCTCCTTTCCAGGAGTCCAGGTCCGCAAAAACCTGACTTTATAATTATATAGTTTTTTCTGGTGAAAGTATGACTTTTTATTTTAAATGGAATTTTGGGAATACTCAGGAAATGTGATCCAGAGGGATTGTTTTAAACCCAAAGCAATGATATAATAATCAAGTATTAATGTTTTCAGAGAATGAGTAAGAGCGGATGTGCCTTTTTTGGCATGTCCTTTTGTTATTTAAAAGCACGAAAAGTCGCAGAAAAAACTACTTAAAGTAGCGAATATCTGCGGCTTTTTTGCATTGTTAATGTAAAAATAGAAAAAATTTAGAATTAGAAAAATACCTAAAAAAGAAAATGAAGGAGATGAAGAAATGATCAATAGCAGAAAAAAAGGCTAAATGTAAGAACTAATCACATAAGAATGACACGCATTCGATTTAGTCGATGGCTCTGGATCAAGTTAAAGGTGTGAAGCACCATGGGTGGAATTAATGGACAGCATGATGCGCAGCGACAGGTGACATTCGGGAGGATCGGACAACGTAGGTTAATTAGGCAGGTAGTATTGGTTAAAACGTGAGAGACAAACAGGTAAGCGTAGCGCACCTGTTTGTCTCGAAAGCCGAAAACGGCTGCATTAAGCGATTTTTAGGGCGACTCTATAAAGAGTGATCGCGAAACTGTCCATAATGATTCTTAACTGACAGACAAAAAATACTCAAAAATGTGATCAAAGGCGTAGAAGGCCTAATTAATTATGGGAAATTTTTGAAAATGATATGTAAAACTGATAAATAAAACATAGAAAAAATGAAAAGGAGTAATGGAAAATGGGAAAACGTCCTAGCTTAGAAACCCAAGTATTAAGGCTTTTGAAAGACAAGTCGAAATTTGGTGAAAAGAGACATGATGCTAAGATTGAAAAAGCTAACCAAGTCAGAAATGAAAAATATGAAAAAATGAAAAACGAAGGGATCAACGTTAAATTAGACGATGTGAAAGTGACTAAAAAAGAAGTTGTTCTGGAAGGGATCTATTCTTATCAAACATTCGAAGACTATAAAAAAGCATCATTGCAGTTCGTCAAATGGATTGAAGCGACTCATAACGAAATTAAGTTCATTCGTGATAGTCATGATTTAGCGGCGGAATATCTGCAGTCGCTTGTAGAACGTGGTTTGGCAGCGACAACGATAAGTAGTCATGGATCAGCGCTAGCGAAGCTGTTCGATAAGCCGGCAGCTTCTTTCGGATTTAAATTTCCAGAAAAAAGGCAAGAAGATATCACGAAAGGCAGGAAGGAGCAGCCATGGAAAGCTTCAATTCAAGAAAAATATGCGGAAGAGTTGAAAGTTCTAGGTGTTATTGGTTTGCGACGCCATGAAGCGGCTGGGGTCAAAATATCTCAGATTAGTGCAGATTATTCGATGATTTATAACGTTGATGGAAAAGGTGGAAAAATTAGAAATGTGGAAGTCCTGGAGCCGCAGATTTTAAAAAATTATATAGAAAAACATCCACAAAAGAATGACAAGATTTTTCCGAAGTTGCCAAAGCGAATGAATATTCAACAGGAACGTCGAAATTATGCCAAAAAATTCTATGAACGTGAAGAAAATAAATTATATCCGGATAAGAGCAAAATTGATATAAGAGCAAAAGATGCAGATGGGAAGCTGGTCAATTACATAACAAGAGAGGGCGAAAAATCTCAGGCATTCAACAAAGAAATCTTAACAATGATAACTCAGAATCTTGGACATAATCGGTTGGATGTGGTAGTTAGAAATTATCTTAGATAAGGAGCAGAAAATGAAAGAAAAAGTCGAAAATGAATGGATGGAACGGAATAAACATAATCGAGGAAAGCCAGTAGGCTTTCGTCAATATAGGACGGATCTAAGCGGAGATATGGTGATCGAAGAAGTAATTCCTGAAATCGAGAGATCGATGCAAAATCGCAATAAAGAAAAACGAGAAGGCAGAGATCTAGGGATATTTGCCTTGGAACTACTGGAAGATGTGTGGTTCGACCAAAAAGATTGTTTGTGGCGATATGTGGTCTCCATGAGCTATATACGTGAAGAATCCGACATAAGAAAGAAATGCCAGGAAAAGAAAAAATAGAAAAAATTTGTATTCTGATTTTTAAAAGTATGCTAAAATAAATGTAATACATAAAATTACATTGTATAGTACACGCATACAAAATAAAAAGGAGAAGCAAGCAGATGGAAGAAGTAAAAAAAATCAATGAAACAAAGCCCGCAACGTTCAGATTTACGGATGATGATGTTCAGAAATTCAAAGAATTAGCTTCAAATCTCAATTTATCGCAGTCTGAAATGTTTGGCGGCCTGCTCAATACATTCGAAATCGACAAGGCGAAACAATCAATCCCGGATCGGGCTAAAGAGATTGAAACCTTCCAGGCGACGGCTGAAAAATTGAAATCAATGTTTTTAAACTCTCTGGAGATCAATCAAACTTCAGAAGAGCGGATCCGGGAAGACCTTTCACTGGAACTAAAGACCAAAGATCAGGCAATCGCTGATTTGCAGGGCTTTAAAGCTGATGCGAAGAACCGGCTCAAAGACTTGACAGATCAAGCGCAGATCGATAATGAAAAAGTAGGAGCACTTGAAAAAGCTGTGAAAGATGCTGAAAAGCAGCTCGAAGAAAAAGTATCTGAAGCGCATGATCGACAGCTACAGATCAAAGCACTGACCGATCAGCTAAACTATCAAAGCGATGATTTAGCACGTTTTAAAGCTGAAAATGTCAGTTTAATAGCGAAAAACAAGTCTCTTGAAACTACATCATTAGCGGACCAGCTGGCAGCCCAGGAATTAAAGACAGAGATCGAAAAGCTTAAAAATGAATTGATGCTTGAAACAAAGCAGAAAGACTTCTATGCTGCTGAAGTAAATATACTCAAAAATGATCATAAACTACAGCTTCAGAAACTTGAAGATAGCATTGAAAAGAAAGACGAAGAAATAAAAGCGGTAAGAAACGATCAAAAGCACGAAATTTCATCGTTAAAGAGCGAAATTAAAGCCGAAAAGGACGAAGCGGTCAAGAATGCGCTCGAACTAAAAACAGCTGAATTTGATTTGATTAAGCAAAAATTAGAGTATGAACTGAAGCAAGTTCGGGATGAAAACGAAAAAATGAAGGTGCAAATAGCTAAAAAAGAAGCTTAAACTTCAAATGTTCATAAATTAATTATTGAATACTTAAAGGATGTGCACTACAATATATTCATAAATTAATTTATGAATGGAGGAAACGGGATGGCAAAAGATACGATGAAGGCTAAAATTGAACGGCTTGAATTAGAGAAGCAGGCGGATTTTAAGCGAATTGACGCACTGAATAAAGACATCACCAAAATGCAGGAGAACGCAGACCAGGAATTTTGCAATAGTCCCTGGAAAAAACAGCTGGAAGATCAAATCGACTTCCAGAATAGCAAAATAACAACTCTGGAAAGTCGCCTGAAGCAACAGATCAGAAAAAATGATGCACTGATCGACGGGATCGAGGAGCGGGACCAGGAAATAAGACTTCTGAAAGAGAAAATAAGCCAATTAGAAAGCCAGGGTATCCAGAAGGTTCATAACGAAAGAAAAGCGGGCAGAAAACCTAAAATTGACGAAAATACAGCTATTCTAATTCAGATGTACAGGGCTCAAGGTAAAACGATTAAAGAAATTACTGAAATTACTAGTCTAAGCGCTGGATCGGTACATAAGCACTGCAAGTCTATTTGATATTCAAAAACTAAATTAGAATGTTTATTGGTCTAACGAATAAAAGGGGGTTTCTGGAAGATTAATTTAAAGAAATAAAAAAGAGATAAAGCGTTAATATTTATGATTTTTAAGAATTTTAAAATATTTAAATATTACTTATTTAAATTTAAAATATTAAAAAATTAAATAAAAGAAACTAAACAGTTGTATAAAAAAAAAGCAGACCGAAAAATTTGGGGAAAAATAAACACTAATTTATATCGATTAAATTTATTATTCATCAACCAATCTCAAAAAGGAGTGGATTAATGATTGAATTTTGCGAAAATTGCCATGAGATGGTGACATACTTCATTGAAAACATATCTATTGAAAAAGAAATTAAAGGTAAAAAGTATAAATTTCAAAGGGAAAAAGCTTATTGCACAGAATGTAGAAGCGAGTTATTTGTCGCTAGTATTCACGATCACAATCTTAAAATGTTGGAAAAGGAGTACAGAGATAGTAATGGATACAAGTAGAATCGCTACTAAAATTAAGATATTGTGTGAAAAAACAGGATTAAGCAAGGAATGTTTTGCGGTATATCTTGGGCTCGATCAGACAAATATAGAGATATTAGAACAATGTAA
>RRZU012647433.1_pt1 | contig 13480 bp, 14 predicted proteins | sample 2165561 | NCBI WGS metagenome assembly RRZU01 (sample SAMN10456909, study PRJNA506462) | wastewater metagenome | isolation source: wastewater sludge | place: USA: Moscow, Idaho
AATTATATAGAGTTTTAAAACCTCATGGTAAATTAATTATTCAAGGTGGATATGTTGAGAAAAATACAGCATCCCATAAATTATCAGAAGAAGTCAATATCCATAGAGGATTGATAGAAGAGTATTTAATAGAAGACTTAACAAGAGCTGGGTTTAAAAATATAAAATCTGAAATAATTGCAGAATCAATTTGGAGTGAGAATCCATTTGATTTATTACCAGTAGCTGGAGATAAAAATTTAGAATGTATAATAAAAGCAGAAAAGATATAAAAGGGACTTGATTTTCAAGTTCCTTTTATATTTACTTACATCTTGATATGTTATATTGACCACTTGCTTTTAAAGGATTACCACTTACTGAAAAGCTCTATACTTCCCTATTTAAAGCCATATAATGGTATTAAGGAGGGATGAATATGAAAGAAAAAATGGAGAAATTAAAAATTGTATTATTATTTTTATTAATGTCGGCTTGTACTGTAATATTTGGATTAATAGTGGGAAAATTGGTAGATAGTATAATGGAATTAAATAGTAGAAAATTTTTAGTATATATTGGATTGTTTATATTTTCTATTTTGGGAGAAGCTATTTTTGGAATAGGAGCATATTCAGGGGTATATAAATATTCTGGAAGAAAGATTAAAGAGCATAAAGATTTGCAGTTTAGTGAGGATTTATATTTAAAGAGAAATGAAGAATATGATTTTTCTAGATATTCTACTTCTATAGATATGTTATTAGAAGATTATTATATAAGTAAATGGAATATAGTTAGGTATATTTCACTATTTATATTTTCAATTTTTGGCATTTTATCAATTGATTTTACAATGTTAGTTGTAGCGTTTGTAGCTTGTTTTATACCATTGCTTATACCAAAGTTATTTGATAAGCAATTAAAAATGGCGACGGAAGTATATACTTTGAAAAGCAAAGAGTATTTTAATTTTATAAAAGATAAATTAAATGGTAGATTGGAAATTTTAAAATATGACTCTGAGAAGAGTATAGATGAGAAGCATAGTATTGAAAATAATAAATTAGAAAATTTAAGATATGATTTAAAATATAAGAGAATAAGATCTAATTTAATAATTAATGGTACAGGTGGATTGTCATTTTTAATTGTTATTGGAGTGGGTGGATTATTAATAATAAATGGAAATATTTCACTAGGTGGATTATTTGGAGTAATACAACTTATGAACTATATGGTAAACCCAGTTTTAAATATAGCAAATGCAAAGAATTTAGTAAATAGTTCAGAAAAATTATTAAATAAATATCCTAGTAAGGTGGTAAATATAAGGGATATAGATGGAAAAGATATAAATGGATTTAATGATAAAATTAAAATAGAAAATTTGTGTTTTAAATATGAAGAAAAAGATATATTGAAGAATATAAATCTAGAACTTGAAAAAGGAAAGAAATATTTGATAAAAGGTGAAAGTGGTACTGGTAAAAGTACATTGGCAAAGCTATTATGTAGAGAATTAAATCCTTCTTCAGGAAATATAAAAATAGATGGTATTGAAATTGATGAAATTCATGATAATAGTTTTAATAAAACAATAAAATATGTTGATCAAGATACTTATTTATTTGAGGATTCAATTGGATATAATATTGATTTGGATAGAGATATACCAAAGGATAAGATAGATGAAATACTATCCAAGTTATCTTATAATGTGACGGATTTAAATAGAGAGATAAATAATAAATCGGGAGTATCAGGTGGTCAAAAATCTAGAATTTGTTTAGCTAGGGCAACTTGTGAGATACCAGAAATACTTATAGTAGATGAACCAACAGCAGCCTTAGATAAAGAAACGACAGATGCAGTATTTGATTATTTACTATCATTGCCTATTACATTAATAGTTATAACTCATGAAGAGAAAGAATGTATAAAAGGTAAGTTTAATAAGATAATAGATTTGAATAAAGCAGCATAGGGATAAAAAATATAAAATAAAAAATAGAAAGATATGCTTTAAGGCTTATCTTTCTATTTTTTTATAGTTTGATTTACTATATTAATGTTAAAGTTGTAAATTAACTTTATACTCAAATAAAAAAGTGAAAATGATTTAATTGGTGGTATTAGTTTTAACTACTTTTAAATATTAAGTTTAGGATATTAATTGAATTTGATATTTAAGTATAACTTGATATTTTACGAGGGGAAATTAAGGGAGGGTTGCGATTCTCCCTCATATTTCCCCTCGAGCTCCCCATTTTTACACCCTCCAACCGCTTTTTTTACTTTTAATTTTACCGATTTCCAAGAATTTTAAAAGTTTAATTTTCAATTGTAATTATTTATATTGAATTTGACATTATATTGAAATATTAATTTAATCAAGTAGTTTTTAACTGTCAACTATCGACTATCAATTCTCAACTGCCTTTGTGGTTTCCTACAGAACTATTAAATTGATTAAAATAAATATTATTACAAAAGTGGGTTTAATTTTGGATAAAATCTAAACTCATCTTTCCAAGGGCTATTTCATTATCAATGACCAGAGAGTTTGATTATAAATATTTTTTGTTGGAGATAAAAATAAAATTTATTCCAAAAATATAATTAAGGCGTTGGGTCAACTATAGATAATATATTTTTATAATAATCAAATGCAAAAGTGAAAATGATTTAATTGGTGGTATTAGTTTTAACTACTTTTAATTATTAATCTTAGAATAGAAAATGAATAGGGTACTTTATTATAACTTGATATTTTACGAGGGGAAATTAAGGGAGGGTTGCGATTCTCCCTCATATTTCCCCTCGAGCTCCCCATTTTTACACCCTCCAACCGCTTTTTTACTTTTAATTTTCCCAGTTTCCAAGAATTTTAAAAGTTTAATTTTCAATTGTAATTATTTATATTGAATTTGATATTTTGTTGTAATAACGATTTAATCAAGTGGTTTTAACTGTCAACTATCCACTATCGACTTTCCATTGCTTTTAAAAGCTTCGGCTTAAGAGATGAAAAAACTATAAACTGTTATCTGTAAACTATAAACTGCATTTCAATGTAATGTATATTATACATAATGTAATATATATGTTACAATATATTAAAAAGAAGGATTGTTATTGAATAAGTAGTAAGTAATTAATAAATTGAAATAATTGTTCTATAAAAGGGGAAGTTATGAAAAACAATAAATTGATAGCAGCAAGAATGGCGAAAAATTTGACTCAAGAAGAATTGGGAAAGATAGTTTCAGCTTCAAGACAGACCATAGGATTAATAGAGAACAACAAATATAACCCAAGTTTGAAACTATGTATTAAAATATGTAAAACATTAGATAAAACATTGGATGATATTTTTTGGGAGGATTAATATGGATGAAAGAAAAATAAAAGAAGTTTTAAAATCTTTGTGTTTTGCTGGAATTATGTTTATATCTTTTCAAATCATACTTTTAATAGCGGGATATTTTTTAAATATTAGAAGTAAGATATATATTAATAGTTTAATAAATATTATCTCAGCATTATTTTTTTCAATATATTCTATAATTTTATTTAATAATTCAAAAATAAAAGATAAAATATCTAAAGATAACTCAGATATAGACGAAAGAGAATTATACATAGGAAATAAAATTATGGGAATAGGATTTATATTTTTAATAACAATTAATTTTATATCATTAATATATGGAATATTTACAAAAAAATATATAAACTTAGATATATTTATTTTATTAAATTTATTACTATTTTCAGTGTTTATCATGATATATAAAAACAAAGTAAAATATTTTTCTATTCCTAGAAAAAATAATGAATATTTGGCATTAGATATGGATATAAAGTCAACATTTATTAGAATCAAATACTATCTAAGAGATAGTATAGTTATTTCTATTATATTAATATTGTTAGAGATAAGAAATAAAAACTCACTATTTTCTAATATTAATAATAAATTGATAAATTATATTTTAGGCTTTCTATCATATACAATGATTATAACTATATTTAATTTAGTTTATGGAGAATATAATATATCAAGATATAAAAAAGAAATGGATAAGTTAGAATGAAGGATTATTTCAAGAAAATAAAATTTTAAATATTAATTACTTAAATTATAAAAAAGGTTGTTAAATAATTTAACAACCTTTTTTAAATGATTTTAATTATATAAAGTTTTTCCTATTTTTTCTAATTCATTTTCAATAAATATATTATCTAAATTCCAAAATCTTTTAAATTCAATATATTCGTCAAAGGTTTTTATGGAAGTTTTTTTATTTGATTTAATAGCTCTTATTAGTATATTTTTAGGAGTGTGTTCAACACCTATAAATTGTACTAACTGAGTATTATAACCCAATAATTCTAGTACTTGAGCTCTTAGACTATCTGTAATAAGAGTAGACAATTCTTCCTTTATAATACCATGTTTTAACATAGGTCTTAAAATTTCATTATCTATCTTAGGTCTAAGTTCTTTTTGACAACAGGGAACAGATAATATAACTTTAGCATTCCAGTTAATTGCTTTTACTAATGCAGCGTCAGTTGCATTGTCACAAGCATGTAATGTTATTACCATATCAATATCATTTGAATTTTCAAAGTTATTAATATCCCCATGGATAAATTTTAAATTTGTATAGTTTAAATCATTTGCTACAGTATTACAAAATTCTATAACATCTTCTTTTAAATCAAGCCCAATAATATTTACATTTAATTTTTTTATATTAACAAGATAATGATATAAGGCAAAGGTTAAATATGATTTACCACAACCAAAATCAATAATATTGATATATTCTTCCTTATCTATTTCATTAATTACATCTTCAACTAGTTCTAAAAATCTATTAATCTGTCTAAATTTATTGTATCTTGATTTATTTACCTTGCCTTCATTATTCATAACATTTAATCTTATTAAAAAATCATAAGGAGTATCTTCATCTAATATATATTGTTTTTTTCTATTATGGGATAGTTCTAGCTTTTCTTTACTTGCCTTATGTTCTATTATCTTTATTTTATTTTTTTTACTAATAAGGATTTGATAATCATTTTCCACTGTAAAAAATAATATTTGTTTAAAGCCTAATGTCAAAATTTCAATTATTTTATCACATATTAAATCAGGAACTATATTTAAATGTTCCACTTTCTTTTCAAAATAAAAGGTAATATGATAATTAATCTTATCTTTTATTAAAATCGGGTCAATACTAACCTTATTATATTCAATGTTTTCTTTACCTTTATAATTAGTTATAATTAGATTTATAAAACTATTATTAACAATTGATTTTTCTACTAAATTTTTTATTTCATTCATTAAAACAAATACTCCTCCTTTAAAGAAATAGAGATATAGTAAAATACTATATCTCAGCTATATCTACACCTACTACAAGATTGATTATATTTTTATAAATATACTCAGGATTCTTTTTCCAATTATCACAAATTTCTTTTGCCTGTTCTTCATTTGGTAAATTTAGATAAAGGCTAAATAAAGTAATACTACCTTCTCTTAATTTAAGATTTACGATAAAATTATTATCTCCTTCACTATAATATTCTCCAATTAATTCTTTTGATTCTTGAACAGTATCTGTTTCAGAAACTCCAAGTTCTGCTAATAATTCGCTTCTCATTGTTTGATTAATTCTGTCTTCAAAAAACCTTAATGTCATTTTTCCTTTATCAAGCATATTATATGTTTTTTTATTATTGATTTCTTTTATTTCTAGAAAATCAGAACTGTTTAATTCTGAAAGGTACTGCTGTATTAAAAAATAGTTCATATAATTATTTTTTAATACCAATTCTACAATTTCTTGATTACTCATAGGTTCTTGAGATTTGGATATTATATATAAGAGTAACAACTTGTTATGAGCTAATTCTTCTGTATTTTCAATAAACATATTTTGTCACCTCTAAGCTTTATAAATACTCAATTAATTATAACATATATATAATTAAAAGGGTTACAAAAAGATTATAATAGATTGAAAGGCTTTGTTAAGATATGTTATAATCGTTACAATATAACTATTGATTGGAGGAAGTCATAGTGAATATAAAGATAATAATTATAATAGCTTTTTTTGTTATTTTAATAAGTATTCAATATACATTAAATCTAATATTGAAGGAAATAAGAAATATAAAAATGTTTTTAATAGATAGCAAAAATAACCCAAAGGAGAGAAAAAATGGTAGATAGAGAAATGAATATATTATATAGCGAAGAGGAAGTTGCAAAAAGAGTGAGAGAATTAGGTGAACAAATATCTAATGATTATAAGGATGAGGAAATCGTTTTAATATCCCTTTTAAAAGGTGGATTTATATTTGCCTCAGATTTAATAAGAAGAATAAGCATACCAACATCAATTGATTTTATGACAGCATCTTCTTATGGACATAGTGAAATATCCTCAGGAGTTGTCGAGATAATACACGATATTAGAGATAATATAGAAGGTAAGAATGTAATAATTGTTGATGATATAATAGATTCAGGAAATACCATGTTAAAAGTTAAAAATTATTTAGAAACAAAAAATCCAGCTTCAATAAAAATCTGTGTTATGTTAGATAAGCCAAGTAGAAGAGAAGCAGATATATCTCCAGATTATGTAGGATTTGAAATACCAAATTTATTTATATTAGGTTATGGGCTAGACTATGAAAGTTTCTGTAGAGGAATACCTTATATAGCAACTTTTGAGGAGGTTTAAAAGACAGTTGAAGGACAGTTGAAAGTTGAGAGTGAATAGTTTACAGTTAAAAACCACTTGATTAAATCGTTATTTCAATAAAATATAAAATTATATTTAAATGAGTACAATTGAAAACCAAACTTTTAAAATTCTTGGGAACCAGTAAAATAGAAAGTAAAAAAAGCGTTTGGAGGATGTAAAAAGCAGTTGACAGTTGAGAGTGTACAGTTAGCAGTTAAAAACCACTTGATTAAATTAGTATTTCAATAAAATATCAAATTATATTTAAATAAGTATGGATAGGCTATACTAAATAGGACAATTCTTTTCCGAACATGATAGAATAAAAAATTTAAAAACAAAAAAGAGATTGAAATTATTCAATCTCTTTTTAAAATCTTCAATATTTAAATATTTAATTCTAAACTGATTTTATTAAATCATCCATATTATATAAACCATTTTCTCTTGTCATAAGGAATCTAGCTGCTGCTATAGCTCCTTCAGCGAAAACTTTCTTAGAACTTGCTATATGATTTATTTCTAAAATCTCATCAGTTCCAGCAAATATAACATCATGCTCTCCTACAATAGTTCCACCTCTAACAGCGTGGATGCCAATTTCTTTTTTATCTCTTCTTTCAGTTTTAGAATGTCTGCCATAGATAAAATCTCTATTATTATCATATTCACTATTAATCTTATCTGCAATCATAAAAGCAGTTCCACTTGGGGAATCTATTTTTAAATTATGATGTTTTTCGATGATTTCAATATCAAATTTATCTAAAACTTTTGCAGCCTTTGAAACTAAATCAAGTAATACATTAATACCTAAGGACATATTTGCTGAACGGAATATCCTTGTATACTTTGAATACTCATCTATCTTCTTAACTTGCTCATCAGTTAATCCTGTAGTTGCAATTACTAAAGCAGTATTAGTTTCTTTAGCATATTCTAATAAATTATCCAAAGATGAAGGAGTTGAAAAATCTATAATAACATCTCCCTTACCATCAAAATCCTTTATATTTTCAAAGATTTTATTTCCATCATTAGTTAATCCACCAACTCTATCAATACGACCAACTAAATTAATATCATCATTTTGTGAAATAAGATTTTTTATTGTCTGTCCCATCTGTCCAGAATATCCATTAATTATAATATCCATTGATATTCCTCCTATAGCTCTATATTCTTTAAGCCATAAGCTTCAATTTCATTTACAAGAACTTTTTTATTATCTTCTCCCATAGGAACTAAAGGCATTCTGCAATCACCAACATCCATTCCTAAATGATTCATAGCTTCTCTTACTGGAATTGGATTAACTTCTATAAATAATGCATCAATTAATGCTTTCATATCTAATTGTAATTTACAAGCTTTCTTAACATCGCCATCTAAATATGCTTGTACCATATCATGTGTATCTTTAGGAAGAATATTTGCAACAACTGAAATAACTCCATGTCCACCTAAAGACATAAGTGGAACTATTGAATCATCGTTACCAGAATAAATGTAGAAATCTTCTGGTACTAATCTAGCAATTTCAGCAACTTGTGCAATATCTCCACTAGCTTCTTTTACAGCTTTGATATTTTTATGTTTTGATAATTCATAAACTGTATTAGCTTGAATATTCAATCCTGTTCTACCTGGAACATTATATAATATAATAGGTAAATCTGTGCTATCTGCAACCATTGTAAAATGCTTTATCAAACCAGCTTGAGTAGTTTTATTATAGTATGGTGATACTAAAAGTAACCCATCTGCACCAACTTTTTCAGCATATACACTTAGTTCAATAGTTGATTTAGTACAGTTTGAACCTGTACCTGCAATAACAGGAATTCTTCCATTAATTTTTTCTACTGTAAACTTAATAGCTTCTTGTTTTTCTTCAAGGGACATTGTTGCAGATTCACCTGTTGTACCACAAATGATAATTGCATCAGTACCTTCGCTAACATGCCAATTTAATAATTTTTCTAATTTGTCAAAATCAATACCGTCTTCGGTAAAAGGAGTTACTATAGCAACACCTGATCCTTTAAATAACATAAATTCTCCCCCTTAATTTTTAAAATTATCTAGTAATAGTTCAGCTATCTGAACAGAGTTTGTAGCTGCACCTTTTCTAGTGTTATCTGATACTATCCATAAGTTTAAACCATTATCTATACTGAAATCTCTTCTAATTCTTCCAACATAAACCTCATCAGTTCCTTCAGCCATTGATGGCATTGGATAGATTAAGTTTTCTAAATCATCATAAACCTTTACTCCTGGATAAGAATCTAAGATTTCAAATATATCTTCAAGTTCATATTCATTATTTAATTCTAAATTACATGAAACAGAATGACCATGGATAACTGGAACTCTTACTGTTGTTGCAGTTATTCTAATACTATCATCATTTAATATTTTATTAGTTTCATTTATCATTTTCATTTCTTCTTTTGTATAACCATTTTCTAGAAAATCGTCTATATGAGGTAGTACATTATTTTTAATTTCATAAGCATAAGTAGAAGTACCTCCATTGACTAAGTCGTTGATTCCTCCAACACCTGAACCAGAAACTGCTTGATAAGTTGAATATATAATTCTCTTTATACCATATTTATCATGAATTGGTTTTAAAGGTAGAATGGATTGAATAGTTGAACAGTTAGGATTTGCAATCAAATTCTTATGGTTTTCTAATGCATCAGCATTAACCTCAGGAATAACTAAAGGTACATCCTTGTCCATCCTCCACACACTACTATTATCAATAACAACAATTCCTTTTTCTTGTGCTATTGGAGCATATTTAAGACTTATATCACCACCTGATGCAAAGAATAAAATGTCTATTGGTTTATCTAAAGCCTTTTCATTTAATTCTTCTACTTCATACTCTATTTCTTTAAATATAATTTTTTCACCTGCTGATTTACTTGAAGCAAATAAAAATAGTTGATCTATAGGAAAATTTCTTTCTTCTAATATATTTAATACATTTCTACCAACCATTCCTGTTGCTCCAGAAACTGCTACATTTACCATTATAAATACACCTCCAAAGATATTGCTTAATATATATAATACCACAAACTAACAAATATATTACATATAATTGATTTTAATATATAATAATTATAGAATATTAATAAAGGAGGAAGAAAATGAGACTAGGAACTAAACCTACAGCAAAAGAAGGAAATTATTTATTTTTACTATTAACAGCACTATTACTAAGTCTTGGAGGAATTGTTCAAGGGATAGAATTATATAGTGGTCTTCTTATATCTCAATATGCACTAATTTTATTACCAGTATTAATATTTATATTTTTGAGGAAATATTCCTTAAAAGATGTGCTTAGATTAAATAAAACATCTTTTAAAAATATAATACTTGCAATATTGATAGCCATTTTTACTTATCCAATAGCAATCTTTTTTAATTTAATAACAACATTGATTATTGAGAACTATGGTACATTAATTGAAAGTCCTATTAGAAATGCAAGTAATGGAATTCAACTATTGATTAATTTCTTAGTTATATCAATCACACCTGGGATATGTGAGGAAGTATTTTTTAGAGGATTATTATTGAGTTCTTATGAAAATTTTGGTAAGAAAAAAGCAATTTTCTTTACAGGTATATTATTTGGGGTATTTCATTTTAATTTTCAAAATTTATTAGGACCAATGGTACTTGGAATTGTATTTGCTATAATGGTATTTAAAACTGATTCTATATTAGTTGCGATGGTTGGTCATGCAACAAATAATTTAATAGCTGTATTACTTGGATTTTATATAGAGAAGAATGCACATGTTTTTGAAATAGATGCATCAATGCCAGAGGTAGAACCAAATATGCTATATAGTTTTATAATAATAGGATTTTTTGCTATTTTGGCAGCAATCGTGGTAAAAAAACTTATAGGGCAATTAGATGAAGGAAAAGTTGACTTAAATAAAAATATTATTGAAATGAGTAATGACAATATTCTTTTAATAACTGAGGTAGAAAAGGTAAATATAATTACAGTACTTCCAATCTTGATTATATTTATATACTATATTCTTCAAACTTATTTAGTTTTTTTCAAAATTTATTAAAAAGCTTTTAGTACAATAGATTAACTAATAGAAAGGGATGCAATTATGTATAACGAATTAGCATATATATATGATGATTTAATGGATGATGTGGATTATAAGAAATGGTATAGTTATATTTTAGAATTAATATCTAGGAATAATATAAGTCCAAAAGATATATTGGAGATGGCTTGTGGAACAGGGAAATTATCTTATTATTTTTTAGAAGACGGATATAATATGACTTGCTTTGATATTTCAGAGGATATGTTAACGGTAGCAGAAAATAAATTAAGAGGATATAAAAATTTAAGATTGTTACAATCTGATATGGCGGAGTATAGTCATGAAAACTCCTATGATTTAATTATATCAAATTGTGATAGTGTAAATTATATTGTTGAAGATGAAGATATTGAAAATACTTTTTTAAATGCTAAAAAGAATTTAAAAAAAGATGGCATTTTTATATTTGATATAAATTCAAAATATAAATTAGAAAATATATTAGGAAATAATACTTATGTAGAAGACAGAGATGATGTTTTTTATACATGGGAAAATTATTTATACAGCGAAGAAAAAATTGTAGAGTTCTTCCTAAATTTTTTTATAAAAGGCGATAATGGTGATTATAGAAGGTTTACAGAGGAACATATTGAAAGAATATATTCCATTGATGAAATACTATATTATTTAAAAAAAGTAGGATTTAAAACCGTAGATTATTTTGAATCATTTACCTTAAAAAAACCTACTGAGAAAAGTGAAAGAATTACTTTTGTATCTGTTAATGAAAGTTAGGAAAAATCAATATTCTATCCAGTATAAAACTTCATCAATTATTTGACAATTATAACTATTCTATGTTAAAATTACTTAAATAGATATATCATAAGAAATCTATTAAAAAGTTGTATTGGAGGAATGTTTCAATGGTAAAAGGAACTGTTAAATGGTTTAACGCAACAAAAGGGTATGGATTTATTTCTACAGAAGATGGAGAAGATGTATTCGTACACTATTCAGCGATTGAATCAGAAGGATTTAAAACTTTAGACGAAGGACAAGAAGTTGAATTTGAAATTGTTGAAGGAGACAAAGGTCCTCAAGCTACTAACGTTAACAAACTTTAATTATTGAATAAAAATTAATAAATAGTTTAACAGAAGTAGAAAAGCCCCTTTTTAAGGGGCTTTAATATTTATTATGATAGGAGAAACAAATGAAAGATTATATAATTAGAGGAATAGATAAAAATAATATATTTAGATTTTTTGTAATAACTAGTACAGAAATGGTTGAAGAGGCTAGAAATATTCACAATACATCAGCAACTGCAACAGCAGCACTTGGGAGAATGTTAACAGCGGCGGCAATGATGGGTATTGAAATGAAGAATGAAGAAGACTTATTAACTTTTAACATAAATGGAAATGGAATTGCAGGTAATTTAGTTACAATAGCAAACAATAAAGGTGAAGTAAAAGGATATGTGGATTATCCAGAGAAAGATATAGAAAGCAAAAATGGTAAACTAGATGTTGGTGGTTATGTTGGGACTGATGGATATTTAACTATAATCAAAGATTTAGGATTAAAAGAGCCTTATACAGGACAAACAGAATTAGTTACGGGTGAGATAGCGGAAGACTTAGTTAGTTATTTCTATGTTTCAGAACAACAACCATCTGCAATAAATTTAGGAGTATTAGTTGACAAAGATTTATCTGTAAAGGCAGCGGGGGGATATATGATAAAAGTTCTTCCTAATATTTCAGAAGAAGAAATTGTAAAGCTAGAAAATGCACTTTCAAAAGCCGAACCAGTATCAAGTTTAATAAATAGAGGATTAAATCCTGAAGAAATCCTAGAAGAAGTATTTGGAGAGTTTGAAATGGAGATACTTGAAAAACAAGAGGTTAAATTTGTATGTGATTGTTCTAGAGAAAAAGTTGAAAAATTATTATTTTCACTAGGAAAATCAGAAATAGAAAATTTAATGGAAGATGAAATAACAGAAGTAGTATGCCATTTCTGTAATAAAAAATATAAATTCACTGGAAAAGAGTTAAAAGAATTAATAAAATAGTAAATTGACATTTTATTTAAAATCGTATATACTTTTATTTGTGGTCATTTGCCCGGATAGCTCAGTCGGTAGAGCAGAGGATTGAAAATCCTCGTGTCGGCAGTTCGATTCTGTCTCCGGGCACCACAAGAAAATAGCTTAAATAAATAATAATTTATGTGAAAATATTGAGTAGTATAAGTTGAATCCATAGATGCTTAGTCTAGTCTGTAAGATGGAAACTGAGAAATATTTAAAGAGAAAAGTTGATTAAATAAAAGAAAAATAAATAATACTAAATATTGGGAAGTACTCAGTGGTATAAGCTGAATATGAGATGAAACAAGACGATAGTCGAAGTTGAATCCATAGATGCTTAGTCTAGTCTGTAAGACGAAAACTGAGAAATACTTAAAGAAAAAGTTGGTTAAAAAAAAGAATAATAAATAATAAAAAGATATGCGGAAGTGGCTCAGTGGTAGAGCATCGCCTTGCCAAGGCGAGGGTCGCGGGTTCGAATCCCGTCTTCCGCTCCATAGGGCGGCATA
>RRZU010187887.1_pt1 | contig 13479 bp, 11 predicted proteins | sample 2165561 | NCBI WGS metagenome assembly RRZU01 (sample SAMN10456909, study PRJNA506462) | wastewater metagenome | isolation source: wastewater sludge | place: USA: Moscow, Idaho
GTGCTGACCCTGGCTCTGCAGAGCGCCGTACCGCCGTTCGCCACCGACACCTACACCCCGGCGTTTCCCCACGTGGTGGCCGAGTTGTCGACCACGGCCGGCGCCGTGGGACTCACCCTGACGGCGTTCTTTCTGGGCATGGCGCTGGGGCAGTTGGTCGGCGGCCCGCTCTCGGACCGGCACGGGCGCCGCCGTCCGATGCTGATCGGAGGCCTGCTCTGCACGCTGGGCGCGGTCGGGTGCGCGCTCGCTCCGTCCATCGGGTTTCTCATCGTCTTTCGGGTGCTGCAGGGCTTCGGTGGCGGAGTCGCGTCCGTGGTCGCCCGCGCAGTGGTGGTCGACGTGGCCCACGGCGACGCCCTGGCCAAGGTGATGTCGATCATGATGGCGCTGGGCGGGCTGGCCCCCATGGTGGCGCCGGTGGTGGGCGGTGCCGTGCTGACCCTGGGCGGCAGTTGGCGCGCGGTGTTCTGGGTGCTGGTCGCCCTCGGCGTCGCGATGCTGGCGACCGCCTACGTGTTCGTGCCCGAATCGCTGCCACCCGAGAACCGGCGCGGAGGCGAACTGCGCGAACTCAGCGCGGGCCTGCTGAAGGTCGTGCGGCTGCCGGTCTTCGTCGGCTACACCCTCACCGCCGCCCTGTCGGGCTTCACCATGATGGCCTACATCGCGAACTCGTCCTATGTGCTGCAGCAGCAGAAGGGCATGGCGCCGATGCCGTTCGCTCTGTTCTTCGCTGCGACCGCCGGCACGCAGGTGCTGCTGTCGCTGGTGAACGCCCGGCTGGTCGGACGTTTCCGTCCGCGCACGTTGGTCGGCTTCGGGCTGGCGGGATCCGCCGCCGCCGTCGCGATTCTCGCGATCGCCGTGTTCGCCCTCGATACGCCGCTGCTGCTGACCTGTGCGGGCTTCATGATTCTGATGGCGATGCAGGCCTTCATCTTCGGAAACGCCAGCGCACTGGCGGTCGCGCAGGCGCCGGAGGTGGCCGGGGCGGCGTCCGGGGTGCTCGGCGTGGTGCAGGCGATCGCCATGGCGGTCTCGGCACCCCTGGCCAGCCTCGGTGGCGCGACCACGGCGACGCCGATGATCTGGGTGATGCTGGCCGGCGTCGCCGGGGCGATCACGGCCTACCTGATCGTGTCCCGTTCGCCGGGCTACCCGAGCAGGTCAAGCCTCGGCACGCCCCAGTAGGCGGCGAGCTGGTCACGCCGGTGCGCCGCGTCCCAGCCGGTCAGCGGTGGGATCAGGCGTGCGGCGGCCGGTGCCGCGTCCGGTTCTTCGATGGCCAGGTGGGTTGCGCCGGGTCAGCACGTCGAGCAGGCCTGGACGCCTTCGCCGGCCGATTACGGCCCTACAGCGACAACCGCGCCTTGACGACCTCGACCAGCCGCTCGGCGATCGCCTGGGCCTGCTCACGGGTGCCGGCCTCGACCATCACCCGGACCAGCGGTTCGGTGCCGGACGGGCGCAGCAGCACCCGTCCGGTGTCGCCCAACTCACGCGATGCCGCGGTGACCGCCTGCTGCAGCACCGGGTCGAGTCCGGCGCGCACCTTATTGACGTTGGGCACGTTGATCATCACCTGCGGCAACTGGGTCATCACCGAGGCCAGGTCGGCCAGCGTTCGTCCGGTACGGGCCATGCGGGCGGCCAGATGCAGCGCCGTCAGCACGCCGTCGCCGGTGGTGGCGAACTCGCTCATGATCACGTGCCCGGACTGCTCACCACCGAGCGTGAAGCCGTTGGCGTTCATGGATTCGAGCACGTAGCGGTCGCCGACCTTGGCCTGGTCGACCCGGATGCCGTGGGCGCGCATCGCCAGAATGAAGCCGAGGTTGCTCATCACGGTGGCGACCACCGTGTCGCTGTGCAGCGCGTGGTTCTCTTTCATCGCCAGCGCCAGAATCGCGAGGATCTGATCGCCGTCAACGATCCGGCCCGTCGCATCGACGGCGAGGCAACGGTCGGCGTCGCCGTCCAGACCGATGCCCAGGTCGGCGCCCTCGGCGAGCACCGCCGCCTGCAGCGACTCCAGATGGGTCGAGCCGCAGTTGTCGTTGATGTTGAGCCCGTCGGGGGCCGCGTGCAGGGGCACCACCTCGGCGCCCTGCGCATCGAACGCGGCCAGCGCAGTGAGCGAGGCGGCACCGTTGGCGGTGTCGATCACGACCTTGAGCGGGGCCAGCGACGCGTCGGCACCGAGGCTGCTGACCAGGTGTGCGACGTAGCCCTCGACGGCGCCGATGTCGTCGCGCACCCGCCCGATCTCGGCGCCGGTGGGGCGCGTCCACGCCTCGCCGAGCCGCTCTTCGATGGCGTCTTCAACCGTATCGTCGAGCTTCACGCCACCGCGGGCGAAGAACTTGATGCCGTTGTCGGGCATCGGGTTGTGGCTGGCCGAGAGCATCACGCCCAGGTCGGCGTCCAGAGCCCCGGTGAGGTAGGCGACGCCGGGCGTGGGCACCACGCCCAGCCTGACCACGTCAACCCCTGCGGAGGCGAGCCCCGCGACCACTGCGGCTTCGAGAAACTCGCCCGAGGCGCGGGTGTCGCGACCGACCACCGCGAACGGCCGACGGCCCTCGAACACGCCCGCCTCGCCCAACACGTGGGCGGCGGCGACGGCGAGGTCGAGGGCCAGTTCGGCGGTCAGGTCGGCGTTGGCTCTGCCTCGGACACCGTCGGTGCCGAACAGTCGAGCCATGGGCCGATCAGCGCTTGCTGTACTGCGGAGCCTTGCGGGCCTTCTTCAGACCGGCCTTCTTGCGTTCCTTCACCCGCGCGTCGCGGGTGAGCAGACCGGCCTTCTTCAGGGCCGGACGGGACGCCTCGGCGTCGACGGTGTTGAGCGCACGGGCGATGCCCAGGCGCAGCGCACCGGCCTGACCGGTGACACCGCCGCCGACGATCTTGGCGACCACGTCGTAGCTGCCGGCGACCGCGGCGGTCTCGAAGGGCTCGTTGACCGTCTGCTGGTGCAGCTTGTTCGGGAAGTACTCCTCGAGCGAGCGACCGTTGATGCGGAACTGGCCCGTGCCCGGGGTCAGCCGCACGCGGGCGATGGCCTCTTTGCGGCGACCGGTCGCGTCGGCGGCGCCGATCACGGCCGGGCGCTCACCCGGGGCTGCGGACGACGCCACGGCCTCGGCGCGGTAGGCAATCTCACGGTCACCCTCGGTGAAGGGGGCGAGTTCCTCGGTGGTCTCGACGGCTTCGGTCACTGTGCTTCCTTCGGCTCTCACTGAGCGATCTGGGTGATTTCGTACGGCTGCGGCTGCTGCGCGCTGTGCGGGTGCTCGGGGCCGGAGTAGACCTTGAGCTTCTTGATCAGCTGACGGCTGAGCTTGTTCTTGGGCAGCATGCCCCACACGGCGCGCTCGACGGCGTGCCGGGGGTCGGTGGCCAGCAGCTCGCCGTAGGGCACCGACTTGAGGCCGCCCGGACGTCCGGAGTGGCGGTGAGCCAGCTTGTCGGTGGCCTTGTTGCCGGTCAGGGCGATCTTGGACGCGTTGACCACGATCACGAAGTCGCCCGTGTCGAGGTGCGGTGCGAACTGTGCCTTGTGCTTGCCGCGCAGCAGCGTGGCAGCCGTGACGGCGAGGCGTCCGAGAACGACATCGGAGGCATCGATCACATGCCAGTTACGGGTGACCTCACCCGACTTGGGGCTGTACGTAGACACGCTCGTGGACCACTTCCAGTTGATAACAGTTTGTCGGCGGTGCGGGATCTGCCAGTCGGCAGACCTCAGCGCAACAGCGATTTAGATTACCTGCCGACCTGAGGTCGGGTCAAAACGGCGACGTGGCGCGGGCGGGGACGACGGCTGACAGGCACCCCACAGGAGCGCCTCAGTGCTCCGACAGAGCCGGCCCACACCTTTGCTGTGTGACCACTGCAACCATCGAAACCTCCGTGCATCAGCACCCACCCGCCCCGCACGAAGTGCCCCCGGCACCCTCCGGACGTCGACGGCACGGCCTCACGCCGGCCGTCCGTCGAACCTCGCTGGCCGTCACGCTGCTCGCCGTGCTGGCCCTCTACACCTGGAACCTTGCCGCCTCGGGGTACGCGAACTCGTTCTACTCCGCGGCCGTGCAGGCCGGCGCCGAGTCGTGGAAGGCCTTCTTCTACGGCTCGCTGGACGCCGGCAACTCGATCACCGTCGACAAGACGCCGGGCTCGCTGTGGCTGATGGCGCTGTCGGTGCGCATCTTCGGCCTGAGCTCGTGGAGCATTCTGCTGCCGCAGGCGCTGCTCGGCGTCGGCTCGGCCTGGATCCTCTACGGCACCGTCCGCCGGTCGCTGGCCCGCTCGGGCTCGCCCAACCGCGCCCACTGGGCCGGCATCGTGGCGGCCCTGGCGTTCGCGCTCACCCCCGCGGCCACGCTGATGTTCCGGTTCAACAACCCCGACGCGCTGATGGTGTTCTGCTACGTGGCCGCCGCGGCCGTCACCCTGCGCGCGGCCGAGACGGCGTCGCGCAAGAAGCTGGCCCTGGCCGGTGCCCTGGTGGGCCTCGGGTTTCTGGCCAAGATGCTGCAGGCCTTCGTGATCCTGCCGGCGCTGGTGCTGGCCTACGCGATCGCGGCGCCCGCGTCGTGGCGCAAGAAGATCGTCGACCTGCTGATTGCGTTCGCGGCCATGGTGGTGACCTTCGGCTGGTGGATCGCCATCGTCGAACTGGTCCCCGCCTCGTGGCGGCCCTACATCGGCGGCTCGCAGACAAACTCGATTCTCGAACTGACCTTCGGCTACAACGGGTTGGGTCGGCTGAACGGCGACGAGACCGGCTCGGTCGGCAACGCGTCGGGCCGGTGGGGTCAGATCGGCATCGGCCGCATGTTAGCCACACTGTCGGGCGAAATGGTGGTGAGGCTGATTCCCGCCGCCTTGCTGCTGGCTGTGGCCGGTTTCGTACTGCTCGGACGCCGCGGTTGGGGCACCACCCTGCGCAGCGGGGTCGAGACCGCACGCACCCGCACGGCCAGTGCGCTGGCGCTGTTCGCGAGCTGGCTGGTCATCAACATCGCCGTGTTCAGCTACATGGCCGGCATCTACCACGACTACTACACCGTCGCCCTGGCTCCGGCGATCGGTGGCACGCTGGCGATCGGCGGGGCACTGGCCTGGACCCATCGCGACACTTGGGTCGGACGCGGGTCGCTCGCGCTGGCCGCCGTCGTCAGCGCCGCCTGGGGCATCGCCCTGGCCCGCGTCGCGGGCGGGGTGTACCTCACCACGTCCATCGTCGCCGGCGCCGTGCTGGTGGCTTGCGCCGCGCTGTTCTTGTTCGGACGCGGCATCGGCCGCACCCTGCAAACCCTCGCGATCAGCGCCTCGATCGTCGCCGGACTGGCCGGCCCTGCCGCCTACTCGTTGAACACCGCCGCGACCCCGCACACCGGTTCGATCGTCACCGCCGGGCCGGCCCGCACCGGCATCTCTGGCAGCACCGGCACGGGCGGCGGTCCGAACGGTGGCGGACGTCCCGGCGGCCAGGGTCAGCCTCCCGGCCAGAATCAGAACGGCACCGGCTCGTCCACACGCGGCAGTGCAACCCGCGGCGGCGGCATGGGCGGGCTGATCAACGGCGCGAACGTGTCGTCCCAACTGCTCACGATGCTGACCACCGACGCCGACGGCTACACCTGGGTGGCGGCCACCACGGGCGCCCAGAACGCCGCCAGTTACCAGTTGGCGTCGGGTTCGGCGGTGATGGCGATCGGCGGCTTCAACGGCTCCGACCCCTCGCCGACGCTGGAGCAGTTCCAGGCCTACGTGGCCGCGGGCCGGATTCACTACTTCATCGGCGGCGGCAACTTCGGCGGCCAGAACGGCGGTAGCAACGCCGCCTCGCAGATCGCCGAATGGGTGGCCGAGAACTACACCGCCACCACCGTCGGCAGCACCACCGTGTACGACCTGACGGCAGCCAAGTGAGGCCGCGATGACGCTCACCATGAAGCCGGGGCAGGGTTCGCACCGGGCCACCACCAAGCAGGCCGTGGTCGAGATCGTGGTGCCCGTGTACAACGAGGCCGCCGATCTCGAGGCCTCTGTTCGCCGGCTCACCGGCTACCTGGCGCACGAAGTGCCCTATCGCTACCGGGTGACGATCGCCGACAACGCGTCCACCGACGACACGTTGGCGATCGCCGAGCGGCTGGCCGCAGAACTCGACGGCGTCGGCGCGGTGCATCTGGCGGCCAAGGGCCGCGGCCGGGCACTCAAACAGGTGTGGCTGGCCAGCGACGCCGACGTGGTCGCCTACATGGACGTCGACCTCTCCACCGACCTGGCCGCCCTGCTGCCGCTGCTGGCTCCATTGGTGTCGGGGCACTCCGACGTGGCGATCGGCAGCAGGCTGGCCACCGGGTCGCGGGTGGTGCGCGGGCCGAAGCGTGAGTTCATCTCGCGCTGTTACAACCTGATGCTGCGCGGTGCCCTGCAGGTGTCGTTCAGCGACGCCCAGTGCGGGTTCAAGGCCATGCGCAGCGACGTGGCCCGCCGCTTGCTGCCCCTGGTGCAAGACACCAACTGGTTCTTCGACACCGAGTTGCTGGTGCTCGCCCAGCGCGCCGGCTGCGCATTCACGAGGTTCCGGTCGACTGGGTGGACGACCCGGGCACCACCGTCGACATCGCCGCCACCGCGACCGAAGACCTGCGCGGCGTCTGGCGGCTGATGAAGGGCCTGACCAGGGGTGACATACCGATCGCGGTGGTACGGGCCGAACTGGCCCGCCCCGCCCTGCCGGCCGCGGCGGCTCCGCAGGGGCTGCTCGGGCAGATGCTGCGGTTCGGGGCCGTGGGCGTGGCGTCCACGCTGGCGTACTTCGTCCTGTACGTGCTGCTGCGCTTGGGCCTGGACGCCCAGGCCGCCAACCTGACCGCCCTGGCGCTCACCGCGGTGGCCAACACCGCGGCGAACCGGGTGTTCACCTTCGGCGTGCGCGGCAACGACGGACTGTTCGGCCACCACGTCGTCGGCCTGGTCGCCTTCGTGGTGGCCCTCGGGCTGACCAGCGGCTCGCTGGCCCTGCTGCATCTGTTGGCGGCGGACGCGTCCAGGCTGGTCGAGGTGCTCGTGCTCGGGGCAGCCAACGCGGTGGCGACGGCGGTGCGGTTTCTGGCGCTCAAGTTAGCGATGGGCCGCTCACGCGCCCCTGACGTCGTTGCTCGCGATAGCGCTCGTTGCTCGCGTCCGGACGCGAGCAACGTCACTGAACGCGAGCAACGTCCAACCGGCGGTTGAGCTCGCCCTGTGGTCGCTAGACTCCGGGCGTGGTGAATGTCGGCGACCCTCCGGTGGTCGCGCAGGTGGTGCGCAACGGGTTCGTCGAATCGACCCACCGCGGCATCGTGGTGGTCACCCGATCGGACGGCTCGGTGTCGTATTCGCGCGGTGACTACGACAGTCACGTTCTGCCCCGCTCGTCGCTGAAGCCGATTCAGGCCCTGGCGATGGTGCGCTGTGGGCTGCAGGTGCCGCCCGACCAGCTGGCCATTGCCTGCGCCAGCCACTCGGGCGAACCCATGCACCTGCAGGCGGTGCTCGACCTGCTGCACGGTGCCGGCCTCACCGAGGCCGACCTGCGCAACACCCCCGATCTGCCGCTGATCGACGCCCAGCGCAACCAGTGGATCGCCGAGGGCCGGCCGCCCAGCTCGCTGGCCCAGAACTGCTCGGGCAAACACGCCGCCATGCTGGCCACCGCGGTGCTCAACGACTGGTCGCGCGACACCTACCTGAACCGCGGTCACCCCTGCCAGCAGGCCGTGATCGAGACCACCCGCGGCTTCGGCCAGCGCGTGTTCTGGACCTCGATCGACGGCTGCGGCGCCCCCGCCTACGCGATCTCGCTGGTGGGCCTGGCCCGCATCTTCGGCGAGTTGGCCAAGGCCACCGACGGCGCCGAGAAAGAGGTGGCCGACGCGATGCGCAGCCACCCCGAACTGGTCGGCGGCACCGGACGCGACGTCACCGACCTGATGCGGGGCGTGCCCGGCATGATCGCCAAGGACGGCGCCGAGGGGGTCTACGCAGCGGGCCTGCCCGACGGTCGGGGCATCGCCATCAAAATCACCGACGGCGGGGTGCGGGCACGTCCGGTGGTGATGGGGGCGGTGCTGCGGCGCATGTGGCTCGGCGACGAGAAGCTGCGCCGGCGGCTGATGGACATGCCGATCTACGGCCGGGGCGTGCCAGTGGGAGCCGTCATACCGGTGGACATCTGAGTCGTTTCCGGTGGTGCGGTTGCTGGGCCCGAGCGGCCCCAGCCCAAGCAGGTCCACGCGTATGCCGTGGAAGCGCTGGACGAGCTTGTCGAGACCTTTTGCGGCTAGGGGTTTCGACCAGCTCAACCAACGACCGGCACGTTGAGCTGTGGAAGCTCGGGTCGCCTCAGCCGCTCAGCTTTTCGTCGTGCCCTTGGGCGGCTCGTCGTCGCTGTAGGCCGAGTGTGCGGACGGGGTGGTCACCACCGGAACAGCGTGCGGCCCGGCGAACGGAGCCGCGAGGCGCGGAGTCTTGGGTGCCCGCTGATCGCCCGCCGGTTGCGCGGCGCCCGGCTCGTCAGGCTTCTCGCCGCCCTGGGTTGGGGTCGTCGCGGGGGCATCGTCGCCGCTCTGATCGGACGTCGCCGTGGGAACCCCGTAACGGCTCACCTGAGCGGTCGGCACGGGGGTGGGCGCGCTCTCGCCCGCCTGGGAATAAGCCGGCGGTTGTGCCGGTGTTTCCGGCTGCGCAGGCACCGCCGGTTGCGTGGGCGCCGGACGCGAGGGGAACCCCGCCGCCTGGCCGATGCCCCAGATGTAGGCCAGTGCGGCGACGATCGGCAGCAGGTGACCCAGCCAGCCGACCCACACGCCGAGGTCGGGGTTGGGTGCTGCCGAACCGGTCAGGTAGGCCGTCCAACCGAAGAGCACCAGCCAGTACAGAGCCAGAAGGGTGGTTCCGGCCCACAACAGCGGCCGTCCGCGCCCGATGCGGCGGCTCACGTAGACCGTGGCAGCAACGGTGGCCACCACGAACACCAGGGTTCGCAACAGCGACAACACGATTTCCATCAGGGCCTCCTGACCGATCGAGAGGGTCCTTCAGCCTAACCCGCACCTCATGCGCCGGTCCCCTTCCGCACGGGGGTGCCGGGGCTTTTTCGATTCGGTTGCAGCACCCTTCGGGCAGGTGTTAGGTAGGGGCATGAGTTCGAAGGTGAACGCAGCCAGCATGCAGGTGACCACCCCCGACGACGTGCGCAACGTCGTGCTGATCGGCAACGCGGGGTCGGGCAAGACCTCGTTGTTCGAGCAGTTGTTGAAGGCGCGGGTCGAGGGTTACCGCGGCGAGAAAGAAGACGCCGAGCGCGCATCGCAGCTCTTTCTGGCCTCGTTCGTCACCGGCGACACGGTGGTCAACCTGCTGGACGCCCCCGGGCACCCCGACTTCGTCGGCGAACTGCGAGCCGGCATTCGCGCCGCCGACGCCGCCATCTTCGTGGTCTCTGCCGCCGACGGCCTGGACGGCGCCGCCCAGGCCCTGTGGGACGAGTGCCGCGAGGCCAACCTTCCCCGGGTGATCGTGCTCACCAAACTCGACGCCGGCCACGCCGACTTCGACACCTCGGTCGCCGAACTGCAAGACGTCTTCGGCGAAGGCGTGCGGCCCACCCACGTGCCCACGTTCGCCGGCCCCGGCCAGGTGTCGGGCAACATCGGGCTGCTCAGCCTCGAAGAGCACGACTATTCGGGCGGTAGCCCGGTGAGCCGCACCCTGAACGCCCACGACGACCAGGTCGAGACCTACCGCGGCCCGTTGATCGAGTCGATCATTCAAGAGGCCGAGGACGACGGCCTGATGGATCGCTACCTCGAGGACGACGAACACCTCGACGTCGACGACCTTCTCGACGACCTGATGAAGGCCGTCGCCACCGCGAACCTGTTCCCGGTCGTGCCGGTGCAGACCGGTTCGGGGGTCGGCATCGAAGAGCTGCTGCGGCTGATCGAGCACGGCTTCCCGACCCCGGGCCTGCACCCCAATCCCCCGCTCACCACCACCTCGGGCGAGGTGCTGCCGCAGCCACACAGCGAGCCCGGCGACCCGCTGGTGGCGCAGGTGATCCGCACCACCACCGACCCGTTCGCGGGCCGACTGTCGATGGTGCGCATCTTCTCGGGCACCCTGCGCACCGACGACGTGGTGCACGTGTCGGGCCACCGCTCGTGGGTGGCCGGCGCAGAGGACGACGCCCACCCCGACCACGACAACGAAGAGCGCATCGGCCTGATCCAGGGCGCGGTGGGCACCGAACTCAAGCCGCGGCAGCAGGCCATCGCGGGTGAGATCGTGCTGCTGCCCAAGCTCGGCACCGCCGAAACCGGCGACACCTTGTCGGCCAAGGACCGTCCGGGCGTGGTCGAGGCCTGGGCGCTGCCCGACCCGCTGCTGCCGCTGGCCATCAGGGCCGCCACCCGCAACGACGAAGACAAGCTGGCCACCGCCCTGCAGCGGCTCGCGGTCGAAGACTCCAGCGTGCGGCTCGATCGCGGTCACGGCGACCAACTGGTGTTGTGGACCACGGGCCAGGCGCACGCCGACCTGGTGCTGGGCCGGCTGGTCGAGCGCTACCAGGTGCGGGTCGAGCAAGAAGAGCTCAAGATTCCGATGCGCGAGACCTTCACCGGCAAGGCCGACGCAATGGGACGCCACGTCAAGCAGTCCGGCGGCCACGGCCAGTACGCGGTGTGCAACATCGAGGTCGAGCCGCTCGAGCGCGGCGCCGGTTTCGAGTTCGTCGACAAGGTGGTGGGCGGTGCCGTGCCACGGCAGTTCATTCCCTCGGTCGAGAAGGGCATTCGCAACCAGCTCGACAAGGGCGTGTTCGCCGGCTACCCGATGGTGGACGTCCGCGTCACCCTGTACGACGGCAAGGCGCACTCGGTCGACTCATCAGACATGGCCTTTCAGCTCGCCGGCTCGCTGGCCATCAAAGAGGCCGCGGCGGCCAAGGGTGGCGTGGTGGCACTGCTCGAGCCCATCGACCTGGTCACGGTCACGGTGGGAGAGGAATATCTGGGCTCGGTGATGACGGACCTGTCGGGCCGGCGCGGCCGGGTGCTGGGTTCGGACTCGGTGAACCGCAAGGCCATCGTGCGGGCCCTGGTACCGCAGGCCGAGTTGTCGCGGTACGCCATCGATCTGCGCGGCATCGGGCACGGTTCGGGCACGTTCACCCGCGAGTTCCACGGCTACGAGTTGCTGCCCACGCAGTTGCTCGACAAGTACGCCCGCAAGTAGGTCCTCGTCATCCCGGCGCGCCCAGCCTCTCGTCATCCCGGCGAAGGCCGGGATCTCCCAACCTGAGCGCGCGAGATTACGCAGCCCGTCGCGCCCGGCCACCCACGTCATCCCGGCGAACGCCGGGATCTCCCAACCCGGCCGCACCCACCCACGTCATCCCGGCGAACGCCGGGATCTCCCAACCCGGCCGCGCGAGATTGCGTCCGATTCGCACCCCTCCTGAGGCGGCTGAGGCGTAACACCCCTCGAATCGGACGCAATCTCGCAGGCAGTTTCAGCTGACTTCCGCCGAAGCTGTGGATAACTCCCTCTCTGGACGGGGTCGAGCCATGGCCGTCTGATGGCATGGCCCGGTGGACGACATTGACGACCTGATGCGGTTGGCGACGGTGATGGGGTTGAACGGCGGCGTGTTGCGCGCGCGTGACCACCCCCAGTCGCGCGGCGCCTTCGCCGAGCTGGTGCGCTCGGGCGCGATCGTGCGGGTGCTGCCCGGAACGTTCGTCGACGAGCGGCTGCGCGCCAGCCGGCTGACCCGATGCGCCGCCGCTCTGGCCACCTACCCGGGCGCACTGTTGTGGGGCACGGATGCCGTCGGGGCGCTGTGCGGCACCCTCGACGCCATCCCATTCGACGACAACGAGCCGGTGCAGCTGGTGCATCACCAATCCAGGCACTCCGCCCCGAGCATCCGCTGGACGCGTCGCCGGGTGCCGTCCGAGCATCGGGTGCGGATCGGCGCGCTACGAGCACCGTCGGCGCGCTACCTGGCGGTGGAGGCCGCCGCCCGCGACTCCGGCGCACTGATCGAGCGGTTCCTGCGCGATGGCCGGATCAAGCCGTCCGAGTTGGCGGACGTGCTGCCCGCCCTGGCCGGCAGCGCGGGTCAGGCGCGACGACGCAGGGTCGTGCGGGTGAGCGGCGACAACCCGTGGTCGGGCGGCGAACGCGAGCTGCTGGCCCTGCTCCGGCGGCATCGCATCACCGGCTGGGTGGCCAACGCCGAACTGGTGGTCGACCAGGTGCGCTGCTTTCCCGACGTGCTGTTCGAGCACGCTCGCCTGGTGGTCGAGTTCGACGGCTATGCCGTGCACGCCAAGCCCGAAGTGTTCGAGGCCGACCGTCGCCGGCAGAACCGGTTGGTGCTCGCGGGCTACCGAGTGCTGCGCTACACCTGGAAACAGCTCACCGAGACGCCCGAAGCGCTGATCGCCGAGCTTCGCGCCGCACTGGCGTGCGAGATTGCGTCCGATTCGCACCCCGGCTGAGGCGGCGGAGGCGTACCACCCCTCGAATCGGACGCAATCTCGCAAGAGAAAGGCCCTCCCTCATCGAGGGAGGGCCTTTCAGCGCGGATCAGAAGGAGTAGACCGTCTGGCTGCCGTAGGGGACGTGATCGCTGTCGACGATCTCTTTGCCCAGCGGCACACAGGTGACCGGAATCATCTTGATGTTGGCGATGGCCAGCGGAATGCCGACGATCGTGATCGCCTGGGCGGCCGCCGTGGTCAGGTGGCCGATGGCCAGCCACAGGCCGGCGACCAGAAACCAGATGATGTTGCCGAGGGCCGAGCCCACACCTGCGGTCGGCTTGGCGACGATGGTCTTGCCGAACGGCCACAGCGCGTACGCCGCCATGCGGAACGAAGCGATGCCGAACGGAATCGTGATGATCAGAATGCAGGCCAGCAGGCCGAAGAAGAAGTAGCCGATGGCCAGCCACAGGCCGCCAAACAGAAGCCAGATGATGTTCAGCAAGGTGCGCATGGTAAGAGTCAGATGCCTTTCGTCGGGCGCGATGTGCGCCACCGTTCCAGTGTCGCGCAGCCCGAGCCGCGCAGAGCCTCGCTTCAGGGACATCCCAGGGCCGACCATCACTGCGGTCCGGGCCCTGGCACGCCGCTAGCCTGGGCGCATGGACGAACCCCGGCCGCGCGTGCAGCGCGAAGTAATGTCGTTCGTTCGCCGCAGCGCGCGCATGAACCCTAGTCAGACCAAGGCGTGGCACGATCTGCAGCACTGGGTGGTGCCCGTCGCCACCGGCGAGCTCAGCACGTCCGTGGCCGCTGACGCCCAGGTCGACTGGCTCGCGACGTTCGGCCGCAGGGCTCCCCTGGTGGTCGAGTTGGGCGGCGGCATCGGCGACGTGATCGCGGCCGTCGCGGCCCGGCA
>RRZU012369616.1_pt1 | contig 13479 bp, 7 predicted proteins | sample 2165561 | NCBI WGS metagenome assembly RRZU01 (sample SAMN10456909, study PRJNA506462) | wastewater metagenome | isolation source: wastewater sludge | place: USA: Moscow, Idaho
ATGATGTGCCAATTCTGTTCCACCTTCAGAAATCAAAAGATAGTAATAACCGTCCTTCTTGTAAATATGAGGACCTTCTGGATATCTACCACCATCTCCCTGCCAAAGCATACAACTCTTAGAAAGTTGTTTACCTGTTTTTACATCTATTTCACTAAGCCAGACTGCATCACCAGGATTGGAGCACATATATACTTTGCCATTTTCAAAATATAAAGATGGGTCTATACCCTGTTGTGATAACCAAATTGGTTCACTCCAAGGCCCCATTGGATTGGTTGCAGTGACAAGAAAATTACCGCCATGACCAACATTGGTCGTAATCATATAATATGTTCCATCATTATACCTTATCGTTGGGGCATAAATCCCTAACCAAGATGACGCACCTTTCAATGGAAGCTGAGAATCACGTGTCAACACGTTTCCTATTTGCTCCCAATTTATCAGGTCTTTACTATGAAACACAGGCACACCTGGAAAATATTGAAACGAGGAATTAACCAAATAGAAATCACTACCTACCCTGCATACACTTGGATCTGGATGATAACCTGGTATAATCGGATTATGATAACCTTGCGCGAAACTGCTCTCGGAAATAATAACAAATAAGAGCAGACATAAAATCTTCTTCATAGTTATATTTAAAATTCAACATATAGATAGAGAGATATACAAACGATATATACCAAAACATCTTAATTCAATGCAAAGATAAAACAAGATGAGGGAAAAACAAAATATAAGATAAAGTTTTCTCTATTTTTATATTAATAACAATATTACTAACTGCAAAATGCATATCGTTGTTACATAAATACGAACTTTAGGGCATAAAAAAAGGAGTACCGCTGTACTCCGACCTTGTTAACCTTAAATCTAATACTATGAAAAACATAGTGCAAAGATATCTAGATTTACATTATAATCCAAACATCTATGATTATATAGTGTTACTTTTGCAATTTATTAAAACTTTTATTGGTGTTTTTAAGACAATTAAAGTTTAAGGGCATAAAAAAAGGGGCTCCGCTGAGTCCCAACCTTTGTTAACCTTAAATCTAATACCATGAAAAACATAGTGCAAAGATATAATAGTTTTATACTATTATCAAAAGAAACGCGAACAGATTTACAATCTAATCGTTTTTTTTGATTTACATCAATCTACGTTTCTGACACCATCTTAAATTTAATTTATTTGGTTTCATGCAGCAAAATTGCACCTTCCTGCTTCTTACCATCCATTAAAATTTTCAATGGTTTATTAAACCTAACATGGCGCACATAATCAGTTTCTTCTATTGCTGGCATTTCATCAAGAAGATCCTTGCGTATAAAGCCTCCATTTTCAGAATTACAGTCTATCGTAAAATAGCCTACGCCAAAAGATGTTAGATTTTGAAAGAAATGAGTTCCTTGGCTCGGATCAACATGATAGTTTTTTAGAGCTAATTCTACTATTACTCGTGCAGCTGATATATGAGGCCATTTCACGGGAACACCTAAATAATGGTCACTTGAGCCCCAGCGTCCAGGACCAATAAGTATATAATTCTTGCCTTCTGAAAGAAACTTTCTATTCATTCTTTCTATATCATCTGCAACATAATAATTGTTCATTGCTGAAAAATTATCATCATACTTCACGTAGACAACATCTACAACATCATTGCTGATGCCATGCCCCAATGAATTGTGTGAACGTAACAGACAACTATCATCAGGTATTGATGTCATATCTTCTTCCAACATCCCCTTAGCCTCAACAATTGGCCGAATCTGCAATAAATAAAACTCTCCTGTCTTATCCTCGTTTATATTGCATGCAAATTCTATTTCCACAGGTCGGCGCATGGCACAAGAACCATACTTCATTGACAGCTGCAATATCTCTGGCAAAGGAAAAATATTCTGTTGAAGTAGACCTGCAAATGATATAATCTTTCGCCCACCATCATATAAACCATCATATATCATTTGATCATTGGGATCAAAAGTAGAAGCAATATAGTTTAAAGACTTATCATGCTCAGCATCCTTCACCTTCAATTTCATTATATTAAATCCATCGTCAACCTTGAAATCACTTCCTACATCAGACATATCCAATGCATAGAATTGAGTTTGGGTTTCACGTAAAGCTGTTTCAACTTCACTGGTCTGCATCACTTGATCAGGATGATAAGGAGACACCCTCAAAGTCTGTCCCCCATCAACGATGTATTTTCCTAGTCCTAAAGCTAGAGAAGCTATACCGTCTTCAGCTCGCTCATTTCCTATTGGATAATAGTTTAATGATCGCAACACACCACTCACATTCGGATAGAAATGGTTACCATATTGATGACCTACTACTTCTTGTAAGATAACAGCCATTTTTTCTTGGTCGATAACATTACTAGTTGCAGTCATATATGCCTTTGAATCTCTATAATAAACAGAAGCATATACACTTTTAATTGCAGCGGCCAACATCTGTAGCATTAAATACTTATCAGTGGTATTAGGAATCATATAGGTATTATATATACCGGCAAAAGGTTGATAATGACTATCCTCCAATAAGCTTGATGATCTCACTGCAATAGGACTTTTCGTCGCATCAAAGAAAGTAAAGAAATCTGCGATCAATGAATCAGGAAGTTGCGCTCTTAAAAAATGTTTTAATATCTCCTCATCAGGTGCATCACTTAGCGCTATTTCGTAAAGTTTATTATGCTCCATGAATTGATCAAAGATATCTGTACATAGAACAACTGTCTTAGGGATTTGCACTGATACTCCAGGATATTGATTGAACTCTGGATGCGACTTGACAACATTATCAAGAAATGCTAATCCTCGTCCTTTACCCCCGAGAGAACCTTCACCTATTCGCGCAAAATGAGCATAACGGTCATATTTCATTCTGTCAAAGACAGCGACAACTCCTTGATTTTTCATATGGCGATACTGCACTATAGCATCAAAAATAATCTTTCTATGAGCATCAACATCCTGTAGCTTATGCCAAGTTACATTTTTCAGAAACTGTGACACAGGAAATATTGCACGTGCACTAAGCCAACGGCTCATGTGATTACGGCTTACATGATAAAGCATTGAGTTCTTGGGAATCTTAAAGATATTATCCTGCAATTCCTTCAATGAACTTATTCTCATCACTTCTTCATGAGAGTCAGGATTACGAAAGATGAAATCTCCAAATCCCATATGTTCCTCCATTAGCCGACGTAAATCTAAGCTCATGGTCTTAGAATTCTTATTCACAAAACGAAAATTTTCTGCCTCTGCTTTTTTACGATATTCAGATTCAGAACTTTCCATAATGAGGGCTACATATTCATCATGTTGACGAATAGAACGCAATAATTTCAATCCAGCTTCGGGATCTTTATACACGGCTGAGTCACGCAAAGGAGATGGCTGCAGAATATTTTCTTTAGGAGATATTTCCTTAATCGGGAAACGTGCATCACTAATCACACCTAAACAATTATCCGCAAACTTAGTATATATTCTCATCGCTTCTTCATAAGTTCGCGCAAGCACCACCTTTGGACGTCCACGCATACGAAGAGTTGTCTGATGTCTATTAAGGGCTTCTGTTGCAAAGCGTTTACTTTGAGCTAGAATATAACTATATAAATTTGGTAATATAGATGAATAAAAGCGGATACTATCCTCAACAAGCAATATCATCTGCACACCACTTTCCTTAATATCATGTTCTAGATTCATCTTGTCTTCAAGTAACTTTATGATGGATAGGATGAGATTCGTATTACCTAACCAGCAGAAGACATAATCAAAGATACTTAAATCCTCATTTTGCATTCTTTTAGTAATACCATGAGAAAACGGTGTAAGTACTACGCATGGTATATCAGTAAATCTGCCTTTTATATCGCGTGCCACAGAAAATGCGTCATTATCAGCATTACCAGGCATACAAATCACCAAATCAATATTCGTTGTATTGAGTACTTTAGTAGCCTCATCTGTTGTTGAAACCTTAGTAAATGTTGGTGGATATCTAAGTCCAAGTTCCATATACTCATTATATATTTTTTCGTCAACACGTCCGTCATCCTCTAACATAAATGCGTCATAAGGATTGGCAACTATCAGAACGCTATATATTCGTCTCATCATAAGATTGGCAAACGTCACATCTTTTAGATAAAACTTATTGAATTCATGGGGTATTTTATATTCCATGGCTGTTTTAGTTTGCATTATATCTGCAAATATAGCATTAATAATTGATAATACCATGAAATAATTATTGTATTTTTCTTATCTTTGCACACTAGAGAAGTGCCACTATAGCATACAAACATTCTGTCTATACTCACTCTTTTTCACTGCCTTTTGATGGTAGCGTAATACATAAGACGATAAAGTAACGGATAAAAATCAAGATTATGGAATTTACAACAAAAGTAGACATCACTAAATCATCATGGACGATTCATCCTTGTGAAAGAATGCTTTTCGTGGGGTCTTGCTTTGCAGACAATATTGGAAAACGATTTCACGAAGAAAAATTCAACACTGATATTAATCCTTATGGCGTCATGTATAATCCTGCAAGCATTCTGCACACTGTTGAAAAATACTGTGAGGAGTCTGAAAGCCAACCAGATAAGGCTTTTCTCACTCTAGGAACCAATCACGTTTATATACTAAATGAAACTGGCGAAATAGTAGACAATTGCATGAAAAAGCCACAAAAGCTTTTTACCGAGAAAATACTATCAACTGATGAATGCTACAACTATCTGCGTAAAGCGGTTATGAGATTGATGTCTAAAAATAGAAATATCAAAATCATTGTGACAGTTAGCCCTATCAGATATCGTAAATACGGCTATCACGAGAGTCAACTCAGCAAAGCAACTTTATTACTTGCTGCCGACAAACTTACAAAAGAGGAACACGTGGATTATTTCCCTGCCTACGAAATTCTTAATGATGAATTACGTGACTATCGTTTTTACAAAGAAGATATGCTGCATCCAAGCGATCAAGCAGTTGAATATATTTGGGAAAGGTTTGCCGAAACTTATTTTGGCAATGACACCAAAGAGTTTCTAAATGAATGGAAACCGATTAAAGAGGGTTTAAATCACAAGCCGTTCAATCCGGAATCAGAAGATTATAAGAAATTCATTAATGACGTAACGAATAAATACAATTCATTTGCAAAGAAATGGGGCATAACAAAATAAAGTTATTATGATTGTTTAAAATCAAAAAAGTCTGCATTGTATCATATTGATGACAATGCAGACTTTTCTTATTTAATAAAGAATACTAGTTAGCCTTCTTTTGTTTTTTACGTTCGATGTAAACCGCAAATAAAACTACAAACAAAAGTATCACGTAAGATATATATGCGATTGTTTCTGTTTGGTCTACACTCTTCGGATAGAACGTTAGCACTACCTTATGATTTCCTGGCGCAACATTCAAAGCACGAAGCACATAGTTTACTCGACCTAATTCTACAGGCTTACCATCTACAGTTGCAGTCCATTCAGGATAGTATATTTCTGAGAACACGACAACTCCGCCAGTAGCGCTCTTCACATCATAACACAACTTGTTTGGTTCGTATGAAGTTATCTTAACCAAAGATGTACTGTCTTGTAGTTTAGACATTCCTAGTTGTTTCTTGAATTTAGCATCAGCAACAGCCTCATGACGCAAATTGATTTTACCAAGTTCATCTATTTCCTGATTTGCATTATCTACATAATTTATTTTGTCAACAAACCAAGCATTACCATAAACGTAAGGATTCTGAATACCCACAGTCTGATTTCCCTGTAAAGGAACAATAAAGTATTTAGCGTTAAGCATATTCAATATAGGGAATATACTATCACCGCTCACCTTTGTCATGTCTCCACCAGCAGCAGATATAGCAGGCATTAGTTTCTGCATTTCTGGACTAATGTAAGCTTCGATCAGTTCTTGGTAACGACGCAATTTTGCAGCATGGTATCCACCAATACTCTTGTGATAATAACTTGTTTCGTTTTCGTTAAACGTATTTGTAGACAAGTTTAGCACACGGTAATCCAAGCTCTTATCCTGAAGAATTTGCTTATCAGTAGCAGTCATAGGCTGTGCCTGTTCACGAACGCTCTGTTCTACAAACATATCATCATTAAGATAACGTTTATTTACCTGCCACATATCAATAAGACAAAGCAAAGTTATTGCACCAATCATATATTGGGTTTTTAGCTTTCCTGACTTGAAAAGGAACAAGAAGAAAGAACCAATAACGATAATCCAGAATGAACGCCAACAATCTGACGTAAAGATGCTTTCACGAATACTACGCAGATTACTCTCCAACGGACCTAAGTAATTAGCAGGAATACTCTTCAGTGCCTGCATTTCTGATGAAGAAATGAAATCAGAGAAGAATGCAGTTGGCATAATTGCAAAAAGTAATGCAACACCAGCTGTAAGTCCAAAACTAATATAAACGAATTTGATCTTTCGTTTTAGAATATCTGGCTCATCAACAATCTTCTTCAATGCTAACATCGCAAGTAACGGTATCGTAAATTCTGCAATAACAAGAATTGACGCAACCGTTCGGAACTTACTATACATAGGCACATAATCTATGAAGAAGTTTGTGAAAGGCATAAAGTTTCGTCCCCACGACAGTAGAATACTCAATACTGTAGCTCCAAGCAAAGCCCATTTCATAGGTCCCTTAACAATAAACAATCCCAGTATAAACAACATTAGCACAAACGCACCTACATATACAGGTCCACTTGTTCCAGGTTGTTCACCCCAATACTGTCCCATCTGCTGGTATACCTGCATGAAATTAGGATCAGCCTTCTCCATCGCCTTAGCATTAGAAGCCAAAGGAACAGAAGCACCACCTTTAGTATTTGGAACTAGCAACGTCCAAGTTTCGTCAATACCATAACTCCATTGAGTTATATAGTCACGATCAAGTCCACTGTTAGTTTGGTTAGCAGTATTTTTCTTTACCAGTTCACTTTTACCTCTCATACTTTCCTGAGAGTATTGCCAAGTATGGTAAAGATTAGATACATTAAGCATTATTCCGATAATGGCACCTGCTGCACAAGCTAATGTTGCCTTTCCGAAATGTTTTAAATTCTTTTGTTTTATCGCCTCTATAAGATATGCAATAATCATAAAGAATATCACAAAGAGGAAATAATATGTCATCTGCACGTGATTTGCAGCAACTTCGAACGCGGAGAATATAGCCGTGACAATAAAGCCCCAAAGATACTTCCCTCGATATGAAAGAACGACTCCGGCTATCATTGGCGGAAGATAAGCAAGGGCCATCACCTTCCATATATGTCCCGCAGCTATAATGATAAAAAAGTAGGACGAGAATGCCCATACAACAGAACCCAAAGCAGCAAGCGTCTCTTTAAAGTTAAATGCACGCAGTAGAATATAGAATCCTAAAAGGTATGCAAAAACATACCATACATTTTCAGGTAACCACAAATGATATGCTCTAATTACCTGCTGCAAAAAACTTGTACTTTTGTAAGTCGGTGCAGTCTGATAAGTTGGCATTCCACTGAATGTGGCATTAGACCATCTTGTAATCTTACCAGTGCGATCATGATATTCACTTTGTTCCTGACCAGCACCACGACCAGCAGAAGCATCATGGCGATACAGAATTCGTCCTTCTGTATCAGCAGGAAAGAAATAGGCAAAAGAGATTACTGCAAAAACTACCACAACCAAAAGGTCTGGCAGATATTTCTTTAAAGTTTCCATTATATTTTTATAAACGTTTATATTTTTGATATCTGTGTGCAAAGATAGTGCAAATATTAATGAGAACAAAATGAATTTGTTCATTTTTTATCTCTATTCACAGCCTATTTTCAACGCTATTTAAATATACATAAAAAAACATACGGGACACAGACTTAGTCAGTATGCCCCGTATGTACGAAAAACAAGAATTACACTCTACTGGCGATTCTCATTCTTTGTTTTTATGTGTTCTTCATATTCAGCTAATTCACGTTCACCAACATGTGCTAATCCATAATGTTCATCATGTTGGCTAAGGTCTAGACCAATTTCCTCACTTTGAGAACTTACGCGCATTGGAATCATTTTGTCAATAAGCCAATATCCAAAATAGCTCATTCCAAAGGTGTAAACAACTACGATTACAACTGCCAATATGTGGTAGAGGAATACGACAAAACCAGCCCAAGTTCCAGATATCAAACCGCCTTGGATAAATATACCTGTTAGAACAGTACCGAAAATACCACCTGTTCCATGAGTTGGGAATACATCTAAAGCATCGTCTATTCTAGAATGACTACGCCAATAAACTGCAATATTACAAATAATTGTTATCACAAATGAGATAAATATGCTCTGTCCTACTGTTACATAACCAGCAGAAGGAGTAATTGCAACAAGACCAACTACACATCCTACGGCTGCACCCATTGCAGACGGTTTGCGGCCACGAAGACAGTCAAAGAATATCCATGTCATCATAGCTGTTGCACTGGCTGTATTTGTATTCAAGAAAGCTTTTACTGCAGTACCATCTGCATGAAGCGAACTTCCGGCATTGAATCCAAACCATCCGAGCCAAAGCAATGCTGCACCAAGTAATACAAATGGAATATTTGCAGGTTCTGCATCTATTGTTGATTTCTTTCTTCGTCCTAGGAATATAGCTCCTGCTAATGCCGCCACACCTGAAGATGCATGGACCACTATACCACCGGCAAAGTCAACTACTCCCCATTTCAGAAATAGTCCGTCTGGATGCCATACCATATGTGCAAGTGGACAATAAATCATAACAAAGAAGAATATCATGAAGAACATATAACCAGAAAATCTAACACGCTCTGCAAAAGATCCTGTTATCAATGAAGGTGTAATAATAGCGAATTTCATCTGGAACAAGGCAAACAGCGCCAAAGGAATCGTTGCTCCTCCAAGCACCTTACCAGTTGCAGTCATATATATACCGGCTCCAACATTTTTAAACATCATAAAAGTAAATGGATTACCTATAACACCTCCAATATCGTCACCAAAAGCAAGACTAAATCCAAACACAACCCAAAGAATACTAATCAGTCCCATCGCAATGAAACTTTGGAGCATTGTTGATATCACATTTTTTGCTCCTACCATACCACCATAGAAGAATGACAATCCTGGAGTCATCATCAACACGAAAATTGTTGAAGTGATAAGCCAAGCTACATCGGCCGCATTAATCTTTGAAAAATCACATGTGAACGAGGGTTCACCTACAAAGAGCCCTGCTATGGCTATAATCACCATTGAGATCATCAATATTATCCATCTCTTTTTCATTGTTTTCTTTTCCTTTATCATAATAATCAATCTTTATAAGCTTGTTCATGTATTCCTGTAACAGCACGACCACTCGGATCATTCATATTCTTAAATGCTTCATCCCACGCTAGGGCTTCAGCTGTACTACAAGCAACACTAGGCACGCTAGGTACTGTACGTGCTGCACTATCACTTGGGAAATGTTCTGCAAAAATAGAACGGTAATAATATTCTTCCTTATTTCTTGGAGGATTTACAGGGAATCTTTCTTCTGCATGTTCCATCTGTTCATCGCTAACCTGATCTGAAGTAATTTTCTTCAAAGTATCAATCCATGAATATCCCACTCCGTCGCTAAACTGTTCCTTTTGTCTCCAAGCTACCTCAGCAGGCAACATATCAGCAAATCCTTCTCTTACAATTTTCTTTTCCATTGTCTGTCCAGGACACATCTTTGCTTCTGGATTTGTACGCATCGCTACGTCAAGGAATTCCTTATCTAGGAAAGGAACTCTGCCCTCTACACCCCATGCAGCAAGACTCTTGTTTGCACGCAGGCAATCATACATATAAAGTTTAGACAATTTTCTAACAGTCTCTTCGTGGAAAGCCTTTGCAGAAGGTGCCTTGTGGAAATAAAGATATCCACCAAAAATTTCATCTGCACCCTCTCCAGAGAGAACCATTTTTATACCCATGCTCTTTATGACTCGAGCCAAAAGATACATTGGAGTTGAAGCTCTTACTGTTGTGACATCATAAGTTTCTATAAAATATATCACGTCTCTTATTGCATCAAGACCTTCTTGTATTGTATAGTTTATTTCATGATGAACAGTTCCAATATGGTCTGCTACCAATTTAGCTTTTGCTAAATCCGGAGCATTCTTTAATCCTACAGCAAAAGAATGAAGTCTTGGCCACCATGCCTTGGTTGAACCATTATCTTCAACTCTATTCTGTGAGTATTTCTCAGCAACAGCACTAATGACAGATGAATCAAGTCCTCCAGAAAGCAACACGCCATAAGGAACATCACTCATAAGCTGGCGCTTTACAGCGTCCTCAAGCGCATCGTGTATTTCCTTAACACTTGCATCATTGTCTTTCACGTTGTCATAATCCATCCAATCACGTGTATAATATGGAGTCATTTTACCTTCACGACTGCTATAATAATGTCCTGGCAAAAACACTTCATATCTATCACAATTACCTTCAAGAGCTTTGAGTTCACTTGCTACATAAACTTTGCCATCGTCGTCATATCCTATATAAAGAGGTATGACTCCAATTGGGTCACGGGCAATAAGAAATTCATCTTTTTCAGCATCATAAAGCGCAAATGCAAAAATACCACTTATATCTTCAAGAAAATTAATACCTTTCTCTCTATATAAAGCTAGGATAACCTCGCAGTCACTTCCTGTTTGGAACTGATACTTACCTGCATATTGCTTTCTGATTTCATGATGATTGTATATCTCACCATTCACAGCTAGAATTTGTTTCTTATCAGGACTAAACAATGGCTGTTTTCCTGATTCAGGATCTACAATTGATAATCTTTCATGAGCTAATATTGCGGAACCACCACAATATATACCGCTCCAATCTGGACCACGGTGACGAATTTTCTGACTCATGCGCAAAGCCTTCTGCCTTAGTTCAGAAGTTTGCTCTTGGATATTAAATATTGATACGATTCCACACATAATAATGTTCTCTACTGTTTATTGGTTACAATTTGCTTACTATTTCTGCTGCAAAGTTAGCAAAATGACAGCTAAAAAGACTAAACACAATACAGAAAGATATCGAATTGAATAAAAAACATCAAACTGTAAGGCTACAAACATTCACAGATTACAATCTGTCATAATTTAAATCAAAATAGTATCAAACAGAAACAAAGCTTCTAAAATAGGATTTATATTGTATCAATTAAACATATAAATACATTAAACTGCGATAAAATAAGTTGGATAAAAAGTAATACCGAGACACAATATCTATAAATAACAATAATTTATTTGTTCATAAGATAAGGTTTTTATTAACTTTGCACCAAAGAAAATATATTAATATGAAGATAGGAATAATTGTTGCGATGGATAAAGAATTCGCACAACTGGAGAAAGTTTTTCATAATGATAAAAATATTATCATTCAGAAATGTGGTATTGGTAAGGTTAATTCCGCTATTGGTGCCACGAAGATGATAGCAGATTATCACCCTGATCTTATTATTTCAACAGGATGCGCAGGAGGTGCTGACACAACTTTAAATGTTGGTGATGTTGTTGTTGCTGAAGAATGCACATATCATGACGCATATTGTGGAGATGAATGTGAATTTGGTCAGATACTTGGTATGCCTGCACGCTTTAAAGCCCCAGAGGATTTGGTAAATCTAGCTTTGGGATTAAATCACGGTGAACTTAAAATTAAGAAAGGACTTACTGTCAGCGGAGAATGGTTTGTCGACAGCCGAGAAAAGATGAAGCAAATCATGGATAAGTTCCCTAATTCTACAGCCGTAGATATGGAAAGTTGCAGCATTGCTCAGACATGCCATATATTCAATACTCCGTTTATCAGCTTCAGAATTATAAGTGATGTTCCACTTAATGACAACAAAGCACAAATGTATTTTGATTTTTGGGATCGTATGGCTGAAGGAAGTTTTGAAGTCACTAAGAGTTTTATTGACGCTATAAATAAATAATTATGGACAAGATACCTAGTTTTACAATAAATCACGAAGAGCTTCTTCGTGGTATTTACGTTAGCCGCAAAGATAGTGTCGGCAACGAAACAATCACCACTTTTGATATCAGAATGAAAGAGCCCAACAGAGAGCCTGTATTGCATAATGGTGCAATACATACTATTGAGCATCTAGCAGCAACATATCTTCGCAATGATGAAGAATGGAAAGACCGTATCATATATTGGGGACCTATGGGATGTCTTACAGGTAACTATCTTTTAGTTAAAGGAGATGTTGAAAGCAAAGATATCGTAGAACTGATGAAGCGAACTTTCAACTTTGTAGCCAATTTCGATGGCGAGATACCTGGTGCAGCAGCAAAAGATTGTGGTAATTATCTTCTTCATGATCTTCCTATGGCAAAATACGAAGCAGCCAAATATCTGCACGAAGTATTAGAGAATATTAAAGAAGAAAATATGGTATATCCCAAGTAGAATATATAATGGCAAGTTGGCAACAAGACCAACTTGCTATTTTTTTAATCCTTATAATTTTCAACTTTACTCATTTCGTCATTAGCTTTCGACGAAACGGTTTCACTTACTGAGAATAGCTTTCCACTATATTTTGTTGTGCCACACGCTGCAACATAAACATCATCAAACAGACTTTCATAAACTACATTTCCTGACTTGTCAATACAAGACACCGTTATATTCAAACAACTGTTATCATATTGAGGAAATGTATATAATTCATAAACTGAAGAATCAGCATGAGCCTCAACCTTAACATCTCGCAATTCAGTTTGTCTGGAATTTACACATCCTAAACCGCTAGCACCATCCAGAGTGCTGCTACCTCCAGTATAATAAAACTTTATCTGCTTGACATCGTCAGGAACTTTATCCTCTACAGTAAACAATATTTTTGCTGCACATCTTTTAAGAGTCATCTGATAATCAGAGTTTCCTTTCACCAAGATGTCGTCACTATGATAAAATGTATCTGTTACCTTACCATTAAAAGTTATTCTATTCAATTTGGTCGTAGACGCGTTTGTGTTACCATTATGGGCTAAAGCCAGCACCTTATAGTTTCCTTCAGGCAATGAAACTTTTATCAAGCCGAAGTCTTTATCATTATCAGAACTTTGAGCAACAGACTTCACCCTGACACCAATACTGTCATAGACAGCAAAGTTAATCTTATTACAAACGTTAGAAACATCAGCGAGACCACGAGTATCGATATTCCTAACATTGAAGTTGAGTTCAAAACCATCATGACTATCTACGCCCGGTTTGTCAAAACTTACTCGTTCGCAAGACGTCTGTGCAAAAATTAGAATTAATAGTATTAAAGTATTTAGTAAT
>RRZU011124673.1_pt1 | contig 13475 bp, 11 predicted proteins | sample 2165561 | NCBI WGS metagenome assembly RRZU01 (sample SAMN10456909, study PRJNA506462) | wastewater metagenome | isolation source: wastewater sludge | place: USA: Moscow, Idaho
GATTGGTCTTGCCGATGGCGATGCCCGACGGCTGATCAACCTGCTGGAACAGACAAGCACGGCTGCGGCGACGGCTAATCGTAAGGACATTGATGGGGCTTTCATCGACAGCACGCTGGCGCAGAGCCTGCGCCGCTTCGACAAAGGCGGTGACGCTTTTTACGACCAGATTTCGGCGCTGCATAAATCGGTGCGTGGCTCGAATCCCGATGCGGCGCTTTACTGGTTTTGCCGCATGCTCGACGGCGGCGCCGATCCGCGTTATCTGGCTCGCCGTATCGTGCGCATGGCCTGGGAGGACATCGGCCTAGCCGATCCGCGCGCGGCGCAGATCGCCGGTGAGGCGGCGGCAACCTATGAACGGCTGGGTTCGCCGGAAGGCGAGCTGGCCTTGGCCGAGGCAGTGCTTTATCTGGCGATGGCAGCCAAATCGAATGCAGCCTACGTCGCGTATAATGCGGCGCGAAGTTTCATTGCCAAAGATGCTTCCCGGCCGGTTCCCGTGCATTTGCGAAATGCACCGACGCGGCTGATGAAAGAACTCGATTATGGTAAGCACTATCGCTACGCTCACGATGAAACCGGTGGCTATGCAGCAGGCGAAAATTACTTTCCGGACGGCATGCCGTCGGTCAATTGGTATCAGCCCGTCGAGCGTGGGCTGGAAATAAAAATCGGCGAAAAACTGGCGCATTTGCGCGAGTTGGATCGCCAAGCGTTTAAAGTAGCGAAGAATTCGAAAAAACGAGAGGACTGAACATGCTTGATATCCAATTGCTGCGTAACAACATTGATGAGGTTTCTGAGCGTCTCGCTGGACGTGGCTATTCGCTTGATGTTGATGCTTTTCAGAAGCTTGAGGCTGAACGCAAGACGCTGCAGACGCGCACGCAAGATTTGCAGGCCAGCCGCAATAGCTTGTCCAAGCAGATTGGCATGCTTAAAGGCAAAGGTGAAGATGCTTCGCCCGTGATGGCGCAAGTGGCGACTTTGAAAGAAGAACTGGAGGCCAACGAAGCGCGTCTTGGCGAACTGCTCAAGGAGTTTGATGCTTTTGTCGCGACAATCCCGAATTTACCGCAGGCGAGTGTGCCGGTGGGGAGATCCGAGGCCGATAATGTTGAAGTCAGCCGTTGGGGGACGCCGCGCAGCTTCGATTTCCCGGTCAAGGATCACGTTGATCTGGGTGAAGGGCTCGGGCAGCTGGATTTTGCCACGGCTGCCAAAATCGCCGGGGCGCGTTTTTCCCTGCTGAAGGGGCCGCTGGCCCGTTTGCATCGGGCGCTGGCGCAGTTCATGCTCGATGTGCATACCGAAGAACATGGCTATACCGAAGTTTATGCGCCTTATCTGGTTAATGCGGCTAGTATGACTGGAACCGGGCAGCTGCCGAAATTCGAGGCTGATCTGTTCAAGATTCTGCGCCCCGATGCAGAGCCGCTCTACCTGATCCCGACGGCAGAAGTGCCGGTAACCAACATTGTGCGCGATGAAATTCTGGCGCAGGAAGCGCTGCCGCTTAAATTTGTTTGCCATACCCCGTGCTTCCGGTCTGAAGCCGGGTCGTACGGGAAAGATACGCGCGGCATGATCCGTCAGCACCAGTTTGACAAGGTCGAACTCGTGCAGATTGTTGCGGCCGATCAGTCGAATGCGGCGCACGAAGAATTGACCGGCCACGCGGAGAAAATCCTCGAAAAGCTCGAGTTGCCGTATCGGCGTGTTGCCCTATGTACCGGTGACATGGGTTTCTCTTCGGCTAAAACCTACGATCTGGAAGTTTGGTTGCCGGCACAAAACACCTATCGCGAGATTTCATCCTGCTCCAACTTCGAGTCTTTCCAGGCGCGACGCATGCAGGCGCGTTGCCGCAACGACAAGAACAAGACTGAACTGGTACATACCCTGAACGGCTCTGGCTTGGCGGTCGGTCGGACGCTGGTGGCGATCCTGGAAAATTATCAAAACGCTGACGGCAGTATCAGCATTCCGGCAGTCTTGCGTCCGTATCTGGGCGGGCTGGAAAAGATCGCAGTCAAATTATAAGCGACGACAGCCCAATGCAGTATTGGGGGCGTTTGTAGCGGGTGGCGAAGGCCGCCCGTTATCTTTTCGGGGATTCGTTCGTAAGGCTGATAGGGCGGCCCATGGCGGTTGAGAATGTTGTTATAGACGCGGATGTTCTCGGCCATGATCCCCGTTTCGCCACCTTTGCACTTACCGGATTTGAGTTGGCTGTAGTACTGCGGCTTGACTAAGAGCGGCAGCCCCGTTTCCATTTCATGTTAGGAATCCGGGTTCGCTTTTTGGGTTTTGGCGATATTGCGGGCTGCATTCAGGTGCCAACGGTTTCCTATGCGATTCCTGATAGGGCCAATGCGGCGAGTACGCGCCAGTTAATTCCCGTGCTGATTTGCGGCGGCGCCTTCACGGGGTGGACGCCAGGTATTTCGATAAGCACACCGGTTGGCATCGTTTGCGTGAGTGCTACCGAGAACATCTGTCTCCGCCAATTTGCATCAGCGAGGCCGTTGGCAGATTCCATGTGCACCAGCTAATTCAGACATGGCTATAAAAATAGCGACAAAAATGAGGATCAGGCGCATGTTTGGCCCGACTCGTGTTAAAATCCTGCCCCTATCGGAGAGGTGGCAGAGTGGTCGATTGTACCTGACTCGAAATCAGGCGTACTGCAAGGTACCGAGGGTTCGAATCCCTCCCTCTCCGCCAGGTAATAAAACGAAACCCGCTATGCTGAAGGCTTTGCGGGTTTTTTGTTTTTTAGAAACTGCCAATAGCCCACCATGATGGCTGCTGCTGTGTTTGGCTCGTTACTATATGTTGGCCGTAAGGTGTGACGCTAGAAAAACGGTGCTCTGCCGGTTAAAGCAGAGCACCTGATTTCTCACTTCACAACAATTACCCGCACCTCCTCCCGCCTCACGCCGCGATACTGGTTGAGATCACCACCCCCTCAACTCCGGCTCCTTCTTGTAATCCACGCTCCCCTGTTTCCAGAACTGCGTGACCGTCACCCCAGCACCAGACTTACTCGGATGACTGACAAGCCCCACCAGCTTCTCCTTCGCCTCATCAACCAGCGCGTTAAGCGATTCAGTCTGCCGCTTCAGATCAAGGTAAACCTCTGCCGCAGCCAGCCAAGCTAAATCCTTCCGAACCACCTTGTCACGCTCCGTCAGTTCAGGCGGCGTATCCGTCTTAATGCAACGCATGAACGCACCCCACGCATCCTGAATAGCCAGCCAGCGCTCAGGCTGCGGCCCAACCTCCCGCAGCAAGCCTTGATTGCCATCGAATAGGCAAGCGAAGAAAATTCTGCAGCTTCGTGAAACTATTTGTTTGTTAGGGCGTCAATTGATTGCTGCGGCGTGAGCCGAAGTTACTTCACTTAATAGAATGGAGCCTTAGAAAATGTCCCAACTAGATGCTCGTATTGCAGAATTGGCCGCCAAATATCTTCCCCTTGCCTCGGAGATGTTGAAAGAAGCTATCCGGATTCCCGCTGATTACGTCGACAAGAGTGTTGAGCAAGGTGGCGATCCACACTGCGGGACGTCCAATCACGAGTTTCCGCGTCTGGAATACCTGCGTAAGAAGATTATCGAGATTAAGGCAGTGCGCAACCCTGAAGATGTCTTCATGGATGATTTTGGCAACCTCGTCTGGTCGGTGGAAGATCCCAAGGACGGTATTCCTTCGTCAGAAAAAAAGGTCATTTACATCGATGGCCACACCGACACCGTGCGCCCGCTGCGCCAGCGTTGGCTGGAGAAAACCGTCGGCATCGATTGCTTCGACGGCATCATTGATCCGGCGAAGGTGAACAAAGAGTTTCTCAAAAAGGAACTGGGTTGGGTTCCGCCCGATTCAGAATGGGACAGACTGATTTTCGGCCGTGGTGCAGCCGACCAGTTGGGTGGCGTTGTTTGCGCAGCCATTGCGACCAAGATCCAGCTCGAACTTGAAGCCGAAGGCGCGCTCAAGGGCGTGATCGTGCGCTCTTACGGTACGGCCTGCGAAGAAGATAACGATGGTGCCGGCCCGATGTATCTGGCGCGCAAGGTGTTCCCGACGGCCAAGCCGGAGATCATTCCTGACGTCGTCATCCTTACCGACGGTTCCGGTTGCTCGAAGCAGGGCGCTCTCGGTATCTACCGTGGCCAGCGTGGCCGCATGCAGATCGAAGTGACTGTTCGCGGCAAGTCCTGCCACGGCTCAATGCCCTGGGAAGGCCTTAATCCCCTGGAATACGGCTCGGCAATCATCAGGGAAGCGGCCGATGCATATAACCGTCGTGACGGCTTCCTCGACAACAAATTCCTTGGTCATGGAACGCGTACTGCGTCTTGGGCCAAGCTCGATACCCCGAGTGACTGCGCGGTACCGGAGAAGTTTACTTTCCGCTTTGACCGCCGCTTGACCGATGGCGAAACCCCAGAGCAGTCGGTAGCTGACGTCGAAAAACTGCCGGCCGTGGCCGCTGCGCGCAAGGCCGGTCTGACCGTCGATGTTTCGATCCCGGTTTACACCGATGCCAGCTGGAAGGGCTTTAAACTGGATAACCCGCAGGTTTATCTGGGCTGGGTTACACCGGAAGAGCATCCTGCCATTGCCGCCGCCACGGCGACCTACCGGGGTGTCGTTTCTCCGCATGTCGATGGCAAGGTCGGTACGGGGGGCGTGATTACCAAAGAGCCGCGCGTCGATCGCTGGGTGTTCTCGACCGATGGCGTTGGTTTCCCTGTGCCGAAGTCTACCAGCATCCCGGGGGCAGCCAACAAGAACTGGGTCCAGAACGATGTTTACAAGTATCCGGCTATGGTTGGCTTCGGTCCGGGTATCGAGCAAAACACGCACAAGATCGGCGAGTGTGTTGACGAGCGCGAGCTTCAGCATTGCGCAGCTTTCCTTGCGCGTTACCCGAGCATTTTTGCCGGTAACGTCTAATCTCTTAATACTTAAGCCCTGACCGCAAGCTTGCTCGAACCGGGGCACACAGCGAATGCTGTGTGCCCCGGTTTTTTTGACAGTTGACGTGGAATACCGCTATTTCCCTTTGGAAAGAGCGTATGTGAATGTCGAACAGGGCGGGCGATGGCACCTTTCCATGGAATAAAACGGATGAGCGCGAGGCGGCTTTTTATATTCCGAAGCAGACCCTTATCAAGGGTGAAGGCGTTTAGTTTCATCTCAAGAACACGCCTTTCGATTGGAATAATCTTCAGGATCCCAAAAAATACCGGGATGGCGTGACTCTCGGTTACAAGCTGGAGAAGACCTACGCCGAAAGCGGGATTGTGGCGGATGCGGCTCCTTTGGAGGAACTCAACTTCAGGAAGATGTTTATTCGGCGAATCGACGTCTTTCAGACGTCAAAGCGAGTGGGATATTTGACTATAAGCAAACTGTTCAATCGGGAAGATGCCGCGCGATTCACCAACCACCCCAAGCCCGTGGAGATTGATGAATACTTTATCCTGTTTTAAAGAAATCAGCTAAAGGGAGATATTGGGCGGAAAGGGTTGACGAAGCCTTGTGGGCGCTCAAGAAATCCGGTCGTTACCAGGAAATAATATCCAGCGGCAACATGCCCCAGTGATTTTTTGTTTAGTGCAGAATAAGTGCGCAACAAGCTTAAACGCCATCACAAGTAATGCTATGATCAATCGGGATGCCCTTAGGGGCGCGTTTATTATCTGACGTCAAGGAGGTGGCTGTGTCTTCACAAGGATCCGTAGCACCCAAAGAGCGTGTAAATATCGTATATCGTCCGGCGACTGGCGATGCGCAGGCAGAAGTCGAGTTGCCATTGAAGTTGCTAGTTCTCGGCGACTACACGTTGCGTGATGACGATACTCCGATTGAAGAGTTGAAACCCATCAACGTGGATAAGGACAATTTCAACGATGTCCTGAAAGGGCAGAATCTGTCGCTGAGCATGAGTGTTCCGGACAAGCTTGATCCGAAAGCCAGCGAGGATGCACGTTTGGCGGTTAATCTGAACTTCCAGTCCATTAACGATTTTTCTCCGGATGCGATCGTCGAGAAGATTCCTGAACTGAGTCAAATGATTGCGTTGCGCGAGTCGCTCAAGGCCTTGAAGGGGCCGTTGGGCAATATCCCAGATTTTCGCAAGCAGGTTCAGGCTTTGGTCAAGGATGAGGGCGTTCGTGAGCGCCTGTTGAACGAACTCGGTATTCAGAACAAATAGGCTCTTATTGGGGAGGCATGGCATGAGCGAAGAACAACAGGTATCTACGACTCCGGAGAGCGCTGGTGAGGCGGCCGCACCGTCATTGCTAGATCAGCTTATTGAGTCTGCACATATCAAACCCGGCGATGAATCCTACTCGATTGCCCGACAGGGGATTCAGACTTTTGTTTCGCAGTTGCTTGAACCGCAGCGTTCGGTGGAGCGTGTCACTGCGGCGACCGTCGATGACATGATCGCCGAATTGGACCGCAAGCTTTGCGCTCAGGTGGATGCGATTCTTCACAACGATGATTTTCAACGCCTGGAGTCGGCTTGGCGCTCTTTGAAGTTCCTGGTGGATAGAACCAATTTCCGTGAGAACGTGAAGATTCAGCTGTTGAGCGTCAGCAAGAGCAAGTTGCAGGATGATTTCGAGGATGCTCCGGAAATAACCAAGTCGGGTCTCTACAAGACGCTCTACACAGCCGAGTATGGCCAGTTTGGCGGTCAGCCTTTTGGCGCAGTGGTTGCCAACTATGAATTTAGCCCGGCTTCTCCGGATATCAAGTTGCTGCAATCGGTAGCCAGCATTTCGGCGATGGGGCATGCCCCATTTATCGCTGCTGCTGGCGCGAGCTTTTTTGGCGTTGATGGTTTTGAGCAGTTGCCAAACCTCAAGGATCTTTCGTCGATTTTTGAGGGGCCTCAATATACGAAATGGAATTCTTTCCGGGAGTCCGAGGATGCTCGCTATGTCGGCCTGACCTTGCCGCATTTCCTACTTCGTTTGCCCTATGGGGCGGAAACGATTCCGGTCAAGAAGTTCAACTATAAAGAAAACGTTTCCACTGGGAGCAAGGATTTTCTCTGGGGTAATGCGGCATTTGCCTTTGCCACCCGCCTCACGGACAGCTTTGCCGATTATCGCTGGTGTGCCAACGTCATTGGTCCGCAAGGCGGTGGAACGGTGAGCGATCTGCCGATTTACACCTATGAATCAATGGGCGAGACCCAGACCAAGATTCCGGCAGAGGTTCTGATTTCCGAGCGGCGTGAGTTTGAGCTCGCCGAGCAGGGGTTCATCGCCCTGACGATGCGCAAGAATAGCGATAATGCCGCGTTTTTCTCGGCCAATTCTGCGCAAAAGCCGAAGTTCTTTGGCAACAGCAAGGAAGGCAAGGAAGCCGAACTCAACTACAAGCTCAGCACCCAGTTGCCCTACATGTTTGTTGTCAGCCGCTTGGCACATTACATCAAGGTAATCCAACGGGAAAACATTGGCACCTGGAAAGAGCGCGGGGATCTGGAAAAAGAACTCAATATCTGGATTCGTCAGTATGTCGCTGATATGGACAACCCCGCCGAAGGCGTGCGCAGTCGCCGTCCATTGCGTCAGGCCGAAATCACCGTTTCCGATGTCGAGGGTGATCCGGGTTGGTATCGCGTTGACCTGAAAGTGCGCCCGCATTTCAAGTATATGGGTGCATCCTTCACGTTGTCGCTGGTCGGAAAGCTCGACAAGAAGTAATGGGCTACGGGCCCGCACGTCCCGGCATGGGGCGTGCGGGTTATATCCGTTACAGGAAAGCGGGTAAGAAGAACCATGAGAGAGCGGCGCCTTCTCGAGAGAGTCTCGTATTGGGAGCGAGGCGTGGATCGATCCAGCCAAACGCAGGCAGAAACCCTGGTGCGTTCGATCTGCAACTATTTGATACGCTTGCTTAATACCCGGCAAGGTAGTGCTCCGATCGATCCGCTTTTTGGCGTTCCTGATCTTGCCAATGTTGCTGGTGGGCTGTCGTCAGGGGCGACGGCAGACATCGAGGAAGAGCTTCGGCGAGTGATCAGTCGGTATGAGCCGCGCTTGTTGAAGCCTCGTGTTACCGCCGTAGCGCAGGGAACAGAGGTTCTATCGTTGTCTTTTTCAGTCAGCGGCATGATTGATGTCGATCATCAACTCATTCCTCTGCAGTTATCTACACGGCTGGATGGTAACGGTAGACTCAGTTTTGTCTGAAAACTAGAAAAAGCAGAGTTATTAAAGCACTGTCAGGAGCCTGTAAACAAATGCCGGATACCCGCATTTTCTTTGCCATTTGGTGCTTTTTTGACCTGTTTTTGATGTTCTTTCGGCGCTGTAGAGTATGTTAAATCGCTACTACGAAGACGAACTCACCAAGCTCCGTACTCTGGCGGCGGAGTTCTCCAAGGCTAATCCAGCTTTGGCGCCGATGCTTTCCGGAATGTCGGCTGATCCAGACGTCGAGCGCTTGCTTGAGGGGGTTGCATTCCTCACCGGGATGGCGCGGCAGAAGCTGGATGACGAATTCCCCGAGTTTGTTCAGGAAATAGCCAACCTGCTGTTCCCCCATTTTTTGCGTCCTGTTCCCGCTACCAGCGTGGTCGCCTTTTTGCCGCGTGGCGCCCAGATGGAGACTGTTTTGATCCCTGCCGGAACCGAACTGGGGTCACTTCCAGTCGATGGGACTCCATGCGTTTTTCGTACGACGCAGGATGTCGAGGCAGTGCCGGTGGTTTTGCAGAATGCCGGCTTGAGTACCGAAGTGGGGATGCCTCCCCGCTTGTCCTTCGACTTTGTTAGCGCCGGAGTCGACGTCTCCCAACTGGCAATCAGCAAGCTGCGCCTGTTCCTCGCCGGGGGCTACAGTGAGGCGGCTAAGGTGATGCTGTTGCTTTGCAAGTATGTGCTTACAGTACGACTCGAATGTGGAACGCAGGTGATTGAGCTCGGCGCAGGCTGTTTGCGCGCCTCGGGCTTTGATAACGCATTGCTGGACTACCCGGGAAATGCGTTTCCGGGATATCGGGTGCTCCAAGAGTTTTATGTCCAGCCCGAGAAATTCCTTTTTGTCGATATCGAAGGACTGGAGCGCTTGCGCGGCTGTGGCAAGAACAACCGTTTCCGGATTGTTTGTCAGTTGTCGCAAGTACCCTCATGGATGTCGGAGATCAAGACTGGTGATTTCATGCTGAATGTCACACCGGTCATCAATCTTTTTTCCCGTTCGGCAGAGCCGATATCGCACGAGCATCGCGTCAGCGAATACCGGGTGGTGCCGGAAGCACAGGAGAGAGAGCACTACCGGGTATTTTCGGTCGATCAGGTTATCGGTTATCAGCAGGGTGTGGCGCAGCAACGCCCCTATCTGCCTTTCGGCCAGATCGGGACGGACGGGCTGCTGGTGAAGCGGACGTTTCGTACCACCATCCGGCCGGCGACCATTGGTGCCGGGACTGATACCTATATGTCCTTGACGTATCCGCCGGAAGATCAACTCATATCTGAGACGCTTTCCATTTCACTGACCTGCACCAATCATAATTTGCCTGTCAGTCTCAAGATCGGGGACGTCAGCCAACCTACTTCCACTTCTCCGGACAGGATGTCTTTCAGCAATATCCGATCACTTACCGCACCGCTTGATCCGCCCCTGGGCGAAACCTTGCTGTGGAGACTGATTTCGCATGTTTCACTCAACTTCCTGTCGCTGGCCGATGCCAATAATCTGCGGACGCTTCTTGGCATCTACATATTTTCGGAACGCAATGAGATCAGTCTGGATGCGGCGAATCGAAGGCGAATCGACGGCATCCAGTCGGTCGAAGTGACGCGGGATACGCGACTTGTCGGCCGTGGTAGCCTGATGCGCGGGCAACGCATCGTGCTTAAATGCCGTCTAGATTTCTACGCCGGAGAAGGCGACATGTTCATGTTTGGGAGTGTGATTGAACGATTCCTGGCCAACTACGCACCGATTAACTCCTATACGCGAGTCGAGATGGTCGATGTCTTTTCTGGGGTGAGTTTCCAATGGCCGCCGCGACTGGGCAACCAGATACTCCTTTGATTTCCGACTTGCTGGAAAAAGGGCCGCAGTATTCCTTTTTTCAAGCGGTCAGGCTGTTGCAGCGAGCCGCTGACGGCTCCGGGCAACGGCGTTTGCGTATCCGACCGAAGCTGACTCTGGGCTTTCCGGATACGGATATCGACCGTATTCGCCAGTTGCCTGATGGCGGACATGAAATCATCGCCAATTTCTTTGGTTTGTACGGTGTCGCTTCGCCTCTGCCAACGTTTTATACCGAAGATCTGTTCGAGGAAGAGCGGGAAGGTCGGCATGCGACACGAGACTTTCTCGATGTTGTTCACCAGGCTTTGTACAGTGTTCTGATCGACACCTGGAGCAAATACCGGCTGGCGTTGCGTATTGTCGAACGCCTTGATACCCGGGTTCTCAATCACCTTTACGCTTTTGTCGGTCTAGAAAGTGCCGGACTAAGGGGGCAACTACCGGGTAGCGAGTCTTTGCTGCGTTATGCAGGCTTGTTTAACCAGCAGCCGCGTTCGGCGCTTGGGCTGTGCACGCTGCTCGCTGATGTTTTCGCCCCGGCTAAAGTGGACGTTTTGCCTTGTTTGCCGTGTGTCTTCCCGATTCCTGATGACCAGCGTTTGCGGCTTGGTCTGCAGGGGCACTGTCTGGGTGAGGATAGTTATCTTGGTCTCGAGATTGATGATCACGAAAACAGTTTTGCGGTGAGTATTTCCGATTTGCCGAAAGAAGTTTTCCATTCGCTGTTGCCAGGCAGCGAAGGTCATCGCAAATTACAGTTTTTTATTTCTTTCTATTTGATCGATCCGCTGAGTGTTTCGATTGAGTTGCACTTGAAAAAAGAAGAAGTCCAGCCGGCGCGGCTTGGACAAGGAAATTGGGGCTGTCTCGGCCTGGATACCTGGCTTTTTCCAGAGTTCGAATCGACTCTTGCTCCCGTTAGGTTTAGTATCAACCATCATTGACGTTCCAAATTTGCGAAAGGGTAGAAAATGCTCCTGGTTGAATTGAAACCCCTGATCGGTCGTTTGAATAACTACGTCAAAGCAGCGCTCGAAGATGCCGTCGGGCTTTGTGTTTCGCGCACTCATTATGAAATTACCATCGAGCATCTGTTGAGCAAGATGCTCTCCGAGCCGCAGTCGGACATTGCTTTGTTGCTGCGGCAATTCGAGCTCGATGCGGCCTTGCTTAAACGGGAAGTCGACAAGTCGCTGGACGACATGCGTAGCGGCAACGGCGCTCGCCCCGCTTTTTCTCCTTTGCTGCTTGAACTGTGTCAGGATGCTTGGCTGATCGCCTCGGTCAATTTAAACGAAAGCCGAATCCGTTCCGGTGCCTTGCTGGTGGCCTTTGTTGCCCGCGCCACGTTTTATGCGACCGGCGATTACGGCAGCACCTTGCGTCGTCTTTCCAGCGAGAATTTGCTGGCCGGGTTCGATAAAGTTTGTGCCACGTCAATCGAGGCCAGCCCGCCAGAAGCAGAAGGCGGGCGAGGTGGCGATGCGCCGGTCGCCGGTGGCAGCGCATTGGCGCGTTACTGCGAGAACTTCACCGAGAAAGCCCGCGCTGGCAAAATCGACCCGGTATTTGGCCGGGACAAGGAAATCCGGCAGATGGTCGACATTCTTGCGCGGCGGCGCAAGAACAACCCGATTTGCGTTGGCGATCCCGGGGTCGGCAAAACGGCGGTGGTTGAAGGTTTGGCTTTGCGGGTGGTCGAGGGCGATGTGCCCGACTCGCTGAAGGACATTACGCTTCTCGGGCTTGATATGGGATTGCTGCAGGCCGGAGCCAGCGTCAAGGGGGAATTCGAGAATCGCCTGAAAGGGGTGATTACCGAGATCAAGGAATCGGCCAAGCCGATCATCCTCTTTATCGACGAGGCGCATACGATGATCGGTGCAGGGGGTGCCGCCGGCGGGTCGGACGCGGCCAATCTGCTCAAGCCGGCGCTGGCGCGTGGCGAATTGCGCACCATCGCGGCGACGACCTGGGCCGAGTACAAGAAGTATTTCGAAAAGGACGCCGCGCTGGCGCGTCGTTTTCAACTCGTTAAGCTTGATGAGCCGGACGTGGCAACGGCTGTCCTGATCATGCGCGGGCTGCGCGAGAAGTACGAAGAAGTTCACGATGTCGTTATTCGTGACGATGCGTTGGTCGCCGCCGCCGAGCTGTCCAGTCGTTACATTACCGGGCGCCAGCTACCGGATAAGGCGGTGGATTTGCTCGATACCTCGTGTGCCCGAGTCAAGGTGCTGCATACGGCCAAGCCTGATGTGCTGGAAGATAAAGAGCGGCAAATGCAGGCGCTAGAGCGCGAGCGTATTGGTCTGGAGCGGGATCGGGATAATCGTCAGCTTTATGATGCCGAACGCCTTGGCGAGATTGCCGGTTTGTCGCAACAGTTGTCCGGCGAAGCGGAAACACTTCGTGCGCTCTGGGTCGCTCAAAAGGAAGCTGCAGAAGCGCTGCTTAATGCGCGTAAGGCTTATCAGGCGGCGAAGGCACAAGCTGCCGAAAGCGATGTGCTTGACGGGCTCAGTTCGGCGATTGTGACGGCCGAGGATGCTTTTAAAGCGGCGCAAGGAAGCCAGGCTTTGATCCGTATTGATGTGGATCCCGATGTCGTGGCCAAGGTGGTGTCGGACTGGACCGGGATTCCCGTCGGCAAGATGCAGCGCGATCAGGCGGCGATGGTGATGAATATGGCCGATATTCTGGGCAAGCGGATCAATGGTCAGGATTATGCCTTGCAGCAGATCGCCGAGACGATCAAGACAGCCGTTTCGGGCCTGCGCGACCCGCAGCAGCCGATGGGCGTGTTCCTTCTGGCCGGGCCATCGGGGGTGGGCAAGACCGAGACCGCCTTGTCGGTGGCCGATATTCTGTTTGGTGACGAAAAATCCACGGTCACCGTCAACATGAGCGAGTTTCAGGAAAAGCATAACGTCAGCCGCCTGATCGGTTCGCCGCCGGGTTATGTGGGTTATGGCGAAGGCGGCGTATTGACCGAAGCCGTGCGCCAGCGTCCTTATTCAGTGGTCTTGCTCGATGAGGTGGAAAAGGCGCACCTCGATGTGATGAACCTGTTCTATCAGGTTTTCGACAAAGGGGTTTTGTCGGATGGCGAAGGCAAGGAAATCGATTTCTCCAACACCGTCATTTTTCTGACCACCAACCTGGCCAGCGACGTGATTACCGAAATGACCACTGGCGAGGCGAAGGCTGACAGCGATACCCTGCTGGCGGCGGTTCGGCCGATTCTTTCCAATCACTTTAAGCCGGCCTTGCTGGCGCGGATGACGGTAATTCCCTATCTGACGCTGGCGCAAGACGCACTGGCTGGAATTGTCCGGCTCAAACTGGACAAGATTGTCCGGCGTCTGGCGCATAACAATAGCTTGCAA
>RRZU011850255.1_pt1 | contig 13474 bp, 10 predicted proteins | sample 2165561 | NCBI WGS metagenome assembly RRZU01 (sample SAMN10456909, study PRJNA506462) | wastewater metagenome | isolation source: wastewater sludge | place: USA: Moscow, Idaho
CCTCGATCCGCACGACCCGACGTTCGCCTTCCTCGCCGACATCGGCTTCGGCCTCGTCATGTTCGTGGCCGGGACGCACGTGCCGATGCGCGACCCCGCGCTGCGGGCGGGCGCGCGGACGGGGCTCCTGCGGGCGCTGGTCATCGGCGTGCTGTCGGTGCCCGTCGGGCTCGGGCTCGCGCACGTCTTCGGCACCGGGCAAGGGCTGCTCTACGCCGTGCTGCTCACGTCGTCGTCGGCCTCGATCGTCATGCCGGCGATGGCCGGACTGCCGTTGACCGCACCGTCCGTCGTCGCGATGCTCCCGCAACTCGCGGTCGCCGACGCGGTCTGCATCGTGCTCCTGCCGCTCGTCATCGACCCGGCCCACGCCGGTCGGGCCGCGCTCGGCAGCCTCGCGGTCATCGCCGCCGCGGCCCTCGTCTACGTCGTCATGCGGTGGGTCGAGGTGACCGGGCGACGCCGGGCCGTCCACGTGCTCTCCGAGGACCGGGGGTTGGCGCTCGAGCTGCGCGTCTCCCTGACGATCCTCTTCGGCCTCGCCGCCCTCGCGGCCGCTACGCACGTCTCGATCATGCTCGCCGGCTTCACGATGGGACTGGCCTATTCTGCCGTCGGGCCGCCGCGGCGGCTGTCGAACCAGGTCTTCGGCCTCACCGAGGGCTTCTTCGGCCCGATCTTCTTCGTCTGGCTCGGCGCCACCCTCAACCTGCGCGACCTCGCCGAGCACCCCTCCGCGATCGGGCTCGGGCTCGCGCTGGGGCTCGCCGCGGTCGCGGTGCACGCGGTGCCCGCGCTCGTCGGTCAGCCGTGGCCGGTCGCCGTCGCGACGAGCGCCCAGCTCGGCGTGCCGGTCGCGGCGGCCACCCTCGGTACGGGTCTCGGGGTGCTCGCACCGGGGGAGAGCGCGGCCCTCCTGCTCGGCGCCCTCGTGACGATCGCCGCCGTCACCGCAGCCGCGGGTCCGCTCGAGCGGCTGGCCCGTGCGGGAGCCGTCGAGCCGTCTGGGCCCGACGTGCCGCAGGGGCCCGCTCCGACGGATCCCGGCCCGGCGTGATCGCGCCCGGCCGAGCGTGAGGGAATGAGCCGGCTCAGTCCTGTGCGGGGCCGATCGCGTCGAGGGAGGCGGGGCGCGCGGCCTCGTCCCGGCGGGCGTCGAGCTCGGCGCCGACCCGTTCGGCGACCTGGGTCACGTCGCCCTCGGCGCGGGTCCACTCGCCGCGGGACCACCCGGCGAGGTAGTCGTCGCTCCCGGTCGACCCGAGCCGCATCGCGGCCTCGTCGATCGCCTCCTGGAAGCGCGCCGCGAGGGACACCTTGACGGTCTCGTCGCCCTCGCGGACCGTCACCATCGACGGCAGGTCACGCCACGACATGATCTGGAATTCGGCCATGGCGGCATCGTCGCACGAGACCTCTGCGTGCCGAGCTCCGCGGGGACGCGGACCCCGCCCCGCGGGCATGTCGTGGGCATCATGCGGATGTTCTCGTCCGCACTGAGGGCATTTTGCCCGGTTTGCGGGCTGGTCGCAGCGCACCCGCCCGGAGCTCAGAAATAGCGTGAGGATCTGCTGCCCGATGTCGGCAGCTGAAACTCACGCTAATTCGGGCCCGCCTCCAGATCGTGGCGTGCCTTGACCTCGAAGAGCTCCCGCAGGGCCGCGTCGCGCCGCCCGCGCAGCTCCTCGACGTCGACGTCCGCGAACTCGGCGTCGACCGAGGCGGTGAGGGAGGCGACGCGTTCCGGTGTGAGCCGAGGCGACCCGAGGGCGTCCAGCCAGTGCTGCATCGGCCCGCCGAGGTGGTCGACGAAGTGCGCGAAGCCGCCCGGCCCGCCCGACAGGTGCTGCGTCGCGAACGGCCCGAGCAGCGCCCAGCGCAGCCCTGGCCCGGCGGCGATCGCCGTGTCGACGCCGGCCGCGGACACCGCCCCCGTGGCGACGAGGTGGTAGGCCTCGCGCCAGAGCGCCGCCTGGAGCCGGTTCGCGACGTGCCCGGTGAGCTCGGCCCGCAGGTGGATCGGGGTCTTGCCCAGATGCGCGAAGGTCGCCATCGCCACCTCGATCGCCTCGGGCGACGTCGCGTCGCCGCCGACGATCTCCACGAGCGGCATGAGATGCGGCGGGTTGAACGGGTGCGCGACGAGCACCCGCTCGGGGTGGGCGGTGCACGCGCTCTGGAACCAACTGGGTAGCAAGCCCGACGTGCTGCTCGTGAGGAGCACCTCCGGTCGCGCTGCGGCGTCGAGCAGGGCGAAGAGCTCGCGCTTCACCTCAAGGCGTTCGGGCCCGGCCTCGATGACGAGGTCGGCCCGGCGTGCTGCGTCGGCGACGTCGACGGTGAAGGAGAGCCGGTCGTCCGGCGCCGACCCGGTCTGCGCGGCCACCGTCGCGACGAGCCGCTCGTGCGCGCCGTCGACCGGATCCGAGGCGACGACCGCATACCCCTGCGTCAGCGCGAGGCTCGCCCAGCTCGCGCCGATCGCGCCCGCGCCGATGACGGCGATCGTCCGCACCTCCGCCGGGTCCATCAAGGTCGCCATCACGTGCCGCCTCCTCCTCGATCCGTGGTCGGTGGGCTTACAGGCTGCGAACCTACCCTTGAGGGGTGTCCTGGCTGCTGTGGCTCCTGTGCCTCGTGCCACCGGTGCTGCTCGTCGCCTGGGGCGTCGACCTCACCGAGAACTCGCCCTTCGTGCTCGTCGACGTCGGGGCGCTCGGCGTCATCGCCTTCGCGGTGCAGTGGGTCAAGCGACTGCCGCCCACCGCCTGCACGGCCCAGCGCATCCTGCCCTCGGTCGCGGTGAGCCTGCTCGCCGGTGGCATCGCCTTCGGCGTCGCGTGGTGGGATCCCCAGGTCGGATGGGCCATGGGCTCGGCGTGGGGCGCGGCGGTCCTTGCGGGACTCATCGCCTCCCGCGCGCAGGACGTCGGCGGGTGGCTCGGCGCGGGTGCGCTCGCGGTCTCCGCGGTGGCCTCGTCGCTCTCGCTCGGGCTGCGCGAGGGCGTCTTCGAGGCGCCGTTCATGACGACGGTCGTCGCGACCTCGATGGGTGTCGGCCTCTACGCGCGCAGTGAGCGGCGGCTCGCGGAGTCGCAGCGCCGGGCGGCGGTGATCCAGGAGCGTCAGGCCATGGCGGCCGAGCTGCACGACATCATCGCCCACGAGGTGACCGGCATCGTCGTGCTCGCCCAGGCCCTCGGCCCGCGGGCGGCGCAGGCGGGCATCGGCGCGGAGGTCGGCAGCATCGAGAAGGCCGGAGTGCGCACGCTCCACGAGATCCGGACGCTCGTCGCCGGTTCGACGGGATCCGTCGACGCAGCGACCTCGGCGACCGCAGCGACGTCGGGGGCGTCGGGGACACCCGGGGCGTCGAGGCCGCACGGCGCGCAGGAAGCGCAGGGCTCGACCGCCGCGACACGCAGCCCGGAGTCCGTGGGGTCGCCCGCGGCCCACGCGACCGGTCCCCGCGTCGAGGAGATCCGGGGCCTCGTCGAGGCGTTCGCGGCGACGACACCGGCGCAGGTCAGCGCGTCGCTCCCGACCGCCGCGGAGTGGGCGGCCCTCGAGCCGGCCGTCGCGCTCGCCGCGCACCGCATCGTCGCCGAGGCCCTGACGAACACCCCCCGGCACGCCGCGAGCGCCGCCCATGTCGAGGTCGCCGTCGCGCGCGGACCCCGCGAACTCGTGCTCTGCATCCGGGATGACGGCGCGGGCGGCGGGATCGGCGCGGGTAGCGGCGTCGGGCTCGCCGGGATCCGGGATCGCGCGGCCGGTGTCGGAGGTCACGCCGAGGCCGGTCCCGGCGACGTCGGGTGGGTCGTGCGGGCGTCCCTGCCGTGCGGGCCGGACGACGCCGCTGCACCCGGCCGGCCCACCGAGCGCGCTCCCGGCAGACGCCGGCACCGATCGACGACCGATGCATCACAGGACGGAGCCGGGACATGACGATCCGGGTAGTGCTCGCCGACGACCAGGAGATGGTGCGGATCGGCTTCGGCATGATCCTGTCGGCCGCCGACGACATCGAGGTCGTCGGCCAGTGCGCCGACGGGGTCGAGGCGCTGGAGACGATCCGTCGCCTGCATCCCGACGTCGCGCTGCTGGACATCCGGATGCCCCGCCTCGACGGCCTCGAGGTCGCCCGCCAGGTCATCGACCCCCAGGGCGCCGGCCACGCGACCCGGGTCGTCATCGTCACGACCTTCGGCGACGACGACTACGTCGACCGGGCCCTCGAGCTCGGGGCCGCCGGCTTCCTCCTGAAGGACTCCGGCCCGGCGCTGCTCGTCGCCGCGGTGCGGGCCGCGGCCGAGGGGGACTCCCTCATCAGTCCGCAGCTCACCGTGCCCCTCCTGCAACGCCGGCGCGGGCGGCCGCTGGACCGCCCGCGCGCGCCCGGCCTCGCGCAGCTCACGGCCCGCGAGGCGGAGGTGACCCGCCTCGTCGCCCGCGGCCTGACGAACTCCGAGATCGCCGCCGAGCTCTACGTCTCGCTCGGCACCGTGAAGTCGCACCTCTCGAGCATCTCGACGCGCCTGTCCGCACGCAATCGTGTGGAGATCGCGGCGCGGGCCTGGGAGAGCGGCTTCATGGACGAGGCCTGACGGCACAGGCCTGACTCCGCCGGCACTCCCGCGGAGCCAGGCCGATCGTCACGAGACGGGCGCCGGGGTGTCGCTGCCGGCGCGGCGCAGCGCGCGCTTCTGAGCGCGGCGGGCGAGCACCCGGCAGATCGCCTCGTACGACAGGTGCCACACCCACTCGACCGGCCCGCGCGGGAAGCGGCGCAGCCAGGCCCAGCTCAGGGTGATGAGCATCGCGCAGACGACGGCGTAGACGACCATCGTCAGGACCGTGTTGTCGACATCCGGGAAGCGTCGCGCCAGGCCCAGACCGTAGTCGTAGAAGATCAGCGAGCAGATGAGGTTCTGCAGGATGTAGCAGGTCAGCGCCGTCTTGCCGACGTAGGACAGCGGTCGACCGATGATGCCGGGTCGGCGGCCGCGGGCGTAGAAGGCGGCGATCGCGGCGAGCACACCGAAGGCGACGACCGTCGAGGTGAAGTAGCGCGACCACGGCCCGGCGAGGTCCGCGAAGGGGAAGCGGGCGGCCCAGTCGAGCGGGATGCCGATGCCGAAGCCGATGCCCATCACCCAGCGCCGCAGACGCGCGCCCTCGGGCAGGAACAGGCCGGCCCGATAGAGGTGCGCGCCGACGAGGAAGAGCCCCAGGCCCATCGTGAACATGATCGGGATCTCGCCGCGGCCGCCGACGAAGTTCGTCGCACGCTCGTGGACCATGGCCCAGTAGGAGGAGGTGTCGCCGTGCAGCGCGCTCTCCGCGCTCAGTCGGGCGAACTCCGCGTCGATCTCGGCGACGGAGCGGCCCGAGACGCGCGCCAACTCCTGCCGCGCGGCCAGATCCGTCGGGTCCGCATCGAGGGCCGAGGTGGCCCGCTCCAGCGACGCCGAGGAGAAGACCCGCTCTCCCCAGGTCATGTAGCTCAGGTGGGCCAGGTGGGCGGCGATGCCGATCGCCATCCAGATCTTCTGGGCCCGCGGGCTGCGCGCCATGATGAAACAGACGACGAGGGCCGTCGAGCCGTAGCCCATGAGCACGTCGAACTCGAAGATGAAGAAGTAGTTGAGCAGGCCGTCGAGGATGAGCAGACCGGCCCGCCACGGGTAGGTGCCCGGCCACGCGTCACCGCGACGGACCGCCGACTGGCGCTGGATCTCCAGGCCGATGCCGAACATGATCGTCAGCAGCCCGATGAATTTGCCGTCGGTCGTCAGGGCGAGCACGTTCTGGAAGGCGACGGCGGCGAAGGATCGCGCCGACTCGTCGGCCACGTCACCGACGTTGGAGGCGACGCCGGAGAAGATCCAGATGTTCGTCAGGAGAGTGCCGAGGATCGCCAGGCCTCGGAGCACGTCGAGCGCCGGCAGGCGGCCGGCTCTTCGGGGCGCCTCCGGTGGCGTGCCGGCCGGCGTGCCGGCTCTCGGGGCGTGGGCCGCGCCCGGCTCGGAGGCCGGCGCTGTCGGCGATGTCGTCAGGTCCGCGCGCGGACTCACAGCAGTCATGCACCTAGCGTCGGGCGGGCGACCAGGCCGCAGAATCGGCCATCCGACCATCGTGGCGGATCCGCCATCAGCCGATCGGCCGGTTTTCGCGACCTCGGTGAGAGCGATGCCACTGCCAAAGGCGGCGTCGAGTGTGTCAATGAGCCGACGGTGTGATGGGCTGGTCATCGACACGTCGACCCGATGCGATGCTTCATGAGCCGATGCAGGGCCGATTGCCTGGCCGATCCATGGCTGACTGAATGGCCGACCGACTGCTGCACGAGGTGAGGACCGATGAACCGACCAGCTCCCCGCTCGGGCCGTCACGGCCTCGACGCCCGCTCCCGCGCGGCGATCGGGACGACCCTGGCCAGCGGCGTGCTCACGACGTTGGCCGGTGCGCCGCAGCACCTCGCGCACCTCTTCCGCCGCCGCTTCCCGCTCGTCGCCGTGACCGGGGTGACCGGGGTCGGCAAGACGCGGCTCGCCGACCGCCTCGCGCGCCGGGCGACCTCCGACGACGCGGGCAGCCCCGACGTCGGCTCGGCCGTCATGGAGCGCCGGACCCGCCGGACCGCGCAGGGTCGCGGCTTCCGGCTACGGGTCGTGCCCGGCGACAACGCGGCGACCCGCCTCGGAGCCCTCGACGAGGTCTTCCACGACGAGCCGGTCGACGGGATCCTTCACGTCGTCGCCTACGGTCACGCGACCCCCCGACGGGTCGGCGGCACGAGCGGCGCCGCCCCACAGACGACGCGGGAGCAGCAGCTCGCCGCCGAGCTGCACGACTGGTCGATCACGGCGCACCTCATCGCCTCGATGGCGGTCCGGCGCGACCACCCGATCTGGCTCGTCATCGTCGTGACGAAGGCCGACCTCTTCCCCGACCAGCTCGAGGAGGCGATCCGCTACTACTCCCCGGGCAGCGGCTCGCCCTTCGCGGAGAAGCTCGACGAGCTGCGCTCGCTCGCCGGGGGCGCGAAGCTCTCGATCGACGTGCTGCCGATGGCGACCGAGGCCGCGCCCGGCGCCGGCCTGAGCGAGAAGGATCGCGCCGACCTGCAGAGCGCGCTGGAGCTGCGGATGGGTCAGCTCAGCGGCCACGAGTAAGGCCCTGTCAGGGCAGTCGCATCCGACGCCACCCGGAGATGTCGGGCGCTCGCGGGGCCCGTGCCCGCGCCTCGGGGTACGGAGAGACCTTCGCATCCTCGTGGCCAACGTCAACACGACCGAGTCGATGACCGACGGGATCGTCGCGGCCGCCCGCTCCGTCGCCGCCCCGCGCCCACGCGCGTCACCGGCTGGCCGCTGTCGGGCTGAGAGCAGTGCGGGGACGTGAACGGGCGGGCACCCGTGAGGATGCCCGCCCGTGTCGCGTCGAGGAGGTGACGAGGCCTCAGCCGGCCTGGCCCGATCCCGTGCCGTCGCCGGTCGCCGCCGGAGCCGGAGCGGTCGGCTGCGCGGGCTGGTCGCCCTGGCCGCCGCCCTGGGTCGGTGCCTCGGTCGGCTGACCGGAGCCATCGGACCCGTCGGAGCCACCGGAGCCGTCGGACCCACCGGCCGGTGCGGTCGGCTCGGCCGTGGGGCTGCCCTCGGGGTTCGCGGTGCTGCCGTCGGAGGGGACGTAGGTCGCCTCCTGACCCGGCGTCGCCTCGTCTCCCGGGGTCGCGCCGTCGGTCGGCAGGTCCGTCGGGCTCGGCTCGTCGGTCGGGGTCGTCGCGGACTGGCCCGACACGTCCTTCACGACCTGGCTCAGGCTCGTGCCGGTGCTCGTGCCGCCGCCCTCGGAGGCGGAGACGGGCCGTCCGAGACCGATCTCGAGGGCCGTGATGAGGCCGATCGCGACCGCGAAGACGACCGCCGTCGCGGCGAGCACCGCCCCGGGCTTGAAGGAGCGACGCAGCACGGCGAGGTCGAAGCGGCGCCGACCCGAAGAGGCGGCGTCGGAGGAGGCGGCGTCGGAGGCGCTCGTGCCCGAGGTGGGCGCGGACGCCGCGGCCGAGCGCGTGCCGGTCGCGGTCGACGGGGCGGGCGCCTGTGAGGCCTCCGTCGCGCCCCCGCGGGCCGTCTTGGCCGGTCGGACCGCGACCCGACGCACCTGGTTCTGTGCGTTCGCCGCCATGCTCGTGTAGACGGCGGCGGAGACGGTCGAGACGATCGAGCCGAGGGCCGCGCCGATGAGCGTGCCGGCGACCCCGAGGAAGGACGCGACGACCGCCGTGCTCACCGCGGCGAATGCGCCGCCGAGGAGCTGGGGGATCGACAGGCCGAAGAAGCCCTTGCGCTCCTCTTGCTCTTCCTTCTCCGGCGGCCGCTGGTCGTCTCGGGAGGAGCGACTCTCGTAGCCGTCGTCATCGGAATCCCACGGCCGGCCCTGGGCGGAGCCATGGTCTCGTTCGCGGGCTCGGTGGTGTGCTCGCTGGTGGGCCCGGTCGTGCGTGCGCTCGTCGAGGGCGCCGCCGGACGGTGGTGTGGGTGTCATGATCCCCCGTGCTGGTCTCGCAAAGATGCTGCGGGCCATCGCCCCTGACCGCCCGCTCGGTTCGTCGCATCGCCGGCGCCCGTGCGCCGCCTCGAGGCCCGTCGCGCGGGATCGTGCACGCGCGGATGAGCCTGCAGGTGCCCGCGGGATCCCTCGCCGCGGGCTGTGCCATGCGTTCCCCAGTATTGCCGACCCTCATGAACCTCAGCTGAGAATCGGTGCGGGGGCGTCAGAGAAGGTGTCGGGTGCCGGAGTCGCCGGGGCCGATCGCGCGCTGTGGGGCGATGAGCTCGACACGGTGGGTGCGGCGATCGATGTTGTTCGCGTAGACGACCGCGGGATAGGGCAGGAGGACGGCGGCGGCGACGCAGACCCACGCGGCGGCGATCCACGGCGTCCAGATCGCGAAGAGGCCCGCGAGGGCGACGCACGCCGTGCGGATGCTCATCGAGATGAGGTAGTTGCGCAGGCGGGTGTCCTGGTCGACCCGCCGGCTCAGGGGCGCGGTGGAGATCGACTGGACGGGGCGTGGCGGCGGGGTGCGTCGCAACCGACGTGGCATCGCGTCAGGGTAGGTGGCGGGCCCGGGGACGCGCCGAGGCGGTGGCGAAAACGGTCCCCCGTCCTCACCACCGCCCCGGCGCGCGCGTGTGGAGCCGGAGCGTCCCGCTACATCGTGAGTCCGAAGACCCAGACGACGAGCGTCGTCGTCGTGAGCGTGACGAGCACGATGCCGATGAGGTTGAGGATGACGCCGCCCCGGACCATCTGGCCGACCGTCACGTAGCCGGAGCCGTAGGCGATCGCGTTGGGCGGGGTCGCCACCGGGAGCATGAATGCGCACGTCGCGCTGAGCGCGACCGGCACCGCGAGGAGCATCGGGTCGACGCCGAGCCCCATCGCCACGCCGCCGGCGACGGGGAGGAAGGTCGCCGCCGTCGCGGTGTTGCTCGTCAGCTCGGTGAGGAAGAGGACGCCGGCGGTGATGATCGCGATGACGACGACGAGCGGCAGCACGCCGAGCCCGCCGACCTGCCCGCCGATCCACTTCGTGAGCCCCGAGGAGGTGAACTGCGCCGACAGCGCGAGGCCGCCGCCGAAGAGGAGGAGCACGCCCCACGGCAGCGCGATCGCGGTGTCCCAGTCGAGCAGGCGCACCCCGCGGGCCGAGCCGCCGGGCAGCATGAAGAGCAGGAGACCCGCGACGATCGCGATGCCCGCGTCGCTGATCGGCGGCTTGTCGAAGAGGAGCGGGACCGCGACCCAGCTCACCGCAGCGAGGACGAAGATCGCGAGCACGCGCTTCTCCCCGCTCGACATCGGGCCGAGCTTGGCGAGCTCGCCTTCGATGAGCTCGCGGCCGCCGGGCAGCTCCTTGACCTCGGGGCGGAAGAGCACCTGCGTGAGCAGCACCCACGTGATGAAGAGGAAGACGACGGCGATCGGGACGCCGACGAGCATCCACTGGCCGAAGCCGATCTCGATCTTGAAGGCGTCGCGCAGGTAGCCGACGAGCAGGGTGTTCGGCGGGGTGCCGATGATCGTGCCGAGCGAGCCGAGGGAGGCCGCGTAGGCGATGCCGAGCATGAGGGCGGTGCCGAAGTTGGACTTGATGACCGCGTCCTTGACCTCGGCCGACTGCGGATCCGCGGTCGCCACGTCGATCGAGCCGAGGCCGTCCTCCGTGTGGCTCGCGTCGTCGCTCGGCGCCTGCGAGGCCACGAGGAGCAGGACCGAGACGCCGATCGGCAGCATCATCACGGCGGTCGCGGTGTTCGAGACCCACATCGACAAGAAGCCGGTCGCGATCATGAAGCCGGCGACGATCCGCGTCGAGGTCGTGCCCATGACGCGCACGGTGAGCAGGGCGATCCGCCGGTGCAGGTTCCAACGCTGCATCGCCAGCGCGATGAGGAAGCCGCCCATGAAGAGGAAGATGATGTCGTTGCCGTAGGAGGCCCCGACCTTGCTCACCGTGACGTCCTTGGCCCACAGGGGGAAGACGACGAGCGGCACGAGCGCGGTCGCGGGGATCGGGATCGCCTCGGTCATCCACCAGACGCCCATGAGGATCGCGGTCGCAGCGGTGAGCTTGCCGTCCGCGGGGAGGTCGTCGGGGAGCAGGAGATAAGCGGCGCCGGCGAGTACCAGGCCACCGACGAAGCCCAGCAGTCTGAGCCGGACGGTCGAGGGTTCCTCGGCCGGGGCGCGCTCGCCGGGGGATTGGAATTCGATCTCCTCGCCGCGGTGCGGGTCGGCCTCGAGGCCGTGGAGGTGCTCGCCTGGCGGCATGGGTCCGTTCATGTCGTCCTCCTGCGTCGGGTTCCGCACAACCTAGCCCGCAGCGCCGCGCCGGGCCGGACTTCGGCCGAGCCGCCGCCGGAAAGTGACCGACCCGCGATGTGCGGCATCCTCGCGCGACCGGTCGCCCGCCACGGCTGTGGCCGCGAGAGGATCGAGCTCGAGCACCCACGCGAGAACGAGCCGTGACGAGCGCGTACCGAGCGCGGAAACGAGGAACCATGACCGAGGCCGGCGCCCCCTACACCGACCCGACGCGACCGATCCCGGAGCGCGTCGCCGACCTCGTCTCCCGGATGACGCCGGCGGAGAAGGTCGGGCAGATGCTCCAGCTGCCGACGTGGTCCGACCCGGCCCCGCTCATCGCCGACTACGACCTCGGCTCGATCCTGCACACCGACCCGAGCGTCATCGACGCGGCGATCGACGCGGCCGCGGCGAGCCGGCTCGGCATCCCGCTGCTCATCGCCGACGACTGCATCCGGGGCCACTCCTTCTGGCCGGGGGCGACGCTCTTCCCGAGCCAGCTCGCGCAAGGGTGCTCCTGGAGTGTCGACCTCATCGAGGCCGCGGCACGGGCGACGGCGGTCGAGGTCGCCGCGACGGGCATCGTGTGGACGTTCTCGCCGGTCCTGTGCATCGCGCGGGACCCGCGCTGGGGTCGGGTCGACGAGACGTTCGGTGAGGATCCGCTGCTCATCGGCGAGCTCGCGGCGGCGATGATCCGCGGCTACCAGGGCGAGGGTCTCGACGATCCGAGCGCGATCCTCGCGTGCGCCAAGCACTTCGCCGGCTATTCGGAGACCCAAGGGGGCCGCGACGCCTCCGAGGCGGACGTGTCGCGGCGCAAGCTGCGCTCGTGGTTCCTGCCGCCCTTCGAGCGGGCGGTCCGCGAGGGCTGCCGGACGTTCATGCTCGGCTACCAGTCGATGGACGGCGTGCCGGTGACGCTCAACGAGTGGCTGCTCTCGCAGGTGCTCAAGGGGGAGTGGGGCTTCACCGGTCTGCTCGTCACCGACTGGGACAACGTCGGGCGGATGGTGTGGGAGCAGAAGGTGAGCCCCGACGCCGCCGACGCCGCGGCCCGGGCGGTCGCCGCGGGCAACGACCTCATCATGTCGACGGCCGACTTCCGCGACGGGGCGCTGGAGGCCCTGGCCGACGGGCGGATCGACGAGGCGCAGCTCGACGAGGCGGTCGCGCGGATCCTCACCGTGAAGTTCGAGCTCGGGCTCTTCGAGGACCCGCGGCGGCCCTCGCGGCAGCGGCAGGCCGAGGTCATCGGGTGCGACGCGCACCGTGGCGTCAACCGGGCGCTCAGCGACGAGTCGTTCGTCCTCCTGCGCAACGAGGGCGTCCTGCCGCTGTCCACACAGGACTCTGTGAAGACGATCGCCGTCGTCGGGCCGAACGCCGATGCGCCGCAGTCCCAGCTCGGCGACTGGGCGGCGGCCTCCGGGCAGGCGTCGTGGGCGGCCGAGCCGACGCGCGAGGAGGTCGTCACCGTGCTGCGCGGGCTGCGCGAGGCGGTGCCCGCCGACTGGGAGGTGACGCACGCGCTCGGGGCGCAGATCACGCACACCGTCCCCGACCCGGCCGGTGCGACGTTCCCCGACGGGCAGCCGCGACCGCCGCTCGTCCGTCCGGCCGACGCGGACGAGGCGCTGCTCGCGGAGGCCGAGGCGGTGGCCCGCGCGGCCGACGTCGTCGTCGCGGTCGTCGGCGACGACATCAACCTCACGGGCGAGGGCAAGTCGACCGCGACGCTCGAACTCGTCGGCGGCCAGCGCGAATTGCTCCGTCGGCTCGCCGCGACCGGCACGCCCCTCGTCGTCGTGCTCGTCAACTCCAAGCCGCTCGTCCTCCCGCCGGAGGCGCTCGAGGCCGACGCGCTCATCGAGGCGTTCAACCCCGGGCTCGAGGGCGGCCGCTCGATCGCCGCGGCGATCCTCGGGGAGATCGAGCCGGCCGGGCGCCTGCCGATCACCGTGCCCCGGCACGCCGGGCAGCTGCCCGTCTATTACAACCAGATCCGCGGGCAGCACGGCGACCGCTACGCCGACCTCACGCAGGAGCCGCAGTTCCCCTTCGGCTTCGGGCTCTCCTACCCATCGGTCGAGTACGCGGACCTGTCGCCCGCCTCGTCGTCGGTGCCTCTCGATGGCGCCGTGACCGCCCACATCACTGTGCGGAATGTCGGGGAGCGGCCGTGCCGGGAGGTCGTGCAGCTCTACGTGCGCGACCTCGTCACGTCGGTGACGTGGGCGGACAAGGAGCTCAAGACCTTCGCCCGCGTCGACCTCGCGCCGGGGGAGGAGAAGAGGGTCGAGCTGACGGTGCCGGTCGCCGAGCTCACCCTCGTCGACGCCGAGGGGGTGCGCGTCGTCGAACCCGGCGACTTCGAGATCCTCGTCGGGCCCGACTCCAGCGACGCCCGGCTCCTCGCGTCGACCGTCACGGTGACCGCCTGAGCTGCGCCCCCCGCTGGTCGTCGGGAGAGCGCCGGGTCGCGGCCTCAGGTGAGCGGTTCGTGACCGGCGGCGGCCAGGGCTGCGTCGACGATCGCGAGGCCGCGGGGCCCGACACCGTGGAGGGAGAGGAGCGCCCGGCGGTCGGCGCCGGC
>RRZU013185428.1_pt1 | contig 13474 bp, 12 predicted proteins | sample 2165561 | NCBI WGS metagenome assembly RRZU01 (sample SAMN10456909, study PRJNA506462) | wastewater metagenome | isolation source: wastewater sludge | place: USA: Moscow, Idaho
GGCGCATGTGCGTCTCGGGCTGTCCCTACAAGAAGGTCTACTTCAACCACTCCACCGGCAAGGCGGAGAAGTGCACGCTGTGCTACCCGCGCCTTGAGATCGGCGAGCCCACGGTGTGCTCCGAGACCTGCGTGGGCCGCCTGCGCTACCTCGGCGTTCTCTTGTACGACGCCGACCGGGTGGGCGAGGTCGCCGCCACCAAGAACGACGAGGATCTCTACGAGGCCCAGTGCGAGATCCTGCTGGATCCGCGCGATCCGGACGTCATCGAGAACGCCCTGATGAACGGCGTACCGCGCAACTACATCGAGGCGGCCCAGAACTCCCCGATCTTCAAGCTGATCCACGACTTCCGCGTGGCGCTGCCGCTGCACCCGGAGTACCGCACCCTTCCCATGGTGTGGTACGTGCCGCCGCTCTCGCCCATTGTGGACGAGGTGACCGCGCACGGAGCGGACGGCGAGGATGCCAAGATCCTGCTGACCGCCATCTCCCGCATGCGCATCCCGCTGGAGTACATCGCCTCGATGTTCACCGGCGGCAACATGGCAGCGGCCGAGCGCTCGCTGCGCCGCCTGGCCGCGATGCGTTCGTACATGCGCGACATCCATCTGGACAAGGATCCGCAGGAGCAGATCGCCTCCGCCGTGGGCATGACGGGAGAACAGGTGCAGGCCATGTACCGCCTTCTCGCGATCGCCAAGTACGACGAACGCTACGTGATCCCCACCACCCATCCCGAGATCGAGCGTTCGCTGGACGATTTCCGCTGCTCGCTCGACGGCACCGGTGGCGTGGGAATGGGCGGCCCGCGCCCGCGCCGCTCCGGCAACAAGGTGATGGTCGAACTGATGCCGCGCAGGCCCAAGTAGGGAAGGGAAAGATGTCTCATCCCAACATGGGGCCCGGACGGCCCCGTTTCGCCAGCCGCGGTGCACCGCCCGAGGTCACGCCCGTGCGGGTTTCGCGGGCGGAGCGGCAAACGGTGTACATGGCGGCCTCGCTGCTGCTCGACTACCCGCGCGATGGATTCGACGAGTACGTCCGCGTGGTTGCCGCGGCCGCGGCCGGGCTTCCCGAGCCTCTGGCGATGGACTTCGCCTCGTTCTGCTCCTGGTCACTGGCCAGCGGCCGCCGCGCGGTGGAGGAGGACTACGTTCGCACCTTCGATGAACAGCACCGCTGCGCCCTGGAGCTCTCCTACTACGCGGCGGGGGACACCCGCCAGCGCGGCCCGGCGCTTCTGGCCTTCCGCGAGTTGCTGTGGGCGGCCGGATTTGAGCAGGCCGACGACGAGCTTCCGGACCACTTGCCGACGATCCTGGAGTTGTGCGCGAAGTCCGACGACGTCGTCGTCGACAATGTTCTTCCCTCCCACAGGGAGGGGTTGGAGGTGCTGCGTGCCGCACTCTTCCAGCGGAGTTCGCCGTGGACCAGCGTGGTGACGGCCATCTGCGAGGTCCTCCCGCACATCGACGACGCCACGCGAGAGCGCTACCAGCAATTGATCCGGCAGGGTCCGCCCGGAGAACTCGTGGGCATCTCGGACCTTCCTTTCCCAACCGTTCAGGAGGTGCTGTCGTGAGCGCGCTCGACACTTTTTTCTGGGGCATCTTCCCCTACATCTGCATCGTGGCCTTCGTGGGAGGGATGATCTGGCGCTGGAGGAATGACCAGTTCGGCTGGACCAGCCGCTCCTCGCAGCTGCACGAATCGAAGATCCTGCGCTGGGGTTCGCCGATGTTTCACGTGGGCATTCTCATGGTGTTGGCGGGCCACGTCATGGGCGTGCTGATCCCCAAGTCGTGGACGAGTGCCGTGGGCGTCACGCAGGAGATGTACCACCTCGTGGCCACCGGCGCCGGAGGATTCGCCGCGGTGCTGACCGTGGTGGGATTCGTCCTGCTGATGGTCCGGCGCTTCAGGTACGGCAGTGTGCGCCGCAAGACCACCCGAAATGACAAGATCATGTTGGCGCTGCTCGCGATTCCCATGGCTCTCGGTGCCTGGGCGACGTTCCACCACCAGGTGTTCGGCGGCGGGCACGGCTACGACTACCGCGAGACGATCGCGCCGTGGCTGCGTTCCGTCTTCACCTTCACCCCGAAGATCGAGCTGATGGCGGACGTTCCGGTGGACTTCCAGCTGCACATCATCGCCGGCATGCTCCTCATCGCCATCGTCCCCTTCACGCGCCTGGTGCACATGTTCTCGGCCCCGGTGGGATACACGACTCGGCCCTACGTGGTGTACCGCTCGCGCGGCAAGTCCGTCTCCGCGGCCCCGCGCGCTCGCGGCTGGAAACCGGTCGGGCAGGGCCGCGCGCACGACGGCGAGCCGGCGGAAGGTGCCTGAGGGGTTGTACCGGTCAATCGTTACCTCAGTCCTACGTGACGCGGGCAATGCGGCGATACGCTGACCCCACTGGTCAACCACGCAACTGGAAAATTGAGGACTCACATGGCCGCGAGAAAGTCAGCTGCGACCCGAAAAGGCGTCGTCGACTCCTTCTCCGGACTGACCTCCGGACTGGCCGAGCTGACCCCCGGCCAGCACTCCATGCTGCTTGTGCTGTCCGATCTCGGCGAGCCCGCGACCATCCAGGTACTCAGCGAGAAGACGGGCCTGCATGCCAACTCGGTGCGCGAGACCCTGGCCGTCCTCATGGATGCGGGGCTGGTGCGGCGTGGGCAGGTGCCTTCCGCGAGCCGCGGCCGGCCGGCGTGGGAGTACGAGACCTCCGTGCCCGCGGACATCACGGCCGTCATGAAGGAATTCACCAGCTTCGCGAGCTCCATCTGCAACTACTTGCGCTCTGGCGCCGCTGATCCGGTGCGCGAAGCTCGGCGCATCGGAGTGCTGTGGGGCGAGGAGCTCGTTCGCGATTTTGGCGATCACGGCGATCGCCACGAGGCCGCGATCATCGAGATGGTCAAGGACGATGGCCTGCGTCACCCGATCGCCAAGCTTCGCATCCTCTTCTCCATTCTGGGCTTCGGCGCCGTGGCCGGGCCGGAGGAACAGAGCATCAGTTTGACCGTCTGCCCGTTCTCGCGCAATGGCGAGGCTCCGGACCCTCTGGTCTGCCAGATGCATTCGGGCATGCTGTCCTCGATGCTGAGCAATCTCACGGCGGGGCATGTTGATGCCGAGTTGCAGATCGGTTATCCGCAGGAGCCGTGCCTGGCGGTGCTGAAGCCGAGGCACACGGGCGCATCGGATACCGGCCCGAGCAAGCGGTGAATCGCACCAAAATCCTGGGCAGATGCGGAATCCTAATCGTCTGAATTCCGCTGGTGCGGTATGCTTGGGCGCATGGCCAGTTACCGTATTTCTCACGTATCACGCCTGCTTGGAGTATCTGACGACACGATCCGCCGGTGGCTGGACAGTGGTCGGCTCGTCGCAGTTCCCGGTACGTCCCCCATCGAGATCGACGGGCAATCGCTGGCCGACTATGTCAAGGATGCCAACCCCCATGAGGCCGATGGTCATGTGTCCACGCGAAACCTCTTCGAGGGCCTGGTCATTGACGTCATCAAGGACAAGGTGGTCAGCCAAGTGGTGCTGCAGTGTGGCCGTTACCGCGCCGTCAGCCTGATTTCCACCGAGGCGGTGGAGGAACTGGATCTCAAGCCCGGCGTCGTCGCCTCCGCTCAGATCAAAGCCACGAACGTCTCAATCGTTGTCAAGGGGTAGCCCACCGGCACTCCCGAACTCATCCACCAACGGCACACCGGAATCCCGTGACGTCACGCCCGTGGGGCGCCCGGTGGCCCTCCTCCGCTTCTGCGGGAGGAACAATGAAAGGTACATCATGAAGAATTTCCGCCGTGCCGGCATGGCACTTCTCGCCTGCCTGGCGCTGACCGCCTGCGGCAACCCCGCAGACTCGGATTCAACCACCGCACCCTCCGACTCCACGGCATCCGCGAAGGAGTCACTCGGCGAGATCAACGTCTTCGCCGCGGCATCGCTCGTTGACGTCCTCCCGGAGATCGAAGCCGATCTGGCCAAGGAGTACCCGGGAACCGAGATCACCTACAACTTCGGTGGCTCCTCAGGGCTCGTCGATCAGCTCGTGGGAGGGGCCAGTGCGGATCTGCTGCTGACCGCAAACGCCAAGACCATGACCTCCGCGCAGGATCAGGGCCTCGTCGAGTCCTCGGTGAGTTTCACCTCCAACACCATGGTGCTGGTGGTTCCGGCCGGAAACCCGGGTGACGTCACCGGTATCGAGGATGCCTCCACCGATGGTCGAAAGCTCGTCATCTGCGCCGAGGAGGTCCCCTGCGGATCCGCAACGAAGCAGATCGAGGAGCTCAACTCGCTCACCCTGTCGCCGGTTTCGGAGGAGCAGTCCGTGACCGACGTGCTCGGCAAGGTCACCTCGGGTGAAGCCGATGCCGGCCTCGTCTACACCACCGACGCCAAGAGCGCCGGCGACGCCGTCGAGGTCATCGAGATCGAGAACGCGGACCAGATCATCAATGACTACCGCGCCGCGGTGCTCAAGGATGCCAAGAACGCCGAGGGCGCGCAGGTGTTCCTCGATCTGATCCTGTCCGAGTCGGGCCAGGGGCTGCTCTCGTCCTACGGATTTGCCGGACCGATCAGCTGACCAGCTGCGTGAGTGAGAATCCGGGCCAGGGCGGTGCTCCGTTCTGGCCCGGATCCTTGTGGAGGTGGAGCATGGCACAACGTCGCACAGCAGGATCGGCCGGGCTCGGGTATGCTCCGTGGTTGCTGGGCCCGGGAATCCTGGCGGGCCTTTTCCTGGTCATTCCACTCCTCGCGATTCTTGCGCGCACGCCATGGACGGAGTTCTGGAGCCTGATCTCCACCGAGGAGAGTCTGGATGCGCTCTGGCTGTCCGTTCGCACCTGCCTGATAACGACGGCGGCCTGTGCCCTGTTCGGGACACCGCTGGCGGTGGTTCTGGCCCGGATGCCGGACGCATGGTGGGCCCGTTGCCTGCGCACGGTGGTGACTCTGCCGATGATGCTACCGCCCGTCGTCGCAGGATTGGCGCTGTTGTTGACCTGGGGGCGAAACGGGATGCTGGGCCGGCATCTGTCCGTCATGGGAATCGAGATCGGCTTCACCACCATTGCCGTCATCATGTCCCAGGTGTTCGTTGCGATGCCCTTCCTCGTGACTTCCCTCGAGGGAGCGATCCGTTCGCGAGGCTTTCGCTACGAGGAGGCCGCGGCGGCGCTGGGCGCCTCCAGGACCCGGACGTTCTTCCGGGTGAGCCTGCCGATCATGCTGCCCGCCTTCGTCTCGGCCACCGCGTTGGCCTTCTCCAGGGCGCTGGGAGAGTTCGGTGCCACCATCACCTTTGCGGGCTCCATGCAGGGAATCACCCGAACAATGCCGCTGGCCATCTACTTGCAGCGCGAATCGAACACCGATCAGGCGCTCGCGCTGGCGGTGGTTCTCATCGCTTTGGCGATTGTTGCCATCATGGGTGCCAATGCGCTGGCGAGCCGCCTGCCGGGAGGGAGCTTCGAGCAGAGTCGCTCGGCCGTCCCGCAACACGGCGGGGATCCGGGCGAGCCGCAAGATGATCTTCCTTTCAACGATGCCGTCGATCGGGCCCGGCCGGGCGTCGCGGCGCCCGGGCCCGGCATCGAGGTGGATGCCACGGTTGCCGAACGCGGCGTGGAACTCAAGGTGGCGCTGGCGGGAGGAAGGCTCACGGCGGTCATGGGCCCCAATGGCGCGGGCAAGTCCACTCTTCTCGGCCTCATCGCGGGCACCCTCTCTCCCTCGCGGGGAGAGGTGACGTTCGTGGGCAAGCAGGATCCCCGGGTGGTGATCCTGCAACAGAATGCTCTGCTCTTCCCCCACATGTCCGCCCGCAAGAATGTGGAGTTCGGGCTTCGCTGCGCGGGCATGAGCCGGAGCGTCTCCTCCCAGCGTGCGCTCGCCGAACTTGCCGAGGTTCGCTGCCGAGATCTCGCGGAGCGCCGGCCCGATCAGCTCTCCGGTGGTCAGGCCCAACGCGTGGCCATCGCCCGAGCCATGGCGGTGACCCCGGATGTGGTGCTGCTCGATGAGCCGATGGCCGGCCTGGACGAGACCAGCGCGAATCGCGTCAGGGCGCTGCTGCGCGAGCGTCTCGCCAGCTCCGGTGCCACGGCAGTCCTGGTGACCCACGATCCGGTCGATGCGCAGCTCCTGGCGGACACGACCGTGCTCATTCGGCACGGCCGCGTGCACGAACCGCCGGTCAGTTGACCGTGGACTCGCTGAGCGTCACCTGGACATCGCGCTGGGCGCCGTCCAGCCCAACCACGGTGAGAGTGACGACGTCGCCAATCTGGTGCTCCTTGACCAGACCGGAGAGCATGCTGGGATCGGTGATGGCGGTACCGTTGAGCGCGATCACGGTCTCATCGGCAACGATTCCCGCCTGATCGGCAGCCGAACCCTCCAGCACCTCGACGATGCTGGCACCGGGTGTATTGCCGGCGGCCACCGTCACACCGAGCGCGGGGTTGCGCCCGATGATCACCGTATCGCTCGTGGGGTTGCCGGAGACGACTTGGTCCACGATGTCCAGAGCATCGGAGACCGGCACCGCATAGCCGTCCACCTGATCGGCGGTGGTGCCGCGCGAGGCCGCCGTCGTCATGCCCACGACCTCGCCGTCGCTGTTGAACAGCGGGCCGCCGGAGTAGCCGGGAACCACGTCGGCGTCGGTCGCAATGAGGCCCGTGAGAACCTCGCCGTCGGAGGGCGAGGCGGCGTCGGTGGCGGTGATGGTCTCGTTGAGCCCCGTCACCGTTCCATCCAACTGCGTCAGATATCCTTGGCCGGAACCGTTGCCCACCGCGGAGACGGCGTCACCCATCGAGAGCTTGGCCGTGTTCGTGGAGACCGTGGGCAGGTTCTTCGCACCCTCGATCTGCAGTACCGCGACATCGGCCGTGGCATCGTGGCCCAGGACCTGCGCGGTGTACTCCTGACCGGTATCGGCGATGGTGATCTGCACGGTCTCCGAACCGGACACCACATGGTAGTTGGTGAGAACCAGGCCGTCCTCGCTGAGGATCATGCCCGTGCCGGCGCCCGCACCGTTGAACAGGAGCGTGTTGATGAGGACCACACCGGGGGCGGAATCGACGACGGTCCCGGAGTCCAGCCCGGTCGAGGGCGAATCCTGCTGGCCGGGATCCGTGGGCTGGTCACCCTGTTGATCCTGGTCCGGTATGAGTTGTGGCGTCTGGCGAGGCTGGCTCTCCTGGGTTTGCGTGGGGCCCGAGGCGTTGTCATCCCCGAAGACGTTGTCCAGCTGCACCCCGATGATCCCGCCCAGAATCAGTGAGAGAGAGGCCGTCAATCCCAGCAGTGACGTGGACCAGCGATGCTTGGAATTCGGGGGTTGCTGGAACCCGGATTGCGGCAGCGGCGCGTATGCCCACGGGTGCGAGCCCGGTGCGGTGGGCGTTGCTGACGTGCCCGGATAGCCCGCGTACCCTCCCTGCTGCGCGGCGAAGGGGGAGGTGCCGGGAGCGGGTGCTGGCCCGTACGCTGCCTCATGGGGTTGGCGGAGATTCTGCCCGGAGGGCAGGTTCGCGTAGCCCTGAGCCCCATTGCGAGGCGACTGATCCTCGAACGGCAGGTGGGAATTGTTGTTGGTCATAGCGTGCTCCTCTTACAACAAGGTTGTCGTAATTCCTGCCAATGATCAAACAACCTCTCATGGAGTGAAAACGGGGAGTTTCCTGAGAATCATCTGGAGGGACCTGTGCAAGGGCCGGCACGCCTGAACGCCGTTGTTCGTGGCGTGCCGCTCATCACACTCTAGGTCCTTGGGCCTGAATTTCCAAGTGCGGCCATCCCGCGACATCTACGGCTTGATGTAGGCGAATCCCTGCCCCTGGCGCTCGACGATTTCCGTGATGCCCTGGGGGACGATCGTGACGACGTCGCTGGGGATGTTCTCCTCCGGAATCTGCCGATTGAAGAGCGAGTTTCCGCAAATGCGGAACTGGACTCCGGCCTCGTGCAGTTTGAGCATGCGCTTGCCGTGTTCGGGGTGGACGTCGAACCCGTTGAAGGAGCGCACAGCTGCACCGTTGATGACAACGACCACCTCCGAGTCGGTGACATGCTTCGCCGCGTAGTACTCAAGATTGCTGAGCAACTGCTCCCAGCGGCCTTCTTCGTCAATGTGAAACACGACGTCGGTCATGTTGTCTCCTCTGTGTGCGTAGTGCTGGTTGGCCCGTGCAAGCAGGTACGAACGTGCGGACCTGAGACGAAGGATACATGGTCAGGGACCTTGGTCCGGATCGATCTCGCCGTTCTCTCCATAATCTACCCGTCGACTCACCGAAAATGGAGCCGTGCAGTTTGCGGGATGTGGCCCCGCGGCCTCATCGGGGCGAGCGCAGTCAGATCCAGCTGGGGAACCACATGTGGATGTGCCACCACTGGTAGCTGGTGGTGCTTCCCCACCACAGCGGCATCCAGAACACCGCGGCAGCAACGATCAATCCGGTGGCGACGGCGAACGCGACCAGCGCGGATCTGGTGGGTGCCGGTGGCTGCCACCAGGGCAGAGAATCGACGGGCCGTGGAGCGGCCTGATCCTCCGGGAACAACTCGTCCGCGATATCCGCGGTGTGCGCAACCGCGCCGTCGCTGGCGGTGGCGGTGGGGTTGTCGGTGCGGGGGGCTCCGCCGTCGTCGCCGCGTTCGCCGATCACCTCGTCCCAGCTGCGAGGTGCGGCGTGCGCCCGCCCCAACGTATTGGTGAGGAAGGCGAGACCGTAGCTGAGGGCCAGCACCGCGAAGGGAAGGACCGCCACCGCGTAGAACTGGAAGATGGTGCGGTTGACGTAGATCAGCCACGGTGCCCACAGCGCGAGGTAGCCTGCCAGAATGCTCCACGCCCGCCAGTCGCGCCCGCGCAGCGCCGCCCACAGGACGATGGCCAGGCCCACCAGCGCGAACCACCACACCGTCGGGTTGCCCACGGAGGTGATCGCCTGGACGCAATCCGAGTCCGGGCACTGGCTCGTCATGTCCTCGCGTCCCACCCAGAAGAAGGAGACAGGGCGCCACTGGAGCAGCCACTGCCATGCCTGGGACTGATAATCGTGGGGGGTGGACAGCCCGTTGTGGAAATCCCACATGGTCGAGTGGTAGTGCCACAGCGAGTTGATCGCGTTGGGTGCCCATGCGAGCGGAAGCTCCTCGCCCCGCTGGAGAGTCTCCTGCGCCCAGTGGCGGAAGTATCCGTGCGGATTGGCGAACCATGGGTACCAGGTGATGAGATAGGTGACCACGGCGGTGGGCACGAGGGCCGCGAAGGCCGGAATCCCCTCGCGGAACACGCCGCCTCCGAACCACAGTCGCACACCCACGGCGCGTCGCGCGCACACGCCCCAGACGAAGGCAAAGATCCCGAAGGCGGCGACGGCGTAGATGGCGGACCACTTGACCCCGCACGCCAGCCCCAGCAGAATTCCGGTGGCCACCATCCACGGCCTGAACAGGATGCGCGGGCCCCAGAGGTCGGCGGTCCGGCCGCCCTCCCTAAGTCTGCCCGTGGCCACCCGGTGCGCCAGCCGCTCGCGCGTCCAGTCGCGGTCCAGCAGAAGCGTTGCGAACGCCGCCAGCGTGAAGAAGGCGAGGATGTTGTCGAGGATGCCGGTGCGCGACATGACGATCCCCATTCCGTCCAGCGCCATGGCGAGCCCGGCGAAGCCGGCGAGCAGCGGGGAGCGGAAGAGCCGCAGTGTGATGAAGACGAGGATCATGACGGCTGCCACGCCGAGGATCGCCGTCGTGAAGCGCCACCCCGCGCCGTTGTCGCCGCCGAAGAGCGCCTGCCCTCCGGCCATCAGCCATTTGCCGAATGGCGGGTGAACCACGTAGTCGGGATCGGTGGTGGAGAGAGCGGAGTGGTCCCCCGTGACGAAGAGTTCGTTGGCGCCCTCCGCCCAGGATCCCTCGAAACCCTGGGTGAGCAGTGAGAAGGCACCCTTGACGTAGTAGGTCTCATCGAACACGAGCGCATGCGGATGGTTGAGATGCCAGAAGCGCGTCACGAACGCCACCACACCCGCCACCAGCGCGGCGATCCAGCCGCGGCGCGCCAGGCGCCGGGGGAGGCGTCCGGCCACCCCGAGGCGTCCCCGCAATTCGGACTCCCAACGTGCCGATTCGGCGGGTGTCAGCAGATCCGGGTTGGACGCCGGCTGGTCCGGGTTGGGTGGCGGTGCATCCGCCGAGCCCGGTCGCGGATCGGCGCCTGATGCGTGAATGGGATGTGAGGTCACATCGCAAATTCTAGCCACCTGTGCCACAGTGGTGGGCATGGCTGGAATGATCATCCTCGCGGCTACCCCCATTGGGAACGATACCGACGCGTCGCAGCGACTTCGCACCGAGATGGAACGGGCGGACGTCATCGCGGCCGAGGACACCCGCAGGTTCCTCAACCTCGCGGCGCGTCTGGGAATCGAGATCACCGCGAGGGTGCTGTCCTACTACGAGCACAACGAGGCCGAACGGGGTCCCTACCTGCTGGAGCTGGCCCGCTCGCAGCGAGTTCTGGTGGTGACGGACGCCGGAATGCCCTCCGTCTCTGACCCCGGATACCGCTTGGTGGCGCGCGCCCACGCGGCCGGAGTGCCGGTGACCGTCGCTCCCGGTCCCTCCGCCGTGTTGACGGCGCTGGCCGTCTCCGGGCTTGCGACGGACCGCTTCTGCTTCGAGGGCTTCCTTGCCCGAAAGGAAGGGGAGCAGGCCGCTCAGCTGGCGCAGTTGGCGCGCGAACAGCGCACCATGATCTTCTTCGAGTCGCCGCGGCGCCTGTCCTCCTCGTTGGCCGCCATGGTGGCGGCGTTCGGGCCGGATCGGCAGGCCTGCGTGTGCAGGGAACTCACCAAGACTCACGAGGAGGTTGCCCGCGCAACGCTGGCGGACCTGGCCAGCCGGTTCGCCTCCGACGTGCGGGGCGAAATCGTCGTCGTCGTCGCGGGGGCGGAGGAAGTGCGGGCCGATCTGGAGGCGGCCGTTGACGAGGTTCTGGCCCTCGACCGCGCGGGTCTGCGACTCAAGGCCGCCGCCGCGCACGTGGCGGGCCGCTCGGGGCTGCGCACGAAGGTGCTCTACGAGGCGGCGCTGGCCGCGCGCGGTTAGCTGCCATTCCTTCCGGCGCTGGCCGTGCAGGCGTGCACAAAACCGCGTATTTGATTCGATGCAGAGGGAATTCGCCCGAATGGGGCGAATCTCGGAACTGTGTGTACCGCCCGTGCGATCGGGCGGGAGAGTTTCTTGTTCACTCCTTGGTGGGGTCGAAGTCGATGTCGGAAAAGTCGAAGTCGTCGTCGGACACCTCGCCGGAGAAGTCGATCTCCTCGTCCTCGATCTCGAACTCCCCGCCGTCAATCTCGAAATCGTCCAGATCGACGTCCGCATCCGAGGAGCCGGCGCGCTGGGACATGGCCTGAATGCCAGCACTCACGAGGCCGCCGAAGTCGAAGTCCTCCTCGAAGTCATCGTCGGTCGCATTGTCCGCGTCCGCATCGTCGTCGTCATCGTCCTCCAGGTCGTAGGTGCCGTATTCGGACTCGTCCAGTTCGCCCTCGGAGTCCGCGAGTCCGGCGGTGTCGCCTGGGATCTCCGCGTCCTCGCCTTCCTCGTAGAACCCGAACGCCTCGGAGGAGACGGTCTGCTCCACACCGGCCTCGTCCATCTCCCGGCGTGCATCCTCTCCCAGTTCCTCGCTGACCGGAACCGTGAGGTCGGAGAGCACGCGCACGGGCCAGCCGGCGCGCAGGCCGTCCAGCGCGGTTTCCTTGACGCAATGCGATTCGGCGATGCCGACGACGTCGAGGGATGCGACCTCGCCGCCGCGCAGGATGTCTTCCAGGCTGCGACCCTGGCCGTCCACGCCCTCGAAGCCGGAGTAGGCGGCGGCGTACTCACCCTTCTTGACCGCGGCGTCGATCGGGAGGGACGCAATTGCCTCGTGCAGCTCGGCCTCGGGTGTACCGGCAACTCCGTGTGGGGGCCAGCTGTCTACGAAGTCCGGGGCATCGGAGAAGTGGGAACCCGGCTTCACATGCCAGTCCTGCGTGGTCACGATGAGCGCGTATTCGTCCAGATTGGCCGTGACGAAATCGGCGATCCTCTCCGCAACTGCGTTTCCTCCCGCCACCGCCAGAGCGCCGCCCTCACAGAAGGTGGGCTGGACGTCCACGATGATGAGTGCTCGGGTGGTTTCCTCCATGTTGGACTCCTCGGTTGGTCGGTCTACCACTGCCACATCTCGAGTATGAGGGCAGTGGGGGGCTCTGGGTAGCCCCGTGCACAATGCGGGCTCCTGCGATTTTACGGTGGCGCGCAGCGGTGTGTCGGCTCCTTCGGGAAAGGTGCTGCGCGCGTGGAACGAATCGTCAATAATGGGTGTGACGGGTTGAACAATCACGAGTGGCGCCGCGGCCCGACAACCGGACGCTGACTCAGCCGGAACCGCCTCCGAAAGCCACATAAAGCCACATGTAAGATGTGTGGGAAGTTGTGGTGCACTGGTGTAATGTCGGCTCCAACGGCGGACGCGAAGGCGAGATTGCCGTACGAATTGGGGACAAAATCCCCCGTTCGGACTTTTGTCAGTCACTCCTGTGCACGGACGCGCGGAGCTGAATGGAGTCATGTGTACGCAGAGCAACGACACCAGATGATCCTCGATGAACTGGGTGTCTCCGGACGAGTCTCGGTGACCGAGTTGGCCGCAAAGTTCAACGTGGCCACCGAGACCATTCGGCGCGACCTCGATCATCTGGGAAAGCTGCGCGCTCTCAAGCGTGTGCATGGCGGGGCGATTCTCACGCCCACCGGAGCGGTCGAGCCGGATCTGATCACTCGCATGCGGACCAACATGGCTGCGAAGCGACGCATCGGGAGGGCCGCTGCGGCGCTCCTCGAACGTCGTGCCAACGCCACCATCATCATTGATGCTGGTTCCACCACCGGAGCTCTTGTCCCCAACCTGCCGCGCGGAGCGGGGCCGATCGTCACCGACGCTCTGGCCATCGCCCAAGCGGTTCTGGATCGGGGGCACGAGGTCTACATCCTGCCGGGGCATCTGCGCGAAGTCTCCCACGCCGCCGTGGGCTCCGCGACAGTCGATGCCCTGCGTGGGTATCACCCGGACATCGCCTTTCTCGGCTGCAATGGGATGGACGATGCCGGATTCACCACCCCTGATCCACAAGAAGCCGCGGTCAAGACGGCAATGGTGGTGCAGAGCGACCTGTGTGTCATGGTGGCGGACTCCTCCAAGCAGGGAGCCCACCACTTCGCAAGCTTTGCGCCGTTGGATGCGATCGACATCGTCGTCAGTGATGTCGATCTCTCCCCTCATTACGTCCAGCACCTGCAAGACAATGGAATTGAGGTCATCTGCGTATGATTATCACCCTCACAGCGAACCCGTCTCTGGACC
>RRZU012656360.1_pt1 | contig 13473 bp, 11 predicted proteins | sample 2165561 | NCBI WGS metagenome assembly RRZU01 (sample SAMN10456909, study PRJNA506462) | wastewater metagenome | isolation source: wastewater sludge | place: USA: Moscow, Idaho
GAAAAGGCGGTGAGCGCGAGCCCCGGGGGCAGCATGAAGCCCTTTTGCGATCCGGTCACGGCGATATCGACGCTCCATTCAGCCATGCGGAAATCCATCGAGCCGATCGAGCGCACACAATCGACGAACAGCAGCGCCGGGTGCCCGGCCGCGTACAGCGCCCGGCGCACGGCGGCGATGTCGGATTTGACGCCGGTCGCGGTCTCGTTATGGGTGGCCAGAACGACGCGGATCTCATGCCCCCTGTCGGCGGTCAGGATTTCCTCGAAACGGTCGGCGGGGATGCCTTCGCCCCAGGGCGTTTCGACGATGGTGACGTCCAGCGCGTGGCGTCCGCACATGTCGATCCAGCGCTGGCTGAACATGCCGTTGCGCGCGGCCAGCACCTTGTCGCCGGGCGACAGCGTGTTGGTGATCGCGGTTTCCCAGCCGCCGGTCCCGGTCGAGGGGAACAGAAAGACCTGCGCCTGCGCGCTTTTCAGCACCTGTTTCACGCCCTCGAGCGCGGGATGCAGCATGCGCCCGAACACCGGCGAACGGTGGTCGATGGTGGGCATGTCCACGGCCTTGCGCATCTCCTCGGGGATGTTGGTGGGGCCTGGGATAAAGATCGGATTCTGACTGGTCATGGTTTTCCTCCGCAGTTGTGGATCAGGCTATGGGGCGTGGTCCAGCGGTGCAATTTTTCTGAAAAATATTTCGCAATCGCGGAAAAATGGTGTATTTCCATTTCGGATCAATCCATTGTGCTTTTCCAAAGGCGATTTCTGTTTTTCAACGAAACAGATAATAAATCGAAAGGATTCATTGAATGTCGTCTGAACCGCGGAAAAGGGGCCGTCCGCGCGGCCGTAGCGGCGATGCCGGGGATAGCGGCGGCGTGCGCGCGCTGGACCGGGCGCTGGACATTCTGGACGTGATCGCGGCGGCCAGCGGCCTGACGCTCAGCGAGATCGCCCAGCGGCTGGGGCAAGCGCCTTCGACCGTGCATCGGGTGCTTGTCACGCTGGCCGCGCGCGGCGTGGTGGAAAGCGATGACGTGACCCAGACATGGCATGTCGGACCGACCGCCTTTCGCCATGGCACCGCCTTCATGCGCCGCTCGGGTCTGGTCGAGCGGGCGCGGCCGGTGCTGCGCCGGCTGATGGAGGCGACCGGGGAAACCGCCAATCTGGGCATTCTGAACGGCGATGCGGTGCTGTTTCTGAGCCAGGCCGAAACCCATGAAACCATCCGCGCCTTTTTCCCGCCGGGCACGCGATCGGCGCTGCATGCTTCGGGGATCGGCAAGGCGCTTTTGGCGCATATGCCCGCGCCCGAGCTGCGGCGCACCGTCGGGGCGATGGTGCTTGAGCGGTTCACCCCGATGACGCTGGCCGAGCCGCAGGCGCTTCTGGACGATCTGGCGCGGATCCGGGCGCGCGGCTATTCCCTGGATAACGAGGAACGGACGCTGGGCATGCGGTGCATCGCGGCGCCGATCTTTGATCTGGCGGGCGAGGCGGCGGCGGGGATCTCGGTCTCGGGGCCGGTGCTGCGCATGTCGGATGCGCGTCTTTCGGCGATCTGTGAATTCGTGATCGGCGCGGCGCGCGAATTGTCATTCGGTACCCCGCCGGCCGCCGCGCCCGGGGCAGGGGAATCAGGGCCGGCCTGAAGGCGCGGGAAATTTTATGATAATTTTCAGCATATTGTTTTTCCACATCTTGCCGAAACCCACCCCAAAAATGTGATTCACATCCGTTTCACGCCCTCTCTTCTAAAGTGATCACGAACAGCCCAAAGGCGACCGAAAACGGTGCCGGGGCAATGATCGGGCAGGTCGGGAGAGCGGGTCATGGAAGATCTTGTCGGCAGTTTCGATGCGTTTACGGGAACCAGCCAGCGGCTGCTCTTTCGGGACGAGACGCTTGGCGATCCGGGCGCGCTGCCCGAATGCCCCGAAGGCGATGTGCCGCGCACACAGATTTACGGTGCATGCAGCATCGAATCCTATCGCGCCGCCGGCGCGCTGCATGCCGCGCATCGCGATGCGGGCGGATTTCTGGATCAGGTGGATTGCTATGTCATGCCGGATTTCTGGCGCCGTGACGGGGCGGTGAAATCCTGGATCTATGCCACCGATGCGCGCGAGGTTTCGTCGGGCCGCAATATGGATGCGGTGCGGGTCTTTTATCATGCCGGACATGGCCGCGTGGACGAAAACGGGGTCTTTCATCTGCCGATGGGCGCGCTGTGGTCGGGGGCGGATGCCTGTCTCAGCTCTGAGCAGATGACGCTCGGGCGGCAGAATCTGCGCTATCTGTTCTGGTCCACCAGTGAATCGCTGTGCCTGTCCGAGCGGATGGACCCGATGCATGTCTGGGCGCGGGCCAATGCCGGGTTGCGGATGATGTTCGGTTTTGGCTCGGTCTGCTGGGATTCGGGGAAATACGGCGCGAATTTCTGGCGGCACTGGCGCATGGGCAAAAGCCTGTCGCAATCCTGGCTGGATGGCGCATGGGATGTGGCGCCCGATCAGATCCCGGTCGTCAGCGCCTGCGGCGCGAACCGTCATGAGGCGATCGAAACGCTCTTTGGCGAGCGGCGTTTTTCCGAACAGCGCGCGCGCGGCGACTGGTGGGCATGGCGCTGGCATGCGCCGCTTGCCGCGCATCAGCGCGGCACCGCGCCCTTCGAGGCGCCGGCCGAATTGCAGGCCGCGCGGCTGGTGCCGGTGGCTGCGGACATGGACCTTGCCGAACGGGTGCTGGCGGCGCTGGATGTCGATCCGGCGCTCTGCCTGCGCGACGGCGAAGGCCGCATCGCGGTCAGGCTTGGCGATACCCGTTTCCTGCGCCGGGTCGACGGTCATATCCTGCTGGAATTGCAGGCGGGCGGGCCGGGGCGTGGCGGTCGTGCCAGCCTGCGTCTGCAACGCCGCTCGATCGTCAACCGGGCGCGCAATGCGCTGCGCCGCTTTGGCTTTGTGTCGCCGGGATCCGAGCTGATCTTTGACCGGATGACGCTGGCCATGTCGGCCAGTTCGAACCTTTACATGCTGGGCGAGCACGCGCTGGAAACCGTGGATGAGATCATCGTCCAGTTCCGTCAGGCGATTGGCGGGGTGCCGGTGCTGACGTCGGGCGCGGGCACGCTCAAGGTCGTGCTTTGCCCGGACGGAGATCTGTTGCGCATCGAATCCACGCTGCGCCAGGTGGCCGAGCTGATGCCGGCGCGCGGTGATCGCAATGGCCATCCCGCCGATCCCTTGCCGCCCGCCGGCACCGAGCCGGCCGCCGCCGCCGCGACCGATGCCGATCAGATGCTGGCGCTGCATTCGGCACGGCTGATGCGGGATCTGGCGGCGCGGGGTGCGGCACCGCTGAACCTGCGCGTGCTGCCCGACACCTCCGAGATCGGATACGGGATTCGCAGCAACACCGCGCGGCTCGTTGCCCGCAAGGGCATAGAAATCGAATGCGTGAGGGGGTTTCGCAAGAGATACTGGATGCAGTCTGACCTGGGAGACTGATCCGGTTTGCTCCGGGAACGGAGGCAGCCGTTCCCGGAGCGCATTTCGACGGACGAAACCGTGTGGGGGACGTGATGAGGTTGAAATGACGGATGTCACCCGATCCGACTTGATCCGTATGATCGCCCAGACCGGGCGATTGCAGCTGATCGGCGCCGATCTTGCGGGGCTGGACATGTCCGGCCTGACGCTGGTCGGGGCGGATTTGTCCTATGCCAATCTGGCCGGGGCCGATCTGAGCGAGACCCAGCTTTCCGGCGCCAGCCTGTGGTCGGTCAAGGCGCCCGCCGCGCGGTTCCGGGGCGCGAACCTTTCGGGGGCAAGCCTCGGGCTGGCCGATCTGGCGGGCGCGGATCTGCGCGAGGCCTTGCTTGAGCGCGCCGATCTGACCGGGGCGCGGCTGGACGGCGCCGATCTGACCGATGCCAGGATGCGCGGCGCATGGCTGGATGCGATGCAGCGCGCGATGGCCATCGGCGCGCCGCCATTGCGCTATCCGGCGCGATCAAATCCCGGCCTTTATGTGATCGACGAGGATCATCTGGCCAATCCGGTGGCCTTGCGTTGTGGCGACCGGCTGGAACTGCATCTGCGCAATCCCGGGGATCCCGCCGCCCCGCGCCCCGCGCCCTTGCGGATCGAGGGGGCGCAGATCCTGATCGCGCTCAAGCTCGACAATCCCGTTCGCGGCGGCATTCATGTGCTGGCCTTTGATGCGGTGGAACCGGGTCAGGCGCGGCTGGTGGTCGATCCCGGCGGCGGCCGCGATCCCATCGGCATTGACGTGCGGGTCACCCCATGACCCCGGCGTCAAAGCCCGGATCTGGTCACCGCCAACAGCCCGGCATTGCGCAGGGTCAGCACCGGATAATTGGGCGACGCCATCAGTTCCAGCGAGAAATCCGGCTCGATCTTTCGCAGGTGATGCAGCGCATCGGCGGCGCCCGCCTCATCGCCGCGATGATAGCGCAGGGCCGCCAGAACCCGCAGCGAGGGCCGGCTGTCCGAGGCAAAGGCAAAGGCGGCGGCGGCCGAGTTTTCCGCATCGCCCAGCCGCCCCAGCCGGATCTGGATGACCGAGCGGCGCAAAAGCCAGCAGGCCGGGCCGATCTCGGCCAGCGCGCTGCGAAAGCCACGGGCATTGACCTCGAACGCCTCGGCGTCGCGGCCCGCATCCATCAGCGCCTGCGACAGCGCGTGATTGGCCATTTCATTATCGGGGTCGATGCGATGTGCGGCATGGGCCATTTCCAGCGCGCCGACCGGATCGCTGCGCCAGGATGCGCTCATCGAGGCGACGGCCAGAACGACGGGATTGCTGGGGGCCATCTGCCGGGCGCGGCTGACGAATTCATCGGCCTCGTCCGAGCATCGCTGCGGATCGTCGGTCAGACGTTCGAACAAAAGCGTGTTGCGCAGATAGGACCGCAGCGCCAGCGCGATGGCCGAATTGGGCTCGTCCGACATCGCGGCCAGAATCCGGTCCGCGGCCTGCAACCGGTCGGCGGAATAGCTGAAGACGTCCCACATCGGAAAGGCCGTCCAGTTCGGCGAAGCCGTGCGCCGCGCGCGGTCCAGAAGCGCCACGGTGATCTGCGCCACCGCATGGCGCATGGTCGCGGTTTCTTCGTCGGTGCGGATGGTAAAGCGCCGCGTCCAGTCGCGCCGCTTGCTGGGCAGGTCGCGCATGACCGTCATCAGCGAACAGTCCGAACCGGTCGAATAGCAGATCCCGCCCATCTGCGTGCCGGTCACCGCGCTGATGTCATCGGCGCTGTCGGCCAGCCGCGCCGGGATCATCTCGCAGGCGCGGGCGGCGGCCTCGTTCATGATCATCTCGCCGATGACATGGGCGCGGGATTCGTTGCTTTCGACCGCGCTCAGCGCGACGACATAATTGGCCTGGGGGCGGTGCAGGATCATCGGCGCGCCCATGGCGCCGGGCAGGGCGGCGCCATTGCGTTCGAAAACGGTCGGGCCGTCATCTTCGGGCGTCAGCCGCAGGCGCATGTCGCGCAGCCAGCTTTCGAATTCGGGATCGGGAATGTCGATATCGGCGGCGAATTCGATCGGCGCGCCGCCGGCATCATAGACCGGGGTCAGGTCGATCCGCGTCCGCTCGGGATTGAGCCCAACCCAGCCCACGCCGGTCAGCAGGATATCCTTGTGCGACCCCAGCGCATTGCGCAATTCGCGCAGCATCTGGCGCAGGCTGTCCGACCCCTGCTGCTTGCCGCGATCGCTCCACAAAAGATCCTGCAAGCGGACGCGGCTGAGCCGCAAATCCGGCGCGGTTCCCAAAAGAGCAAGCGCCCCGCGCGCCTTTTGGCTGCGTGGTGTCAGATCGTCCCCGGCGGCGCTGCGCAGCTTTACGGAACCCATCAGACTTAGCGTGGCAGACATCAAGACTCGCCTGAATCATTCGGATTTGCATGGATATTAATACTGATTAACACATTGCAAGGGCTGCAATCGAACAGGAGGCTATCAGAAGTGTCGCTGACAAACTCGCAAAATTCGCAGAACTCTCAGAATTCGCAAAACTCGCAAAACTCGCAGGCGGCCGCCCAGCAGGACATGCTGATCGCGCGGGCTGTGGACATCGCGCGCGAAGGCATCATCGACGCGCGGCCGCCGGCACCCTATACCCCCGAACCCAAAGGCCTGCCCCCGGTCAAGAGATTGCGACGGATCGAGTTTGATTTCGCCCAGTCCATCCTGATGGCCGAGATGCTTGAGACGCTGACCGTCAAGCCCGAGCCGCACAAGAATCCCGCGACCGAAATGGAGGTTCTGGCCAGCACCGGAGGTATAGCCAACCCCAAGCCCAAGCCGATCTTCACGCTGAACCTGCCAACCGTGAAGGATTTCCAGACCGAGATCGATCTGCTCATGGGATATGCCACGCTGCGCGGCGAGCGGTTGCCGGAAATTTCGGTCCAGACGCAGGAACTGGTGGCGTTTTTCGCCTCGATCCTGCCGATTGCGCCGGCGCGGACGCGGATGGTGCAATATCTGCTGGCGCTGGGCCTCGATCTGGCGACGGTGGTGGTGCAGCGGCTCAAGATCGGCTTTGACGCGCCGCGCCCCAATACGCTGAGCCAGCAGGTTCAGCCCATGTTGCCGACGCCCCTGCATGCCAGCTATCCCAGCGGTCATGCGACCCAGGCCTTTACGCTGGCTGCGCTGCTGGAAATCCTGACGCGCGAGGATGAGGGCAGGCCCATCGCATTTTCGCCCCATAGCCAGCTTCTGGCGATGGCGGCGCGGATTGCAACCAACCGCACCGTGATGGGGGTGCATTTCCCCTCCGACAGCGCGGCGGGTGCGTTTCTGGGGATCACGCTGGCGCGCTGGATCGCGGTCAGGGCAGGGGTCGAGCATCAGGATTGCCCCAGCCTGAATTTCAATGCCAGGCTCTGGGGGAAAACCGCGCCGGGCGGCAGCCGGGACTTTTATCTGGCCCGTCTGTGCAAGGTTCTGGAGGGCGATCCCTGCCTGCACATCGGCGCGCCGGTCACAGGCCCCGTCTCGGGGCTGATGAAGGCCGTCTGGGACGAAGCCCGCGCGGAATGGAGCGAAAGATGGTCATGAAGACGACAAAACGCGCTTTGGACGACAGGCTCAGTCTCGTGCGGGCCAGCGACGAGGCGAATGCGCGGCTAGGCCCGGACAGTTCGGCGATCGTCGATTATCTGCTTTATCCGCCCGAGGGCTATCCGATCCCCGGTGCCGGGGCCGATTGGGGCGAGAAGTCGCGCGAAGAGGTCATGCAAGAGCGCAATCTGGCGATCCAGCGCCTGATAGATGCGGCCTTCCCGTCGGCTTCGTCGAACGGACAGGGCGCCGCGGAAACGGCGGCCGCGCCATGATTGTCCAACGCACCGTAGAAGCGTTCGGCGACGCGACATTCAAATTGGGCGAGTTCGCCCCGCCCGACGTGGCCAACCCGCTCGACCTTGGGCCGGGCGAGGGCATTTTGTCGCCCGAGGTGATCCCGGCCGATCCGGGGGCCTCATGCATCGTTGCCGTCATCGACCACGCCATTCCCTTTGCCCATCACCTGCTGACCCACGGCGCGGGACATTCGCGGGTCGCGGCGATCTGGATGATGGAGTCCCCCGTGGCGCATCCGCGCGCCGATATCCCCTTCGGTCAGGATCTGACCGGGGTCGAGATCGACTATCTGCGCGGTCTGGACGGTGGCCCGGTGCGGCGCGGCGACAAGGCGCTTTACCGCGAGCTGGGGCTGATCGACCCGTCCAAGCCCGGCGGGCGGCGCTTTCTGCGTCAGGACAGCCACGGTGCCGCCGTGGCCTGTTGCGCGGCCGGCTTTCTGCCGGATGACGACACTGGACTGGCGCATCCGCTGATCGGGGTCAGCCTGCCGGACTGGGCTCTGGCCAAGACGGCCGGGGCGCTGATGCCGATGCTGATCCAGCTTTCCGTCTGTTTCATCCTGGCGCGGGCACAGCGCGTTTCCGAACAGTTTTCGCGGGCCGCGGGGCGGCAGCTGACCTTGCCGGTGGTGGTCAATATGTCGCTGGGCATTACCGCCGGGTCGCGCGACGGCTTTTCGCTGGTCGAGCGATTGCAGGATCTGGTCGCGGCCGAACCGCCGCCGGGGCTGGGTCCGGTGCATTTCGTCCTGTCCAGCGGCAATTCGCGTCAGGACCGGGTGAATGCGGTGCTGCGCCGCAGGGATCGGATCGGCTGGCAGATCCTGCCCGACGACCACACCCCCAGCGAATTGCAGATCTGGAGCGCGCCGCTTGCCCTCCCGCAAAAGCCGATCAGACTGCGTCTGACGCTGCCCGATGGCCGCAGGGTCGTCACCGATTTTGCGCGCCCGCTTCCCGGATTCGCCGAATCCTTCTTTATCTATGACCCGCATGGCTATGAGCTGGCCCGTCTGACGCTGCAAGGTCATGAGCGGCCCTGTGACACCATGCGCCAACAGCTTTCGGTGATCGTGCCGCCGACGGTCGCGCCCATCTGGGATGTCGGCATCGCGCCGATCGGTCAATGGCAGGTACAGCTGATCGACGGGCCGGGCCGCGAATGCGATGCGGTGATCCAGCGCGACGACAGGCTTCCGGGATTTCCCCCGGGGGGGCGGCAAAGCTATTTCGTCGATCCCGGCTATCGGATCACGAGATCGAACGGGCAATGGCCCGACCATGATCCGGTGCCGCCGGACGCGATGGTGCGCCTTGACGGAACCTGCAACGCCTTTGCCTGGGGCGAGGCCCAGATCCGCTGTGGCGCCGCTCTGGGGCCGGAGAGGGAAAACCCCACCCGAAGCTCGCCCTATAGCTCGCTCTTGCGGAATGGCATGAACGGCGATCTGGTCTCGACCGGGGATCGGGGCGCGGCACTGCCCGGCATTCTGACCCCCGGCATGTATAATGGGGTGATGCAGGTGATGGGCGGCACCAGCGTCGCCACGCCGCAAGCGGTGCGCTGGATCGCGGCACGGCTGGCCTCGGGGGCGCGTCTCGAAACCCGGGACGAGGTGATCGCGGCGGCGCGCGCCGCGCGCCCGGGCTGGGCCGATCCGCCCCGGGTCGATCCCCCGCTGCCCTGGCAGATACGCCATTAACCCTTGCGGGGCGCTGCGGATCATTGCCTGTCCGCCGCGCCTGCGCTATCCGGTCGCCAAAGCAAAATCGGAGCCAGAAGATGACCGAGCGCAAAAGCGGCCTGTCCTATGCCGAGGCCGGAGTGGATATCGATGCCGGCAATGCGCTGGTCGAACGCATCAAGCCCGCCGCCGCCGCGACCCGCCGCCCCGGCGTGATGGAGGGGCTGGGCGGCTTTGGCGCGCTGTTCGACCCGCGCGCGGCCGGCTATCAGGACCCGGTGCTGGTCGCCGCAACCGACGGCGTCGGCACCAAGCTGCGCATCGGGATCGATACCGGCGAACTGGACGGGCTGGGGATCGATCTGGTGGCCATGTGCGTGAACGATCTGGTCTGTCAGGGCGCGGAACCGCTGTTCTTTCTGGATTACTTCGCCACCGGGAAACTCTCGGTCGATGAGGCCACGCGCGTCATCAACGGCATTGCCGAGGGCTGCCGCCGGTCCGGCTGTGCGCTGATCGGCGGCGAGACGGCGGAAATGCCCGGCATGTATGCCCGGGGCGATTTCGACCTTGCCGGCTTTGCGGTGGGCGCGATGGAACGCGGCGCGGCGCTGCCGGCGGGCGTCGCCGATGGCGATGTGCTTCTGGGCCTCGCCTCGGACGGCGTGCATTCGAACGGATTTTCGCTGGTGCGCAAGGTCGCCGAACATGCCGGGCTGGACTGGATGTCGCCCGCGCCCTTTGGCACCGGCACGCTGGGCCAGGCGCTTCTGGTGCCGACCCGGCTTTACGTCAAGCCGGTCCTGGCCGCGATCCGCGCCGGGGGCGTGCATGCGGCGGCCCATATCACCGGCGGCGGCATCACCGAAAACCTGCCGCGCGTCCTGCCCAAAGGGCTGGGCGCACAGATCGATCTGGACAGCTATACATTGCCGGCGGTCTTCGACTGGCTGGCCGAGGCCGGCGATATCGCCGAGGCCGAGATGCTCAAGACCTTCAATTCCGGCATCGGCATGATCCTTGCCGTTGCCGCCGACCGGGCGGAATCCCTTGCGGCATTGCTGGACGCCGAAGGCGAAACCGTCATCCGCCTTGGCCATGTCACCCCGGGCGAAGGCGTGCGCTACAGCGGCCGCCTGCGTTGAAACGCGTCGCGCTGCTGATCTCGGGCGGCGGCTCGAATATGGTGAAACTGGTCGCCTCGATGACGGGCGACCATCCGGGCCGCGCGGTCATCGTCGGCTCGAACGATCCGCAGGCCGCGGGCCTTGCCAAAGCCCGCGACATGGGCGTTCCGACCTTCGCCATCGATCACCGCGCCTATAGGGGCGACCGCCCCGCCTTCGAGGCGGCCCTTCTCGCACCGTTGCTGGCGGCCCGGCCGGATATCTTGTGCCTTGCCGGCTTCATGCGCATCCTGACCCCCGGCTTCGTCGGAAGGTTTCAGGACCGGATGCTGACCACGCCCCCCGCGCTCTTGCCGCTATACCCCCGCCTCCCCACGCCGCAGCGCGCGCTGGACGCGGGCGACAGCGTGGCCGGCGCGACCGTCCATCTGGTCACCCCCGAACTCGATGCCGGCCCGATCCTTGGCCAGGCCCGCGTTCCGGTCCTGCCCGGCGACACGGCGGAAAGCCTTGCCGCCCGCGTCCTTGCCCAGGAACACCGCCTCTATCCGGCGGTCCTGCGCCGCTTCGCCGCCGGCGACAGAGATCCGGTCATCCTGAGCGACGCATGAAAAAGGGGCCAGCCGGCCCCTTTCTTCTTCACCGAAATATCCCGGGGTGTGGGGCAGAGCCCCACGACGACCCCCACGACGACCCCCACGACGACCCCACGGATACCGCCTATTTCTCGGGCACCAGCCCGCGCGGCGCAAAGCGCAAAACCAACAGCAACACCGCCCCAAGCGCGATGAAACGCATATGCGGCGCCCCGGCCAGAAGATCGTCGCGTATCGTGCCCTCGGGCAGCGGCGCGGTGATCAGACGCATCAGCTCGGGGCCCCAGACCTCGGCCTTGATCCACAGAAACCAGATCAGGATCGCGCCCAGAACCGAACCCCAGTTATTGCCCGACCCGCCCACGATCACCATTACCCAGATCAGGAAGGTATAGCGCAGCGGGTTGAAGCTGTTGGGGGACAAGAGCCCGTCCAGCGTCACCATCATCGCCCCGGCCAGACCGATCACGGCGCTGCCGATGACAAAGATCTGCAAATGCCTGCGGGTGACGTTCTTGCCCATGGCCTCGGCGGCGGTCTCATTGTCGCGGATCGCGCGCATCATCCGGCCCCAGGGCGATTTCAGCGCCAGCTCGGCCATCAGGATCAGCAAAAGCAGCACGGCCGTGAACAGCCCCGCATAAAGCAGCTTGACCCAGATCCCCGAAGCCGTCGCCGGATCCATTCCCCAGCTCGCGGCACGGGCGACGAAATCGGCATTGCTTTGCAGGTCCAGCTCATAGGGCACCGGGCGGGGGATCCCCGAGACGTTCTTGACCCCGCGCGCCAGCCATTCCTCGTTGCGCATGACGGCGACGATGATCTCGCCAATGCCCAGCGTGGCGATGGCCAGATAGTCCGAGCGCAGCCCCAGCGCGACCTTGCCCACACCCCATGCGGCGGCGGCGGCAAACAGCGCCCCCACCGGCCAGGACAAAAGGATCGGCCAGCCCAGGCCGCCGATATTGCCGGCCGCGGCCGAATTATTGGCCTCGATCGCGATGACGGCGGGATCGAAGAGATAGCGGTAAAGCACAAAGCCCGCGACCAGCACGGCGATCAGCGCCGGCAGACGCAGCGCTCCGCCAAGCCGCCGCCAGACCTGCGCGGCCAGCACCAGCGTGCCCAGACCGACCAGCAAGGCCACGATCACCCGCAGCCCGCCCGCGGCCCATGCGCCCTCGACCGGCGCGGTCGAGATCAGCACCGGCGCCAGCCCCCCCAGCGCCAGAAAGCCCACGACGCCGGCATTGAACAGGCCCGCATAGCCCCATTGCATGTTCACACCCAGCGCCATGACGGCCGAAATCAGCCCCATGTTCAGGATGGCCAGCGCCGTGTTCCAGCTGCCCGAGAACAGCGCGTTGCGGAACGTGCCCTCGGCAAAGAACAGCGCAGCAAGGATCAGGAACAGGATCGGCGCGCGCCAGGGGCTCGTGCCATCGGCTTGACGAGTATTCGACATCGGCCCCCCCTCAGACGGATTTGCCGCGGAACAGGCCGGTCGGCCGGAACAGCAGGACAACGATCAGGATCACGAAACTGACCGCGAATTTATATTCGGTGGAAAGCAGTTGCAGCAGCCCCTCGGGCTGAAAGCCGAGATAGTTGGCAACCTTTTTCCACGGATAGGTCACCGCCACCTCGGAAAAGGCGACGATAAAGCCGCCCGCGACCGCGCCCAGCGGATTGCCCAGCCCGCCCACGATGGCGGCGGCAAAGATCGGCAGAAGGATCTGGAAATAGTTGAACGCCTTGAAGCTCTTATCCAGACCATAGAGCGTGCCCGCCGTCACCGCCAGCGCGGTGGCGATGATCCAGGTCAGCCGCACCACCTGTTCGGGATTGATGCCCGAAAGCAGCGCCAGATCCTCGTTGTCGGAATAGGCGCGCATGGCCTTGCCCGACCGCGTGCGGTTCAAAAACCGAAACAGCGCCCAGCAGCACAGCGCCGTCACGATCAGCGTCAGCGCCTGACTGACGCGCAGCGACATGCCTTCGTCGAGCCCGCTCCAGGCCTTGAAGTCCTGCACCGTGAACAGGAAGCGCGCGCCGTCGTCGAAGCGGATTTCGCGCACGCCGATGTTGGGGATGATCCGGGTCAGACCGTTCATGATGAACATGACCCCCACCGAGGCCATGACCAGAATGATCGGCGCCGAGCGCTTCTTGCGATAAAAGCGATAGACCACGCGATCCGTGCCCAGCACGAACAGCGCCGTCAGCGCGATGCCGATGGGCAGCGCCAGCAGCGCGGTCGGCAGCGGCGTCAGGCTGATGCCCACGGCCTGCAAGGCCCAGGTCACCAGGATGACCAGCGCCGTGCCAAAGGCCATGGTGTCGCCATGGGCAAAGTTCGAAAACCGCAGGATCCCATAGATCAGCGTCACCCCCAGCGCGCCAAGTGCCAGCTGCGCGCCATAGGCGGCGGCGGGGATCACGACGAAATTCAGCAAAGTGACAATGGCGTTCAGAATATCCATCTCAGCCCCCCAGGAAGGTGCGGCGGACCTCGGGATCGGCAAGCAGCGCCGGGCCGGTGTCGGTGTAAGCATTCGCGCCCTGCACGAGCACATAGCCGATATCGGCGATCTCAAGCGCCTGACGCGCGTTCTGTTCGACCATCAGGATCGAGATCCCGGTGCGCGCGAC
>RRZU012980581.1_pt1 | contig 13471 bp, 13 predicted proteins | sample 2165561 | NCBI WGS metagenome assembly RRZU01 (sample SAMN10456909, study PRJNA506462) | wastewater metagenome | isolation source: wastewater sludge | place: USA: Moscow, Idaho
TAGATGATTACATACATTACTACAATCATGAACGTATTAGTTTGAATTTAAAAAAGCTGAGTCCTGTGGCTTACAGAACACAGCTTGAACAGGCTGTTTGAGAAAGATTTTTAATTTGTCCAAGAATTGGGGGGCAGTTCACATGTTTTCAGACGGCCTGCTTGCATTGAGATGATGGTTATGTTTAATCAGCCTGCTTTATCTTCTCAGAGTGTTGAACCAATATTGCACAGTGGTCATGCTGCTTTTTTAACTTTCTGTATCCGCCCTATTTTTGCCCGCCGAAATGAATCCGCGGATCCACCCAAGAATAGGAAATATCCGACAACAATTTTGCCAGCAAGCCCATTAAGGTAAACACATACAGCGTGCCCATCACCACGGGGTAATCGCGTTTCATCACTGCTTCGTAAGAAAGCAAGCCCAAGCCGTCGAGCGAAAACAGGGTTTCGATAAGCAGGCTGCCGGTAAAAAAAGCGCCGATGAAGGCGGCGGGAAAGCCGGTAATTAGGGGAATCATGGCGTTGCGAAATACGTGTTTGAATAAAATCTGTTTTTCAGGTAGCCCTTTGGCGCGGGCGGTGTAAACGTATTGGCGGCGGATTTCTTCGAGAAATACGTTTTTGGTGAGCACCGTCATCACCGCCAGATTGCCCGCCACGGAAGCCGTTACCGGCAAGGCCATGTGCCAGAGGTAATCACGGATTTTGTCTGGCCAACTCATCAAATCCCAATCGTCGCCAGTGAGGCCGCCCTGCGGAAACCACGCCCAAAAGCTGCCGCCGCCAAACAACACCAGCAACACCAAACCGAGTACAAACGGCGGTATGGTGTAGCCTATTAAAATCACCATGCCGGTGAGGCTGTCGAAACGTGTGCCGTCGCGCACGGCTTTGGCAATACCGAGCGGTATACAGATTAAATAGGTGAGGAAAAACGTCCATAGCCCCAAGCTCATAGAAACAGGCATTTTTTCTTTCACCAGTTCAAACACGGTTTGGTGGTGAAAAAAGCTTTCTCCCAAATCGAAGCGGGCAAAGCGCGACACCATGTCGGCAAAGCGTGTAAGCGGCGGTTTGTCGAAGCCGTAAAGCGTATTGAGTGCGGCCATGTCGTCGGCGCTTAGGTTGCTGCTGCCTTTCAGGCCAGTGGCGGTAACGGCGGCAGTTTCGCCGCCGCCGTTGCTGCGGGTGAGCTGTTCTACCATCTGCTCCACCGGCCCGCCGGGCACAAATTGGATGATGGCAAACGTAACCGCCAAAATACCGAGCAAAGTGGGTATCAGCAACAACAACCGTTTGAAAATATAGCGCAACATTTCCCGCTCCGCTCCCGCATAAAAGTTTATCTTATCAACAAATCCGCAAATAAGGCTACCTGAAAGGGTTTCAGGTAGCCTTATTGTTTATTTCGACAATACGAAAAACTCAATCAGAATGTTTTTAAAGAGAAAACCGAACACACCCAAGCCCAGCACCAAAAACAAGATAAACATGCCAAACTTGCCCGCTTGCGACTTTTTACCCAAATCCCAAACAATAAAACCCAAAAAAATAATCAACACCGTTAGGCCGATTTTCATCGACCAATTGGCAAATTCCGCTTCATCCATGTTTGAATCCTTTCTTCGCCAGCGCCGCTTCGTGCGCTTCTCGCAAGGTGAGCGGGCGGGCACAATACCAGCCGCACACGCCCTGCATCACCATCAATAAAATCAGTGCCGCCAAAGGCCATTGCCACGATCCGGTGCGTTCAAACAGCCAGCCCGCGCCCAAAGGCCCGGCGGCGGCCACCAAATATCCTACCGTTTGCGCCATGCCGGCCAGAGCGGCAGCCTCGCCCGCCGATTCCGTGCGCCACACAAACAATAATAAAGACAAAGTAAACGTGCCGCTCACGCTCACGCCTACCAGCGTTACCCACAGCCACAAGGCCGACGGCCACCAGCCAATCGCACACAGGCTCACCACGCTCAGACCGATAACGGCGCTGATCAGCCCTTCGTGCCGCTTCATACGCACCGCCAGCGCAGTAACACCCAACACCGCCGGCACGGCGGCTACCTGAAACAACATCACATACACGCCCGCTTCTGCCGCCTGCACACCCTTAGCCGCCAGAATCTCCGGCAGCCAAGCCGAAAACGTATAATACAGTAAAGACTGCAAGCCCATCATCAGGCTGATGGCCCAAGCCAGCCCGGAACGCCACACCTGCACCGCCGCCCTGCCTTGCGCCGTTACCGGCGTGGGAATATGGCCGCTGCGCCAGCGCATCACCAGCCACACCGCCAAAGCAGCTGCCGTAAACACCATCCAAACATTCAGCGCCGTGCGCCAGGAGCCGAAAAACGCCGCCAGCGGCACCACCGCCGCCGCAAACAAGCCGGCGGTTAGGCTCATTGTCATCGAATACAGGCTCGTTACCCGCCCCACATGTTGCGGCAAACTGCGTTTCACCATACCGGATAACAACACATTGCCCATGGCGATGCCTGCCGACAACACAATGGTGCCGCCCAACAACATCCACACCGAATCACCGCCGGTACGGATAAACATGCCTGCCAACAACAACAACAGTGCGGCAATCAACACTTCTTCCATACCGAAACGTTTGCCCAAACTCGCCGCAAAAGGCGAGCACACGGCAAAGGTGAGCACCGGCAAAGTGCCAATCAACCCCATCATGGTGCTGCTTACAGCCAAATCCTGCTGGATATCGGCCACCAGCGGCCCCACCGCCACAATCGGCGCACGCAGGCTAGCTGCCAGCAATATAATGGCGCCGATTAACAACAAAGCCGACGGCATTTTTTTCATGTGCGCCTCCCATAACAACATTCGTTTAAACGGGCATAAAAGCAATTCAGGTAGCCTTCAGCATTTTATGGCTACCTGAAAAACCTTTCCGATGCAATCCGGCTCACGCCAGCGCTTGTGCCAAATCAGCAATCAGATCATCGGCGTTTTCTAGGCCGATGGCCAAACGCAGCAGACCCGGTTCAATGCCAACTGCCTGCTTGGCTTCAGGCGCCATACGGCCGTGCGTGGTTGTCCACGGGTGGGTGATGGTGGAACGCACATCGCCCAAATTGGCTGTTTTAGAAAATAATGCCACCGCATCCAGCGTTTTCCACGCAGCTTCCTGCCCGCCCGCCACTTCAAACGCAATCACCAACCCGCCGGCGCTTTGCTGTTTGCGCACCAAATGCGCTTGCGGATGATCGTCGAAACCAGCGTAGTGAACCTGTTTCACCTGCGGCTGCGCACGCAGCCATGCGGCGATTTTAGCCGCGTTGGCACATTGCTTTTCCATGCGCACAAACAAGGTTTCAACGCCGCTGAGCAATACCCAGGCGTTAAACGGCGACAACGACTGCCCCGCCGTGCGTGCGTGCTGGAAAATCTGGTCAACCAACACATCGCTGCCGCAAACAATGCCGCCCATTACACGCCCCTGGCCGTCGATGGCTTTGGTAGCCGATTGCACCGATAAATCGGCACCGTGACGCAGGGGTTGTTGCAGAGCGGGCGAACAAAAGCTGTTGTCCACCACCAACAAAGCGCCGGTATCGTGGGCGATTTTCGCCAGTGATTCAAGATCAGCCACTTCATTTAGCGGGTTCGACGGTGTTTCCAAAAACAGCATTTTGGTGTTGCTCTTGATGGCTTGCTGCCATTCTGCGGTATCGGTTTGCGATACCAGCGTGATTTCAATGCCGCAGCGCGGCAGCTGGTTGCTGATCAGCCCCATGGTGGTGCCAAACAGACTGCGGCTGGCCACGAGATGGTCGCCCGCTTGCAGGAAGCTTAAAAAAGTGGCTTGCAACGCGGCCATACCGGTTGCGGCGGCCAAACCGCGTTCTCCGTTTTCCAAACGCGCTACACGTTGCTCGAATGCGGCTACGGTGGGGTTGGCGGTGCGCGAGTAAGTGTAGCCTTCAGTGCTACCGGCAAACAGTGCGGCGCCTTCTTCTGCGCTGCCGAACATAAAGCTGCTGGTTAAAAATAGGGCCTGATTGTGTTCGCCATATTCCGTTTGCGATTTGCCGCCGCGAATGGCCAATGTTTCAGGATGAAGGAGATTGCTCATGTGTGTGCTTTCTTTCAAATATTTGCCTCGGGAGTTGAAACAGCCGCAACGGCTGTTTCAGGTAGCCTTATTCGTCTTCTTCGTCGCTGACGCGCACGCTGTGGTCAACCAAGGTAATGTTGGGCTGTTTGGCCTCCACCGGCACTTTCTTACCGGCAGACAGGCGGTCGAGATAGATTTCGTCTACATCGCCGGTCAGATAACAGCCATTGAAGCAGGAAGTATCGAAAGCCTCGATGGCGGGGTTTAAATCGCGTACCACTTTTTCAAGGTTGTCCAAATCCTGAAACACACACACATCGGCGCTGATTTCGCGGGCGATTTCTTCGGCGGTGCGGCCGTTGGCAATCAATTCTTCCCGCGTTGGCATGTCGATACCGTATACATTGGGAAAACGCACTTCCGGCGCGGCGGAGGCGAAATAAACTTTTTTGGCGCCCGAATGGCGCGCCATTTCCACGATTTCTCGGCTGGTGGTGCCGCGTACGATGGAATCGTCTACCAATAAAATATTTTTGCCCTGAAATTCGCACCCCATCGGGTTCAGTTTCTGCCGTACCGATTTTTTGCGCGTGGCCTGGCCGGGCATGATAAAGGTGCGGCCTATGTAACGATTTTTGATAAAACCTTCGCGATATGGTTTGCCCAGATGGTGCGCCAGCTCCATTGCGCTGGGGCGGCTGGTATCGGGAATCGGCATCACCACGTCAATGTCGTCGAGCGGAATCATGGCTTTCACTTTTTCCGCCAGCGTCACACCCATGTTGACCCGCGCCTGATACACGGAAACGCCTTCCATCACCGAGTCGGGACGGGCAAAATAAACATATTCAAACAAACACGGGCTGAGTTTGGGGTTTTCTGCACACTGGCGGCTGTACAATTGGCCGTCGAAACTAACAAACACAGCTTCGCCGGGCGCGATATCGCGCTCGATTTCCATGTCCATGCTGTTGAACACCACCGACTCAGAAGCCACAGCATAAGTGGTCTGCCCGTTTTGCTCTTTTTTGCCCAGAATCAGCGGGCGGATGCCCAAAGGATCACGGAAGGCCACCATGCCGTAGCCAGCAATCAGCGCCACCACACCGTAAGCACCGCGCACACGTTTGTGTAACTGGGTTACTGCTGCAAAAATATTATTGACGCTCAAAAGGCTACCTGAAACCTGCTGTTCCAGCTCATGCGCAAACACGTTTAACAATACTTCTGAATCAGAACGGGTATTGATATGGCGCAAATCAGTATGGCAAACGTTTTCATACAGCTCTTCGGTATTGGTGAGGTTGCCGTTGTGCGCTAAAACAATGCCAAACGGCGAATTCACATAAAACGGCTGTGCTTCGGCAGAAGAACCTGCGTTGCCCGCCGTGGGATAACGCACGTGGCCGATACCGGCATGGCCGACTAAGTCGCGCATATTGCGGGTGCGGAACACATCACGCACCATGCCTTTGCCCTTGTGCATGTGAAACATATTGCCTTCGACGGTGGCAATCCCCGCTGCGTCCTGCCCCCGGTGCTGCAACATTTGCAGGCCGTCATACAGCCATTGGTTTACAGGCTCGTGCGCCACCAGTCCAAATACACCACACATTTGTTTCTCTCCAAGAATGTTTAAAGCGCCGGATACTTGATTTGTTCCGCCACAAAAGGTGGCAGATAAGGCACGGCCATTTGTGCCAGCGCCTCGAAATAAGGTGCGCTCACAGCGGTGCGCCAGCCTTCGGTTTGCGGCAAATCGGTAAACGCACACACCAGCACGGCAATGGTGATGATGATGACCCCTTTGAGCGCACCGAACACACCGCCGAACAAGCGATTGATGCTGCCCAAGCCCACGGCGGAAACGGCAGAAGTGAGCAGGGATCGCAACAAATACTGCACCAACCAGGCTGCCACAAACAGCAAAACAAACGCCGCTGCCACCGCCAAACTTTCAGGCTGGACTGAGGCCAGCGCAAAAGCGGCAAAAGGCACGGCAAACAGCTTAGCCACCAGCAAAGCCACAATCCATGTTATTAGCCCCAGCAGTTCGGCAATCATACCGCGCATCATCGAAATGACGATGCACACAAGCACTACACCCAGGGCCACCATATCAAACACTGCCATAAATTACTGCCCGATAACCATGCCGTCCATGCCTTTTTCGCGTATGCCCGCCAAAGCTTTGTTGGCTGCATCGCGGTTGGCATAGCTACCCGTGCGCACACGGTAAACCGTGCCTTTGCTGGTTTGCGCTTCGCTGACATAAGCGCTCACGCCCGCATCGGCCAAGCGCTGCTGCATTTGTTTGGCCTGTGCGGCATTGCTGTATGCACCTGCCTGAATCAGCGCTTTACCGCCGCCTGCTGTGGCAGTCTTACCTTCCAGAATGGCTTTGGGATCAGCTTTTGGTTCAGCGGTGGCCGCTTTGTTGTGCAGAATATCATTGGGCGACGGCTTAACCTGCTGCTGTTTCTTTTTCAATTCCGCCTGTTTTTTCAACTCGGCCTGCTTTTTGGCTTCCGCCGCACGGGCTTTTTGCTGTGCGGCAGCCTGCTCCGCTTTTTGCGCGGCAGCCTTATCTGCTTGAGTGCGTTCTGAACTTGCACGTGCCGCTTCGGCTTCGGTCTGCTGTTGGCGGCGTTTTTCTTCTTCTGCCTTCAGCGCCGCCGCACGTTTTTGTTCTTCCTGCCGTTTCAATTCAGCTTGGCGCGCCTGTTCTTTTTCAGACACCACCACTTTATTATTCACAATCACCGTTGGCACCGGCGCAACCGCTTCCGGCTTGGGTTGCGGTTGCTGTGCAGCCTGCACAGGCGGTTTGGCGGCGGTTGCAGGTGTCGTTTGCGGCGCGGCAGCCGGCGCAGGAGCAGGATTGGCAACCGGATTGGGCAACGGCACCACTTTAGCTTGCGTGGTGGTTCTTGCCGCTTCTTCCGCCACTGTTGATGCGGCGGATGTTTTTTCCTGCAAAGGGTTGGTTAATTCCAGCACCTTGCCACCTGTGCCGCTGTCTTCCTCGGCAACCGGTTCCAATACCGCTGAGGGCGACAAGTCGGAAGCATCGTCAGACGGAGCAGGTGTGTTTTCTATCGCCGGTGCGGGAGCAGCGGTTTCGGAAGCGGCTTTGCCGGCAATGGTAATATTTTCGGCTGTTTCGTCCGGCGTATCCTGGTTGAGCGCCTTTGCCAACAGCAAGCCGGCCAGCACCACCATCACCGATGTGCCCACCAGGCGCCGACGGTTTTTGCGCTTGAGCTGTTCGTATTCCTGCAGGGAGCGGATTTGTCTGTTTTGGTGTGGATTGGGTTTGTTTGAAGTGGACATGCAGAGGTTCCTAGTGCTGCAAATGGATCATGGCATCGGCCACCGTATAGAAGGAGCCGAAAACCGTTATTCTATCATTTTCCCCTGCTTTCGATAAAGCCGATTGCAACGCATCCTGCACCGAATCATACAAGTGTACCGCTTCGATACCATGAACCGCCAATATCTGCCGCAGCGCTTCCGCTGTCATGCCGCGAGGCATATTTAAGGGTGCGAGATACCATTCGTCAAACTGGTCGCGCACAATATCCAATACGCTGCCGATGTCTTTATCGACCAACATGCTGAACACGGCAATGCGTTTTTCTGCAAACGGCAACGCAATCAGATTCTGGCGTAAAGCACGTGCAGCATGCGGATTGTGGCCGACATCCAAAATCACCAGCGGCCGCCCCGGCAACACCTGAAAACGACCGGGATTATGCACCAGCAACAGCCCGCGCTTGATGGCGCCAATGTCTACCGGCAACTGGGCGTTCAGGCATTCCAGTGCTGCCAATGCACACGAAGCATTGCCGATTTGGTACCCGCCGCGTAAAGCCGGAATAGGCAGGGCGTTGCGATTGCGGGTTTTATTTTTCAGGTAGCCTTGTTGCGGATGAAAGCGGAACGACCATTGTTGTTGCTCCAACTTGCTGTAATCGAAATCGCGTTGTGCCAGCAGCCATTCCGCGCCAATGCTTTCGGCATGAAGGCGCAAGGATTCCGGCGGCGGATTTTGCCCGCAAATCGCCGCTTTGCCTGCGCGGAATACGCCTGCTTTCTCAAAAGCCACCTGCTCAATGGTATCGCCCAGAAACGATTGATGATCCAGATCAACGCTGGTTACCACCGCCACATCAGCATCAAACACGTTCACGGCATCCAAGCGCCCGCCCAAACCCACTTCCAATACCATCACATCTACTTTTTCGCGGATGAAAATATCCACGGCAGCCAGGGTGTTGAATTCAAAAAAGGTAAGAGAGATGTCGCCGCGCGCCGCTTCAATGCGCTCAAACGAGGCGGTGATGGTTTCATCGCTCGCTTCGATATCGTTCACGCGGATGCGTTCGTTAAAACGGAGCAGGTGCGGGCTGGTGAGCATGCCCACCTTGAAACCTGCTTCGGTATAGATTCTGCTCAAAAAGGCGCACACCGAACCTTTGCCGTTAGTGCCCGCCACCACAATAACCGGGCAATGCGGTTGCAAGCCCATTCTGTTTTTGACTGCGCCCACGCGTGCCAAACCCATATCAATCAGGCCGCTGCTGTGAGCGGTTTCCAAATGGGCAAGCCAGTCGTTTAATGATTTTTTCATGTCGATTCTTTAAAATACTACACTGTGTTGAGGCTACCTGAATACATGAATATGTTATTTTTATTCCGGTTCTGTCGGCTGTGTTTTCTTTAGCATGGTTTCGCTGATAAAAATATGTTTGGCTGCAGGCTTTGCTGTTCAGCATCTTTCTGCCTGCCGTCTTTATCCGACACCGGCTTCAAACCCGGCATTATCAACAGATTTCAAGCGGATTCACGCGTCGGCATTGTCTTCTGCCTCTGCTTCCTGCCTGCCCCAGCGCGCCCAAACCCTTAAGCGGCGGTAGCTTTCGGTATCGGTCATATCGGGTAAAATCATCTGCCAGCCAATGCGCCCGCCGATATCCCACTTTAAAAAAACCGCCCAACGCGTTACCAGGCTACCTGAAAGTAACACGGCGGCAAAAGCGGTTTGCCCGTTACCCATAAACACCGCCGCTGCGCCTTGACGATCGACGCTAATCCGGTGTATCGCCGCCGCATGCCGCAAATGCTGCCTGCTTTGTGCATAGATAAATGAACCCGCCAGCACGGCCAAACCCAGCCAACACAACATGCCGTCAAAATAAAACAGCAACACCGACAGCATGCACAGATGCAGCAGCAACGTTGCCATGCACAATTGTTTAGACGGCCTTAAGGCTACCTGAAAAGCCTGCATGGCATTTACATCATATTGTCAAATACTGGGCTGATATTCATATCGGCCTCTTCCATATCCAGCACCATATCGTGCACTTCAATATCAAAGTATTCCCAAAATGCTTTCAGGCTCATGTCTTGTGGCCATTTATCGTCCGGAATGTCCCAGGCAGAAATTTCGGCTTCGAAGATTTGCTGATAGCGCTCATCGAAATACGATACGGCAGCCTCCGGCTCATCAAACTCCGGCACCAAAAACACAGAACAATTGGTACGCAATTGCTCGATACTCAAATCCGGCATGTCGCTGTCGGCGGTTTTTAACCATTCCAGAAACTTGGCCGTCGGCTTCAACACCACGGCAGTACGGTCTACAAAATACATGGCGGCTCCCTTTGCGTTTTAGTCCACGGCATTGTACTGCAAATAAAAAAAGCCGTCTGAAAATTTCTTTTCAAACGGCTTTCAACCGGCAGATTAACTGCCTGATTTAGTGATCGGAAGCTTCTTCGGCACCAATGCCGGTCATGGAGCGAACATATTGCGCTTCATAGCCTGCTTTATCCTGTTTGGCGCGTTCGGATTTATCGGTAATCGAACCCAACCAAGCCATGATAAACGCAGCCGGAATACTGAAGATGGCCGGATTGCCATAGGGGAAGATAGGTGTTTCATGATGCAACACGCTCACCCATACGCTCGGGCCCAAAATAATCAGCACCAAAGCCAGCAGCAAACCTGAGAAACCGCCGATTACCGCGCCACGCGTGGTCAGGCCTTTCCAGAACATCGACAACATCAGAATCGGGAAGTTTGCCGAAGCGGCCACGGCAAACGCCAAGCCCACCATAAAGGCAATGTTTTGGTTTTCAAACATCAAGCCGAAAATAATCGCCAATACACCTAAAGTCACGGTGGTAATACGTGAAACACGCATTTCTTCCTGAGAAGTGGCTTGCCCCTTGCGGATAACCGAAGAATAAATATCATGGCTTACTGCAGAAGCACCAGAAAGCGTCAAACCGGCTACCACCGCCAAAATGGTGGCAAACGCTACGGCAGAAATAAAGCCCAAAAACAGGTTGCCGCCCAAAGCTTCGGCCAAGTGCACCGCCGCCATGTTGGTGCCGCCTACCATCTCTACAACGGTTTTGCCCTCTTTTACCATAGTCTGGAAGAAATCCGGATTGTCTTTGGTAACAAACAAAATTGCACCGAAGCCGATAATAAAGGTAAGGATGTAGAAATAACCAATCAAACCCGTCGCCACAAATACCGATTTACGCGCTTCTTTAGCATCAGGTACGGTAAAGAAACGCATCAAGATGTGCGGCAAGCCTGCCGTACCGAACATCAGCGCCAAGCCGAGCGACAAGGCATCAATCGGATTGCTCACCAAACCGCCCGGCTCCATGATGGCAATGCCTTTTTCATGAACGGAAGTGGCTTGTTTAAACAGGTTTTCCATGCTGAAACCGGCATGTTTCATAATCATAAACGACATGAACGTTGCGCCGCTCAACAGCAATACCGCTTTAATCATCTGCACCCAGGTAGTAGCCAACATACCGCCGAACAGCACGTATACCACCATCAAAATACCCACAATAATCACGGCCGACAGATAATTCATGCCAAACAACAACTGAATCAACTTGCCCGCACCCACCACTTGGGCAATCAAATACAGAATCACCACCAACAGCGAGCCGGAAGCGGAAAACAAGCGCACCGGTGTTTGCTGCAAGCGGTAAGCCACCACGTCGGCAAACGTAAATTTACCCAAGTTGCGCAAACGCTCCGCCACCAGAAACAATACCAGCGGCCAGCCCACCAAAAAGCCGGTGGAATAAATCAAGCCGTCATAACCGCGGGTAAACACCATCGCGGAAATACCGAGAAACGAAGCGGCAGACATATAATCGCCCGCAATAGCCAAACCGTTTTGGTAGCCGGAAATACCGCCGCCGCCCGTATAAAAATCTTTAGACGATTTATTTTGCTTGGCCGCCCATTTGGTAATAAACAGCGTGGCACCCACAAAAATAAAAAACATCACTACCGCAGCAACGTTCAAAGGGCGCTTCTGCACCTCGCCGGAAATGGCATCAGCCGCAAACGCACCGCCAGACAACATCAATGTTGTCAACGCAAACAGTAATTTATTCACTTTTCCGCTCCCATTACTTCACTCACCACATCTTTGGTGATTTTTTCAAACTTACCGTTTGCAATGTAGACATATACACCTGTGATGACAATGGCAAACAAAATCACAAACAAACCAATATAAATACCCCAGGTTGTCACGCTGCCTTCTGCCACGGGTTTGCCAAACGAGTGCGGATCCAAACCGATAAACAAAATGTAAATCACATACACACTAAACATAATGGCGGAAAAACTCCACCCCATTAATGACTTCTGCCGCGCCATTTTTTGGAATTTCGGATTATTCAACACCTTTTGCGTTGTTTTATTATCCATAATTACTTCTCCTAATATTTCTCTCATATTCCGCTTTGTCGTCCCATATCTTTCTTCAGGTAGCCTTAAGGAAAGGCCCTAAAAAAAGAAGGGTTACTCAGCACTGCGCAATTAAAATGCTAAACATGCCACTTAGCTAATTTTATTTTTGAATGCACCTCATTCATTTTCCTGATAAAATTTATATTACTCAACAATAACAAAAAGTTAAAAAAAATCGCACCTTTCAAAAAGTCTTAAAATATGTTAAAATATATTTACTTAATGATAACAACAATATTCCACCTCCGCTTCCGCCACAAAGGTTAACCATGGACATCAATCATATTCGGGCATTTGTTACCGTTGCCTACCACAACAACCTCACCCAGGCCGCCGAACGTCTACATCTTTCCCAACCAGCTGTATCAGCCCAAATTAAGGCCATCGAAACCGAACTGGGCACACCCCTGTTTGTGCGCAACGGCGGCATGACCCTTACCCGTGCCGGCGAAGTGTTTCTTCCCGAAGCCGAAGCCTTGCTGCAACACAAACACCAGCTCGAAAGCTTTGCCAAAACCCTAGCCAGCAGTTATACCCACCGTGCCGTTCTGGGGCTGATCCACCCCGTAGACCCCGCCAAAGTTTCCCGGCTCACCACATCCGTGCTGCAAAGCGCGCCCGATACCCAGCTACACATCCAATACGGCATGAGCGGCGAAATCCTCAGCCGCATTCAACAGCGCGAGCTGCACGGCGGTTTTTTTCTCGGCCCTGTTACACAGCGCAGCATCCGCAGCCTGTTTCTGGAAGACATTCCCTATTCGCTGATTTGCCCCGCCGCAGAAGCCGAATATATTAAAGCCACCCTACCCACCAGCATGGAGCAATACACCTGGATTGAAATGTCCGGCACCTCCGGCAGCCACAAACACCTGCAACAATTCTGGCGCCAATACAAACTTTCACCCAAACAGCAAATCATTTGCGACTATCCGCAAACCATTATTGATTTGGTATGCGACGGTATCGGCATTGCAATGGTTCCTTCGCAAAAAGCCCAAGCAGCTTGCGAAAGCGGCCGGCCGATTACGATTCTGGAACAATTCCGCCAAACCCTGCCGCTGCATTTCATTTATCTCGACGAATACGAACAAGATCCTTCGCTGATATTGCTGAAGAAATGTATTATCGAAGTATGGGGGCTGGCTGACGACTGGCATTAAACACTTTTCAGGTAGCCTGTTCTAGCGCCGCTACCGCCATTCCCATCCTAAAACCTGCCCGCATCACACAGCTGCCACAGCTTCTGTATGCACCGCTATTTAAGGCATACAGCTAATTTGCTCCCAGAAATGTCACTTGTCTATCACTAAATTCATACTTTTTGATAAGGGCTTCAGTTTATTTATATTTAAGTTGAAAAGGCTACCTGAAAAGTCTTTTCAGAAATTCTTTAATGGCTTTATTTCAATTCATGCTTAACATTAAAGATGAAACCAAAAACGTGTTAACGCTATTTTTTGTTTTTGAACACAGGCTCAGGCCGTCTGAAAACTTTGAACTGCACCCCAAAAGTTGGACACTTTCCCCCCCCCCCAACCTCAGAAAGATGCTGTTTTCTTAAGTCCAAATTTACACTCGACTTCAAATA
>RRZU013350942.1_pt1 | contig 13462 bp, 11 predicted proteins | sample 2165561 | NCBI WGS metagenome assembly RRZU01 (sample SAMN10456909, study PRJNA506462) | wastewater metagenome | isolation source: wastewater sludge | place: USA: Moscow, Idaho
GGGGTCGGGCTGGTGCTCGCCTCGCCGCAATTCAACCGGAGGTAAGCGATGCCGTTCGATCGCCGCCAGTTTCTGAATATCGCGCTTGGTGCGGCCTGTTCGGCCGCTGCCCTGCCGGCCATGACCCCGATGAGCTTCGCCTCCGCCCCCGGTGACCGGCGGCTGGTGACCATCGTGCTGCGGGGGGCCATGGACGGCCTGGATGTGGTGCAGCCCTACGGCGATCCGCTGCTGCGCCAGCTGCGCCCGACGCTGTCGACGGGGCCGGAAGCGGGGGCGCTGGATCTGGATGGGTTCTATGCGCTGCACCCGGCGCTGGCGCCACTGATGCCGCTGTGGCAGGCGGGCGAGCTGGGCTTTGCGCAGGCGGTCTCGACCCCGTATCGCGACAAGCGCAGCCATTTCGACGGTCAGGACATTCTGGAAGCCGGGGTGGGCGCGGATCCGACCACCGCCCATCCGGCGGGGGGCTGGCTGAACCGGCTGCTGCCGCTGATCCCCGGTGCCGTGTTTGAAACCGCTTTCGCCGTTGGCACCGATGAATTGGCGATCTTGCAGGGTGAAAATCCCTATGCCAGCTGGGCGCCCGAGGCGCGGTTCTCGCTATCGTCGCAGGCGCAGATCCTGCTGCGGGCGCTGTATGAACGCGACGCGCCTTTCCACAATGCCGCCGAAGCCGCGATCACCATCAGCGCCGAGGCAGAGGCCGAGGGCACCGATATGGGCAAGCCGGGCGGCAAGCGTCCCGGCCCGGTCGAGGCGCTGGCAAGCTTTGCCGCCGCCCGGCTGAACGGGACGACCCGGATCGCTGCTTTTTCGCTGACCGGATGGGACACCCATCGCGGGCAGATCCGCGCGTTGACGCGGCCGCTGGATGATCTGGCTGTGGCGCTGAATGTGCTGAAGCGGGATCTGGGCGCGAATTGGGGCAATACGGTGGTGCTGGCGATGACCGAATTTGGCCGGACCGCACGCGAAAACGGCACCGGCGGCACCGATCACGGCACCGGCGGGCTGATGGTGATGGCAGGGGGCGCGGTGCGCGGCGGCCGGGTTTACGGTGATTGGCCCGGTCTGGCCGAGGAAAACCTGTATGCCGGGCGCGATCTCATGCCGCTGATGGATGTCCGCAGCTATGCCGGGGCGGCTATCGCAGGCCAGTTCGGGGTGCCCAAGCGCGCTCTGGAAGACGTGATTTTCCCCGGCCTCCGCATCGAGAAGATGCCGGGGATCTTGCTGTAATCAGGCCAGATCGCGGCGCAGCCGTTCGACGATGCGCCCCGCCGCCTTGCCGTCGCCGTAGGGCGAGCCGATCCGCGCCATGGCGGCATAGGCATCTGCGTCGGTCAGCAGCTCGTCCGCAGCGGCGGCGATCTGGTCGGTCTGGGTGCCGACCAGACGGGTGGCGCCAGCCACGACCGCCTCGGGGCGTTCGGTGGTTTCGCGCAATACCAGCACCGGCTTGCCAAGGGCGGGGGCTTCTTCCTGAACGCCGCCCGAATCCGACAGGATCAGCGTGGCGCGGTTCATCGCCGCGACGAAGGCGGTGTATTCCAGCGGATCGCACAGCGTGACCCGGTCACGGGTGCCGAAGCGGTCCTGAATGACCTGACGCACGTTGGGATTGTGGTGAGCCGGCAGCAGCAGCTGGGTGTCCGGGTGGCGTTCCAGCACCTGCTCCAGCCCGTCGATGATGCGGCGCAGCGGCTCGCCGAAGTTTTCGCGCCGGTGCAGGGTGACCAGCAGCAGGCGGCGGTCGGCGGGCAGGTCGATCCCCAGTTCCGGTTGCTGGGCCGAAACGTGGTGCAGCGCGTCGATCACCGTGTTGCCGGTGACGATGATGCTGTCCTCGGCATAGTTTTCGGCGCGCAGCTTGTCGGCGGCAAATTCGGTCGGGGCGAAATGCCAGCGCGTCAATTGCGAGGTGACGACGCGGTTCATCTCTTCGGGGAAGGGGTTGCGGATATTGCCGGTGCGCAGCCCCGCCTCGATATGGCCGACGGGGATGTCCATGTAGAAAGCCGCCAGTGCCGAGGCCAGCACGCTGGTGGTATCGCCCTGCGCCAGCAGCGCGTCGGCGTTCAGCCCGGACAGCGCATCTTCCAGCTTCAGCAGCAGGCGGCCGGTCAGGCCGGTCAGCGTCTGGTTCGGGTGCATGATGTCCAGATCAATGTCGGGGGTGATCCCGAAGACCTGCAGCACCTGGTCCAGCATCTGGCGGTGCTGGGCGGTGGCCAGCACGACGCATTCCATGTCGGGCGCGTCCTGAATGGCGCGGATGACCGGAGCCATCTTGATCGCCTCGGGGCGGGTGCCGACGACGCAGACGATTTTCTTGGTCATGCCGGGGATCCCCTTTCGATCAGCCAGTTGCCATAGTCATACAGCTCCAGATCCTGCGCATTGGCGGCCAGCAGGCGCTGGCGTTCGGCCGGAGACAGCTTTTTCAGCAGGTCCTCGACCCGGTCCGCGACGGGGCGGTCGATGTCCTGCGTGGTGTTGTGGCGGGTCTGGGTCGGGATCTTCAGCTCCAGCCCGAAGCGGGGGGCGATTTCGGCGAAGCGGCGGACGTCGGCCTCGAAATACTCGGTCCGGCCCAGCAGTTCGACATTGGCGAGGTTCCGTTTCGCGGTCGACAGGTCATAGACCATCATCTGCGGCGCGCGTTTCATCGCCGGGGTGCGGCCATAGACGCCGCCCAGATGCCGGGCCTGCCCGTTCGAGATCTGCGGCAGTTCCTGCGGCACCTCGAAGCATTTGGCGATCCAGCCCGCGAAATCATGCTGCTGCGCCAGCGCCGAGGTGGTGGTGCCATCATCGGTCTGCCGCTTGAACCGATAGATCGAGCCGATGCGCAGGATCGGGTGGCGCAGGAACAGCGCCGCGATCACCCGGTAATCCACGGCGGTCGGCTGCGGCATCAGCGTCTGATGCGAGGAAAAGGCCACCGCCTGCGTGCGCCGGCGAATGATGCGGTCGACCTGATCCTGGTCGATGGTGAAGAACGGGTAGGGGCCATCGAAACGCTCGTGCAGGGCGCCGAAGCTCTCGTCCAGCACCCGTTCGAACGAGGTGCCGGAGTTCTTGTAGATGTGATAATGCAGAATGACGGTTTTCATAGCTTGTCCAGCAAAGTGGCTTCCGGGCGGCTTTCGCGATAGCGATGCGGCACCCAAGTTCCCCAGCGGTCTTCGTAGGTGGCCTTGTTCTTTTCGAACAGGGCTGCCTTTTCGGCCGAGGGAATGGCGTTGAACGTGGCCGACAGGTGGTGGTGGACAAAGGCGTCCTCGGCCAGGGCGATTTCCATGCCGGCCTTGCGGAACATGGCGCAGTGGTCGTCATCTTCGAACATGCCGCGGCCATAGACGGTGGGCAGGTGCCCGATCCGGTCCATATCGGTCTTGCGGAACATGGCGCAGAAATAGGCGTTGACCGGAATCGGCGTCCAGACCCCGCGATAGCCGGTGACCAGGTCGCGGGCGATCGCCTCCATTTCGGCCATGTTGGCGTAATGGACCTCGATCCGGGCTTCGTTGCCGATGTTGTTGGTCATCGGGCCGATGATGCCGATTTCGGGGTTCAGTTGCAGGTGCCGGACCATCGCCGACAGCGACCCCGGCGGCACATAGGTGTCGTTGTTCAGCAGCAGCACATATTCGCCGCGCGCGGCTTCGATGCCGACATTGTTGCCCTTGGCAAAGCCCAGGTTCTCGCCGTTTTCGATCAGGCGGATGCGGCGGTCAGTGGCGGCGATCTCGCGCAGCTTTTCCAGCTCCTCGATGGGCGAGCCGTTGTCGACGACCAGCACCTCCAGCGCCGGATAGACCTCGCCCCGGCCCAGCAGCGAATGCAGGCAGGCCAGCGTCAGATCGGCCGAGCCGTAGGCCAGCAGCACCACCGACAACAGCGGCGCGCTTTCCATTTCGGCCAGCATGTCGGCGGCGCGGTAGGACCAGGCATTTTCCAGCGCATAGGCGCGCAGCGCCGCGCCCGCCATCGGATCGGTCGCCTTGGCGGCGGAATCGCGGATGCCTTGCGCAAAACCGGCCGGGTCGTTGGCGGTGATGACCAGATCGCCCGCGCGCGCCAGTTCCGGCAGCGCAGTCGAGACGGTGGGCTTCTTCACCGCGGAATATTCGTAGAATTTCACCGGGTCGCAGGCCTGGATGATCGGCACCAGCTGGAACGGAATGATCAGCACATCCATCGCCTTCAGGAAGGCCGGCACATCCGCATACAAAATCTCGCCATGCATGGTGACATTGGCCAGCTTGTTCAGCCGGGCCGGGTGATCGGCCGTCACCGCGCCGCACAAATGGATGTCGAAATCGGGGTTCTGACGGGCCACCTGTTCCAGCAGGTCGGTGTCGAACCATTCGGCGATGGCACCGACATAGCCGACGCGGATCGCGCCCTCGCGCAGCTTGCCGGCCAGGAAATCGGGGATGCGGTCGGCGTCTTCGTCGCGGACGAAATGGCTGACATCGGTGCCGTTGCGCACCAGCCGGACCGGGCGCTTGGGCGCATATTTGTCATACAGATATTGCGAGGACACGATCATGTGGTCGGCCTTGGCGATCATGTCTTCCTCGGCATCGAGGATCGCCTGCTCGGTGTTCGAGAAGCCGGCGATTTCGTCCATGCAGTCGAAGGTCAGCTGGTACTGCGGCGCCAGATGGCGGGCAAAGTTCCACCAATAGGGGTGCTCGATCACCACATGGGCGCGCGGGGTGACCCCAACCTGATCGGCGAGACTGTAGAAATGGTCGACCCAGGCGCGCTGGCTGGGGGCCGGCACGTCGCCCGCATAGGGTTTGACGAAGCGCATCCCGCGCTGCGACAGACGCACCACATGGACATTCGGCGCCACCTCGCGGGCCGAGCCCTCGCCGTCATCGGCCTCCATCTCGATGAAGAAGACACGGTGGCCGGCGCGGGCCAATTCGCTGGCCAGATGCTGCGGGCGTTGGGTGCGGAAATCCCAGTTGATGATCGACAGCACGAAGACATCGGGCTTGGCCGGATCGGCGGCGGGCACATCGACGAAGCCGCGCATCTCGCCATGCAGCGGCACGCGCGGCGCATAGGCCAGATAGGTCGGCACGTTGCCCGGATGGGGCACGGCGCGCTTCAGCCAGTCGAAGGCCGATTGCGGCAGCACACCACGCAGCAGGTTGCCGCCCATACGGTGGACGCGACGATAGAGGGGTTTCAGAATGGTCATGCGTTCGGCTTCCAGAAGCTGCGTCAAGTGGCCGATCTGGCCGGTCTGAACCCGAATTGCCTCGTCCAGCTGCGCGCGCGACAGTTGAAGATCGGCTTCGGTCGTGGCCAGCTGGACATCAATCTGGGTATTTTCGACAATGGCCGCGTCGCGCTGGCTTTCGGCCTGCTCGGCCCGCTGGCGCACCTCTGCCAAGGCGGCATGCGCCTCCTCGATCTGCTGGCCGAGGGCTTGGGCGACCTCGTTGCGTTGGGCTTCGGTTTCAGCGATGCGTTGTTCCAGCGCCCTTGCCATAAGTTCGCGTTCTTGTCGCATATCGTTAATCTGTCCCGTCAATATCGTCTGCACGTCGTCGCGTTGCTGTTCGGTAGCCGAGATCTGGGCTTTCAGCGCTGCGACAATTTGGGTGCGTTCATGTTCAATCCCGATGATCTGGTCCTGCAGCCGCTTGCCATCATCGGCAAAGCGGGCTGCGTCGTTCTTGAAACGCTCTGAACGGTCGTTCAGTTCGTTGATAACGTCGAGGTGTTCGACGATCCGCTCGCCTGCGGCGGCCTCGACCTCGCGCGGGGCCTCGGAGACGATGTCGAAACGGGCGCGGAAGGGGGCGATTTCGGCATCGCTGGGCATCGAGCCCTCGCGGGCATGGCGCGCCAGCACCGCGAACAGGTCGCCCGCCAGCAAGTCGATCTCGGCGGTGGGGGCGGAAAGCTGCTGGCCGCCATGCACCGCGTCACGTTGAAAGCGGGCGACGACATCTTCGGCGGCGCCGGGCGGGACGGGCACGTCGGTGATCCGCGCGATCCGTTCCAGCGTGGTGTCGATATCGTCGATCCAGTCGGGGAACAGCACCAGCCCGCGCGGCAGCCCGCGGCTGCCTTCCAGCGCCCCCAGCGTATAGGCGATCCAGCTGAGATAGGCCATGTCGGCCCCCATGGCGTTGCGCCGCGCCAGCGAGGTCGCGATCTCGCCCGGATGGCGCAGCGCAATGACCGCGCTAAGCGGGCCGCGCTCCTCCAGGAAGGGGCGCCAGGCGGCCATCAGCAGGCTCATCCGGGGGTCCTTGATGACGATACGGGGGGCGTCACCGAAGCTGTCCTCCAGCACGGCCTCCATCGCGGCCGGATCGGCGTTGACGGTGATGGGCGCGATCCGGCCCCACCAGCCGCCGCGCCGGCGCATCAGGTCGTCGTTCAGGTGGACCACCGCCTGCGGTTCGAAATGCCCCTTGGGATTGTCGGTTGACGGTCCGCTGCGGTCTTCGGGCAGGGTAAAGCCCAGCACCTCGATGCAATCCGTCAGGAACGAAGTTCCGCTGCGGTGCATGCCCAAGACGGTCAGGATCTTGTCGCGTGCTGTCATCATGTCTCTCTGGCGGAATCGAGGAGCACGGGGTTCCTGATGCGGCCAGCCGCTTTCCGGGCCTGTCGCCGGGCCGGACTGGAAACCTCGATACTGCCCCGAAACCCATTCGGAGGATTTCATTAAAGATCGTTTCTTGCCGCCGGTTCGCAGATTTCCGCCGCGAAGTCTAGCCCGTGTGACCCCCTGATCCCGGCGGAAAGGGGCGAAAGGCGAGCAGTTCACGGTGAATTTGACCGGTGAGGGGCGTCCGACCTCTCGACCTTGGGGGCGCGAGGGACTAAGTTCCGGCAACTTTATCCGATCCGCGCCGCGCCCATTTGCCGGCCGAGCAAGGGGAACAGATGCGTCCGACACCCGATCGCAACATGCCCGCCCCGCTGCGGGGGCCGCGCGGTATCGACGCGCCGGCTGGCGGATCCATGCTGCGCGGTGATCAGCGCCGCGCACGGTGGCAGGTGCGCTGATGGACGGATCCACGCCCGAATTGCGACCGGTGCAGGCATCGGTCAGTGGCCGGATGCTGCCACGGATGTCGACGCTGCGCACCATCACGGCGCTGTCCCTGCGCGAGCTGACGACATCGAATGGCGATACTGCCGGGGGCTATCTGTGGTCGGTCGTCTCGCCCGTGGTGGGGATCCTCGGGCTGGCGATGATTTTCTCGGCCGGGTTCCGGGTGCCGCCGCTGGGCGACAATTTCGCCATCTTCTATGCCACCGGCATGTTGCCGTTCTTCATGTTCCGCAGCGTCTGCGCGCGGGTGGAATTCGCGATCCAGTCCTCGCGCAACCTGCTGAACTTTCCACGGGTGACGCTGTTTGATGTGTTGATGTCGAAATTCATCATGGCGGTGCTGACGCAGGCCGTGGTGTCGGTGCTGGTCTTCGGCTTCATCCTGTATTTCTACGACACCGACACGACCTTCCACGTCGCCGAGATCCTGAAATCCTTTGCCACCGCAGCCCTGCTGGGGCTGGGCATCGGGCTGATGAACTGCGCGATGAAGACCAAATTCCCGCTGTGGGATCTGGTCTGGAACTTCGTCTCGCGTCCGCTCGTCATCATCTCGGGCATCATCATCCTGGTCGAGACCCTGCCGCGCCCTTACAGCGAGTGGTTGTTGTGGAACCCGCTGGTCCACATCACCGGCCGCGTGCGCGAGGCCTTCTATGTCGACTATGTCGGCAGCTATGCCGACCTGCGCTATCCGCTGGAAATCGCGCTGGTGACCACCTTCATCGGCCTTGCCGGTATCCGTCTGTTCAGCCGGGAGCTGCTGGACAAATGAACGTGGCTACCCCGACGCCCGAGACGCAGCATTACGACATTCGCGATGTCGGCCTCGCCCGCCTGCGCAAGCGCCATTTCGTGCTGATCGGCGCCTTCGTGGTGATGGTGATCATCCCGACCCTGATGGCGGCCTACCTGTCATGGAATTTTGCCGGGTCGCTGCGCAAGGTGACGGCCTCGGTGACGGTGCAGGAACATTCGCTCGGCTCGTTCGGGGATGACGAATCCACGTCGTCGAAGCTGCAGACCGCCTTCAAGGGGTCGGGCGGCGAGGAAACCGCCATCGTGCGCCAGCTGGTCCTCAGCGAGGATTTCTACCGCACCATCCGCAGCCAGATCGACCTGTCGCGGATCTGGCCCGAAGACCGGCTGGTGCCCTATCTGCCGACCCATTACGACCCCAACGGCTCGGCCGAGGAGGGGCATGATTTCTGGCGCAACATGGTCGCGGTCCACCTTGGATCGCGCGACCAGATCATCCGCCTGTCGGTCACCGCCTTCGACCAGCAATCCGCCGAGGAGGTGCTGCGCGCCATCCGCATCGAGGCCGAGCGGCGCCTGAACCTGGCGCGGACCGCCACGCTGCGGGTCGCCGTCACCGAGGCCGAGCGCCGGGTGGCGGAACTGCGGGTCAAAAGCGACGAGGATCGCCGCCTGCTGACCGAATTCCGGCTGAATAACCGCACCGTCGACCCTGCCGTGCTGCTGGGCCTTGATGTGAAGTTCAAGACCTATCTGCGCGAGATGAAGGCGAGCGAGGAAATTCGTCTGGCCGAGATGGACGGGGCCGTTTCAAGCGAGCAGGGGTTGACCCGTGCCGCGACCGACCGGCTGGTGGCAATCGAGGCCTTTCTGAATGATCCCGTGCGCCGCCATGGCAAGGTGGCGACCCCCGACGAAATCACCGATCTGATCGCCATTTATCAGCCCCTGCTGACCGAGGCCGAGATGTCGGGCCTGGCGCTGCGCATGGCCGAGCTGTCGATCCTGCGCTATAATCAGGAGCTGGAATCGACCAAGGTCTTTCTGTCCAGCGTGACCGGCGGACAGATGGCGTCAATCGAGCTGTTTCCCCAGTTCTGGCCGACGCTGCTGATTGTCGCGATGGGCAGCCTGGTGCTGTGGATCATCCTGCTGCTGACGTTCTACGGGGTTCGCGACCGCAAATGATCGTTCTCGAAAATGTCAGCAAGATCTTCTATTCGCGCCACGTCAAGAACGTGGTGTTTCAGGACCTGAACGCGGTCTTTCCCAGCCGCACCTCGGTGGCGCTTCTGGGCCGCAACGGGGCAGGGAAGTCGACGCTGCTGCAGGTCATTTCGGGCGCGCTGATCCCCAATTCGGGCCGCGTGCTGAGCGATGGCAATATCTCGTTCCCGATCGGGCTTGCCAACTCGATGCACCCGCATATGAGTGGGGCGCAGAACACCAAATTCATCGCCCGCATCTACGGCGCCGACACCGACGCGCTGAAAAGCTTCGTCGAGGATTTCGCCGAGCTGGGCGAGAAATTCTATCTGCCGGTGAAGACCTATTCCTCGGGGATGCGGGCGCGTTTGCTGTTCGGCATCAACATGGGGCTGAAATTCGACACCTATCTGGTCGATGAGGTTTCGGCCGTGGGCGATGCCAGCTTCCGCGAGAAAAGCGAATACGTCTTCAAAGAGCGGATGCGGGAAGCGGGGGCGATCTTCATCAGCCACTCGATGCCGCTGCTGCGCCGGATGTGTTCGGCGGGGGCGGTGCTGGAGCGTGGCCGGATCATCTATTACGAGGATCTGGAGGAGGCGATCCGCGCCCACCACAGCAACGTTCACGCCACAGATAACGACGACGACTGACGCAAGCGGGCAGGTGATCGCCGGCCCGCGGGCCGGGTTGCCCACGCCATCCTTGACAGGATCGCGCGGGCGCAGGGACCGCCGCTAGCGACGGTCGCGCATGCTGTAGTAGCACAGCAGCAGAATGGACCAACCCAGCAGCAGCACACCGAAAATCTTGAACAACAGGATCGGGCGGTTCGGCAGCAGCGAGGATTCGGCCAGGCGCGGCGCGATATGCGCGGCCAGATAGCGCGACTGACGCTGACCCTCGGCGAGTGCGGCCTCGTAGGATGCCTGGGCCGAGCGATAGGTCGTCTCGGCGAATTCCATATCGGTGGCCAGTTCTTCGTATTCCGCCACCAGCTGGGCATAGCTTTCGCCATTCGGCCCCATATCGGCGACGCCGAACTTGGCGCGCTCGGCCTCGATCTGGGCATAGATGGCGTCGACCTTGCGCTGACCCTGCAACACGCGGGTGTCATTGGCCCGCGCCGTTTCGCGCAGCGTATCCTGCGCCACCATTGCCTCGACCAGTTGCGATTGCAGCTTGGTCATCACCTCCATCTGGCCTTCCAGGTCGGCAGCTGGATCGACGATCTGGGTGCGCATGCGGAAGGCGGTCAGCTGCTGGCGGGTCTCGGTCAGGCGGTCTTGGGCCTTTTCCAGCTCGCCGCGCGCAAAGCGCGTGGCGTCGTCGCGGGCGATGTCGGACAGCCGGTTGATGGTGCGGCTGCTTTCGGCGAAGGCGGCCTCGGCGATTTCCATGGCGTCTTCGGGGGTGAAGGCCAGCACTTCCAGGGTGATCAGCTTGCTGGCCGAATCGTAATGGACCTTGACCTGCTTGCGCCAGTAATCGGTCAGATCCTCCAGCGTGCCGGTGGGGTCATAGCCGAAGACCGGGTCGACATCATGCACGGCCGAGAAGCGCTTGCGCAGGTCCAGTTCGGAATCAATCGTCGCCACGATGTCCTGGCTGCGCAGGAAGTCATAAAGAATGTCGGGATCCGACGCCGAGGTGCTGCCGGTCAGCTGGGTCAACCCGCCCAGAATGTCCAGCGTCGGGTCGGCTTCTTCCTTGCGGACCGAAAAGGCGACGGTCGAGATATACTGATCTTGCGCCCGTGCCCACAGATACCAGGCCCAGACCAGCGTTGGCAGGATCACCATGATCAGCAGCGAACCGAGGATCAGTGTCCGCGTCAGCTGTTCGCCCCGTGGACGCTTCAGCCGCTTGAGCCGGCTGGCCGGGGCCGCGCGATGGGGCGGCGTCGTCAGTTGAATCTCGGCCATGCTGCCTTCCTGTCCACTCGTCCCGGCTTGCGGGTCTGCGGCCGATATATACGCAGGAAGCCGTCAAGGCCAGCACGCAGCCAGCCCACGCGCCCCCGCATTGGTCACGAAAACCGGCGTGGACCCCGGCGCGGCGGATGGGCAAATGGGCCGGGATCGCCCTTTGGGCCGGATTGGCCCCTGTCAGGCCGGATTTCCCGCACGAATGACGCTGGATTGAGTTGAATTCGACCCGCCCGAACATATAGGGAATGGGATAACACGCAGACACAGGATGATCTTGTCATGAACCGTCGTCAGATGATCGGGCTGGCCCTGCCGCTGATCGCCGCGCCTTCGCTGGTGCTGGCACAGGCCGCGCCCAAGGCCACCCCCGCCGCCGCTACCGCCGATCCCTATCAGCCGGTCGAAGTGCCGATTCGCGAGGGGTTCGAGGTCGGCTCCATCGTGGTCGTGTCGGACAAGTTCTTCTTGTATCACGTCATCGCGCCGGGCCGGGCGATCCGCTACGGCGTCGCCGTCGGCAAGGACGAGCTGGTCTGGAAGGGCAAGGCCCGCATCGGCCGCAAGGTCGAATGGCCCAGCTGGCGCCCGACCGAGGCGATGATCAAGCGCAAACCGGAACAATACGGCAAGTGGAAAGACGGGATGCCCGGCGGCCCGAAGAACCCGCTGGGGGCCCGCGCGCTGTATCTGTACGACGCCAACGGCAACGACACCGCCATCCGCATCCACGGCACCACGGAACCGGGTTCCATCGGCCGCGCGGTGTCGAACGGCTGCATCCGCATGCGCAACGAAGCGGTGATGGCGCTGTTCGATCAGGTGCCGATCGGCACGCCGGTCTACGTCTACTGATCGCCCGGATGGGCTTTCCCCAAGACTTGCGGCTCGATGCGGTGCGAATCGCATCGGGCCGTTTTGATGATGTGATCGACGTGCGCGCGCCCTCGGAATTTGCCGAGGATCATCTGCCGGGCGCGATCAACCTGCCGGTGCTGGATGACGATCAGCGCGCGCAGGTTGGCACCATCTACAAGCAAGTCTCGCCCTTCGACGCGCGCAAACTGGGCGCGGCGCTGGTGGCGGCCAATGCGGCGCGCCATATCTCGGGGCCGCTGGTGGACCGCGACGGAAGCTGGCGGCCGCTGGTCTATTGCTGGCGCGGCGGGCAGCGTTCGGGCGCGATGGCGACGATCCTCGCGCAGGTCGGCTGGCGGGTGGCGCGGGTCGAGGGCGGCTATAAAAGCTGGCGCGCGCAGGTCATTCGCCGCGTGCAGGAGCTGGGTTTTCCATCCCCGGTTATCGTTCTGGACGGCAATACCGGCAGCGCCAAGACCGCGATCTTGTCGCAGCTGGCGGCGCGCGGGCATCAGGTCGTGGATCTGGAAGGGCTGGCCAATCATCGCGGCAGCCTGTTCGGCCATATGGGCACCCAACCCGGACAGAAGCTGTTCGAGGGCCGGCTGGCCGCCGCGCTGGAAGGGCTCGACCCCGGCCGCCCGGTGCTGGTCGAGGCCGAAAGCTCGCGGATCGGCGATGTGATCCTGCCCAAGGCGGTGTGGCAGGCGGTGGCCAATGCGCCCCGGCTGACACTTCAGGTGCCGGTGGCGGCGCGCGCGGCCTTCAGCGCCCGCGATTATGGCGATGTGGCCGCCGATCCGGGCCGCGTGCAGGACATCATCCGCCGCCTGTCGCCGCTGCATCCGGCCGCACGGATCGAAGATTGGCTGCGTTTGGCCGAACAAGCCCAGTGGCGCGATCTGGCCGAAGGGCTGATGCGCGACCATTACGATCCGCGCTATGCCAAGCATCGGGCGCGCTATGTTGAACGCGAGCGTGCGTCGGTCGTGTTGGCGGATTTGCGCGATCTCGATGCCGCGACCACGCGGGTCGAGGCCGCCTTGCGGGATTTTCAGCGGGCCTAGTTGCCCAGCATGATCCCCAGCAGCACGGCCATCAGCCCCAGCACCGATGCCGCCAGCGCCGCCATGTTGACCGCCACCACGCGCTGCATGCGCGCGCGGAAGCTGGCCTCGTCCAGGCCCTGCTTGCGGGCGCGCCAGACGGCCCAGATGCACCACAGGATGCCCGTCAGCCCCGCCAGTGTCAGCACGGCCCCGCCCCAGATCACGATGTCAAAAACGCTCATGCAGCCCCCTTGTTGGGTCGGGCTTAGCCGTCATTGCAGAAGCGGGCAAGACGGCCTATGAGTTCCGCCCTGACCAACGGGGAACATCATGCAGGACGATCAAACCTATAACGTCGCCGCCGACGAGTTGCGCCAGTTCATCGAGCAATACGAGCAGATGGAGGCGGAAAAGAGGGACGTGACCGAACGTCAGAAGGAAATCATGGCCGAGGCGAAGGCGCGCGGCTATGACACCAAGGTGATGAAAAAGGTCATCGCCCTGCGCAAACGCGACCGCGACGACATCGCCGAAGAAGAAGCGATCCTGGATATGTACAA
>RRZU011353276.1_pt1 | contig 13459 bp, 9 predicted proteins | sample 2165561 | NCBI WGS metagenome assembly RRZU01 (sample SAMN10456909, study PRJNA506462) | wastewater metagenome | isolation source: wastewater sludge | place: USA: Moscow, Idaho
CAACCCGCCGCAGCGCGAGGCCGTGCTGCACGCCGGATCGCCGGTGCTCGTGGTCGCCGGTGCGGGTTCGGGCAAGACCCGGGTGCTGACCAGGCGGATCGCGCACCTGGTCAGTTTTCGGCACGTGCATCCGGGGTCGGGCCTGGCCATCACGTTCACCAACAAGGCGGCCGCCGAGATGCGGCATCGGGTGGTCGACATGGTCGGCAACCGGGCCAAGCTGATGTGGGTCTCGACCTTTCACAGCGCGTGCGTGCGCATGCTGCGGGCCGACATTCACCGTTTCGGCATCAGCCGCACGTTCTCGATCTACGACGACACCGACGCCAAGCGGCTGATGACCCTGGTGTTGCGCGATCAGGAGGTCGACCCGAAGCGGTACCCCGTCCGCACGGTGATGAACTGGGTGAGCAACTGCAAGAACGAGCTTGTCGACCATGAAACCGCCGCGGCCCGGGCCGAAACGCCCAACGAGAAGGTGTACGCCGAGGCGTACCGCACCTACCAGAGCCGGCTGGCCTCGGCCAACGCGCTCGACTTCGACGACCTGATCATGACCACGGTGCACCTGCTGCAGGCCTTTCCCGACCTGCGCGAGCAGTACCGGCGGCGCTTTCGGCACGTGCTCGTCGATGAGTACCAGGACACCAACCACGCCCAGTACGCCCTGGTGCGTGAGTTGTGCGCCGACTTGCCCGTGCCCGAGGGCATGACGGCGGTCGAGCCGCCCGAGTTGATGGTGGTGGGCGACTCCGACCAGTCGATCTATGCGTTCCGGGGCGCGACGATCCGCAACATCCTGGCCTTCGAGGCCGACTTTCCGGGTGCAACCACCATTGTGCTCGAGCAGAACTACCGCTCGACGCAGACGATTCTGAACGCCGCGAACGCAGTGATCACGCGTAACCCGGGCCGTCCGCAGAAACGATTGTGGTCCGAGGCGGGCGACGGCGAGCGCATCGTCGGCTGGGTCGCCGACACCGAGCACGACGAGGCCCAGTTCGTGGCTGATGAGATCGACCGGCTGAGTGACGCAGGGCACGCCAAGCCGGGCGACGTGGCCGTCTTCTACCGCACCAACGCCCAGTCGCGAGCCTTCGAAGAGGTGTTCATCCGGGTCGGCATGCCCTACCGGGTGGTGGGCGGCGTCCGCTTCTACGAGCGGCGTGAGGTGCGGGACGCGATCGCCTACCTGCGCAGCATCGCCAACCCGGCGGACGACGTCTCGGTGCGGCGCATCCTCAACGTGCCCAAGCGGGGGATTGGTGGCCGCGCCGAGGCGGCGGTCGAGGCGCTGGCGGCGGCGGAACGCATTCCGTTCGGAATGGCGCTCGACCGGGCGGACGAGGCGTCCGGGCTGGCGACCCGCTCGCTCACCCAACTGCAGGGGTTCGCCGCACTGATGGCCGAGCACCGCGCGATGATGGCGCGCGGCGAGCCGGCGGACGCGATCCTGGTCAGCATTCTGGAGAAGTCGGGCTACATCGACGAGTTGAAGAACTCCGACGATCCGCAGGACGCCACCCGGCTCGAGAACCTGATCGAGTTGGTGTCGGTGGCGCAGGAGTTCGTCGCGGCGGCCCACGCGATCGATCTGCCCGCCGAGGGCGGCGAGCTGGCCGCAGGCGCCCCCGAACCCGACGACAGCCTGCCGGCGTTTCTGGAGCGCATCGCGCTGGTGGCCGACTCCGACCAGATTCCGGACGCCGACGGCGAGGGTACCGGGGTGGTCACCCTGATGACCCTGCACACCGCGAAGGGCCTGGAGTTTCCGGTGGTGTTCCTGACCGGCTTCGAGGACGGCATCTTTCCCCACCAGCGCGCACTGAGCGACAACGACGAACTGCAGGAGGAGCGGCGGCTCGCCTACGTGGGCATCACCCGGGCCCGGCAGCGGCTGTACCTGAGCCGCGCCGTCGTCCGGACGTTGTGGGGCACGCCGCAGTACAACCCGCCCAGCCGTTTCACGCAGGAGATTCCCGAGCACCTGTTCGACTGGAGGCGGCTGCAGACGGCGTCGGTGGGATTCACCTCACGCGCCAAGGCGCGCACCGAACAGGCCTGGCGCAACACGGTGGGCTACGGATCGGCACCCTCGCTGCCCAAGGCGGTGCCGTCGGTGCAGCCGGGCGACCGGGTGCTGCACACCGTGTTCGGCATGGGCACGGTGGTGGCGACCAGCGGTATGGGCGATCTGGCGAAGGCGGACGTCGACTTCGGCAGCACCGGGGTGAAGCGGCTCAGCCTCAAGCACGCTCCGATGGAGAAGCTGTAGAAGATCCGGGCCCAGGCTTAGGTGAGCGCCGGTTCAGGAGTTCTTCAGGTACGGCACCGGGTCGACGCCCTTGCCGTCGACGTACACCGAGAAATGCAGGTGGCAGGCTGTCGAAATGCCGGTGTTGCCGACGGTGCCGAGCAACTCACCCTTGTGCACCTTCTGGCCCACCTGCACCGCGATCGTGTCCATGTGCAGGTAGGCGGTCTGCAGGTTGACGCCGCCCACCTCGCCGCCGTCGATGCGCACGTTGTGGCCCGAGCCGCCGTTGTAGCCATTGGGGGCGACCTTGATCACGGTGCCGTCCTGGGCGGCCCAGATCGGTTGACCGCAGGTGCCGCCGATGTCCTGGCCGTTGTGCATGCGCCAGTAGTGCAGGATCGGGTGCAACCGCATGCCGAACCCGGAGCCGAACTTGCCGGCCGTCGGCATCAGAAAGCTGGACGCGTCGTTCAGCCGATCGGACTGCTGCTCGATCTGGTCGACGGTCGCATCGAGTGACTCGGTGCGCTCTTCGAGCGCATTGGCCTGCCGTTGGGCAGCGAGCTCCTTGGCGGTCTGGGCCAGCGCGTTCGCCCGGCTCTGGGCGATGACCTGCGGCGTTGCGACCCGGGCGGAATCACGGCTGACCCCGTTGTCGCGGTCGTTCAGCGCGCCCAGGTCGAGCCGGCCCACGCCGATCTGGGGTACCGGTGCGGCGGACGACGAGCGGGTCGCCTGGCCGGCCAAGCCGACCGCGAGAGCGCCGATGGACAAAGCAGCGACCCCGGTACGCACCACCCGTGACCGGATCCAGCTGGTCGTCTGGGGCTGAGCCTGATTTCGGCGCACGCGGGTGTCTCCTCGTTCTGCAACAGTGGTAGGTCTTCCGAGAACCGGAATCCTGTATGTACCTTAGCATTTCTTAGGAAGATTCTCAGAATCGGACGAGAGGGGCCTGGGAAGGCCCTCGCCGCGACCCCATGCGGAGCCCCCGAACACCGAACCAGCGGCTCGGCGCGACAACTGCTATGGCCGGCAGTGTGCCCTGGCCACCCTCGTCCGACTATCGTGACCAGTGCCTGCCGGTCAGGCGTCGTGACCCAGACGGACGGAGTTGTCGGTGGATCTATTCGAGTACCAGGCGCGGGACCTTTTCGAGGCCCACGGTGTACCGGTGTTGCGGGGCATCGTGGCCCGCACGCCCGACGAGGCGGAGGCCGAGGCCCGCTCGCTGGGCACGCCCGTGGTGGTCGTCAAGGCGCAGGTGAAGACCGGCGGACGCGGCAAGGCGGGCGGCGTGAAGCTGGCCCGCTCGCCGCAGGAGGCGCGCGACCGGGCGTCCGAGATTCTGGGCCTGGTGATCAATGGGCACACCGTCGAGCAGGTCATGGTCACCGAGGGGGCCGACATCGCCGAGGAGTACTACTTCGGCCTGCTGCTCGACCGGGCCAACCGCACCTACCTGGCCATGTGCTCGGTCGAGGGCGGCATGGACATCGAGACGCTCGCCGAGGAGCGTCCCGAGGCGTTGGCGCGGGTCGAGGTCGACCCGATCGTCGGTCTTGACGCCGCCAAGGCCGACGAGATCGTGGCGGCTGCGGGCTTCGCGGAGGCCGATCGGGCCGAGGTGGCCCGGGTGCTGGTGTTGCTGGGCGAGGTCTATCGCGACAACGACGCCACGCTGGTCGAGGTCAACCCGCTGGTCAAAACCGGCGAGGGCCGCATCCTGGCGCTGGACGGCAAGGTCTCGCTCGACGCCAATGCGTCCTTCCGGCACAGCGACTGGACGCAGCTGGCCGACGAGTCGCGCGACGACCCGCTCGAGATCAGGGCACGTGAGAAGAACCTCAACTACGTCAAGCTCGACGGCAGCGTCGGCATCATCGGCAACGGCGCCGGTCTGGTGATGAGCACGCTCGACGTGGTCGCCGGGGCCGGCAAGGAGTTTCCGGGGCAGCCGACGCCGGCCAATTTTCTCGACATCGGCGGCGGCGCGTCCGCGCAGGTGATGGCGGACGGACTCGACATCATCCTGTCCGACTCGCAGGTGAAGGTGGTTTTCGTCAACGTGTTCGGCGGCATCACCGCATGCTCCGAGGTGGCCAAGGGCATCCTCGCCGCCCTCGACATTCTGGGCGAGAAGGCGAGCAAGCCGATCGTCGTCCGGCTGGACGGCAACGCGGTCGAGATCGGCCGGCACATACTCACCGAAGCCGCGAACCCGCTGGTGACGATGGAACTCACCATGGACTCGGCCGCCCGCAAGGCCGCCGAACTGGCCAGCAAGAACTGAAGGGACGACGTTTCATGACGATCTGGCTGGACCAGAAATCCAAGGTGCTCGTGCAGGGCATGACCGGCTCGGAGGGCCGCAAGCACACCCAACGCATGATCAGCTCCGGCACCCGAGTGGTGGGCGGCGTCACCCCCGGCAAGGGTGGGCAGACGGTGACCTTCGAAGAGGACCCGGTCGCCGTCTACGACAGTGTCGCCGAGGCCAAGGCGGCCACCGGCGCGAACGTCTCGGTGATCTTCGTGCCCGCCGCCTACACCAGGAAGGCGGTCTTCGAGGCCGTCGATGCGGGCATCGAACTGGTGGTGGTGATCACCGAGGGCGTGCCGGTCAAGGACACCGCCGAGTTCTTCGAGTACGCCGACAAGAGCGGCACCACGCGGCTGATCGGACCCAACTGTCCCGGGCTGATCAGCCCCGGACACTCCAATGTGGGCATCATTCCGGCCAGCATCGCGCCCAAGCCCGGACGCATCGGGCTGGTCAGCAAGTCGGGCACCCTCACCTACCAGATGATGTTCGAGCTGGCCGACATCGGCTTCTCGACGGCGGTCGGCATCGGGGGTGACCCGATCATCGGCACCACGCACATCGACGCACTCGAAGCGTTCGAGAACGATCCCGACACCGACTGCATCGTGATGATCGGCGAGATCGGCGGCGACGCCGAAGAGCGGGCCGCGGCCTACATCGCCGAGCACGTCAGCAAGCCGGTGGTGGGCTATGTGGCCGGCTTCACCGCTCCCGAGGGCAAGACGATGGGCCATGCCGGCGCCATCGTGTCGGGCTCGAAGGGCACCGCACAGGCCAAGAAGGCGGCGCTGGAGGCGGCCGGGGTCAAGGTCGGACGCACCCCGAGTGAGACCGCCTCGCTGGTGCGCGAACTGATGGAAAGCACGAAGTAACTGCGCGCGCAGACCGAGCCCGGATCCGGGCTGAGCAGCCTGTACCAGCACATCTCGTCCGCGAGGTGTACTGGTGCAGGCTTTCTTGGCGACGCTGATCAATGCCCGGCGTACTCGTCATCCCGGGCTTGCCCCAGGATCTCGACGCACGCAGAGATCCCGGCGTGCGCCGGGATGACGATCGGGCGGGGAAGCCGGTCACGACAGCGGCCTGGAGATCCCGGCGTGCGCCGGGATGACGAGGGTCACGACGTTCAGGAAGACGCTAATCACTGAGCCATGGTTGGTTGAGCCCGTCGAAGTCCGTGGTGACGAAGGTCTCTGGCACGCTCGACCGGCGATCGGGACACGCTCGATCAGCGATCTCGACACGCTCGACCACCGATAGGGCACCCTGGAACAGCGATAGGTCACCATTCTCGGCACCCGCAAAGGTCCCGACGCATGGCGATGTCCCGGCATGCGCCGGGATAGCGGGTCCCCAGGTTTGCGGGACGGTTGGTCGCCGAACTGCTCAGCCGAACTGCGTGGCGCGCTGAGCGGCTCGACCGACCAGGGCCTTCCACTCCGACGAGGTGAAGTCGAACCCGCTGGACGGGTTGGCCATCAGGTACACCAGCCGGTTGCCGACGGCGGCCACCGCCACCCGGAAGGTGACCGTCTTGGAGTCGCTGACCCGCTGGGTGACCACGTAGGTGGTGGCAGCGAGATCCTTGCCGTCGGCACCGACCGCGGTGACCGCCTCGTCCGTCACGGTGGCGGTGCGGGTGCGGGCACCGCAGGTGCCGAAGTTGGTGTCGAGGGTCTTGGCCATGGCCGCGGCCTGGGCGGGTTTCGCGAAGGTGTAGACGGCCTCATCGATGCCGAATCCGTCGGGGGCCTTCTGGTCATCGGTCAGTAGATAGATGCGGTGACCCGCAGCGGTCGAACCGGACAGCTTGTTCAGGTTGACGTTCTCGCACTCGCTGCCCTGCAGATCGGGTGTCTTGGGGTCGGTCGCGGTCCAGGTGCCCTGGCCGGGGGTGATCTGCGGAAGGTCGACGAAGGCGAGCCAGCCGAGCGTCGGGGTGGCCGGCGGCGTGGTGGCGGCCGTCTTCACGCTGCCGGGGCAGGTGCCGGTCGCGGCGCTGCACTGCTTGGTCAGTGAAGCCGCGAGAGCCTTGCTCACGGCGGTGACGTCCACCGGATCGCCGGCGTTGACAGCCGCATCGACGATGTTGACGAAGCGTCCGGTGCGGGTGAGCAGCAGCGTGTGCCGGCTGTTGTCGCTCAGCTGAACGGTCAACGCACTGGTTGCATCGGCCAGGCCGTCCACCCGGTAGGCGTTGAGGATCAGCGCATCGTTGCACGCTGCCGCCTGCGCGAGCAGCCCGTCGTACACCGTGGTGGCGGACTGGGTGTCGGCGCGCGCCTGAGCGACCTGCACCGGCGTGCCGCCGTCCCGGTTCGCCGTGTACCGGGCGGACGCCTCGGCCTGCGGGACCGGTCCGCCGGTGGTGGACAGCTCGAGGCACGCTGGTTGCGAACCGGTCGCGGGCGTTGCCTCGACGGCGGTCCAGCTGGTCGATTTGCGCACCTTGCCGAGATCGGCGGCGGTGACCAGTTCCGTCGCACTGACCGGCGCGGTCGGGCTGGGCGATTCGGTCGCGGACGGGCTGGCGGAACTCGGGGCCGGGGTGGCCGTGGTGCCGGCGTGCTGTGTGGTCAGCCACACGATCAGCCCTACCACCAGCACCGCGGCAACCGCGACGCCGATGATCGTCCACAGCCGGCGCGAGGGGTGGCCCTTCGCGCCGTCCGGCTGGACCACCGCGGCCTGCGTCTCGTCGGGATCCAGGGCGTCGGCGGACGGCGGCTCCGGCTCGTCCGGGGGAGGAGGGGAGCTGACGCTCGCCGCGGAGCGTCGCGGCGCACCGCTGACCCTGTCCTCGGCCACCGGCTCGGCCGAGAACCGGCGACCGGCCTCGGGGGGCTGCAGCGGTTCGGGCAGGGCGGGGGCCGGCGGCGGGATGGGGGTGGAGACCTCGGGCTCGACGGGGCCGTCCGACTTGGTGGAGTCATCCGCATTGTCGGCGGCCGTCCAGGCGCGCGACGGGTTCGTGCCCGACGCGCCGTCATCGGTGCCGTGCGGGTTCTGCAGATCGTCACCGTCGTCGAGGGGCTCCAGAGCGCGTCGCGGGCGGCCGGATTCTGTGTCGCTCATCAGGTCCTGTCGTGGTCAACGTGCGGGGGCACGAGTGTTCAGCCGAGTTTAGTGCGGCTGGGCGTGTCCGGCCCAGCGGGGGGTTCCCGCTGCCCGACGATGGATGATCATGCCCACTTCCGCCGAACGTCGCCGCTTCCGGGTCCGCCTCAGCGTTGCGAAGGTCAACCGCCAGGACGCGCACCCACCGGTGCTGGAGTTTCCGCTGGTCGCTGTCGCTCCGGCCGCCGGGGCGCTGGCCGCGCTCGTGGGCTGGCTGCTCGTCACCGGCCTGGTGATGGCCGGCTGGTTCACCGCCATGGCCATCCCGCTGCCTCGGGTGCTTGGTTTCGCCGGGCAGCTGTGGCTGGCGGCGCACGGCGCGGGCGCCTTGGTCGGCCAGGCGATGATCACCATCGTGCCGCTCGGCATCACGGCCCTGTGCCTGGTGCTGGCTCGCTCGCTGGTCGCTCTGGTGCTGCGCGCCGCCCCCGCCGTCGCACTCGAGGGACGGGGCGCGCTGCGCGCGTGGGGCCTGTCGAGCGCCGGCTACGCCTTCGTGGCCTGCGTCATCGCGTTGGCCTCGGGTGCGGCACCCAGGGTCGGCTGGGCGTTGCTCGGTGGTGCACTGGTGGGTGGCCTCGGCGCGGGATGGGCCCTGCGCCGCCGGTTGTTGGCGCTGCGCCCTCTGCCACGGTGGCTGGTCGGCGTGCCGCAGGCGATTCTCGGCGGCGTGGCCACACTGACCGCGATCTCGGCCGCGGTGCTGCTGGTGGCCCTGATCGTCGGCGGTGAACGGGTGGGGCAGCTCGAGAACGCCCTGGCACCGGACGGTGTCGGCTCGTGGTTGCTGGTCATCGCCCAACTGCTCTTCCTGCCCAATCTGCTGGCCTGGACGGCCAGCTGGGTGCTCGGCGCCGGGTTCAGCGTAGGGGTCGGGTCGTTCGTCTCGCCGATGCTGACCAGCGTCGGCCTGCTGCCCGCCGTTCCGGTCTTCGGCGCCGTGCCGCAACCGGGCGGCGGCAACGCGTGGGCCTATGCCTGGTTGCTCAGCGGACTGCTCACCGGCGCGGTCGCAGGCGTGGTGAGCCCGGCGCGTCCGGCGGTGGGTGGCACACTCGTGCGGGCCCTGGCCCGCGGGGCGGGCTCGGGGCTGGGCACGGCACTCGCGGTCGTACTCATCGGGCTGCTGTCCCGCGGCGATCTGGGATCCGGACGGCTGGTCGGCCTCGGCCCGGTGCTGCTCAACCTGATCTGGCTGGCGCCCCTGCCGATGGTGATGGGCGGCACGCTCGCGGCGCTCGTCCACTGGTTCGCCAGGGCACGACACCTGCCCGCGGAGCGGAAGCCGTCGGGCGCGGATGACACCACCGAGCTGTTCGACCTGCCGACCGAACCCCTCGAGCAGCCAACGGTTCCGCTGGGCCGGCGCGGCTGAGCACACGCGCGTCCGCTCGGCAGCCAACCGAACCCGGCGACGTCCAGAGCGTCGGTGGGCACGAGCGCTGGCTCTGGGCGGGGCCGTCCGATCAGCCGAGCCAAGGCGAGGCGCTGTCCGTGCCTCACGTAGCGGACGAGGGCCGGTGGCCGGGGCACTAGGCTGCCGCCATGGCCTACCGCATCGCCGTGCTCGTCTCGGGCACCGGCAGCCTGCTGCAGGCCCTGCTGGACGCCGAGGCCTGTGGTGAGTTGCAGGCCCAGGTGGTCGTCGTGGGCGCCGACACGGCCGGCGCACAGGGCCTGGGCCGGGCCGAAAAGGCCGGGGTCGCCACCTTCGTGCATCCTTACCGCAAGGGCGAGGATCGGCTCGCCTGGGACGAGGCCCTGACCGGCCTGGTCGCGGCGCATGAGGTCGACCTGGTCGTGCTGGCCGGCTTCATGAAGCTGGTCGGGCCCGCATTTCTGGCCCGCTTCGGTGGCCGCACGATCAACACCCATCCCGCGCTGCTGCCCAGCTTTCCCGGCATGCACGGCCCACGCGACGCGCTGGTTCATGGGGTCAAGATCACCGGTACCACGGTCTTCGAGGTGGATGCCGGGGTCGATACCGGACGCATCCTGGCCCAGCAGGCCGTTCCGGTGCTGCCCGGCGACACCGTCGAAAGCCTGCACGAGCGCATCAAGGTGGCCGAGCGGGCGCTGCTCGTCGAGACCGTCAACGAACTGGCCGACGAGCACCTGACGGCCGCCTCACACCCAACCGCCTCCCAGGGGGATTCATGACCGACCGGCTACCACTTCGACGCGCCCTGCTGTCGGTGTACGACAAGACCGGGCTGGTCGAACTCGGCCGCGCCCTCGCCGACGCCGGGGTCGAACTGGTCTCGACCGGGTCGACGGCGCGCACGTTGACCGACGCCGGCATTGCGGTCATCCCGGTCGAGCAGGTCACCGGCTTCGCCGAATGCCTGGACGGGCGGGTCAAGACGCTGCACCCGCACATTCACGCCGGCCTGCTCGCTGACCTTCGGCTCGAATCGCACCGCGACCAACTCGCCGAGCTGGGCATCGAGCCGTTCCAGCTCGTGGTCAGCAACCTCTACCCCTTCAGCGCGACCGTCGCCTCGGGCGCCTCCCCCGACGAGTGCGTCGAGCAGATCGACATCGGCGGCCCGAGCATGGTGCGGGCGGCCGCGAAGAACCACCCGTCCGTCGCCATCGTCACCTCACCTGAGCAGTACCCCTGCGTGGTGGACGCCCTGGCCGCCGGCGGTTTCACCCTGGGCGAGCGGCAGGGGCTGGCGACGGTCGCGTTCCGGCACACCGCCGCCTACGACATCGCGGTGGCCGGGTGGATGGGCGAACAGTTCCACGCTGCCGACTTTCCCGCCTGGATCGCCGGCACCTGGCACAAGGTCGGCGCGCTGCGCTACGGCGAGAACTCGCACCAGGCGGCGGCGTTGTACCGCTACCCCAACGGTCCGGCCGGCATCACCGCCGCCGAGCAACTGCACGGCAAAGAGATGAGCTACAACAACTACACCGACGGCGACGCGGCCTACCGGGCCGCCTACGACTTCACCGAGCCGGCGGTGGCGATCATCAAGCACGCCAATCCGTGCGGCATCGCAGTGGGCGCCGACGTCGCGCACGCGCATCGGCTGGCGCATGCCTGCGACCCGGTCAGCGCCTTCGGTGGCGTGATCGCCACCAACCGTCCGGTGTCGGTGGCGATGGCCGAGCAGGTGGCCGAGGTGTTCACCGAGGTGCTGATCGCACCTGACTACGAGCCCGGCGCGCTCGAGATTCTGTCTCGCAAGAAGAACGTCCGGCTGCTCAAGGCCGCGCCCTACGAGCATCGGGAGCGTCAGCTGCAGCCGATCTCGGGCGGCGCCCTGCTGCAGCAACCCGACCGCATCGATGCCCCCGGCGACGACCCGGTCAACTGGACGCTCGCGGCCGGGCAGCCCGCGGACGAGGCCACGCTGGCCGACCTGGCGTTCGCCTGGCGGGCCTGCCGGGCGGTGAAGAGCAACGCCATCCTGCTGGCCGCCGGCGGAGCGTCCGTCGGAGTGGGCATGGGCCAGGTCAACCGGGTCGACTCGTGCCGCCTCGCCGTCGAACGGGCGGGCGAGCGGGCCGCCGGTTCGGTGGCCGCCTCCGACGCCTTCTTCCCCTTCGCGGACGGCCCCGGCATCCTGATCGCCGCGGGGGTGCGGGCGATCGTCCAGCCCGGCGGGTCGATGCGCGACGCGGAGACGATCGAGGCGGCGCAGGCCGCCGGGGTGACCATGTACTTCACCGGCACCCGGCACTTCTTCCACTGAGGCAGCACGGCACGTGACACCATCGACCCCATGACCGCACCCGCCGAGCGTCCGCCCAAGAGCTTCGCGCAGCAGGTGTGGGGGCAGTGGCCGTTGGCCAGCGTGCTGCTCGGCGCCTTCGCCGGGTTGGCGATCGCCGCCACCGGTCATTGGCGCACCGGCACCACACTGATCGGCCTCTCGATCACGATGGGCGGCCTGTTCCGCCTGTTGCCGCAACGACGGGTCGGGCTGCTGGCGGTGCGCAATCGTCCGGTCGACACCCTCGTGCTGCTGATCATCGGCGTCGGCATCACGGTGCTGTCGTGGGCGGTTCCTGCCCTGCGCCCCTGATCCTGGTCGCGAGGCGGGGTCAACGGGACCCGCTGATCGAAGCACGATTCGTTGACTTATCTGGAGGTGGCTCCACGCGCTTGATGAGGCGTCTATACGGCCAAGCGGAACAGTGTTCGGTCATTCGCAGTCTTGTCAGTAGCTCGACGTGGTCGGTGCGTGGGGCTGGATGGGCTATTGAGGTGCCGTCCGGTGCGGGTGGAGGGAGCGCTTCGGCGTGAGTCTGCCGGCCAGGAGACTTTGTCGGGCCGTGGGGCGTGGAGGTGTGTTGGAGGGGTTGGACTCCGAATTGTTTGAGTCCGAAGTCCAGCCTTCTTCGTGCAATGAGCAGCGCGGCAGCTGCCCGCAATCTCATGGGATGCCTCAGCCATGTCGCAACTAGCGAGCTAACCGGCTAGACCCACGCAAATCTAGTGCCAGAAGTGGGCTGTGAAGGCGAACCCGCCTGAGACCTTGTAGGCCTGAGCTTTCAGGTTGGCCAGCACATTGCCCCATGTGACCGTGATGAACCGGGTCTCGTAGCCGATGTTCTGGCCGTTTGACTTCCAGTACTCGGTCGTGCCTGAAGAGAAGCCGCGCACCCGCACGACGCCCTTGGTCGCGACATCGCCGGTGGTGGCCTGCCACTTGTATACGACCTCGTAGCCGGGGCTGCCGAAGATGCTGGTGCAGCTGATCGCAACGGGACCCCAGTAGCCGGAAGCGGCCGAGTAGACCTGTTCAGTGCAGGCCAGTGCGGCGGCGACAGTCTTGGCGCTCTGCCCGGGAACGAGTTCTCCGTTGGGGTAAGCAATCGGCGTTCCAGCGACGAAGTCGGGCGCAACCTTCACATTGCTGTTCTTCACGATCTCCGGCAGCGAGCGGACGACTTCCTCCGAGAGTCCCGGGTTGGCGCGTTGGATTGGCCAGATCCTATCGGCCGCGGCGGACTGCGCAAACGGCAGCATCAGCACTAAGGTCACAAATACCGCAAGCAGTACTCGAATGGTATGTCGCGCGATCTTCACCGCAACCTCCTTGTTGGGCGATCCCCTGAATTGGGTCTATCGTGCGACTGACCACACACTTGAATTTGAAGCAGCATGCCTGAATCTTCCCTAAGATTTCGTCTCCTACCAGACCCCGTTCGCGATCATCTTTCGTGAGTCAAGTCGGACTCTGGTAAGTGGAGGCACTGAGTGATACATTCCTGCTTGAGCGCGAAGGGTTAGGGAAGGGATCGGGATGTCTCTGTTTGATCAGCAACCCATGGGGCCAGTCCCTGCTCGACGTCCGGTCATAGTGCCTGCGGACCCGGAGCTAGAAGGGGCTGGGGTCGACCCGACAACGGCGTCTATCCGCGTTATGAAGCCTGTTCCGACAGAACTGCGGCGTCATGAACCATTGCGGGCACGCCGGCACGTGTTCCGTTATATCGTCGGGAGCCTCCTGATCGTTCCGTTCGCTGCTGCTGTGGTTGTGGGCATGGTCGGTGTTGGCCGGCCTGAGTCAGCGGACGGTCGTATGACCGGCCCGTTCCTGATTTCGTTCGCAGTAGTGGGATTAGTGATTTTGGGCGCGTCCCTTGTTGCGCGAAGGCTTCGGGGCCGCGCTCACTAACCTCGATCTTTCATCTGGCTGGGTTGGGTGGTTGTGACGGCTTGAGGATCGCTGTCGGGGTTTGATTCTGGTGGGTGGGTGTGACGGTTTTCCGGATGTGGCTCCGGTGGGCTGGGATTCCAG
>RRZU010467909.1_pt1 | contig 13455 bp, 12 predicted proteins | sample 2165561 | NCBI WGS metagenome assembly RRZU01 (sample SAMN10456909, study PRJNA506462) | wastewater metagenome | isolation source: wastewater sludge | place: USA: Moscow, Idaho
GCTTCTTTGGCTTCTCGGTTGCACCGTCTTTCCAGTGTGTTTGCCAACTTTTTCCTTTTCCTGCGTGACCCCGCATTCCGGTGCAGGCGCACACGGGATCGCACGGGCAAGGGGCGAGCCGTTCCGACAATCTCTGCTCGCAGTGTGCGGAGGACGGCTCACCCCTTGAACGGGCGCAGAGCGAAGTAACGCCACCTCAACTTGGCAGACCAAGCGCAGCAACGCCACCACATTCAGACAGAGTGTCAACCAAGGGGCATGCCCGACACATCGCCCCCGTCATGGTCAACATGGGCCTTGCTGGCGGGTGAGGGAGCACGGTGGGCGCTTGCCTCACCAGAGACAATGCAGCCTGCTGGCCCGTGGTGGCCAGACCACCGAGCCTGCCTGTGACCACCCAGCCTTCTTCTTCTGCCCGTTCGCCGCGTTCTGACCGCCCTGTCGGCGCAGCATCCAGCCCATCCGACGTTGCCTGCACCCCGGCTGCGCCCGACTCCCGCACTCCCGGCCTGCCTGCCTCCGGGCTGGAAACCGAGGCCGAGGCGCTGGTGCGCCAGGCTTTGCTGTCGTTCGATCTGGCGGTGGATGCGCAGAGCGGCTTTCGCAGCCGGCCCGGCCAGCGGCAGATGGCCGAGCGGGTGGCCAGCACCTTCAGCCAGGCTGATCTGGGTGGGCTGGCTGAAGACGCGCCCCCGCCACAGCGCCGCTTTGCCGTGGTGCAGGCGGGCACGGGCGTGGGCAAGTCGCTGGCCTACAGTGCGCCCGCCATTGCGCTGGCGCTGGCCCGCAACACGCGGGTGCTGATTTCCACCGCCACCGTGGCCCTGCAAGAGCAGCTGGTCAACAAAGACCTGCCCGCGCTGGCCGCCGTGCTGCCCCAGACCTTCCGGTTTGCGCTGGCCAAAGGCCGGGGGCGCTATGTGTGCAACCTCAAGCTGGAGCGCCTGCTGGGCACCGATGCCCAGGAGGCCAACGACCTGTTTGCCGAAGACTGGGCCGACACCGCCCAGGCACAGCCGTCGGCACAGGGGCAGACACCAGCTGCACAAAAAGTAGCTTCTTCTGCATTGGCAGAAAGCACAAGTGGCGGTTTTGATGCCCAGTTTTCTGCGCGGCGCGAGGCCTGGCAGGCGATGGGCATGGCGCTGGCCAGCGGCACCTGGGACGGTGACCGCGACAACCTGGCCACCGCGCCAGAGGGCGAGCTGTGGCAGCCCATTGCCGCCGAGGCCGCGTCGTGTACCGGCAAGCACTGCCCGCTGTTCAGCCGCTGCACCTACTTCGAGCGGCGCAAGGAGCTGGTGGGCGCACAGATCATCGTGGCCAACCACGACCTGCTGCTGTCGTCGCTGGGTTCGCGCGTGCTGCCCGAGCTGGATCACTGCCTGCTGGTGCTGGACGAAGCCCACCACCTGCCCGGCGTGGCGCTGGACCAGTTCACCCGCAGCATGGGCCTGACGCGGCTGCGCTGGATCGACCAGCTGGCCCAGCGGGCCGCCCAGGTGGGCGCGGCGCTGCACCTGTCGGATGCGCTGGAGGTGCCCAAGCTGGCTTCCGCGCTGCGCCAGGCCATGCAGGCCCTGGCCCGCACCGTGCTCGACACGCTGCGCCCCGATGGCCAGAAACCGCCAGCCGCTGCGGCCCCAGGCACTTACACCAAAAGCGCAGGCAGCTCATCATTCAAGAGCAACGAAGACCGGGTGCGCCTGCCTAACGGCACCTTGCCCGATGCGCTGGTGCCGGTGCTGGAGGCGGTGATGGAGGCCGCCGATGCCTGGCTGGTGCATCTGGCGGCCATCGCCCGCGTGCTCAAGGCCGAGATGAAAGACAAGCCCGAAGATGCCCGCCGCCTGTCCAACTTCTACGCCCACATGGGCACGCTGGCCCCCAGGCTGGAGGCTGTGGCCGACACCGCCCGGCTGCTGCTCAGCGGCCACGAGCCCAGGCCCGCGCCGCCCCCTGGCCAGCTGCCGCCCGGCTGGGACGATGCGCCCGCCCCGGCCACCGCCCCGGTGGCCAAGTGGTTCACCTTCGATGTGCGCTCCGACGGCCTCAACCCCATCGTCCACATCCAGGCCCATGCCTGTCCCACGCTGCCCGGCACCGTGCTGCGCCAGCACCTGTGGCCACGGGTGCGGGCGGCGGTGCTGACTTCGGCCACGCTGACCAGCTGCGGTCGGTTTGATTTTTTTCTGGCCGAGTCCGGCCTGGCTGGCGACCCCGATGCCTCGGCGCTCGAAGTGCCCAGCCCGTTTGACTTTGCGCAGCAAGGCTGCTTCGAGGTGGTGCACACCCGCAGCGACCCGCGCCAGGCCGCCGCCTTCACCACCGAAATGATCGCCTTGCTGATGGCCGACCTGAAGGCGGTGGAGTCGGGGGCGCTGGTGCTGTTCACCTCGCGCGACCAGATGCGCCAGGCCGTGGCCGCGCTGCCCGACCGGCTGCGCCCCTATGTGCTGGTGCAGGGCGACTGGCCGCGCACCGTGCTGCTGCAACGCCACCGCCAGCAGGTGAGCAAGGGCGAGCCGTCCATCATTTTTGGCATGCAGTCGTTTGGCGAGGGGCTGGACTTGCCCGGCAACCTGTGCGCCACGCTGTTCATTGCCAAGCTGCCGTTCGCCCCGCCCGACGACCCCGTGGGCGAGGCCCGTGCCGAGTGGCTGGAGGCCCAGGGGCGCAACCCCTTCATGGAGCTGACCGTGCCCGCCACCTCGGTGCGCCTGGCGCAGTGGGCGGGCCGGGCCATCCGCACCGAGACCGACCAGGCCCGCATCGTCTGCTACGACCGCCGCCTGCTCACCACCCCCTACGGGCAGCGCCTGCTGCAAGGCCTGCCACCGTTCACCCAGACGCGGCGGGATTTGGGGTGGGTTGCCTAATCCAATCTGAATTGGTGGCAACCCTCGTGCCAATTGGCGGGCCAGATTCCACAATGGCACCAGAAACCGCACGGCCACTGAGCCTGCCTGTACTCCGCCATTGAATGGTGTACCCCGCCCCACCCGAAAGACCACCCCATGAGCAAATCACCCGCCGACATGCTGGCCCTGCAACGCTTTTACCACTGGGAAAAGGCCACTCCCGAGCGCATTGCCCTCAGCCAGCCCATGGGCCAGGGCCAGATGAAAGACTTCACCTGGGCGCAGGTGGCCGACCAGACCCGCCGCATGGCCGCCCACCTCAAGGCCCAGGGCTGGGAGCCCGGCTCCAAGGTGGCCATCCTGTCCAAAAACTGCGCCTGGTGGCTGATGACCGACCTGGCCATCTGGATGGCGGGCTACGTGTCGGTGCCGCTGTATCCCACGCTGGCCCCCGAAACCATCCGCCAGATCCTGCTGCACAGCGAGGCCAAGGCCTGCTTTGTGGGCAAGCTCGATGGCTGGGCGGGCATGAAGCCCGGCCTGCCTGCCGACATGCGCTGCATCGGCTACCCGCTGTCGCCCGCCGACGTGGTGGCCGACTACCCCGGCTGGGATGCCATCTGTGCCCGCACCCAGCCGCTGGCAGGCCAGCCCGTGCGTACCGAAGACGAGCTGGCCACACTCATCTACACCTCGGGCACCACCGGCAAGCCCAAGGGCGTGATGCACAGTTTCGGCAACTTTGCCTGGGCGCTCAACGCCGGCATCAAGCGCATTCCCATGACGGGCGAAGACCGCATGCTGAGCTACCTGCCGCTGGCCCACGTGGTGGAGCGGGTGCTGGTGGAGCATGGCTGGCTGCGCACCGGCATGCGGCTGTACTTTGCCGAGTCGCTCGAAACCTTTGCCGCCGATGTGCAGCGTGCCCGGCCCACTATCTTCTTCTCGGTGCCGCGCCTGTGGGTCAAGTTCCAGCACGGGGTACACCACAAGCTGCCCGAGCCCAAGCTCAAGTTGCTGCTGTCCATCCCCATCGTCAGCGGGCTGATCCGCAAAAAGGTGTTGGGCGCACTGGGTCTGGATCAGTGCCGCATTGCCTGTGGCGGGGCCGCGCCCATGCCGGTGGCCTTGTTGGGCTGGTTCCGCAAGCTGGGCCTGCCCGTCAACGAGGGTTACGGCATGACCGAAAACCTGGCCGTTTCCCACCTGACCGTGCCGGGCACCAACCAGGAGGGCAGCGTGGGCCCCGCTTACGAGGGCGTGCAGGTGCGCATTGCCCCCGACAACGGCGAAATCCAGATGCGCAGCTCCGCCGTGATGCTGGGCTACTACAAAGAACCTGTGCTCAGTCGCGAGGCCATGACCGATGACGGCTGGCTGCGCACCGGCGACAAAGGGCACATTGATGCACAGGGTTGCCTGCACGTCACGGGCCGGGTCAAAGACCTGTTCAAGACCGGCAAAGGCAAGTACGTGGCCCCCGCCCCGATCGAAGACCGCCTGGTGATGCACGATGCCATCGAGGCCTGCGTGGTCACCGGGGCCAACCTGGGCCAGCCGCTGGGCATCGCCATGCTGTCGCCCGACGCGGTGACCTCCCTTGCCAAGCCCGGTGTGCGCGAGTCGATGGAAGCCTCGCTGGCCGCCCACCTCAAGGCCATCAATGCCACGCTCGATCCGCACGAACGCCTGCAATGCCTGGTGGCCGTGAGCACGGCCTGGACGGTGGACAACGATGTCATCACCCCCACCTTCAAGGTCAAGCGCAACCGCATCGAAGACCTGTACGCCGCCAATTACGAGAATTGGGAAGCGTCGGGCAAGCGCGTCATCTGGCACAGCTGATCCTGTTCTTTGCAACCACCGTCCGAGAGGAAGACTCCATATGAAGAAGCCACATTCCATCGCCCTGGCACTGGCCGCCTGCCTGGCCTGCACCGTGGCGGGTGTACACGCCCAACCCGTGGAGCTGGAGGGTGTGAAGCTGGAGGCCACCAGCCCGGCAGGCTCCACCACGCTCACGCTCAACGGTGCGGGCCTGCGCACCCGGGCGTTTTTCAAGGTGTATGTGGCCGGGCTGTACCTGCCGCAAAAATCCACCGATGCCCAGGCCGTGCTGGCCCAGAAAGGCCCCCGGCGCGTGGTCATCACCATGCTGCGCAATGTGGATGCCGAGACTTTTGCCAATGCCCTGAACGACGGCTTGCGTGACAACCACACCGAGGCCCAGCTGGCGGCCTTCAAGGCCCAGATGGCCACGCTCAACACCAACCTGAAGCTGGCTGGCGAGGCCAAAAAGGGCGATGTCATCCAGCTGGAATACCTGCCCGATCTGGGCACCCGCGTGCTGGTCAACCGCCAGGTGGTGGGCACCCCGATGGCGGGCGACGATTTCTTCACCGCCCTGCTGCGCATCTGGCTGGGCGACAAGCCGGTGGACTCGGGGCTGAAGAAGGGCCTGCTGGGTGGCTGAGGGAACGTCTGGCTGGGGTGTGTGGCCTGACGCACTCGGCTTCAGATGTCAGAAGTGCGCCAAGTAGCCGCCATCCACCGCCAGCACATGGCCGGTGATGTAGCTGGCGGCGGGCGAGGCCAGAAACACCACCGCGCCCGCGATTTCGGCGGGCTGGCCCCAGCGGCCCAGCGAGGTGCGGGCCTGTAGCCACTGGGCCACATCGGGGTTGGTGGTCATGGCCGCATTGGCTTCGGTGGCGAAGTAGCCGGGGGCCACGGCGTTGACGTTGATACCCAGTGGCCCCAGCTCGGCGGCCAGCGCACGGGTGAGGGCTGCCAGCCCGCCTTTGGCTGCGGTGTAGGCCGCATCGCCCGCACGGGCAATGGGCCCGGCAATCGAGGTGATGTGGACGATGCGCCCGCCCGGCTGTGGCATCAGGGGCAGGGCGGTACGGCACAGCTCGAACGGGGCCACCAGATGAGATTCGAGCATGGTGCGCAGGGCGGGGGCATCCAGCTGCGCAAACGGGCGGCGGTCGCGCAGACCGGCGTTGTTGACCAGAATGTCCAGCGTCCCGCTGGTGCGGGCGATTTCATCCAGCGCGGCGCGGGTGGCCTGGCCATCGGTCACGTCAAAAGCCAGGGCGCGGGCCTGGGTGCCGGGTGCGCAGCCTGCCTGCACGCTGGCTACCGCCGCTTGCAACGTGGTGGCATCGCGCCCGTTGAGCCACACCGAAGCCCCGTGCGCCGCCAGGGCCTGCGCCATGCACAGCCCCAGCCCGCGCGAGGCTCCCGTCACCAGGGCGGTGCGCCCCGCCAGAGAAAACAGTGGGGCGGTGTGCGGGGCCGCTGCCGGGTGGGTGGCATCGGTGGGGAGGGCGGTGTGCGGGCGTGTGGCTGTCATGGCTGGGCAGTGTGGCGGGGGCACCGACAATACGGGCTTTTCCAATCATTTTCACCGCTGCATGCACACACCTGAACAGCTGGATCTGGCCTTTGATGATGCGCCCGTTGCGGCCAGCGTGGCCACCACGGCTCCCGCACCCGCCGTGCGCAAGCCCAAAGCGCGCCGCCAGAGCGAGCCTGCGGCCATCGTGGTGCCGCTGGCTGCGCCGACTTCCTACACGCAACCGCTGGCGCTGGCGGCCAGCGCACACGCCACCAGCCAGGCGGTGAAACCGGCTGCCGCCCCCGCACCATCGCCCACACCCACACCCACACCCACACCCACTGCGGCTCCGGCTCCAGCACCTGCACCTGCACCTGCACCCGTCCCGGCCCCGCTGCGCCCCCTGGCCGACGAATTCACACCGCTGGCGCTGGAAGAAATTGCGGTGGTGCTGGAGCGCAGCCCCGACTACCGTGTGCTGCGCCGCCTGGTGCCCACGCTGGATTTCCGGCGCAAACCGCTGGGTGCGGTGCGCCAGGTGCTGGTGCTCGACACCGAAACCACCGGGCTGGAATCCGGCAAAGACAAGGTGATCGAACTGGCGCTGTTGCGCGTGGCGGTGGACATGGCCACGGGTCGGCCCGTGGGGCCGGTGCAGGTGTACGACGGCCTGGAAGACCCTGGCCGCCCCATTGCCCCCGCCATTACCGACATCACTGGCATCACCGATGCGATGGTGCGCGGCCACCGGCTGGACGAAGCCCGCATTGCCGAGATGCTGACGGGCGTTGATCTGGTGGTGGCCCACAACGCCGGGTTTGACCGCCCGTTTGTCGAAGCCCGCCTGCCCGCCTTTGCGCTGCTGCCCTGGGCCTGCTCCTGGGCCGATCTGGACTGGAAAGCCCTGGGCCAGGGCAGTGCCAAGCTGGAGAGCCTGGCCCTGGCCTGCGGCTGGTTTTACGACGCGCACCGCGCCGAGACCGATTGCCATGCGTTGCTGGCCGTGCTGGCCAGGCCGTTGGCGGCTTTCGGGGCCGCCCTGGCCAGCCCCGGCGACCAGTCCACCGGGCTGTCGGTGCTGCTCAAGGCCGCAGAGGAAACGCATTACCGCCTGCAAGCCACGGGCGCACCGTTTGAAGCCAAGGATGTGCTCAAGGCCCGAGGCTACCGCTGGGATGCCCCCCAGCGGGTGTGGACGACCACGCTGCGATCAGAGGCTGCGCTGCAGGCCGAGCTGGCCTGGCTGGCCCAGGGCGTGTACAGCGGCCAGGCCACCCGCGTGCGGGTGGAGGCACTGGATGCCACCCAGCGTTACGCAGGCCGGGCGGGCACACCCAGCCTCAAACTGGTGGAGCCGGGCTTTGCGCTGGGCTGAGTGTGGGCGGTATTGAGGGTATGGCCCGTTCAGTTTCCGGCATCGCGGGATGCCGGCACAGCTGAAGCATTCGCCGGGGCTGGCTGGGGTTGCAGGCGGGCCAGTTCGGCTTCTGAAATCACTTCCAGCACCCGCACCACGCGCTGCACGCCGGGTACATGTCTGGCCACCTGGGCCACGCGGGAGGCTTCACGCTCGGTGACGCGGCCCATCAGGTACACGGTGCCACGCTCGGTCACCACCTTGAATGCGTGCATCGACAAATCCTGGGCATCCGCGATGGATGCCTTCACCCGGCCCGTGATCAGCACATCCGAACTGCGCTGCGAAAACGAGGAGTTGCCTTGTACGGCCAGCTCGTTGACCACGCTTTTGACGTTGTCCACCCCGGCCAGCACCTGTTCGGCACGCTGCTTATCGGCTTCGGTGGGCACTTCGCCGGTCAGCAGAGCCTGGCGGTTGTAGCTGGTGATGTTGATGTGGCCACGCTCTCCCAGCGTTTCACGCAGGCGGTTGGCTGCACGCAGCTCAATGCCTTCGTCTTCCAGCTGGGTGCCGGAGGTGCGCCGGTCTGTGGCCATGACTGCGGTGGTGGCCAGGCCTCCCACCACCAGGGGAGCGCAGGCAGACAGGCTGGTCAGCAGGGTGGCCGCAGCCAACAGGGTCAGGGTGGCACGGGGCCAGGCAAGCTTGGTTGTCATTCCAGATTCTCCGGTTCGGGGGCATCGTCGCCCATCAGTTGGGCATCGATGCCGTCACAGATGCAATTCAATACGAGGAGGTGCATTTCGCTGATGCGCACGCTGCGGCTGTGGGGCACGCACACATGCACATCGGTGTCGCGCAGCGCCCTGGCCAGCGGGCCGCCTCCTGCGCCGGTCAGCGCCAGCACAGTCATGTCGCGCTCGTGCGCGGTCTGTACCAGTTCAACCAGTCCGGCGGCGGTGCCCGTTTCACCCAGCAGCAGCAGCATGTCGTCTGACAGGGCCAGCGCGGCAATGTTCCGCGCCAGGGCATCGGGGCGTGCCGCATCGGCCTGAATCAGCAGGGCGGGCAGGGCCGGGCGGTCACGCTCCAGCCCATGCAGCAGGTGGTTGACCATCAGTTGCGCCAGCGCGCTGCCGGAGCCCACGCCACAGACCAGCACCTTGCCGCCCCCGGTGATGGTGGCCAGAATGGCACCGATGGCGGCATCGACCGCCGCACCCAGGGCATCTGCGCACTGGTAGGCGACATCGGCACTGTCGATGAATTGTTGTTGAACGCGCTGAACAAGCATGGCGCGGATGATAAGGGCAGGTTTTTTCAGGCGTGGCCCGTGGCATCGAAGGCGGCGCGTATCCAATGCACATGCGGCTCTGCTCCGTCGGTACCCGCACCTTGCAGCGCCACCACATCAAACCGGCACGGCGGGCAGTGTGCAAGGCGCGCCAGGTAATGCCGGGCTGCAAAAATGATGCGCCGCTGCTTGGCCCAGCCTACGCTGGCAGCGGCTCCGCCGTGCGAGGCGCTGGCACGCTGGCGCACCTCCACAAACACCAGCGTGCCGTCGGGCTCCCGCATAATCAAGTCCACCTCGCCGCCGCCCCGGCCTGGGGACTTGAAGTTGCGTGCCACCAGCCTCAGGCCAGCCGCCTGCAAATGGAGCAAGGCCCGCTGCTCGCCCGCTGCGCCCACGCTGCGGGTGCTTTGTGTTTTCAACCTGGACTCTGCCATTGAACTCCCCTGTTGGTTCGCTTTTTGAGCTGGCGCGACAGGCTGCCCATGAGGCAGCCGGTCACCAGCATTATCCGAAGGGCTGCCTGTATGTGGTGGCCACCCCCATCGGCAACCTGGCCGACATCACCCTGCGTGCCCTGCATGTGCTGCAACTGGTGGATGCCATTGCCTGCGAGGACACCCGCCACACCGCTGGCATGCTGGGCCAGTATGGCCTGCACAAACCCTTGCTGGCGCTGCACCAGCACAACGAGGCCGAAGCGGCTCTGGTGGTGGCCGCCCGCCTGCAAGCGGGAGAACGGCTGGCTTATGTGAGCGATGCGGGTACCCCCGCCATCAGCGATCCCGGTGCCCGCCTGGTGCAGGCTGTGCGGGCGGCGGGCTGCCGCGTGATGCCCTTGCCCGGCCCCAGCAGCGTGACCACTCTGCTCAGCGCCGCCGGGCTGGATGCCGGGTTGCACGGCACCGAAGCAGGCGGGTTCACTTTTGTGGGTTTTCTGCCCGCCAAAACCCTGGAGCGCGAGCGGGCCGTGCAAGCCTTGGCCGCTGAGTGCCGTGCCGTGGTGCTGCTGGAAGCCCCGCACCGCATGATTGAGCTGGCGCGTGCGCTGGCCGTGCTGGGCCAGCGGGCGGTGAGCGTGGGCCGCGAGCTGACCAAGCAGTTCGAGGAAATTGACACCGTGCCTTGCGCCAGCCTGGGTGCCTGGCTGACGGCCCAGCCCCAGCGGTTGAAGGGTGAATTTGCACTGGTGCTGCATCCGCAGCCTGTGGTGGCTGCCACGGAGGGCAACTTGCCTGAGCAGGCTCTGCATACCTTGCACCTTTTGCTGGCCGAGTTGCCGCTGAAAACGGCGGTGCGCGTGGCCACCGACATCACCAGATTGCCCAAAAACGGGCTTTACCAGGCGGCACTGGCCTGGAAAAACACCCAATCAGGCACCACAGAAAACTGACTGGCTGAGAGACGGTTGACTGTGGGCCAAGGGCTGCCAAGCTCTGTATCAGAGCTTGGCGTGGTGCTTGAGTTGCGGTGCAGGGCCGTTGGGCACTTCGCGGAAATCCACATCCACCACATCGGTCCCGCCGCGCTGTGACGGCTCTGGGCCGGTCTGGCCGCCCCGGCTGGCCTGGTTGCGGTAACGCTGCCACATGGCCGAGGCCGCCGACCGCTGGAAGCGCGACCAGCTGGCCGAAGCCGACGGTTTGCGGCCATTGATCAGCCCCCAGACAATGGCCACCACCATGAAGGCCAGGGTGAACAGCAGCAGGACACCGGCCACCACCAGCACCAGCACGCCTGCCAGCACCATGAACAGGCTGCGGATCAGGGTCATGAAAAAATCGGCCATGGTTGATTCTCCTCGGGCTCGGTCACTGTGTCAGTCGGGTTGTTTTTGCAGTCGCTTGACCAGGCTGGACGTGTCCCACCGCTGGCCACCCATGCGCTGAATGTCGGCGTAGAACTGGTCCACCAGTGCGGTCACGGGCAGGCGGGCACCGTTGCTGCGGGCTTCTTCCAGCACCAGCCCCAGATCTTTGCGCATCCAGTCCACGGCAAAGCCGAAGTTGAACTGGTCGGCCACCATGGTTTTGCCCCGGTTGTCGAGCTGCCAGCTCTGGGCCGCGCCTTTGCCGATCACATCCAGCACCAGATTCATGTCCAGCCCGGCGTGCTGGCCAAAGGCCACGCCCTCGGCCAGGCCCTGCACCAGACCGGCAATGCAGATCTGGTTCACCATTTTGGCCAGCTGGCCAGAACCGGCTTCGCCGATGCGGGTGACGGCGCGGCTGTAGGCCATCGCCACGGGCTGCATCGCCTCAAAGGCCGCCACCGTGCCGCCGCACATCACCGTGAGCACGCCATTCTCGGCACCGGCCTGGCCGCCGGAGACGGGGGCATCCACAAAGCCCAGGCCCAGGTTTTTGGCTGCGGTGAACAATTCGCGGGCCACGCTGGCCGAAGCGGTGGTGTGGTCCACAAACAAAGCCCCCGGCTCCATGCCTGCAAACGCACCGTTGGCTCCCAGGGTGATGCTGCGCAGGTCGTCGTCGTTGCCCACACAGGCAAACACGATGTCGGCATGGCGGGCGGCTTCGCGCGGTGTGGGTGCAGAGCGGGCACGGTCGCCCAGCGCCAGCGCATCGACCCAGGCCTGGGCTTTTTCGGGGGTGCGGTTGTAGACCGTGACCGTGTGCCCGGCACGGGCCAGGTGGCCCGCCATCGGAAAACCCATCACACCCAGGCCAATGAAGGCCACGCGGCGGGGAGGGCAGGGTGGGTAGGTTTTGTGGCCGATCTGGGGCATGGTGTTTCCTGGTTGGATGGCTTTTCTTGCTCAATGATAGGGCGCGAAAGCTTCTTTTTCCTTGTAGCAACCGTCTCAGACAATCGACAGGTGCTCGGTGCCTGCCGACATGTCCTGGGTTTTGGCCCGTTGCGATTGCAGCTTGATGGTCAGGCGCAAATCGTTGACCGAATCGGCGTTGCGCAGCGCATCTTCGTAGCTGATGATGTTGTTTTCGTAGGCTTCGAACAGCGCCTGATCGAATGTCTGCATGCCCATGTTGCGGCTTTTCTTCATGATTTCCTTGATCTCGGACACATCGCCCTTGAAGATCAAGTCGGAAATCAGTGGGCTGTTGAGCATCACCTCCACCACGGCCTGGCGGCCTTTCAGGTCTTGCTTGGGCACCAGCCGCTGGGAAATCATGGCCTTGAGGTTGAGCGACAGGTCCATCAGCAGCTGGGCACGGCGCTCTTCCGGGAAGAAGTTGATGATGCGGTCCAGCGCCTGGTTGGCGCTGTTGGCGTGCAGTGTGGCCATGCACAGGTGGCCGGTTTCGGCAAAGGCCACGGCATGTTCCATCGTTTCGCGGTCGCGGATTTCACCCATCAGGATCACGTCGGGAGCCTGGCGCAGTGTGTTTTTGAGGGCCGCCTCCCAGGTGTCGGTGTCCAGCCCCACTTCGCGTTGCGTGACCACGCAGTTTTTGTGCGGATGCACAAACTCCACCGGGTCTTCCACGGTGATGCTGTGGCCGTCGGAGTTCTCATTGCGCCAGTCGATCATGGCTGCCAGTGTGGTGGACTTGCCCGCACCCGTGGCCCCCACGATGATGCACAGCCCGCGTTTGGACATGGCCACGTCCTTGAGCACTTTGGGCACACCCAGGCCGTCGATGGTGGGCAGTGTGTTGGGGATGACCCGCATCACCATGCCCACCTTGCCCTGCTGGATGAAGGCGTTGACCCGGAAGCGCCCGATGCCCGGTGGCGAGATGGCGAAGTTGCACTCCTTGGTGCTTTCAAACTCGGCAGCCTGCTTGTCGTTCATGACCGAGCGGGCCAGCGTCAGGGTGTGGGTGGCGGTCAGCGGCTGCGGGCTGACTTTCACAATCTTGCCGTCCACCTTCATTGCAGGTGGAAACTCAGCGGTGATGAACAAGTCGCTGCCTCCCCGGCTGATCAGCAGCTTCAACAGATCGTTGACAAATTTCGAGGCCTGATCACGTTCCATGCATCGCTCCAGCTATAAAAAAACACGAGCAGCCCACAAGCTGCTCCAGGGTTGTGGTCTGAATTGTCGGTGTCAGGGTGGCGGCGGATGCCTCAACCCGGAAAGTTGTCGGGAATTTTGGCTTTGCTGCGTGCTTCCGCCGCGCTGATGATGTTGCGCTTGACCAGATCGGCCAGGTTCTGATCCAGTGTCTGCATGCCCACGCTGTTGCCGGTCTGGATGGACGAGTACATCTGCGCCACTTTGGCCTCGCGGATCAGGTTGCGGATGGCGGGTGTGCCCAGCATGATCTCGTGCGCAGCCACCCGGCCCTGGCCGTCTTTGGTTTTGCACAGGGTTTGCGCGATCACGGCTTGCAGTGATTCGGACAGCATGGCCCGCACCATTTCCTTTTCTTCGGCAGGGAACACGTCGATGATCCGGTCGATGGTCTTGGCGGCGCTGCTGGTGTGCAGTGTGCCGAACACCAGGTGGCCTGTTTCGGCTGCGGTCATGGCCAGGCGGATGGTTTCGAGGTCGCGCATTTCGCCCACCAGAATGGCATCCGGGTCTTCACGCAAGGCCGACTTGAGCGCGGCGGCAAAGCTCATGGTGTGCGGACCCACTTCGCGCTGGTTGATCAGGCATTTCTTGCTTTCA
>RRZU013052081.1_pt1 | contig 13453 bp, 12 predicted proteins | sample 2165561 | NCBI WGS metagenome assembly RRZU01 (sample SAMN10456909, study PRJNA506462) | wastewater metagenome | isolation source: wastewater sludge | place: USA: Moscow, Idaho
CACCGAGTAAGGCGAGCGTTTAGGCGAAGTTGTAACTTTTCTAAAAAACTGGAAAATCACTTTAAAGCCTTTGATTTAGCGTTCTTTTATATCAATAATAAGTTTGTTTAATGCTAGCCTACTTTTTGAACCACCACCCAAAATCTTATCTACGGTAGCTTCAGATGGTTTATTGCTGTAAAAAACCTCTGTCCCTTGTGGGTAGGCAGGACGTTGTTTACTATGGTAATAACCATCAGGGACGACTTCTCTAAATTCTCCAGCTTTAATATATTGTGTACTATCTTGTAAAATAAAACCATGAACAGATTTTAGATGCTGAACATCGAAATTACCTTTTACCAAATTAGGATTGTCCTCTAGCTCCCAAATTCGGCTTTTGGTGAACTTATCAATTTGAGATTTAATTAACTCAATTTCTTCCTCTGTCATACTGGTGACAACCCTTGAGCCATTCTCTGCAAGCCTTTAAAAGTTTCTTCTTTAGTGCGTTCACCTTTAAAATAAGCTTCCATATATTCATCTTCTTTTGGGTCACGCTCTAAGCCCTCTAAGGCAGAACTAACTACCGCACGCTCCCAAGCTTTTCTACGTCTTTGTTCTTCTTCAGGTGTCACTAACATTTATTTACTCCAAATCTAAAATTTGAATGCTTAGGCTATTTTATCGACTAAAACCTTTAGTTTTTTCTTGAGGTGAATCAGGCAAAACAATTTTACCACTGGCAATATCAGGAATCTGTTTGTTAAGATGTTCCAATGCCATACCTCGAGCTTCAGGCGTGGTATATTTTTCAAGTAAGTGATTTTTATAGAGTTCAACCTTCGCTATTTGGTTGTTAGATAAATTAGAGTATATATTTTCTTGATTGCTTAGACTATTTTCTTTTGAAAAAGTCGCCATATCTCCAATTTTAAGATTAGTTGCTTCAAAGCTCTCTCTGCTTAATACTAGATAAGCATTTTCTCTCTTTAACACAATGTACTTCTCAGAAATATTTGTCACTAACCCAGTAATAACTTCGTTATCAAGTTCTTTCTTATAGTGTAGGTAGTAACTATCATCACTTTGTAGATGACTATCATTAACTTCAGGAATCGAATTGATATCTAAATCAGCTTCTAATGAGCGAGTTATTAATTTAATAACGGATTTGAAGTCATTTTCATGGGCTTTAATTGAAGCCTCTTTCATGGCTTCGTTACTGATTTTTTCCCAATTAACTTGAAAGTCAAGTTTATTAGCAACTTTACTAATATATAGTCTTTGGGTACGACCATTACCCTCTGCAAAGGGGTGAATATTATTTACCGACCCCAAAAACTTACCTAGACTTTCACCAAAATCATTAATTGAGTTAGAGCCTTTTAGATTTTGTTCTAGTTCAATCAAGGCTTTATTGAGGTCTCTGACAATAAACTGGTGAGGTACAAATAAGCTATCACCTTTAGCGGTGTCCATCACTCGAGTTTTTCCAGCCCAAGGATAAACATCTTGGAAAATATGTTGATGAACACTTAGATAATAATCTACATTAAATTGAGGCTTTTCTTCAGATGAAAGTAATTCATCGAATCTAAGATTGCTATAGTCCCTCTCTGCGGTGTTTAAAAGAGATGTCTCATTGATACCAAGATTGTTCTTTAGGACTTCATTAGGTAAATAGTCTCTATAATCTTGGTTGTCCAAATCGTAATCATCAATAGAATAGCCAACTGGTGGTATCATCTAACTACACCATAATGAGCATCCAGTTTTTTAATAGCTTCGCTTATAGACGAAATACGTCCATTTGCATAGTCATCAAATATATGCTGGGTTCTTGGATTAGTTTTCAGATTATCAACTGCAAAAATTGCATTGGTAATTCTTTGATTTTTCTTACGTCTTGCTATTTCTTGTCGAGAAACTAGTCTAGCCATAGTATGCACCTTAAATTAATATTTAACTAAATAAACGCATGATACGAATTTCTGTTTCACAAACTTCTCGCATCTTTACCGATAGTTCCTCGTATTTTTCCATACCAGTATCATTATCATAAGCGATTTTAAATTGGCGGTATAATTCAGCTTTTGCCAAAGCAAAATTACTTATCATTGTTTTCATTGCTGAACAGTCTAAAAATTCAGGCATATATTATTCCTTTCCTTAATAGGCAATATCAATTATCAAGGGTTGTGGGTAATAGCTACTTTTTATTCTATTCAAAAACTTCCTTTTTTCTTTTATATGCAATTTTTTCCTTTGGCAAGGAATAAGGTTTAATATTTTATGTTTTTCACTAACTAAATCTTCAATATGCTCATCTAACGTTTCAGATTCAGAATACCCATTCTTGTCAATAAGTCGGATATCGCATAGCTTCAAGTTACCTGTTGTTATAGGAGCTTTAATAAAATTTCTCCATCCACCTTGGTGATACAAGGTATTACTAGACATTTTTTTATAATCAAAATTAATTGGTACATCTTGATGCTCACCAAACCAAGCAAACGTCATTATTACACCGCTATGTGCTGGTTGATTATTCTTAGTTTCACTTAAGAGATTCAATCCATTATCAGCACAAAGCTTATTTTTATAGTCATATGGATAAAATATCTTTTTTTCAATAATTTGCTCTGCACAACATAAATCTGTAATATGCTGGCATAATATAAAGGCTGAATTATTACGCTTCTCAAGAAAATTAATAGACATTTATTTTTCCAGTTACTTAGTTAAATCATTTTACGATGGATTTTAAAAATTTTCACTAAATTCTTGATAGTCATTTAAAAGCTGGTCAAACACCTCTTCATGCATGTACTTCGCCCTCGCCTAAAGCTTTATAAAGCGACCTAGGATATTTGTTCAGAAAATTTAAAAATACATCTATAGCGGTGTTTGTCAACATAGTTGTCACTCATATATATTTAACCTCCCTAATTCGGTTTTTTAAGAGAAAATAGATATAAAAAACCATTCTTCCTTAATTTGATTAGATTTAGATTTCTTAAAAAGACCTATGTTTCTTTTACTCAAAAAGCCTTATTAGTTTTTATATATCAATAGGGTGTACTCTATTGATATAAATTGTACTCTCTTTTAAATTTGTTTCAATAGGGTTTTATTGATTTTTTGATATATATCTATCATACTACATACAATTTTTGATATTGTGTGAAGACAAAAGAAAAATGAATCCGAGTGATGACGAAAGTAAAAATCCAATAATCAATAAAGGGCAGTCTGTCGGCTATATCAGAGTATCAAGTATCGACCAAAACACAGAGCGACAACTAGACGGCTTACAACTGGATAGGGTTTTCATCGATAAAATGACTGGCTCAATCAAAGACCGCCCTGAACTGCAACGTATGATTGAGTACGTCCGCCAAGGTGATACCGTTTATGTTCATAGCCTCGACCGATTAGCACGCAACTTCGACAACTTACTAGATATCATTAAACAGCTCAATAAAAAAGGCGTTATCTTTAAATCATTCAAAGAAAATCTAACGCTCGATGGACTGAATAACAACCCTATGGATATGTTAATCCTACATATTTTTGGGGCAATTGCTGAATTTAACCGCTCACTAATTAGAGAAGCCCAACGTGAGGGAATCGCTAAAGCTAAAAAACGAGGCGTGTATAGGGGCAGACAAACTGTTCTAACCCCTGAACGTATAAAATCCATTGAGGGGCTACTAACTCAGAAAGAAAGTTCGCTCGACGAGTATAAAAAAATTTCCTATCAAAAAATCGCTGATACCGTTGGAATTAGTATTGCTACTTTGAACCGTTATTTATCTGAAAGACAAAAGAAAAAGGTTTAGTTAAGGTGCAATTTTTGGATAATTTCAAGGGCTTTTTTTCTAGCTATTCAACACCATTATCAGATATATTATTAAAGTATTCTTTTGTTTGCATAACACTATCTCCTTGTAGTATGAAAGGGGGAGAACCAGCTATTTATTATGAGGTCAGGATGAAAGAAGGCCAGGTACAGAAGCCAACCTAACCCCACAACAATAATTAATGTTCCTAGTATTCCGACTAAGTATTGCCACAAGCTTAAATCTTCTTTATTACTATTTGATTTGCTACCGATAGAGGGTGAACCTAACCAGTAGGCTATAACAAATAATGCTTTCAAAATTTCTTCCATTTAACGCCCTACTCCTTTTTCAAGTGAGGGGACTTCCGTCTTTGGGAGCGGTAATATTTCCCCCTTGGCATAATCAGGCAACTTCGCTTCCAGTCGCTCCAAGGCGTACTGAAGTTTCAAAGGTTCATCATATTTATTCGGTAACTCATTTCGCCAAACCTCAATGGATTTTAAGTTTTCTTCAGGCATGGCAGGGTAATTTTTTTTAATAACATTTGTTGCCAAACGGTCATATACGTTAGATGGTTGCTGTTGCACTGGCTCTTGGGCTTTACCAATAGGTGCTTGAGTGATATTTTTTTCTTTGTCTTTTTCAGCCACGATAGGGCGATTGATGGCGTTTAACTGCTCAATAATTTGTCGTTTGAACTCTTCTGCTCCCTTATCAACATAGACATCATTCCAATCTTTTCCTGTGTCACCTTTTTCAAACTGTGGCACTAATAAATGTGTGTTGCTTACCACATTGGCGACGGCTCTAGCATCTTCCAATCCCTGATTTATTTTGGGTTGCTTTGTGAGAGGGTCGATTTCAAGCGGCTTTTGATGGTCATTGTCTGCACCAATATAGATTTTACTATCAGGGTATTTCTCTCTGAGGCTCTGAGTAACATTCATCAGCCCCCCACGACCAAACGCAATTACCACGGCTGGCTTATCTTTTCTTGTATGTTCGTGTAAAGTTGCTCCAGTGGCGTAACCCTCTGTAATAATAATGGGTTTGCCGTTTTCCAAATTTCCTAGCGTTGTCATCAATCCTTTTTTATCTGCATCTTTAAGGGCATATTTGCCACCGTTATAGGCAATGGTTTCAAATGCTCGTAATTCCCCTTGTGTATTGTATTGCGGTACAACCAAGTTCCCACGCTGTAGGATTAGCTTTTCATCAGGGTTATTTTCACGATAGTATTTAGCTTGTTTAAAGGTGTCTGCAATCATCACACGATCTTTAAACTCATCAGATAGCTTACTACTGTGAGGTACGATTAACACTGTGTCATTGGCGGTTACTTGCTTATTGGATAGGTAATTTTGGGTAGGTGGGGCTACGTCACTAATAGAAACGATAACCTTACTGATTTCAGCCATCTCATTAGCTTTGGCTATCTTTGCCTCGTCTCGTTCTTTGGGTGATAGGGTAGGCTGTACTGGATTATTTACAGATAGAGTAGGGGAGCTGGGTTTATAGCTACTACCTTTGGCACGTTCTACGGCTTCAATATTGCGTAACGTATTCAAGTATTCTTTTGGATATTGCCAATTTTCAGGTACATCTCCCCTAGAAAAATTTGTAACTCTTGCAAAGGGAACACCGTTTGGATTGGCATAAGCCTGATACATGACATTTTTGTCAGTTGAGCCATTATTTGATAGTCTATGGGTTCTATCGTCAAAGATAGGATGACCAGCTTCAACAGTAATACCATTGGCGGTTAGATAGTCTGCAAATTCTTGTTCAGGACTTGGTAGATTTGGGCGGACTATCCAGCGAGCAACAGCATCTTTATTCTGTTCATTTGCATACCAAACTTTATTTTGGGTATCAAATTTAACAATGCCTTGCTCTTTGAGTTTTCGTAAGTCGTTTAAGTCGTTGAAAGACGTATAAAGATAGAGGCGTTCTTGTTGTAGGCTCTCAGCTCGTCTTGCTGTTTCTTCGTAAGGTTCATTTTTTAAGTCACTGGTGCGTTTCTCTTTAATAGTGGTTATTTCTAAATCTTTGCTAAAACTCAATACATACTCGGAAATCGCATCCGCATCTTTTACTGCTCTCAAAATTTCCTTAGGGTCTTCTTTGATAACTTTCGCCCATGACTTCAGATAAGCATGATGTTGGCTAGGGTCATAACCAATTTGCAACTGCTCACCTACTATCATTGAAGCTATTTCTGCTCGTAGCTCCTCTTTGGCATAACTCTCACTGCCGAAACCACTTGATAAATCACGGTTTAAACGGCTTTCATGCCCTGTGGCGTGTCCAATTTCATGCAACAATGTGGCATAGTAGGCATCAGGCGTTGAAAACTGCCCTCTCTCAGGCATAACAATTTTATCGTCAGTAGAGCTGTAATACGCTCTATCGCCCAATTTATGTTCAATAGTAACACCTTGCGATTGAATACCTTGAGCAATCGCTTCCGCACGCTCGATACGCTCCCATTCGCTCAGGGGTGTTGTCAGCTCTCTTGGGGGCAAACCTTCTATCTGCTCGGCATTGAACACAACAGCCGTTGTAATAATAGGTCTATCCAAAAGGTAGGTGACTTTTTCAGGTTTACCATCTTTACCATAGATGCTATTGCCCTGTTCATCCTTTTTATTTTCGGTCTTAGTGCGTGAGAAAAATGTGATAACCGTACCTTTTTCACCCTTGCGGACGTGTCCACCGTAATCTTTGGCATTGTTGAACGTGTACCAGCGATTATCACTATAGCCTTTGGCTTGTGCGACCATCATTAGGTCAAGTAGATTATTGCCACGGTAAGGCTTGCCTTGATGGTTGACTGGCAAAACATCGCCCATGCCACTTACCCAGCCTTTTTGCCAAGGGGCTTCGTTGGCTTCTATCTTTTTAATCAGCTCATCAGCAAACTGCTGTAAGCGTTCTTCATGCTTACTCATCATCTATCCCCAATGCCTTTAGCTCTTCATCAGTCGCCCAAATTGCCCCAAGTTTTTCGGCTTCTTCAAAGGTGATTTCTTCGGTCGTCGATTGAAATTCTTCAGGGGTAGGCTCATTCATACGTTTTACCCAATCGCCATAATCCAAGATGTTTTCTTCATTTTGGACAATCATGTTTGCCATGTAGTTTTCATAAGCTGAGTAAGAAGTATCAAACTTAGTCATATTTCGGTTCTCCATTCACTTCAGGATATTTTTGTTTGCACTTTGGGAAGCCTGAGCAACCAAAGAAACTGTAACCTTTGCCATCTTTCCCACCCTTATCATCTTTTCGCCAAATCAGCGGTTTTTTGCATTTTTTACACTTAAATTCACTAAGCTCAACAGGAGCTTTTACAGGTCGCTCGACGGGTACACCGTTATTATCATTCATCGTGTGATTACAAGGATTTTCTTTATCATTCCAACCTGTACAGCCCCACCATGCTCCAAACTTACCCTGTGCATTAAAGCGTAAAGGACGACCACATTTCGGACAAAGTGGGTTATTGCTTAGGTCTTCTTGTGGCTTTGGCGGTGGTGCAACATACGTCTTTTTAATGGTATCGACCGTCTGTTTTGTGCTGTCATAAATTGCATTCACAAACACATTGACATCATGCTGGGTTTGGATTTCTTTTTGCTGTTCATGCCACATTGCCGTTCTGTCAGGATATTTCACCAAATCGTCTAACATATCGCAGAGCCGTCGCCCAAGTGGCGTACTTACCACTGATTTACCTTTTTTGGTGAGATAGCCACGCTCAAATAAATTTTTAACAATTTTTGAACGTGTTGCTGGTGTTCCAATGCCGCCATGTTCCCCTTTCTTATCTTTGTCTTTTTCCCTTAAAATTTCGGCATATTTAGGGTCTTTAACGTACTTAGCTACTCGTGTCAGCTCTCCGACCAATGTAGGCTCTGTATATAAAGGCTTTGGTTTTGTTTCGTATTCTTCGGAGATAACAGACACACATTGACCTTGGCTATTTGTTAGCACAGAACGTAAATCAAGATTTTGGGTATCTTCTACTATGGCTGTCTCTTCATTGTCAGGGTCTTTTTGATAAAGCCATTTCCAACCGCTGGCTAAATCAATCCTTGCGGTGGCAGTAAATTGATAAGTATTGCCATCGACGACTACATCAATAATTAATTTGGTTTCATCGTATTCATAAGGGGGATAAAACTGGGCAAGATAACTTTTTGCAATGAGCTTATAAATATTCTTTTCGTCTTCAGTAAGTTTGCTCCAGTCACCAACGGTTTGTGTTGGGATGATACCGTGGTGAGCTGATACTTTTGATGAGTTAAACGCTCGACCTTTGATACTTGGATTAGCTTTATTACAAACACCGTCTGATTTTGGCAATGTACCATTGATTGCACTCACAACACTTGCAACATTGGCAAACTGCTCATCTGATAAATACTGACAGTCCGACCGATGGTAAGTAATCAAATGATGTTTATCTTTTAGATTTTGAGCAATGGCATCTGTTTGTTCGAGACTTAAACCATGTAGCCGACTGGCATCTTGCTGAAGTTTAATAAGGTTGTAAGGCAAAGGAGCAGGTTCTTTCTTATGTTCCGTATTGAGCAAGATTTTAGCCTGTTTACCAGTAAGTAGATTTGCTAAGTTTTGAGCAAATGTCTTATCAATCAAGCGGTTATTATCGTCGATAGGGTCAGTGTCTTTTGGGGTGTATTTTGCTTTAAAGGCAATGCCATTGAATGAAAAATCCCCAGTTATCACCTGATAAAATGACTTTTTATGATTGGCGTGTTCCCTGTCACGGCTCACAACCAAATATAAAATAGGGGTTTGCACACGTCCAATGTGTAATGTAATGCGTTCCCCAGTTTTGGCACGCTCCTGTAAGCTATATGCCCTTGTTAGACTAAGCCCATATACCCAGTCAGCCAACATTCTACCCTCTGCTTTCCAACCAAGATGTTCATACTGTGAATTTGGTTTTAAGTCATTAAGTGATTTTTTTACCACCGCTGGGGTATTATCATTGATAAGCACACGCAACACTTGTTTTCTATTGCCGAAATACTGTAATAGCTCGTCGACCAACAATTGACCCTCTTCGTCAGGGTCGCCAGCATTCACAATAATGTCTGCTTTTTTCACCAGTTCACGAATAACCGCAACTTGTTTCTTTTTGTCCGTAGGAACTTTTTTAGGAGCTGGTAAAATTGGTTTCATGGGCAAGCTATCCATTTCCCAAGATTTATACTTTTCATCCATCTCTTCAGGATCTTTTAATGCCATCATGTGACCGTAGCACCAAGTCACAATATCATTCCCACATTCATAATAGCCCTTGTGTTTTGCACTATCCTTTGGCGTTCCACCAAGTCCTACTACAATGGCTTTGGCAAGTTCAGGCTTTTCAGCAATAAATAGCCGCATTTCAAATACTCTCTCTTAATTTTTGATTCCACAACCGCCTTGAGTGATTTTGTCACTTGATGCTAAAAATTGCTCAACATCATTTTAAAAGACAAAAGAAAAATTAACGGCTTCGGCTCTTATCACCTGTATTAATTTGCACGTCAATTTCAGGTTTAATTTCGTTGACTGGAATTGGTGGCATACCTAAATCTTTACCGTTTGCTACATCTTTAACACTACTATCCAAACGGTGGAGAATTTCTTGCTGGGCTTGCGGTGTGGTGTATTTGCCCATAATATGGTCTTTCCATGCCGTGATTTGAGCAATGCCAACGTCGCTGATATGCGGATAACGCTCTTTGATTGCTTCAGGCTCTAAGCTTTTTTTGAGTTGTTTAATCGCATCAAAATCTTTGGTAAACATTTCACCTTTAAGGGTTAAATGCTGGTCGCTATTGGGTATGCTTAAACGGATAGATTTTTCATTCTCTTTTACCACCTCAAAACCACGTTCTATTAAGGTTTTAACCAAGTCATTTCGATTAGCAATTGAACCATCTCTATAGCCATCTTGTGTAATTTTTCGGATTTGAGCTTTGATATCTTTTGCTACATCTTGAACTTTTTCATTCGCATATTCAGTAACTTCTGTAACATCCTTTGCTAAAAATCCAGCTCCAACTACTGGTTGTAGAGGGGCAGGAGTTGCCGTAGTGACTGCCATCTCTGCCATAATTTCTTTTGGTTTGATTAATTGCTCTTCTTGGGATTTTTCACCGTATTCAGCAGTGAATTTTTGATACTCTTCTTCCCAGCGTCCAGCTAACTGCTTCGCTTCATCTTGGGTATAATTAATATGTAATTGTTCATGATCGACAACAGTAGGTTGATTCTGGCCCAAGTAGGGCGTGTGCATATTCATACTGTAGTCATGTGCTGAGATATAAATTTGATGCGTTTCACCCTGTTCATCTGTCATGGTTCTACTGGGATATTCTCCCACTTTGCCATCGACGGCTTTCATTTCCCAACCATTTTTCAATAGTTCATCATAAACCATTTGACTAGCCTGTTCATGGCTTACAGGCTCTTTGGGTGCGATGGGCTGTTGTGCCACTGGTTCAGGTATCTCTTTTGGTGCTGGCTCTTTAACTGCTGTGGCTTCTACTTGATTAACCGTTCTAGCTTCCTGTTTGGCAATCAGCTCTGCCTTGTCTTTTTCAGTAGGTTCATAGCCTTTGGTCTCGATACCACGCAAGGAAGCTTCTAACCATGCTTTTTGTTTAAACTCTTCCGTACCTTTAAGTTTAATCGCAGTCCAGCCCTTACTTTCTGCCAAGTCCATCATGGCCTTAACGGTTTTTTCGTCTTGCCGTGACGTATGTAGCCCATTTTTACGGTCTTCAAAAGCAATATTAACTTGCTCTGTGTCCGACTTATCGTAATAATTAACTTTCTCATCTCGCATAAAACGATTTTTAGGAATGCCCACATAATTAAATTTAATACTGTCAGGCAAACTTTCGCCCAATTCAACAGCACGTTCTTTAGGTCTTAAAAAAGTTTTTTCATCATTTTCATTTGTCTTATCAACTGTTTGGACTTTTTGCAAGTCACGCTCTACATCACGCTCAATGGCATTATCTAAGTTTTGGTATGGCTCGTGTCGCTCGACCTCCCACATCCGTTTTTTGGTGACTTCATCAATACCCATATCTTTTAGATTGACACTATCACCCTTTTGTAGATTATCGACCTGTTTAAAAGCCTCCTCCAATCCCTTGCCTCGAACTGGTGGCAAGTTTTGCCCTTGTTCATTTTGTAAGACAAGATAAAAAGTATCTTTACCCTTAAAGTCTTCATAACCAAAATCAGCGATTTTCCCTTGTGTGTATTTGACATCACTCATTGTTTAAAACTCCATTAAAAGTTAATTTCTTCGACAAAGTCCGCATCAAATTCATCTGTATTGGACAGGTCAAACACAATATCACCATCATCTTCATCATCATCAGGTTCAACAGGCTCTAACCCATTCTCCTGTTTATACATTTTTTCTAATGCACTATTTTCCATTTTGTCCAATTTTGCCAAGAAATCTTCACCGAACCCTAAGCTATCACCAAGCTTAGGTAAAAAATCAGGATGGTTTTTTTGATAATGTTCAGATGACTGTAACTCAGTATGATTTTCCACTTCTTTATCTTTAACCCCACGCATGACTTTTAACATTCCCAACACATCAAGTTTTGGCGGTTGATGTTTGGCAGGAATTGGTAAACCCTCTGCGGGTCTATCCAGTTTTTTCATGCGAGAGCCAAACACAGCAGGATTGGTATAGTAAAAGGCTTTTTTGCATTTAATTGGCTTAGTACGTCTAAAGAAAATCAACTGGTCGTCGTCTTCCATCTCTTTAAGCTCTTGGGGTAACATTAACGCACGGCTTTGGTCTGAGGTGCTAACACTACCACCGCCACCCTTACCACGATTACGGCTAATAGACTTCCCTTTTACCGTTTGTGTGCCTAGCATTTTGCTGATTTCATCAGCTTGCTCTTGCTCTGTCGGGGTAAACTCAATTTGGCACGCAATGTTGGAGAAAATAGCTCTAGCCCCATCTCTACCATAGGCATCTTCAACTTGGCTTTTTGACTGAAAAATAGGCATTAATCGCATATTGTAGCCAGCGATATAAGCAATTGATTTTTGGATAATCTCTACCGCACCGAGTGACGTAAATTCGTCAAGTAGTAGCAAACATTGATATTTGTAACTTTTATCAAGTTCAGGTAAAACCATGTTTTGGTCGATAAACTGGCTAATCATCACATTAATCAGTTTGGAGAATTTGGCTAATTCGTTTGGCTGAATGCCAATATAGATTGTCTGCTTTTCTTTTCGCACTTCATCAAGTCGGAAATCAGAGCAGGAAGTAGCACAAGCCACCATTGGGTCACTAAAAATAATCAGTGGTGTTTTTAAGGTCGCATCGATACCGCCACGAGTATTCTCAGCAGGGTTGCCAGCGTATGCCATCAATGCCTGAATACATTCTACGGATAGCTCACGACCCTCTTTTTTGCGTTTTTCAATAGTTTCTGTAATCCACTCATTTAACGGCTTAGGGGCTTCTGCTAATTTCACCAACTCAGACAGCGTACAAGGGCGTTCAGGCGTTTCTAGCATATATAGCACTAGACCTGTGAATAATCGTTGTGCCTGTCCATTAAAGAAGTCGCTGGTATCATTGCCTGTATTGGCTGGAAAAAAGATATTGGCAATATTTTGAATATCACTCATACGATAAAGTTCATCACGTCGAATGTAGTCGAGCGGATTGTAACGATGACTTCGACCGTCTAAGGCTGATGGTGAAAAGCGGAAAACTTTTTGGTACTTGCCACGAAAACCAGCTGTCAAATCCCAGTTTTCCATTTTGATATCGAGAACCACGATACTATCAGGATAGGTCAGTAAGTTAGGAATAACGATACTTACCCCTTTACCGCTTCGTGTTGGTGCTCCAATAGAGACAAATTCATTCCCAAAAAACTGTAGAAACTTGTCTTTGTGTTTACCAATAATAATCGGTGGCTCACTGGGAAATTTTGCTTGTAGTTTTTTTTCCTGTACTGGTGTTGGTAAAAAACCAGTTTTGCGAAGTTCCATATCATTAGCGAATCGAGCCGAACCATGTAGCTCACGCTTTGGTTTAGCAAATAAAGCCATAAAGATAATGCCAATAAATAGTAAGCTAGTCGCTGGAACAGCCACCAAACTTACTTTTACAGCTTTAGCAACTGCTGGCAAATCTCCAAAGGCTTGTTGATATTTAAAGATAATTGTTGGGCTATATAAGCTCATCGGTATTTTTTGCCATGTTAAAAAAATATAATTGGCAAGAAACAATCCAATTACTGCCCCAATTAACCCCACTACCAAAAATAGAATGATATATTCAATGGGCTTTTTACTTTTTTCTGCCATGCCTACCCCCTATCCTCTTGCCTTACTTTGCCTTTTTGCAGACGGTACTTGCGAACAGGGTCATAACTAATTTCTGTCACATAAGTATGGTCTAAAAACATAACGACATCGAGTGTGATAAACACTTCATTCATGACGTATTCAAAGTCTAGCTTTTGCCCAATCTCAGACTGTTTAATGAGTGAGCCGACACGATAGTATGCACTCTGACAATCATTTGCGTGGACAGTTGTTATAGAACCAG
>RRZU010053424.1_pt1 | contig 13451 bp, 9 predicted proteins | sample 2165561 | NCBI WGS metagenome assembly RRZU01 (sample SAMN10456909, study PRJNA506462) | wastewater metagenome | isolation source: wastewater sludge | place: USA: Moscow, Idaho
ATCCGTAATTCAGAACGTGGTATTATTAAATAAACAGTTCAAAATAGTCATATTATGATATACAGATTTACTATCATATCTGATGAAGTTGACGATTTTGTCAGAGAAATACAAATTGATCCGGAAGCTACATTTCTTGACTTCCATGAAGCAATACTGAAATCAGTAGGGTACACAAACGACCAGATGACCTCCTTCTTTATCTGCGATGATGATTGGGAAAAAGAAAAAGAAGTCACTTTGGAAGAAATGGACGACAATCCGGAAATGGATAGTTGGGTAATGAAAGAGACTACTATCAGCGAACTGGTAGAAGATGAAAAGCAAAAATTGTTGTATGTATTCGACTACATGACAGAGCGTTGCTTCTTCATCGAATTGTCTGAAATCATCACCGGAAAAGATATGAATGGTGCCAAATGTACCAAGAAATCGGGTGATGCTCCGCCACAAACTGTAGATTTTGAAGAAATGGCTGCTGCAAGCGGTTCACTCGACCTGGACGAAAATTTCTATGGTGATCAGGACTTTGATATGGAAGATTTTGATCAGGAAGGCTTCGACATAGGTGGTAACGCGGGTGGCTCTTATGAAGAAGAGAAGTTTTAAGTATTAAGTATCAAGTATTAGGTATTAATTGCTATGCAGTGACAAGCAGTTAATACCTAATATTTTTATCCCCTGGCACTTTAATACTTAACACCTAATACTTAATACTTTAAAATCCATGCCCACTCTCATTGTTTTAATCGGACCTACAGGAGTAGGAAAAACAGAATTAAGCCTGCGACTGGCGGAGAACTTTCACACCAGCATTGTCTCCGCTGATTCGAGACAACTTTATGCTGAATTAAAAATAGGAACGGCGGCTCCTACCCCGGATCAATTAAAACGTGTGCCTCACTATCTGGTAGGTACTCTTCATCTTACCGATTATTACAGCGCCGCTCAATATGAGCAGGAAGCGATGGAAATCCTCCATCAATTATTCACAGAACATGAGGTAGTAGTACTTACTGGTGGATCAATGATGTATGTAGATGCCATCTGCAAGGGGATTGACGACATCCCTACCGTTGATGCTGAAACACGTCAGGTGATGCTGCAAAAGTATGAGGAAGAGGGATTGGAACAACTTTGTGCAGAGCTCCGTTTATTAGATCCGGACTACTATCGCATCGTAGACCTGAAAAACCCAAAACGGGTGATTCATGCATTGGAAATCTGTTACATGACCGGAAAGACATATACATCTTTCCGCACCCAACAGAAAAAGGAACGCCCTTTCCGCATTCTTAAGATCGGATTAACCCGTGACAGAGAAGAACTGTATGACCGCATTAATCGTCGTGTAGACCAAATGATGGAGGAAGGATTACTGGACGAAGTACGTTCCGTACTCTCCTACCGGCATCTAAACTCTCTTAATACCGTAGGTTACAAAGAACTGTTCAAATATCTGGACGGAGAATGGGAACTCCCTTTCGCTATCGAAAAGATCAAGCAAAATTCACGCATTTATTCACGCAAACAGATGACATGGTTCAAAAGGGATGAAGAAATACGCTGGTTTCATCCGGAACAAGAAACGGAGATACTTGAGTACCTCCGTCTACAAAATCTGACTCATTTGCCCAGTTTGGATACCTTCTGATAAACTTCCCGATAGACATTATTGCCCAACCGGAACAGAAGCGTCATTTTCTTTCCGTCAATCCGGTAAGATATAGGAACGATAGCATTTGCCGATCTGCCATGTTCATTACGCAGTTTCTCGCAGTAAAGGCCTTTTGCAATGATGCTGTACTCCCCCGAACGGGTAATTTTGTACGGGCAAAATACATCGTCCGAACTGCGGCTGCCTGAACTCACGTCTACAGCATTTTTGATATACGCATCCACATTGAAATAATTGCCTTCTTTATCAAGTACCTTATATCTGACCACTTGCGAAGAGCCTTCACTCTGAACAAGTTTCCAGATTCCTTTTAAGTTTTGACTCATACAAAGTGCAGGTACAAGAAAAAGAAATGAAACAGCTAGTAAAATCTTACAAAATTGTTTTTTCATAATAATAAAATTTTAAGTTCAACAAATAGTTAATAATAGTGTATATCGCTTTTATTCCATATTTTTATTTCAACAGGATATAACTGCTCATTTTTAATCAAATAATGTATCCTCTCATTTATCTTTCAAAACTACTTTAAGCATAGGTTTTACTTTCACTTCAGCAACAGACTTATTGACATCAGCAATCCGAAGTATCCCATTTTTAGGCGCTTTCAAATTAAAACGACCATCTGCGTCAGCTACAGTATAATCATTTGTTCCTTTTACTAACACAGTAGCCGCAATCGTTTTTCCTTCTTCATCAGTCACAACTCCAGTTACAGAAATCCAATCAGAACGATATTTATCGGTTTCCAATCTTACAATCTTTGTTCCATCCATTTCATTTACAGACACCGATCTTATATTTTTGGTAGACATACCTTTCAATTTAGACTTCTTAATCTTTTCATCGTCTATACAATAAATAATTTCTCCTTCTACATCTTTTGCCATGCTTTCTGCCAATTCCAAAGCATCTGCATAAGGCTTTTTCGGATTAGCTTTATTAAACTCATATTCCGCATCTGTAAACAAAGTGATAATCAGCACTCCATTTTTCCCTCTTTCCCCATAAATATCCGTAGCTGATTTATCTTTCAATATAGTAAAGTTTTTAATACGATCAGGAGCAAGTTTGGAAATAGCATCTTCTTCCAATGCTTCTTTACCGTCAATAATAACCAAAGGCTTTTTTTTAGCTTGAGCAACATGCCATTCCTCATCATGAGATCCCCCCATATAAAAGTGTGATTTTTTAGGTGATTCGCTCTCAGTCCTTACCTTTGCAGGTTTTGGAAATTTTTGTTTATTCTGATATTCTTCTTCCGTCAACAAATCAACTAAAACTACTCCATCTTTCCCCCTCTCTCCATAAACCTCTACAGCTGCTTTGTCTTTCATTACAGATATACTTTTAATACGTTCCGGAGAGACACTGGATAAAGCTTCTTCGCCAACGGCTTCTTTGCCATCTATATAAACTAACGGCTTCTTACCACTTACTGAATGAAACGTTACACCCCAATTCTTACTTCCACGATTGAGAGCATCTAATCTCGTTTTTGAAATAGCATCAATCTTGTACTTATTCTGCAATATTTGTTCTGCGGTTGAATGTAACTGAATAACCATAGCCCCGTTTTTCGCTTTATCTCCATAAATATCTGTAGCCTCTTTTCCATCTAATATAGAAATACTTTCAATACGACTTGGATCTAAAGCATCTACCACAGTACGAGAAGATTCTTTACCATCAATGATCACCAATACATCTTTATCTCGCAAATCCACCGTAGATATCCCCCCAATATGGGTACCCATAAGTTTCGATTTATCTACAGATGTATTCATTCCCGGCTTTATTTTTGCTTGAGTTTTGGTTATTTTAAAATGATTATCTTCATCCGGCAGTAGTTTAGTAGCCAACACCCCATTCTTTCCTTTTTCTCCATAAATAGATATTGTTCCCTTCTCCTTCAATATTGAATCACCCGTGACTACCAACTTTTTCAGTGAATCTCCAAAAGTAATATTCGACACATCTTTGGTGATTTCTTCCACTTTTGCTTCTACAATTGCAGCCAAATCATTAACTTTGACTGCAGAAATCTCCTCAACTCTTTCGGAGATTTCGGGACGGGCAAAAGCGGTTACTGCAATAGTTGCCAACGGAAGTACATACAAGTACTTCAAACGTGCCCAAGGATTCGATTTTTCTTTTAACATCATAGTGATACGTTTTTTAAGTTTACTGTGATTAAAGCTGTTGGCCATAGAGTAGAGCCTTGTGCCAACGGCTTTTTTTATTAATAATAACTGATAATCTTTTGCATCAATACCTTCATTAATAACTGTTTCATCGGCTTCATATTCATGAATATTCTGTAATTCCTGTTTCAGCAGCCATATGCCGGGGTTGAACCATTGAAAAAAGATACAGATATCAGCTACCAACAAATCGATGGAATGACGATTCTGAATATGTGCCATTTCATGAATCAGAATCTCGCGTCCATCCTCTTCCAAATCTTTCCGGGAAATAACGATATATCTCATCCAACTGAAAGGAGCGACCTCCCGTTCCAGAACAATCAGTCTGACTCCTCCTTCAAGCCTTTCTTGTTTACCCGATTTAATCAGTAATAGTAAACGGGATAAAGAGTAAAGATTACGGCATGCAAAGAATATAATACCAACCAGATAAAACAGCAACAGAACTTGTACCCAGGAAATGGAAAGTTCCTCCGGCTGTGCAACCGACACCTCCGCGGGATCCATAGCTTCCGCCATCATCAATAGTTGCTCAACTGTCAGTACGGTCTGACTCAATTCGGTCTGATGAGCAGTAGTCACCTCTATAAAGGGAATCAGCAGGGATAAAAATAATATCCCTAATAAGGCTATCCTGTTGAACCGATGGAATGTTTCCTTACTTAACAACAATCTGTAAAACAGATAAAATAAAGACAGACAAACCGCCGATTTCAAAATATAGATAAGAAAGATTCCCATAGTCATTGATATTTAAAGGAGACAAATATAGTTTTAACCCGGATTAGTATAAATAATAAGGACGCTGAATGACCATTTTATTAAGTATATTGATTCCTAAGTTATTTATCCAATACGATTTTTATATCTTTTGCAGCTTTTGTCCTGAAAAGCACCTTCTCACCCCGAGAAATCTGGAGAGAGGCGTCTTTAGGAGTTCTCAACTCAAAGTGTCCAGTTGCATCAGTCTTTGTAGACGATGAAGTTCCATACATAGTAATAGTGACTCCTTCCATAGGCTTTCCTTCCTTATCCATTACAATACCCGAAGCTAATACCCACTTATCCGAATTTCTTTCCGTTTCAACACGGATCGTAGTTTTACCCTCCCCGCTATTCTCAATACGTGATACTCCACGTACTTCATTTGCCGGAATATTTTTCAATTCTTCTTCCGAGGCTTCCTTACCATCAATAAAGAATAATACCTTTCCTGTAGGAACAACTTTATTATCGTGGATATTCATTGCCATCTCCCAAGCATTGTTATAGGGACGTTGCGGATTCTTTTTAATGTCTTCATATTCCTCCTCAGAAAGCAAGTCTATCAAAATCACTCCATTCTTCGCCTTCTCACCATAAGCCTCCAAAGCAGCCTCTGATTTCAAGACAGAAAAGCTTTTTATACGATCCGGAGAAATCTTAGACAAAGCATTAGGTTCCAAAACTTCTTTACCGTCAATCACTACTAGTGGTTCCTCACCATCATATACACCACGAATGGGAAGTCCGCCAATGCCAGGGACAGAGTTCAGTTTAGGAAATGATCCGGTTTTAGTCTTAAATTTAGCCTGAGTTTTAGTAATTCGAAAGTGGTTATCCGCATTCGGCAGTAATTCAATATCATAAACACCATGTTTTCCTTTCTCGCCATAGATAGAAAGGGCCGCATCACTACGTAATATAGACACAGTCTTTATTCGATTCGGGTTGGCTTCATCATTCATTATCGAATACAATGTATCTTTAGATACTTCCTTACCATCTACCAATATAAGAGGCTTATTTGATTCCGATATCCGTTCAAAACGGCCACCGTATAAAACAACCGAACTTCGCTTGGAAGCAACGGAATCATTGAATATTACAACTGAATCTGCTGAATATACAGTCGATGAATCCTTAGAAACCCAACGTCCTCCATACATTTTTGATTTCTCAGGCACTACATAGGGCTTAGCTTTCAGGGAGTCTTTCAGCACATCTTTGGTGATTTCTTCCACTTTTGCTTCTACAATTGCAGCCAAATCATTAACTTTGACGGCAGAAATCTCGTCAGCCTTTTCAGAGATTTCGGGACGGGCAAAAGCGGTTACTGCAATAGCAGCCAACGGAAGTACATATAAGTATTTCAAACGCGCCCAGGGATTTGATTTTTCTTTTAACATCATAGTGATACGTTTCTTAAGTTTACTGTGATTAAAGCTGTTGGCCATAGAGTAGAGCCTTGTGCCAACGGCTTTTTTTATTAATAATAATTGATAATCTCTAGCGTTTATACCCTCATTAATGACCGCTTCGTCGGCTTCGTATTCATGGATATTCTGCAATTCCTGTTTCAATAACCACGCTCCAGGATTAAACCACTGAAAGAATATACAGATATCTGCTATAAGCAAGTCCCAAGAATGGTGCTTTCTGATATGCGCACATTCGTGAATCAGTATTTCACGTCCGTTCTCCTCCAAATCAGTTCGTGAAATCACAACAAACTTCATCCAACTGAAGGGTGCCACATTCCGGTCATGAACCAACAAAACAGTATGTTTATCTATCTGTCTCCGTTGCGCCGTATTCATTAACCGAACAAGACGGAATAAAGAATAGACATTCCGGCAAACAAGGAAAAATATGCCCGCTATATAAAATAGAAGAACTATTTCTATCCAATGCACTGGGCTTCTCCACGTATCTACCAAATCATCTCCTTCCACTACTGTTGTCACCTGGGTTTCCTGATGATTCTCTGCCATAACAAGTAGTTGTTCAATTGTCAGTACTGCCTGATTTATTTCATTCTGCGGCGCCTTGGTCACTTCAATCAGCGGAAGCAACAAAGAAAACACGAGAATGCCCAACAACGCAATCCGGTTAAAACGGTAGAACGTTTCTTTACTCAACAGCAGCCTGTAAAACAAATAAAACAATGACAGGCACACCCCCGATTTTAGTATATAGACGAAAAAGAATCCCATATATAGATTAATTCCAGTTAGTTCTCTGCCAATTTCTTCTCAAACTCCTCCAAATAGGAAGGATTCTTTTTAGATGCCAACACCCAAATGCCTTTCTTGGCTTTACTACCAAACTTAGATTCCAGATTCGTCGACTCCGGCAAAATTTCCCATACATCATGCAACAGATCATCCGGAGATAAGCTCTTCAACTGCTGGTAAGAAATTTCTTTTCCATCCAAAAGAATAAGCTGTCCATCATGCCCGGTTCCTCCATCCGTACAATAAATCTTAAAGAAATCCTTCACATAATAAATGCACTTCACAGTATGAGAGGTCTTCACTTCATGAGCAAGTGCAGGATGAGCGTTCTGCTGCTTTTTAACTCCATAGAGTTCATTCAACGATTTAAGCATTCCTTTTTTTACCCGATGAACAAAATCCGCCAAGTCACTTTCTGTCCACGGAGTAGTGGAAGACAAACGTAGTATTCCTTTCTCCTTTTGGTAAACACCTTTCCGATAACTGATGACATTATCATCAGAACTTGATTCCGAAATTGACCATCCTGCATATCCCACAGGGATATGCATTTTTAGAGTATCGATTTCTATAATTTGTACAGTGTCCGATTCTGCATAACTCTTAGAAACCAGAATCTCTTCGAAATGTCTCACATCCAATGTATCCTGTATGAATGCATTTCCCTCCTGATTATTCATATTCAGAAGATTCGGACGGGCAAAAAGAACAGCTGTAATAGCTGCCAACGGAAATACTATCAAGTATTTTGATAATTTCCAAGGATTTGATTTTTTCTTCAACATCATAGTAATACGTTTTTTAAGTGAACTGTGATCAAAACTATTCACCATAGAATACAGCCTTGTTCCAACAGTCTTTTGAATTAATAAAAGCTGATATTTCTTCGCATCAATCTCTGTTTTCAGAACTGATTCATCTGCTTCAAACTCATGTATGGCTTTCAATTCTTTTCTGAATAGCCACATTGCAGGATTAAACCACTGGAACAAAAGGCAAATCTCCGCCAATAATAGGTCCCGGAAATGTTTGTGCATGATATGCGCATACTCATGAGCTATAATTTCTTCGCCATACTCCTCCAAGTCCTGCCGGGATAGCACAATATAGTGTCTCCAACTAAACGGTGCCACATTTTGCTGATGGACCACCAATCTGATTTTTCCTTTCCAACACTTCTTCTCACTGTTACGAATCAAACGGTATATACATGCTATGGAAAATATGTAACGCAACAATAACAGCAATGCTCCACCCAGATACAGAAATCCCAAATTGCCAAGGGTCAAAATAGTGAAATCAGACCTTTCTTTCTCTAATTGTGTATGTAACGTAGTTGTTGTGACCTGCTCCATTTTCTGCAAATCATGTTCTTGCTCCGTTTCTTCTTCCGGAATATTCAGACGTTCAAACACTTGTTCAATCTGTGGTAAATGGAAGTTCTGTGAAACTTTGAGCGAAGGAATGACAAATGCAACCAATATAAGTCCGATCAACACCATCCGGTTGAATCGATGAAATGTCTCCTTGCTTAGCCAAAAGCGGTAGAATAAATAAAAAACAGACAGACAAAGCGCTGTTTTCAACATATATATGAGGAAGAAAATGTGCATAGTATTGTTTTGTATTAGATTGTGTTATTCTTTATTATTTCTGATGAGCTTGTTCCACCTCGTTTATAAGCCTTTTCAAGTCATCCAAAGAAATATCCTCCTCTTTGACCAGAGATGAAACAGCGCTCAAATATGAATTATTGAAATACTTGCTGATTACATTCCGCAATGTCCCTTTACGAAAATCTTCTTCGCTGACAACGGGATAGTACTGATAAGTATTCCCAAAAGTATGATGAGCCAGGAATCCCTTATCTTCAAGCCCGCGAACAATTGTAGATAACGTATTGAAATGAGGCTTCGGTTCCTCATAGAAAGCCAACATTTCTTTCACAAACAAAGGGCCTTTCTCCCAGAAATACCCCATCAATTCCTCTTCTTTTACTGTTAATCCTTTCATATTTACAACATTGTTTGCTGCAAATAACGAGAAGTTTTAGTTCATAAACTAATTTTCATAGTTAAAGTAAACTAAATGCTTTAGTTTATCTTCTTTTCTAACAATTGCGGCAAGGTATACCTATTTACATATTGGCATTAAACTCAGATTCTATCGGGATTTATCCATCCATTCCCCCAGCCTCTCAGAAAAGAATTATGTTTTTATCTCTCATACTCTCATTCTTTTCTTATAAATATCAGAGAACTAACAAGATACAAAATGAGAGATACTTTCATCATCGGTATCTCTCATTCTATTTCAACTTATCTCTCATGATTTTTCGGACAGTATACCGTTATCTTACCTTCATCCGGCTGTCCTTTACAGATGATACTACCTATATTCTTAGCATCTCTTACCTACATCCTTATCTTATCTCCCTTACATACCTCTGTTTTCTTACCGACATCTTCATCGTTCCACTAGAGTGCACAGGCCTGTGCACTCTAGTGAACAGATCGTGCCACCCGGGTGAAACGATCTGTTCACCCGAGTGGCACGATAACAATTGAACTTATATCACACGACCTTATCCGATAGATAACACAAGAATATAGGGTTGTTTATCTGAAAAGTAAGGCTACACCTCCCCTATTATCCCAGTAATTTATCAATGATAAAATGGCCGATGAAGAATAAATCGCCCATGAAAACAATGCTGAATATCAGAAAAGCGAAGCAGGTACTCCAACGGGAACCTCCTGCTTCCTCGCCACGTTTAATACGGAGCAGGGAACTGTGCAGACAATCACCCGCAATGAACAGCACAAACAGACTCGGTATCAAGTCACCCCATGATATCAACCACAGGTTATCACCTTTTCCCATCAGGAATGTCAATGCTACGGCCAACAGGAAGACAGAAGCATACTGCAAATCTTTTCTCTTCGAATTCATAGCGGTAATATTTAAAGTACTTTTCACAAAGATATCGAATATCTTCCAATAATCCTTATCAATTACATCTAAAAAAGGTTATGTCTGACCGGAAGATTCGGACGGAGCATTCCCTGCCTTAGCGGATTTCTTTTTCAGCCGACCGCTCTTTCTCAGCGCTTCGGCAATAATCCACTGAAGTTGTCCGTTGGTACTGCGAAACTCATCGGCTGCCCATTTTTCGATGGCATCCATTGTCTCGGCATCTACACGCAAAACAAAACTCTTTATTGAAGATTCTTTTTTAGCCACTACCTTCTTACCTTCTGTTTTTATTTATTAATGATTCAACGTACCTGTATTGACTACCGGCTGTGCAGCCTCATCCGCACAAAGAACTACAAGCAGATTGCTGACCATCGCCGCCTTCTTGTCCTCGTCCAATTCAACAATTTCTTCTTCAGAAAGTTTATGCAAAGCCATACGTACCATTGAGACGGCACCCTCCACAATCTTTTCACGGGCACTGATAATGGCCGAAGCCTGCTGGCGACGCAACATGACGGCTGCAATCTCCGGAGCATAAGCCAGATAGTTGATGCGGGCTTCCACTATTTCCATTCCGGCCATCGCCAGACGTTCGTTAAGCTGGTGTTCCAACTGATCATTAATTTCATCGCCACCGCTCCGCAATGTCAATTCATCCGAATTCGCTTCGTTATCATCGTAAGCATACAATCCTGCCACCTGACGGAGAGCAGCATCACTCTGCACACGCACAAAATCTTCAAAAGCATTCATTCGTCCGGCAACGGTTACGCTCATCTGTCCGGTTCCTTTATTATCCGCCATCGTCTGTGCATCGATTTCGAACATGGCCTTATACGTATCCTTCAGTTTCCAGACAAGCACCAGTCCTATCAGAATGGGGTTACCAATCTTATCATTCACCTTGATAGGTTCTATATCCAGATTACGGGCACGCAAAGAGAGCTTTTTCTTATTCATAAAAGGATTCACCCAAAAGAAACCGGTTTCGGTAAAGGTACCCTTGTACTTTCCGAAGAATACCATAGCCCGGGCTTCGTTCGGTTCCTGAGAAAAATATCCGGGAATCATCAGAATAGCTGCCGCAAGAAAGAGGATCAGCAGCAGGAACAAAACAATACTTCCTTTAAAAAGGACAAAGCTCATCACAATCAGAAGAGGCAGTATCGCCAAATTAACAAACAAGGCTACAAACCCATTAATAACCACGTCATTGTACTGAAATTCTTTTGCATTCATAGGACTAAATTTTGATATTATTTTGATATCACAAATATATCACTTTTCATTCTGATAATGCAAGGGGAAAGACTCTTTTTTCTCCGCAATACATCATTTTTAACTAAACAGCAGTCATCCGATACTAAACAAATTTAAAAGGCGTAAGAAAATAAGGGTTTAATTCAAACAAAAACAGGATGTACTTTGAGGTATTTAAGTTTATTGTTATTTTTGCAGGGTATGAACTTAACCCCCTTAAACAAGTAAAATATAAAACGATTTATAAAATGAGAAAAGTAAGTTTAGCCCTGCTCCTCTGCCTTCTCTGCCTCGCCGGAATGGCACAAGGACAAAAGGCACTTGATTTAAAAGATATTACCTCCGGACGCTTCCGCCCGGAAAATATTCAGGGAGTCATCCCCACACCAGATGGAGAGCACTACACACAAATGAACGCCGATGGTACGCAAATCATCAAATACTCATTCCGCACAGGAGAAAAGGTAGAGGTGATCTTTGACGTGAACCAGGCACGTGAATGTGACTTCAAGAATTTCGACAGCTATCAGTTCTCACCCGATGGTGACAAATTGCTGATTGCTACCAAAACGACCCCGATATACCGGCATTCATACACAGCTGTGCATTATATATACCCTTTGAAACGAAATGATAAGGGAGTTACGACAAACAACATTATTGAACGGCTGTCCGACGGCGGACCTCAACAGGTCCCCGTCTTTTCTCCAGACGGAACGATGATCGCTTTCGTGCGTGACAATAATATATTTCTCGTAAAGCTGCTCTACGGTAACAGCGAAAGCCAGGTGACCGAAGATGGCAAGCAAAATACAGTTCTCAACGGTATCCCCGACTGGGTATATGAGGAAGAGTTCGGTTTCAACCGTGCCCTGGAGTTCAGTGCCGATAATACCATGATTGCTTTCATCCGCTTCGACGAATCGGAAGTTCCTTCTTATTCTTTTCCGATGTTCGCGGGAGAAGCACCGCAGATTACTCCTTTGAAAGACTATCCGGGCGAATATACCTACAAGTATCCGAAAGCCGGATACCCGAACTCGAAAGTAGAAGTACGTACGTACGACATCAAATCGCACGTGACCCGCACCATGAAGCTTCCGATAGATGCAGACGGATATATCCCCCGCATCCGCTTCACGAAAGATGCCAGCAAACTTGCCGTCATGACATTGAACCGCCATCAGGATCGTTTCGACCTTTATTTTGCCGATCCGCGCTCAACGCTCTGCAAGTTAGTGTTGCGTGATGAGTCACCTTATTATATTAAGGAGAACGTGTTCGATAATATCAAGTTCTATCCGGAAACTTTCAGTTTGCTTAGCGAACGTGACGGTTTCAGCCATCTTTACTGGTACAGCATGGGGGGAAACCTTATCAAGAAAGTAACCAATGGCAAATATGAAGTGAAGGATTTTCTGGGTTATGACGCAACAGACGGCTCTTTCTATTATACCAGCAATGAGGAAAGCCCCTTGCGTAAAGCAGTCTACAAGATTGATAAGAAAGGCAAAAAGACAAAGTTGTCTCAACGTGAAGGAACCAATACGCCGTTATTCAGCAAATCGATGAAGTATTATATGAACAAATTCTCGAATCTGGATACTCCTATGCTAGTTACGCTGAATGACAACACAGGCAAAACCTTAAAAACGCTTATCACCAACGACCAGTTGAAACAAACGTTAGCCGGCTATGCTATCCCGCAAAAAGAGTTCTTTACCTTCCAGACTACGGACGGGGTAACTTTGAATGGATGGATGATGAAGCCTGTCAACTTCTCCGCATCCAAGAAATATCCGGTGCTGATGTACCAATATAGCGGTCCGGGATCACAACAAGTTCTGGATACTTGGGGAATCAGCTGGGAGACTTACATGGCCAGCCTCGGCTATATCGTTGTATGTGTAGACGGTCGTGGTACAGGAGGCCGCGGAGAAGCGTTCGAGAAGTGCACTTATCTCAAAATCGGCGTGAAAGAAGCCAAAGACCAGGTCGAAACAGCTCTCTATTTAGGCAAACAGCCGTATGTGGATAAAGACCGTATCGGTATCTGGGGATGGAGCTATGGCGGATACATGACATTGATGAGTATGAGCGAAGGAACTCCGGTATTCAAAGCCGGTGTAGCTGTTGCCGCACCTACGGACTGGCGTTTCTACGACACTATATATACAGAACGTTTCATGCGCACCCCGAAAGAAAACGCAGAAGGATACAAAGAATCATCCGCTTTCACACGGGCTGACAAACTGCACGGCAATCTGTTGCTGGTACATGGTATGGCAGACGATAATGTTCACTTCCAGAACTGTGCTGAATACGCCGAGC
>RRZU010678943.1_pt1 | contig 13451 bp, 10 predicted proteins | sample 2165561 | NCBI WGS metagenome assembly RRZU01 (sample SAMN10456909, study PRJNA506462) | wastewater metagenome | isolation source: wastewater sludge | place: USA: Moscow, Idaho
CGAAAGACCCCCATGTTTGGCTACACAACAGCGACGTCTGAAGCTGAAGACAAGCGGATTTGGCACAAACGCTGGCGCGCTCAGTTGCGTGGCCAGCTATCACGCGACGCAACGACGGATGACTTTTTGCCAATACTCCAATGCGCCGTTTCGAGCCCTTGGAACATGGATAAGGATGGGAAAAGCTGGTTCAGCCCTCGACAGCAGCGCCGGCAAGCAGAGCAATTCCTGCCCCTTCAGGGCCTATCCACATCAGATGCGCAGCGCGCAGTGGTCAGGCAGCTGGCAAAATGGCGAAGCAAATAGATTTTATTCTATTTCAGCATGTTGCACGTTCAATCTGTAAGCTCACGCGCGGTTTGACGTGCAAAGTCGGCTTTCTTCTTGTTACCTAGCGATACCAGCTCTTGGATGCTCATTACTTTCAGCGCCACGACATAGGCGACTGTCCGTAGCAACGGAGTGCTGTAGCGCGCCATTGGTTTTACCGTGTCAGCATTTTGCTGCCGCTCAGTAGAACGCTGACAGATACCCGCCTCGTCAGGATGAATTATTCGCAGTAGTGCCCGGTTAGCCCCACTTTTTTCAATGAATTCACTCTTCACGCGATAGCGTGAGATGACCTCCCGCCATGGGGCTTTTTCACTCCGTTTGGCGCCACATCGTACCTCGATCGCAATCCGTGTCGCTGGCAGCAGTAATACCGTCACACTCAGGAAGGCTTGCAACATCTGTGGATCCGTGAAGGGGATCCCAGTGTTGCGAGTATTGCTTCGGACTAGCAGATAGCCAATCCATTCGATGAAAGCCGCTCGTTGCTCGCGATAGACCTGGCGAGCCAGTTTAACCACTTTACGGAGTTCGATTTGCTCCTTATGACTGCGCAAGGCTCCAGGAAGCAAATTCAGATGATGTGACGTTGAGTAGAGCAATCGCTGTGCTCCCCGCTGAGTCTTAAATGCTTTAAGTAAATGAATTTTTTCAACTAACTCATCGACCATAGCGGGTGTGAGTTGATAACGATTGAGTTGATCGGTGATATCTTCATGTCGTGCGAACCGTGCGATCAGCTCCAGAGCGGCATCAAAATCCAGCTTGTGTTTAACCAAGGGAGGGTAAGGTGCACACTCCATCAGGACCCAGGAGACCTGTTGAAGATAAGGCGAAAGCGACTGGAGCAGGGCCTCCCGGCAGCGCTGCCATGTCAAGGGCCCCTCCAACCAGTCGTTCTGTGTGAGCTTTGCACGAGACAGCCCGGTGAAGTGGTGTCGCAGTGACAAAGACCAGTCGTACTTGGCCTGCAACAGACACGCTGCATTGACCCAGTGGGTAAAATGCAAATATGAGTGCAACGTCGTCTCCGGGCTCTGATGGCCAGCAAACTGGGCCAGCGCCCAATAATCCCCCTGAGTGGATGAGTGTGTGATGGTCTGGTAGATAGAGGTACACTGTGCGGCCGACCAAGGCAGGAAATGTGCCCACCCTGGCAAACTGTGCAGTGCCAGAGCTTCGTGATGTAGCAGCAGTTGCAGGCGGCTCAATGCCGTATGCCGCAGATGATGGAATGTATAGTATTTCCCACCAACCTGCCGAAGGATACTGGTTAACGGCCCCCTGATCTCTTCATCCGACATCGGTATCAACCAACCGCTCTGTGAGGGAAACGCCAGCGCGTTCGCGTTTTTCGCCTTTCGCGGCCATAACCCAGACAAGTACGCATCCAATCGAGTACGCTCTTCCGGGGTCAGCAAGACCCCCAGGGGGATCTTGCGGGTGGCACTGTCACTCTTGCCATCATCAAGCCGGGTATCGCGGATATATAGCCAGCACTCTGGACTGCGTTCGATATCTTTTAACCTGAGCTTTTGGATCTCGCTCAAGCGCAGTCCAGCACGATAAGCCACGATGTATAACGCGCTCAGACACTCTCGGTAACTCGATGAGGTGTGCGTCATCCGCTCCATTCCACGCAGCAACTGTCGAAAGAGAGGTTCACTGAGATAGGTGGCACGCACATGGGGCCTCTGGCGCTCGCGCGGGACCAGCTCCTCCGGCAATGGGGCCAAGTGGTAACTCGCCACCGCATAGCTGTGCAGGCTGGTCAAGCGTGCAGCCATGTAGCTGACAGCATTCTTTTGGCTAACGGGCGCCTCGGAAGAGGAACTTTCCGGCTCTGCGGAGGAGGATCTTTCCAGGTCCGTCCGTTCAACCGCACCAGAGAGCGCCGGGTCGACGACCAGATTTGAAGTCCCCCCATACTCTTCCAGCAATGCTCGATAACAGCTCAGAAAACGATCGCCATCCCATAAGCCGAGATCATGATCAAAGCACCGAACAAGCCATTGCTGACCACCGCGACTAAGGTAACTGCGCAGCGTCGAAGGCTTGTTTTTGTTCTTTGCGATGCATTGATGTAGCCACCCAACCAGGATCTGCTCTGACTTGCTGAGGGTCTGCTCATTGCGCAACCGGTTCAGTCCTGCGAGGCAGCTTGCCTTCGTCTGCTTGCGAGTCGCGCTCTCCTTTTCCGCCAACACCGTTCGCAACCGAGCCAGTAAGGATGAATAAGGGTGGTCTTCGCCATGGTAGCGCCAACGCTTGGAACTGCCTGCCGTCAGGTTATCGACTAATCCGGTACTCGCCTCCTGCGCCAAACACACCACTTGGTGACCATCCGCAACCGTCGGATGATGCAGTGAAAGCCAGTTTTCATGAGGCAGCGGTACACTGTGTAACGCCCCAGATGCCACATGAGTCAGGATCTGTGGCCAGCGGACCCCGGCTTGCCCACCGGTTACCAGACTCGCCCCTTGGCAAAACTCTTTGATCCCGCGCAGGGGTGCAGTCAGATGTCTCTGGGCCCATAAGCTGAATGTGTCGAGCTCAACGGCAAGCTCAAACGTTTTGCCGCGCCGACGATACCAGCGCTGTACCAACCCCAGAGTCGGCAGGCTTAGGAAAATCTGGAGCTCGGTAACCCCCTTCCCTGCTCTATCGTGCGCATTGGTGGCCAACGCCTTGCTCTCTAACGTCAAAGGCAACCAAACAACTGAGCCATTCGTGCATAATCTTCGCCGCTCAGCGATGGCCAGCATCAGTGCGTGCAAAATCGCCGTCTGGTGTACACCGCAGTAAAACACCGCGCTATGAAGAATGTCGGCCAGTAAATCTTCAGCTTCGATCAGGCTAGTGTCGCGGGCCTCGATCTGTCTATGCCAGTTCAGCAGCGCTTGACTACAGCGCTGCGCTTTGTCAAACCACTTTTCAGTGTAAGGTAGCGGGCGCCGAAGCACCGTCAGGGGGATTGTCGGCAACGGCAACTGCCAATACCCGCTGGTATTGCCCTGCTGCAGGCAAAGCAGGATGGCTCGCAGCCCAGCCTTGAATTCAGACTGTCGCCTATACTTGCCCGTCAACGTGCTCATCGCCAATGGCCACAGATACTCAAACCCTCGGACATCGGCTGGCTCCTTGAATAGGCCGGGCAAATGTTGCAACAGCGCATCCAGTGCTCGACGCTCTATTTGCACCTGAGCACGTTTGAGACGATCCCGACGCATAGCCCGACCAGACCGAAGAACGTTCGCTGCACGCTCATCTTCCTTTCGAAGCTGTTCACGCCAATCGATCAGTGGATTGTCCATTCGCCCATCACCTTCAACCCGAGGGTTTGATGCCATTTGTCCAGCACGTCCGTCAGGGTAAATAGATCGCTCAACGCCGCACTACTGTACTGGTTTGTGAACTCTGTCCCCATCTCCTCATGACCAAGCAGCGCATCGATAAACTCGGTGGCCACGCCTTGCTCCAGCAGGTGGCTGCGCACCGAATGGCGATGCCAGTTTGGCGCCAGGGGCAACAGATTTTCGAACTGCCTCATCATCGAATTTGGGGTGACGATTTCTGTGCCTTCCAGGCTGCCATCTTTGGCCTCGACCGCCCAGAACAGGAGCGCTCCAGCTCCACTCAATGCTTGCTCCGCCGCCGACACTAACGGCGCCAGCAGCGGCTCACGCTGACATGCCAAATATGTCAAATAGCGCTCCCAGGCTTGCAGTTGCTGCACTGCCAACGCTGACAATGGCACCAACCTGGCCGAGCTCACAGATCGTCCCTCTTTGTCTGTCAGCCGGATAAAGCGACTGATGAGGCAGTAATCGCCACGCCTGCCGTACATCTCCGTCACGGGCCTGGCGGCAGTAGAAAGATGGAGGATCAACAAACTGTGGCGCACGAGGAGGTTATGATATTGCGTCAGCGTTGGACGCTGCTGCCGTGACCCACTGAGTCGTGCACAGAGGTACTGCTGATAATTTCCTAGGAGTCGAGCAAGCTCGCCAACGCTAGGATAGAGGCGTGATCCGACAGCTCCTTGTTCTAATTCCGGTGCCAGCACCACCGCGGTCATCCCCATGGAGGCCAAATAACGGCGCCAGATCTGCAACACGTCTTTACGTGGCACATGACTGTAGGCCATAGGGGAACATTGCTGAGCCGCCTTGCCACGCAGGATACCGGCAATGGCGCTATCAATCCCCTCTCTTTGCAACCAAGCACGCTGGTAGTTTTGCAGCTGTCGCATGGTCAAGGCCGTGCCAGCTCGCTCATTTGCTCGCGCTAAACAATCCACCTGCGCGCTACTACTCAATGTCCTCCAACCGTGTCCAACCAATAAATGAGTGGCCCATTTTGGCAAAGGTAGCTGCAAGAATAAGTCGCTCTTTGGCAAAAAAGAGTGCAATTTCCTATGCACTCGGCTGTGGGCAACCTCTACATAGCGTTGTAGATACGCCCCATGAGGAAGCCGCCAAATACCACTGGCATTCTTTGAGGGTCCGTCGTCATCGGCAAATCGAGAGCCAGGAGCAGGCAATTTAATCTCAGTACTCGGCCAGACCGGCAGCTTGTGCAAGTCCTCGCTACTCGTGCCCATCACCAGTTGCAGCAGGATCGACAGCGCCGGCAACGCCGTTTCATCGACCGCCTGAGGCATCAAGGCATCGACGAGGCGTGTGATCTGTGACGCTGTGGCAATCCAAAGGTTGGCCGGCAACTGCAGATGACGCATCGACATGGAGAGCGCTACCGAGGCGCTTTGCAAAACCCTCGCCTGAATATCCATCAACCCCTGTGGCTGAGAGGACACCAGCAGCGTCTGCTGCTCAGGGAGGGTTCCTCGCTCCTCTTCACCCTCCCACTCGGTCAGTTTGACTTTGCCGCGCTGCAGCAGAACCTCCCGTAGCAACAGGATTTGGGTCTGCTCGTCGAGCTGCTCTTGATAACGCGCCTCCAGTTGGAACCGCTGGCGTTCGCCGGTTGACCGGGTACCCGTTTTGATCTCTTTGGCTCGCGCCTTATAGAGTCGGCTCAGTAGGGCCTCCAAGGCCCCTGTATTGACGCTCACCTGCTTGTTATTGGCATATTGCTCTCTCTGGATCTTGATGGCTTGCAATAGCGTCAGTATCGGCTGCGTAAAATCGACCTCAGACAGGGCCTTAATCATCACCTCACGTTGATTGTTCGCCATCAGCCTGACGTTGCGCAGCGCCTCTTCGACCGTTTGGTCCCGCTCGGCAATACCCTGAGAAAAATTGATATGTGATAACGCCAAGACGGCCAGGATCGTCACGGACTTGAGCTGAGCAAATAGCTCACCGTTGAGGCTATGGCCACTACGCAATTCCGCCAAGATGGCGTCAACGAGATAGAATTGGCTGAGTCTCCGATCTTTACTCAACCGCTCACGCATTTGCATGGCCGAGAGTGGCGATGGGGGCAGCATCTCTTTGGATGAGACAGAATCGATCCACTGCAGCTCGGCGGCCAACAACGCGGTCAGTGTTGGATCCAATCCCAGGATCCCCTGACAGCAGGCTTGCAACGATTCAAGGATTTGCCGGTGCCACTCGGCCAACGCCTCCGGAAACACCAGCTGTCGGGTAAGGGAACGGGCGGGTTCAGCGTCAAGACCCTCCACTGCCTGCTCCTGCGAAAGGTCATCACTCATCGGCTAACCTCTGCAAGAAGAAGTTAGGTTCGGGCACCGATACCATCCCGTTCTTTTTGTCTTTTTGCCGGGACTTGCTCAGCGCCTCCTGAGCATGCGCCAGCTGTTCCCGGGACAACCCGCACACCTTGGCCCAATAGTCTTGAGACAACCGCTTCTTCTGAAACCAGTTAAGACGCTGCTCGTCTGTCAGAACGCGATTGAAAATTCGTCGGCTGCATTCGATGAGACGGGGCTCCCCTAACAGCGTCATCAACCTCAGCCACTCCCCGGCCAGATGCTGCTCGACCTCACCATCATTCAGCCCGCAGGGGATCAATCGTTGCCCAGGCGGCGGTTTGATTGGCGACGGCCAAGACAATACTGGCAACAATGGCCCTACGATCATAAGCGCACTGCCCACATCATCGCCTGACGACAAGGGACGATAGAGAATAATGGCTGACTCCCAGAGCGTATGGAATTGATCGGCAATCGGCAGCCCAGTCTTGAAGCCCAACTCCAACCACGCCTCACGAAACGCGACTAACGCCGGATGGATCTGATAGTTCCCTGACTCCTTCGTCCTCATGTAAACCCCGTGTATCACCCGTTACTAACACATTACATAAAAATGTATTTTGTTTTCAAACAGTTCCTTAGCGATAAACCGATTCAGCCACACACCGAACCTCTGAACCTGCGCATGGCAGGCCTACCGCAGGCAGGTACTGTGAATGAAGTCAGGAATGGAGATGCAATTCACCAAGTGGGTAATCGTCGAGGGAGCGGGATCATTTAGCCGATATGCAAGGGGGAATGTGACTGACTCGGGTGACGTCAATTGAACAATACTTGGCTTTCTCCTGCACATGCTGGACACCGCTGTCGAGCGGTAACGCCTTCAGCGAGATAGGTCGCCATCAAACGACGACGCCATGCTCAATCTGACCGATGAGATCGATAACTGCCTGAGCTCCGACAGCGGTCGTCAGGAAAGTAGCAGGAGGGTTTCCTCCCAGCGCCCGGGCAGGTTTGTTCAACCACTCAAGCGCCTTCCCCCTGTCCCCCTCGAACAGCGACTCCGCAGCCTCCATCACACTAACGAATGAATAGATACGGGCACTCTGAGCGCGGGACAGCAGGGCCGCCGCAGTGCGCTTGCGTGTCACCGTCGAGCGGTCAATGCCAACCAGCTGACAGACTATCTTGACGTCGCAGCCCAGCAACGCAGCCAGTTCATTGACGATGGAGGGAGCCATTCCAGCCACAATGAGATGATGCGCCCCCACAAGCTCCTGGGGCAAGGCCAGCGAGGCCATCAGCCCCTTCGGTTGGCGGATCTGGCGAACAGAACGATAAGCAGCGTAGGACATGGCGAGGCGGCTCCCTGTATCATTGCGCCTTTAAACTAGCCCATCTAAACCATACCATCAACGATGCAGGACTCTTTCAAACCCCAAACGTTAACCTATGAAGCCACCGCAAAACTGCGCCAAACTTGCCACTAAAACTGGCGCAGTTTAGTTAACTGCGCCAAAATGGCGCCATATATATGAAAAACGCGCCAACAAACACGATGTCAGCGACCACAGACCTACTAGAGACTATCAGGGGATCCGAAAGCGGATTGACGCTGGCTGAACTGCTGGGCCGCCACCCGAGCATTGCCAGACGCACCGCACAGCGCCTGATAGCCAAGCTGATTGAAAGCGGCCACATCACAGCCCAAGGCGAAGGACGGGCTCGCCGCTATCATGCTGACTCCGAGAGCCATACCGAGCCCCGGATAGCCAAGGTGGACAGTTTCCCCGCGTTCATCCCACTCTCTGCCGACAGCCTGGATATCCTTGCCTATATCGACCAGCCCCTCCCAGCCCGCAAGCCCGTGGGCTATCAGCATGATTTCTTGCAGGCATATCATCCCAACGAAACCTGTTACCTGTCCGAATCACTGCGCCGTCAGTTGCACAACATGGGCAAGACCACAGACATCGATGAGCCTGCCGGCACATACAGTCGAGCGATCCTGAACCGTTTGTTGATCGACTTATCATGGGCATCGAGCCACCTGGAAGGTAATACCTATAGCAGGCTAGACACCCGTGAACTTATCGAGCACGGCAAGGCCGCGCGGGGTAAGGGAGCCATCGAAACGCAGATGATCCTGAACCATAAAACCGCGATCGAGTTACTGGTCGAAAACATCGACAGTGCCGAATTTAACCGCTACACCCTGATGAACTTGCACAGCGCCCTGGCGGAAAACTTGCTACCCAACCCTGCCGATGAGGGGCGCATTCGCCAACATGCTGTCGACATCAGTAAAAGTATCTATCGCCCGTTATCCACGGCACAACAAATCGAAGAGGTGCTGGACGAGGTGCTGAGCAAAGCCAATCAGATCCACGATCCGTTTGAACAATCGTTTTTCATGATGGTGCACTTGCCCTACCTACAACCTTTTGCCGACATCAATAAACGCACTTCCCGCCTGGCCGCGAATCTCCCCCTGTTTCGTGGCAACCTCTGCCCGCTCACCTTCCTCGATGTACCAGAACAGGCCTACAGCCGCGCCACCCTCGGTGTGTACGAAATGGCCCGCATCGAACTGCTACGCGACCTGTACGTGTGGGCTTATGAACGTTCAACCCAAGAATATCTTGCCATCAAGCGGGATCTCGCCGAACCTGACCCACTTCGCCTAGCATGGCGGGATCTTATCAAACAGACTGTCCGTGGGGTCGTCACGTCGATCCAACTTGATCCACTCAGCACCATTGAACAAGCGGTGTCAGAGAACGTCCCGCAGCAAGAGCGATCGGCCGTACAGGCACTGATTGTTGAAGAGTTGCGAAGGCTGCATGAAGGTGTTCTGGCACGCTATGGTTTACGGCCCTCGGAGTTTATCGCGTGGAAAGCGCAACATGGGCGCTGATTGATACTGTGACAATCGTCGAGTTGAGTATCTATTAAGGTATTCCATAGTGCGGTGCTCTATGCCGAGGACATCATCATGAGTTACCAAAGCCTGGCAGCCACCACTGCCAATATCACAGAGCTCAGACGCAATCCAATGGGGACCATCAAAGAGGGAAAAGGCGATGCCGTCGCCATCCTCTATCGTAACGAGCCAGCATTCTATTGTGTGCCGCCTGAGCTCTACGCCTACTATCTGGAACTGGCCGAAGATGCCGAGCTGAACCGTATTGTCGATGAGCGAGTCAAACGGTCGGAGTTCGTCAGCGTCAACCTGGAGGACCTATGATTTAGAATCCCATCCTTGCCATCACTACCCTCAGCTCTTGCAAGTCAACGTTGATCAAGCGCGGGCTGGAGATCAACGCTACGATGCCCCTTATTGTCATCGCAGCATTAGTCGCGTCATGGCCCTCCTCCCCTCATTGTGTGAGCGAACTGGCAGCGCCTGCTGATCTGGGCCCCGGTGTAGTAATAAAGGGGAATTCACTTGGGCGCTTCCGATGGAGACGAACCACTGAAAAGCAAAGGCCGTCAGGCGGCATTCCTGTCTGACTCATCCATCCGGGGTTTTCAGCGTCCAATTTTGACCACCCTGGAGTGTGTGCAACCATCCGATTTTTGGATCGAAGATCCATCAGCAGCTTGTTGTCGTGCTCGGACTTCATGCGGTAGGCTGCGCCCGGCGGCAAGACGTTAGCCTAGTGGTTCATGTCGATGATGACGCAGGGATGGCCGCCACCCGCCGGTTAAACTCGGCAAACTCTTCAGCATTATCTTCCCAACGCTCAATGCTGGCCGCCAGCAGGTCTAACAGCTGGACGTTGTTATCGTAGTCATCCACCAGCTCATCTATCAGTGCCAGCGCACTTTCGTAGTCATGCTGGTTGTCGATATGGGTGAAGTAGGGCAGCTCGGCCAAGGCCTCTCGGAGCTGTACCAGAATGGGTTTCAACATGTCAGAGTTACCTTGTTGGTTGCGCCCCCCCGTTTTCGATAACACTGGGGACCTGTCCAGTTTAGATCTTCAATGGAGGTGGCTGCTTGGTATGACACCATCACTGCATTTGCAAATTTTCCCGAGAAACCTCGGCTAGATTGGCAAAATTTCGTGCTCATCAATTCAAGAAGGTATTTAAAGAAGCGAACGCGGGTGCGAACTTGTGAGCTCCCGTGAAGCGATCGCAACAATCATGGACTCACTGACAGAGACGATCAACCGACGCACCATCGCTGCCTTGGCTTTTGTTGCGCCAACCCCAGTGCACTCCTGCTGAAACTCGTTACACCTTGTTTTAATGGCCCCTTGAATCGAAAGTGCGACACCCATACCTGAGGATCAAGGTTAAATACCGCCTTTAGCGTGTGAAAAACATTTACCGCCTAAAGCAGGTAAATATTGATATACCTGCCACAGCGTGTAAATTAAAAGAAATTACGCTACCAGGTAAGTCAAATCATGAAAGTAACCAGCGCCAAGCAACTTAGTGCCTGTCTCAAGGATGCCAGGCTTTCGCAAAAGCTCTCCCAAGGCAAAGTGGCCGGCAAGGTGGGGATCAGGCAGGACACGGTGTCCAGCTTCGAGCTCAATCCCGAGTCAACCAAGCTGGAGACCTTGTTCAAGATCCTCGCCGCACTGGAACTCTCCCTCGATATCAGGCCCCGCACCGATCCTGCGGAAAACGCCACGCCTGGCTGGAAGGAGGAGTGGTAATGGCCAGCCTGACGGTCTACATGAACGGATACCGGGTAGGTACCTTTACCAAGGCGACCAATGGTGCTCACCAATTTCAGTACGATGAATCGTGGGTGAAGTTGCCAGGCAGCCGCCCCATCTCGCTCTCCATGCCATTACGCCAGCAGCGCTACCAGGGCGATGAGGCCTATAACTTCTTCGATAATCTGCTGCCAGATAACCCGGAAGTAAGAAACCGGGTGGTGGCGCGCTATCAAGCCGATTCCACCCAACCCTTTGATCTGCTCAGTTGTATTGGCCAGGACAGCGTGGGGGCATTGCAACTGGTGGCTCAGGGCAGACCTGTGCCAGACGTTAAGCGCATTGAGTGCAAGCCGCTCTCTGACGCCGAACTGGAGCAGATCATGACCAGCTACCAGCAAGGGATCCCGCTTGGTATGGTGAGGGAAGAGGACGATTTTCGGATATCCATCGCCGGGGCTCAGGAAAAGACCGCGTTACTCTACCTCGACAACCGTTGGTGCTTACCGCATGCAGCGACCCCAACCACCCACATTATCAAGCTGCCCATTGGCAAGATCGAAAGCCACTCCTACTCGATAGACCTCTCCCAGAGCGTAGAAAACGAATATCTCTGCACCCTGATCGCCAAAGCATTGGGTCTTCCGGTTCCCCATTGCTTCATCATGCAGGTCGGCAAGGTCAAGGCTCTGGCGGTGGAACGCTTCGATCGGCGCTACGCCACGGATCGCAGTTGGATCATGCGCCTGCCCCAAGAGGACTTCTGCCAGGTGTTGAATGTACCGTCAGCACGCAAGTACGAGAGCCATGGTGGACCGGGCATTGCTGACATCATGACGACCCTGCTGGGATCGGCCACGCCGGAGCAGGATCGGTACCTGTTTATGAAGTCTCAGGTGTTGTTCTGGCTGCTGGCTGCCACTGATGGCCATGCCAAGAATTTCTCGGTGTTTATCGAACCTGAAGGGCGTTTCCGGCTTACACCGTTTTACGACATCCTTTCCATGTATCCTGCATTTGGTGGTAAAGGATTACATCCCCGTGATGCCAAGTTGGCCATGGGGCTTACTGCAACCAAGGGCAAAAAATACGCGATAGAGCAGATATTTCCTCGCCATTTTTATCAAACGGCCAAGGCGATTGGTTTTGAACAAGTGCAGATGGAAAAAATCATCAGCGAACTGACGGATAATCTGGATGAGGTAATATCAATCGTTCGTCAGCAATTGCCTGATACATTTCCCACTGAGATTGCAGATTCAATTTTGGGTGGACTCAGTTCGAAAGCGCAACGCTTAAAACGATAATTGACCAATGTGACAAATGCCTCTTGCATCGCCCCAAATGAGCCTCTATCGAGGCTCATTTTTTTGCGTACGAGCGAGTGAATGATCCATTTTAGATCAAAAAAACAACTAAAAATGCAGAAACCTGAAGTGCTAATTTTGGCAACATAAAATTTCCTCAGCTAACCTAGACAGACTTAACGGCAATAAGACATTGATTTTAAAGTATTATATTTATTTGATGTTTGACGTATTCTGATGACATTTTAACTCTATTAACAGGTACGGCCTTCTAAGCCGTGGGTCGCAGGTTCGAATCCTGCAGGGCGCGCCATTAATGTGACTCTTCCCTCGAAGAGGAGCATTGAAGGCAGATTTCAGTGGTGGCTGTAGCTCAGTTGGTAGAGTCCCGGATTGTGATTCCGGTTGTCGTGGGTTCGAGCCCCATCAGCCACCCCATTATTGTCTGTTCGTGCTGGATCAAGCCGACAGGGGCAAGCCTGACTTGCCATGAACCGGGCATCTGATGCCCTCATCAAAACCGGCCCTGCGCCGGTTTTTTTGTGCCTGCGCCCCAGACTCACCGCCTGCCCCGACCGCTCTGCTTCCTCTTTTCTTCTCTTTGTTCCCCCTGCTCTCTCACGCTTGTCTCTTTGCTGGTCGGTCAGCGTCACGCCAACCCGCCGCGTTGCCACATCGCCTGGCCGGATCACAGAAATGATCGGAGTCATCACGGCCCCCAGCTGTATCCCTGCTCACCATGATGCAGCGCAAGCTTAAATGCCGATGGCCGTGATAAGGATAAAAACCAGACAAATGCCTTGCCTGCTTCCCTCATCAAGGGCGAGCAACCCCTTGCGCCCAGGCAGCACTATCACGCGTGGCCGCCGCGCCTGACACCAGGGGAAGACGGGCAGAACGTAAATAGATTGTTAAACTAGATGGTCGTGATTCATCTTTTCGTAACCCATTCACTGCACAATAACGCAAAACATTGAAAATAAAGGAGTAATTGATAGCTACCCGAGCAGCAACAGACTGATCCCCTGCCATGACCCCACACAGCGCAGTGGAAATCTTCCCATACTAGGTTGTCAGCAATGTACATGCCCTCCAAGGAGAGACTGAGATGAGTGAAGAAAGCAAATGCCCCTTCAACCACACCGCCGGCGTCGGCAGAACCAATCGTGATTGGTGGCCGAATCAGTTGCGGCTGGATCTGCTGCACCAGCATTCCCCCAGCTCCGATCCCATGGACAAAGATTTCAACTATGCCGAGGCATTCAACAGCCTCGACTACAAGGCACTCAAGAAAGACCTGGTCAAGCTGATGACAGACTCCCAGGAGTGGTGGCCGGCGGACTTCGGTCACTACGGTCCCCAGTTCATCCGCATGACCTGGCACGCCGCAGGCACCTATCGCATCACGGATGGTCGTGGCGGCGGTGGTCGTGGCCAACAACGCTTCGCCCCCCTCAACAGC
>RRZU010898267.1_pt1 | contig 13451 bp, 13 predicted proteins | sample 2165561 | NCBI WGS metagenome assembly RRZU01 (sample SAMN10456909, study PRJNA506462) | wastewater metagenome | isolation source: wastewater sludge | place: USA: Moscow, Idaho
CGGAATAACATCTTCAATTAACACAGTTTTAATATTATTCAAATCTACTGTAGCCTCTGCTTCCGGCAAAGTCGGTTCAATTTGTGGCTCTTTATCTTCAGCTACGGTTTGAGATGAACTTATCCCAAATAATCTAGCTAAGTTTTTCATTTACACACCGCCCCAAAGTACATTTATTGCAATCTTTATTCGTCATAACCAATGCTAAATCCTTTTGCATTTTAAATTAGCGGATTTTTTTCAATTTGGCCGGCCTTGCGCGGATACTTAGCCGCCATCGGTTGAACTTTCTTAATATAAATAACCGCCCTGACATCAGCCAAATCCGGTAAAGTAACTGGCTGAACCTTCACTACTTCACCACCTAAGGTTTTTATCGCCGAGCTTGCTTCTGTTAATTCCGCTTCATATTGCGCACCTTTTAAGGCGATAAAATATCCTCCGACTTTTACAAAGGGCAAGCATAACTCACTTAAAACATTTAACCTAGCAACCGCTCTTGATACCGCAATATCAAAAACTTCCCGTAAAAGCTTATTTTTTCCGCCATCTTCAGCGCGACTATGAACTAAATTAACATTTTCTAAGCCAATTTCAGTTACCACCGCTTCTAAAAACTTTACCCTTTTATTAAGCGAATCTAACAAGGTTAACTCAATCTCATTATTATAAATTTTTAGTGGTAAACCCGGAAACCCTGCTCCGGTTCCAACATCAATCAGTTTGACTTTGCCTTTAAAAAACTCTTCATCATAGCAAGTTAAAGAATCAATCATATGCTTTATCGCTACTTGCTGCGGTTCGGTGATTGCGGTTAAGTTGATCTTTTCATTCCAGCTAATCAATGCTTGATAATATTTATCATAAGCATCAAGTTGCTGTGCTGAAAGCTCTAACTTACTTTTAAGAGCAGCATCTTGTAAAAATTGTTTAAACCCCATTATGCTTCCCCTTTACGACGTTCTTGTTCCAAATAAACTAGCAATACCGAAATATCTGCCGGTGAAATACCGGAGATTCGAGAAGCTTGACCAACCGACAATGGCATAATTTTATTAAGCTTTTGTCGTGCTTCTAAGGCTAAACCTTCAATTTTATTATAATCAAAGTCTTGTGGTAGTAATTTTTCTTCTAATTTTAAAACTTTTTCAATTTGTTCACTTTGTTTTTTGATATAACCTTCGTACTTTGCTAATATTTCTAGCTGATTACTGGATTCAGGCATAATTTCCGGTAAAGCAAACACTTGTTGTAATAAATTATAGGTAATTTCCGTTCTTTTTAACAAATCATACAATGACATTCCGGTATGAATTTCACTGCTACCAATTTGTTTAAGTTTTTCTTGTGTTTCCTTGGTTGGAGTAATGATAGTATTTTGTAACAATGCTAGATTATCAGTTATCTCTTGTTTTTTCTTAGAAAACAATTGATAGCGTTCATCTTTTACTAATCCGATTTGACGACCTTTTTCGGTTAACCGCATATCAGCATTATCTTGTCGTAACAATAAGCGATACTCTGCTCTAGACGTCATTAAGCGGTAGGGCTCATTAGTCCCTTTCGTAACCAAATCATCAATTAAAACTCCAATATAAGCTTCCGCTCTAGTTAAAATTAACGGCTTTTCCTGACGAATTTTTAAGGTTGCATTAATCCCTGCCATCAAACCTTGCGCAGCAGCCTCTTCATAACCCGAAGTACCGTTAGCTTGACCGGCTGAAAATAAACCATCAATTTCTTTAAATTCTAAGGATGGTTTTAATTGCGTCGGATCAACACAGTCATATTCAATCGCATAAGCCGGTCTCATAATTTCAACATTTTCTAGCCCCTTGATTGTTCTTAAAAACGCATATTGAACATCAATCGGCAAGCTGGTTGACATCCCTTGAACATACATTTCATTAGTATCAAGACCCTCTGGTTCAACAAAGAGTTGGTGAGCTTCTTTATCGGCAAATCTAAATAATTTATCTTCAATCGACGGACAATATCTTGGACCAATGCCCTCTACCACTCCGGTAAACATTGGCGCCCGATGAAAATTAGCTCTAATAATTTCATGAGTTTTAGGATTAGTATAACTAAGCCAACAAGGAACTTGCTCTAATTTATTTTCCTTTGTCATAAAGGAAAAATGATTAACCTTTTCATCACCAGGTTGAATCGTCATTTTAGAATAATCTAAACTGCGTTTATTAACCCGTGCCGGAGTTCCGGTTTTAAAACGCATTAATTTTACGCCAATTTCTTTTAACGAAGTAGACAACTTTTCCGCTGATCGCTGTCCACTCGGACCACCACTATACATTGTTTCACCAATAATTATTTTTCCGCGCAAATAAGTACCGGTCGCAATAATAACAGTTTTACATAAAAACTCTTCGCCGGTTTCTGCTTTAACACTCTTAACGGTAGCATCTTCTACTATAATTTTTTCAATTAAAACTTGTTTGGTATCCAAGTTTTCTTCATTTTCAATAACCTTTTTCATTGAAACATGATAAAGATTTTTATCAGATTGTGATCTTAAGGCATGAACAGCCGGCCCTTTACTGGTGTTTAGCATTCGCATTTGAATCGACGCTTTATCACCATTAATGCCCATCTCGCCACCTAAGGCATCAATCTCTCTAATTAAATGCCCTTTTGCCGGTCCTCCAATGGACGGATTACATGGCATCATCGCAATATTATCTAAACTTAATGTTGTCAATAAAGTCTTTGCACCCATTCTGGCAGCCGCTAGCGCCGCTTCACAACCAGCATGACCGGCACCAATTACCACAACATCATATGTACCTGCAATAAACAAATTATTCACTCCCTACTTACCAATACAAAACTGGGTGAAAATCTGATCAATAATATCATCACTGACCGTATCACCGGTAATTTCACCAAGTTTTTCCCAAGCTGTCCGTAAATCAATAACAATACAATCCGCCGGCATCGCGCTTTCAATGGTTAATAATACTTCATCTAAGTTTTTAAGTACTGTTCTTAATAAATCGGCTTGTCTGACATTATTAACAAATACCCCTTCACTTTGTGGCATCTTGCCGTGATACACCATATTGACTATTTCCTGCTTTAATTCATTTAATCCGACTTCATCAATTGTCGAAATTTTTATTATTTTTTTATCTTGTACCAAGGTTTGAACATAAGCACAATCTAACACCTCGGTTAAATCACTTTTATTAACTAAAATAATTGCTTTTTTATCTTTTATCTTTAATAAAATTTCTTCATCTTCTCTGGTCAAAGCTTTTGAGCTATCTAATAATACTAAAATTAAATCAGCATTATCAATAAAAGTTTTAGCTTTTTCCACCCCTAATTGTTCCACAAAATCATCAGTTTCTCTAATACCAGCAGTATCAATAATTTTTAGCGGAATGCCTTCAATATTAATAAATTCCTCGATAATATCACGCGTCGTTCCCGGAATATCAGTTACTATCGCCCGTTGCTCTTTTAATAAAGCATTTAACAAACTCGATTTACCCACATTAGGTTTTCCAATAATCGCTGTTTCTAAGCCTTCACGCAATATTTTTCCGGTATCGGCAGTTGCTACTAAATCATTAATTTCCGCTACTAAATTATTAACCTTTTGTTTAACATCGGCAATCGCAAATTCCTCAATTTCATCTTCCGGAAAATCAATCGAGGCTTCTAAATGTGCTATCATTCCTAATAATTCATGGCGAAAAGAACTTATTTTGTCAGCAAATTGACCTGACAAATGCCCCAGTGCCATTTTCAGCGAAGCATCGGTTTTTGATCTGATAATATCCATCACGGCTTGTGCTTGTGTTAAATCTAACCGCCCATTTAAAAACGCCCTTTTAGTAAACTCTCCCGGCTCTGCCAAGCGTGCGCCTTGTCTTAAGGTTAAGTCTAAAATATGCTTAACTGTTAACGAGCCACCATGGCAGTGAATTTCCACTACATCTTCTCTAGTATAAGTATTGGGTGCTTTCATTATGATTAAAATAACTTCATCTAAAATTTCTCCGTCAGCAATAATATGCCCATAAGAAACTTGATGTGTTTTTATATCTTCAGCTTTTTTTCCATTAATCCCGCGAAAAATATTATTGGCAATTTCAATTGCCTTATTACCACTTATTCTAATAATGCCAATTCCACCATCACCTAACGCTGTTGCTACGGCACTGATAGTATCATCGTGAATCACAAAATTTACCTCCATTTTGCTGATTTTGCTTGTACTTTACAATCAACAAAACCCAGTAATAATTATTACTGGGTTTTTCATTTAATTATCTTTTTAACGCAATAACAACCTTACGAAAAGGTTCTTCACCATCACTATAAGTCAAGATACGGCGATCATCTTGTAGCGCAGTATGAATTACTTTGCGTTCATGTCGATTCATTGGCTCCAGTGTTATTTTTTCACCAGTTCTTTTAACTTTATCAGCTAATCTATTAGCTAAACGACATAAAGTATCTTCACGTCTTTTTCGATAATCTTCAATATCAATTATGATTTTAACCTTAGCTTCACTCATATCACTATTAGCCGCTAAATTCGTTAAATATTGCAATGAATCAAGCGTTTGTCCATGCTTGCCGATTAAAATACCTAAATTATCGCCTGATAATTTATATAAAATATGTTCAGCACACTCCACTTTTTCAATATTTACCGTAATATTCATTGCACTAAAAATATCTTCTAAAAATTTAGTAGCAATCTCAATCGGACTATTCTTCTTCACTGATACTCTAATTTTCGCCGGTTTATTACCAATAAAGCCAAATAATCCTTTACTAGGCTCTTCTAGTACTTCATAGTCAACCTGATTTTCATCAACATTAAGCTCTCTTAATGCCTCACTAAGAGCTTCTTCCACAGTTTTAGCAGTCTTCTCTATTGTCAACATCTCTTAAACTGCCCCCTCTTTAATTTTGGCCTCATCACGATACATCCACCATTGTTGAATAATTTGAGCAATATTACTAACTACCCAATATAGTACTAATCCTGAAGGAAAATTAATGCTAATATAACCAATAAAAATTGGCATAAAATACATCATCATTTTAGTTTGCGGATTATCATCATTCATGGTTTGTTTTTGCTGAATATATGTTGTTACTGCTGATAAAATTGGTAAAACATAAATATGATCAGCTACTGATAAATTACTCAACCAAAAAAAAGTCGGATCACCGATATAACTATAATCTCTAATCGCAAAGAATATTCCCATTAAAATCGGCATTTGCGCTAATAATGGTAAACAACCTGCTAACGGATTAACACCGGAATTTTTATATAATGCTGCCATTTCTTGTTGTAATTTTTCCGGTTTATCTTTGAATTTTTCTTGAAGTTCTTTCATTTTAGGCTGTAAATCCTGCATTGCCTTCATGGATTTAATTTGCTTTACAGTCAATGGATATAGCAAAATTTTAATAACAATTGTCATTAAAATAATTGCCACACCATAATTGGCAAAACCGATATAACCACTAATATTATAAAAAACCGTCAAAATTGCTTGTAAAAAAGCAATGAAACTATCGAACAAAAAACTCAACTCCACACTTTAATTTTATTTTATCATTTAACAGGATCATAACCACCGGGGTGAAAAGGATGACATTTTAAAATCCGCTTCACCGTCAGTGATAGACCTTTTATGACCCCATATTTTTCAAAAGCTACAATTGCATATTCCGAGCAAGTTGGCACAAACCTACAGGTCGGCGGTTTTAGCGGTGAAATAAATAATCTGTAAAACTTTATCAGTAAAATAATCAACTTATTCATAATCACTCCAAAATATTAGCTTTTTTAGCAATATCCAAAAAAGCTTTTTCCGCCACAGTATATTTTACCGTCGTAAGATTTTTTCTGCCAACCAGCAATAAATCAATTCCCTTTATCAATTGAAATTGATTTAAACGATAAACTTCCCTTAATAAACGCTTCACCCGATTACGAGTCACAGCATTTCCTAATTTTTTTCCTGCCGCAAATCCTACTTTAGAATGCTGATCGTTTCTTTTTAAGATATAAACAACCAACATTCTATTAGCGTAAGATTTACCAAGACGATAAACAGTTTGAAAATTCTTATTTTTTTTTAAAACTAAATTCTTTGACAAATTATACATAAATATTATCCATCCTGCTATATGGAAAAAATAGGCCACTAATGCGGCCTACTAAGCAGATAATTTTTTTCTGCCTCTAGCACGTCTTCTTTTTAAAACAAGACGACCACCTCTGGTCTTCATGCGCTCACGAAAGCCGTGCGTTTTTTTTCTCCACAATGTATTTGGTTGATAAGTGCGTTTCATATCTATAACACCTCCCTCAGAAAAAACGAAAACTATACTATGTCAAAATAATCAATTTTAACTATAAAAATTATAGACTAGGTCTTAGATAGTGTCAAGAATTTTACTATTTAATAGTTAATAACTCTGTGGATATTTATGAGATTATTTTATTTTTTTCGTGGAAATATGTTGATAACTTTACCTCCTTTTGATAATATAATCATAGATGTTTATCCACATTATTAACATAGTACTGTAAAAATGTTAATAAATTCATCTCTTATCCCCATAACCCTTGATTTTTCCACAGTTTTACCCACAAAACATTAAATACTATGCTACATAAGCAAATACTACCTTTTTTTCTTTGCTATATGTATGATAGCATATTTTTTTTCGCCTTTTTACCTTATATTCCCTAAAGTTATACACACTTGTGGATAGTTTTGTGGATAACTTATTACCATGTTAATAAAATTTGTTTATATTTTCTCTTGATGAAAGGATTTTTTTATGGATACAAAACAATTACAAGCTATTTGGGAGCAGATTTTAGTAGAATTATCCAAAGATATTTCCAAGCTTAGCTGTGATTCTTTTCTAAAGCCAATCGTTCCGTTATCAATTAACGAACAAATTTTAGAATTAGGCACACCAAATCAGTTTGTCAAAGAATTTTTAGAAGATCGCTATGTTAATTCCATTAAGGCGGCTACGGCTAAAGTAACTAATAATAATTTGCAGTTAAAAATAATCAACCTCCAATTAGGCGATACTGTCGAACCTGAATTAGTAAGTACCGTTCCTAGTATTAGTTCTGTTAATACAGCTGAAGAAATAGTATTACAAACCAGTACTGCTGTTACAGCTACCACTGCACCGGAAATAAAACCAACTAATTCAGTGATTTTAGAAGATTCTTTCTCTTTAAACCCTAAATATGTTTTTGAAACCTTTGTTACCGGTAATTCCAATCGGTTTGCCCACGCTGCTGCTCTAGCCGTAGCTGAAGCACCGGCTAAAGTATATAACCCGTTTTTTATGTATGGCGGTGTTGGCTTGGGTAAAACTCATTTAATGCATGCTATTGGTCATAGAATTTTAGAAAAAAATCCTAATTTAAGAGTCTTATATATTTCAAGTGAAAAATTTACTAATGAGCTTATAAACTCTATTCGCGATGGTAATCCTGAAAGTTTTCGCCAAAAATATCGTAATATTGACGTTTTATTAGTCGATGATATTCAGTTTTTATCAAAAAAAGAACATACTCAAGAAGAATTTTTCCACACCTTTAATACTTTACATAATGCTAACAAGCAAATTATTATCTCCAGTGACCGGCCACCTCGCGAAATTCAAACGTTAGAAGATCGTTTAAGATCAAGATTTGAATGGGGCCTAATTACAGATATTCAAGCACCGGATTTAGAAACAAGGATTGCAATTTTACGGAAAAAAGCCTTATTAGAAAATTTAACGGTCCCGAATGATGTGATGTTGTTTATCGCCAGTAGAATCGACAACAATATCAGAGAATTAGAAGGCGCTTTAATCAGAGTAATGGCTTATGCCTCTTTAACTAATCAAGTAGTAACCAATGAACTTGTTTCAGAAGCTCTAAAAGATGTTTTTCCACACGGTAAAACCAAAGAAATAACATTAGAGCTGATTCAAGAAATAGTATCTTCTTATTTTAAAATCAAAATGGAAGATTTATTGGCAAAAAAACGAACCAGAAACTTAGCTTTTCCAAGACAAATTGCCATGTATTTATCAAGAGAATTAACTGATACTTCTTTACCGCGTATCGGTGAGCTATTTGGTGGTAGAGATCATACTACGGTAATTCATGCCCACGATAAAATTGCTCGCGAACGTAATGAAGATAATAAATTAAATAATACAATTAAAGAACTTATTAAGAGAATAGAAAGTATGTAGTGTATAACTCTGTGTATAACTGTGTTATTGTGCTGTATATTAACTGTGTATAAATTTTATTGTGAATTTACCTGTAGATATGTGGATAAGTGTGATATGTTTTATTGACAACTTATTCACATATCTTATTTATACGCCCATTAAGATTTTCAGACTTATACACATATCTACAAGCCCTACTACTAATACGACTATAAATATATATATTATTAATCAGTATTAATATTTAAGAGAGGTGCCCTAAATGAAATTTTCTTGCTCAAAAGATCAATTGGTTCACGCTGTTCAAGTAGTACAAAAAGCAGTATCAAATAAACCACAAATGCCGATATTATCAGGAATTTATATTAATGCACAACCTGATTGTATTGAAATTCAAGCCACTGATTATGAAATCGGTATTAGTTGTAAAATCGAAGGTTTAGTTACTGAACCAGGTGCTATAGTCTTATCCGGTCGTTATTTTCAAGAAGTTGTTAAGAGATTGCCTGGGGATAATATTGAAATTTATACTAATAAAGAAGATAACACCGTTAAATTAATTTCATTATCAGCACAATTTAATTTATTAAGTTTACCGGCTGATGAGTTTCCGGTACTATATCCGTTAATTGGTGAAACTAATTTTACAATTCGTGATAATATTTTGCGTGATTTAATTAAAAAGACTGTTTTTGCAGCATCAAATGATGAAGCTCGTCCTGTTTTTACCGGAGCTTTGCTGGAAGTTGTTGATAGTGAAGTATTAATGGTAGCAACTAACACTCACCGCTTAGCCTTAAAAAAAGAAAATTTAGATAATATTACTAATAATATTAAGGTTATTATTCCTTCTAAAATATTAAATGAATTGGCTCGTATTATGGTTTCTGAAATACCTAGTCCGATAAAAATAACTTGTCATCATAATCAAATCAGTTTTTCTTTTGATAATATTTATATTATTTCGCGAATTATTGAAGGACAATTTCCTGATTATCAGAGAGTAATACCGCCAAATTTCGCGACAACAGTAGCAATAAAAACAGCTGATTTTTCATCAGCTGTGGAACGTGTTTCTTTAATTTCTCGAGATGGTGATTATAATGTTGTAAAATTAGCGTTTAGAAATAATGAGATATTGATAACCTCCAACAATCCAGAAGTTGGTAAAGCGGAGGAGGCGATTGCTGCCAATATCGAAGGAAATGAATTAGAAATAGCCTTTAATGCAAAATATATTGTTGATATTCTAAAAAATATTGATGATGAGAAAATTTTCTTTACTTTAAATACTCCACTTAGTCCGGCGAGTATAAAGCCGGAAAATGATGAAAATTATAATTATATTATTACGCCGGTTAGATCAAATTAAGGGGATATTATGGAAAAAATATTAATTAAAACAGAAACTATAAATTTAGATCAATTATTAAAATGGGCTAGTATTGTTGATTCTGGTGGCATTGTAAAATTTATGATTGAAGATCAATTAATCAAAGTCAATGGTGAAGTGGTCACGCAACGACGAAAAAAAATATATCCTGGTGATATTATTGAAATTATAGATAGTGGGCAGTGGGAAGTTCAAAGAGAATTTGGGGAGTAATGATGAAAGTCAAAACACTAAGTCTTATTAATTATCGTAATTATGAAGATTTAAAAATTGATTTTATAAATAATATTAATATTTTTATTGGTCAAAATGCTCAAGGGAAAACTAATATTGTAGAAGCCATATATTATGCAGCGATGGGAAAATCCCATCGTAGTAATAATGATCAAGAATTAATAAAATGGCAAAAAAATAATGCCATGATAAAATTGGATTTTACGCGATTGGAAATTGAAAATAATCTCAATTTTCAATTTAAATTAGCACAAAATAAAGAAATAATATATAATAGTCATAATATTAAGCCAAAAGATCTCATTGGCTTACTTAATGTTGTATTATTTTCTCCGGAAGATTTATCATTAATTAAAGGAGCGCCTGCTGGTCGCAGGCGCTTCCTTGATACTGAAATATCACAAGCAAATCCTGCTTATTATAAGCAATTGTTGCAATATAATAGAATTATTTTACAACGAAATAATTTATTAAAAAAAATTAAAGAGAGAAAAGCGGTTAAAGATTTGCTAGATTCTTGGGATGAGCAATTGGTTATTTTAGCGGAAAAAATAACCAAAAAACGAATAGAATCGGTAAAAAAATTAAATATGCTGGCAAATTTAATGCATCGCAAAATTTCTACTAATAAGGAAAATTTAGAAATAAGTTATGATATAAATGGTTGGGATAATGATGAAAATTTAAAATTATTGGATTTTTATTATAAGAAGATCTCTGAAAATAGAGAGCTTGATATTATTAGAGGTTCAACCTCAATCGGTCCGCAACGCGATGATATTATTTTAAAAGTTAATAATGTTAATTTAAGAACTTTTGGCTCACAAGGGCAGCAACGAACCGGAGTTTTAGCTTTAAAATTGGCTGAACTTGAATTTATAAAATCGGAAACCGGTGAATATCCTATTTTATTATTAGATGATGTTATGAGTGAGCTTGATTTTAATAGAAGAGAGCAATTGCTAAGCTTTATTAAAGATAAAATTCAGACCTTTATCACCGCTACTGATAGAAATTATTTTCCGGGAAATATTACTGCCAAAATATTTAAAGTCGAACAAGGAAAAATAATGGGGTGATTGCTTGATAAAAATAAATAAACTTATCTCAACAGCAATTAATGAAAAAGCCTTAAATAAAGATGCTAATTTACAAAAACTCAACAACTATAATGTTCTGTATCATTGGGAAAAAATTGTTGGTAAAGATATAGCATTGCAATCCATTCCTGTTAATATTGAAAATAAGATTTTATTTGTTGCCGTTAATAATTCTGTATGGTGCCAACATTTATCAATGTTAAAGGCTGATATTATTTATAAAATTAATAAATTTGCCGGAGTTTTATTGGTAGAAGATTTAAAATTTCGCAATCAATATTATGATAAAAATAAAAGAGCTATTGTAGATAAGAAAGAATATAATTTAGCTAATAATATTGCTCAAATAAAATTAACAAAAGAAGAAAATGATAAAGTTAATGAGTTGACAGCTACCATAACAGATGAAAAATTACGAAAAAATTTAAAAAAATTAATGGTGAAGAATCTTGCTTTTAATAAAATAAAAGTTGATAATAATTGGCATAAATGTTTAAATTGTGATACTCTGTGTTCGAAGCAAGAACAATATTGTACTGTTTGTAAAATTCAGAGGAAAGCAGAGAAAGCCAGTAAAATTAGGAAATTATTAATAGAAGCACCATGGCTGACTTACGCTGAATTAAATAGTTATGAAAATTGTACATCCAAAGAATTTATTAATGAAAAAATTATTTTATTGAATTATTATGCTGATTTAGTAGCCAATAATAAAGATAATAAAATTTATTTACTTACTTTAGTAATGTTATTTAATGGGGCAAAAATGGAAGAAATTAATGATAATTTAATTCAAAAGACTTTAACAAAGTTTAGGAGGAAAAAATAATGTTTCTACATTTAGGCTCAGATGTTAGTGTTGCTTTAAAAGATGTTATTGCAATAAATGATTATTCATATTTAAAAACTATTAATAAAGAATTTTTAAAAAATATGAGAAGTAAGAAATTTATTATTGATATCTCTGAGAATGATCCGAAAAGTTTTGTTATAACCGATAAAAAAATTTACTTATCAGCTATTTCTTCAGTAACCTTGAAAAAAAGAGCCGATAATTTATATAATGATTAATAGATGGAAAATAAAAGAAGTTAATCTCAGTTTATTGGGGGATGAATATGGAAAATAACGATGAATTATTAGTAGACGGTGATTATGGTGCCGGGCAAATTCAGATTTTAGAAGGATTGGAAGCTGTTAGAAAGCGTCCGGGGATGTATATTGGTAGTACTTCATTAAAAGGTTTACATCACTTGGTATATGAAGTTGTTGATAACAGTATTGATGAAGCGTTAGCAGGGTATTGTGATAAAATTAACGTCATTATTCATAAAGACAACAGTATTACAGTGGTTGATAATGGCCGTGGTATTCCGGTTGATATGCATGAAAGTGGTAAACCGGCGATTGAAGTTGTTTTAACGGTATTACATGCTGGCGGTAAATTTGGTGGCGGTGGCTACAAAGTTTCCGGTGGTTTACATGGTGTTGGGGTTTCAGTAGTTAATGCGTTAAGTAGTTATTTAGAAGTTCAAGTAAAAAAAGATAACAAAATTCATCAAATAAAATTTGAACGTGGTAATACCATTCAAGATTTAAAAGTAATTGGTGATACTCAAGAAAATGGAACGATGGTTACTTTTAGACCTGATGCTGAAATTTTTGAAGATTTAGTATATAGTTTTGATACTTTAAAACATCGCTTAAGAGAATTAGCATTTTTAAATAAGGGCTTAACGATTATTCTAACTGATGAACGCTTTGAAAAAAGTGAAACTTATTATTATGAGGGCGGAATAAAGTCTTTTGTGGAATATTTAAATAAAAGTAAAGAAGTATTACAGCCACAACCGATTTATTTTACCGGTGCTAAAGATGATACTATTGTTGAAATAGCATTGCAGTATAATACTAGCTATACAGAAAATATTTATAGTTTTGTTAATAATATTAATACTGAAGAAGGTGGAACTCATTTAAGCGGGTTAAAAATTGCTTTAACCAGAGCAACTAATGATTTTGCCAGAAAAACTAATATCTTAAAAAGTAATGATGAAAATCTTTCCGGTGAAGATGTTAGAGAAGGTTTAACTTGTGTTATCAGTATTAAAATAAGAGAACCGCAATTTGAAGGACAAACTAAAACTAAACTTGGTAATAGTGAAGTTAGAGGGATTGTTGATTCTGTAGTAAGTGAAGGCTTATCAGAATTTTTTGAAGAAAACCCGGCTATTACAAAAAAAATAATTGAAAAATCTTTAATGGCGTCAAGAGCAAGAGAGGCTGCACGCAAAGCACGTGAATTAACCAGAAGAAAAAGTGCCTTAGAGATCAGCTCCTTACCTGGTAAATTAGCAGATTGCTCATTGAAAGATGCGATGCAAACTGAAATTTACTTAGTTGAGGGTGATTCTGCCGGTGGTTCAGCAAAACAAGGGCGTGATCGTCGCTTCCAAGCTATTTTGCCA
>RRZU012806055.1_pt1 | contig 13451 bp, 10 predicted proteins | sample 2165561 | NCBI WGS metagenome assembly RRZU01 (sample SAMN10456909, study PRJNA506462) | wastewater metagenome | isolation source: wastewater sludge | place: USA: Moscow, Idaho
CCAGGCAGCGCGGCGACGCACGAGACGGCGACGGCATGCCAGCCGGCGAATTTGTCCTGTTGCGGCTTGCCGTCCGGGCTGATCGGGAAGCCTTCCCGCTTGGCGACCCACCAGGCGGCGACGAGCATGCACACCATCAGCACGATGCAGGGCAGGAGGCCGGCGAACATCAGGTCGCCGATCGACACGCCCTTGACCATGATGTTCGGCCCGGCGAGCACGCCGGCGGTACCCGAGGCGGCGTAGGCGTAGATGATCAGGTTGTGCGAGGTTGGCATCAGGGCGCCGGCGAGCGAGGCATGCGTGGTCACGTTGACCGCGTAGTCCGCGCTGTAGCCCTCTTTCTTCATCATCGGGATCATCACCCCGCCCATCGCCGAGACGTCGGCGACCGGTGAGCCTGAAACGCCGCCGAACAGGGTGCACGCCACCACGTTGGCCATGCCCAGCCCCCCGCGCTTATGGCCGAGCAGGCTGCGCGCGAAGTTGACGATTTTTTCGGCAATACCCCCATGCAGCATGAGTTCGCCGGAGAAGACGAAGAAGGGGATGGCCAGGAAGGAGAACACGTTCATCCCTGAAATCAGGTTCTGGAACGCGAGTTCGAGGGGAAAACCTTCCACCCAGTAAGTGGCGAGGCAACTCAGGGCGATCGAGAAAGCGACCGGGACGCCGAGCAGGAGCAGCAGGGTGAAGGTGATGCAGAGTACGGTCAGTGCCATGATGGGATCACCTCTTTGTCTTGGGCCATGGCGATCAGGTGCTCGATCGAGAACGAGATGATCAGGATGCCGGCGATGGCGCCCGGAGCGTAGCGCCAGGCTTCGGAGATGCCAAGGGTCGGGATGCTGTTCGGCCAGACCGAGAGGGCCATCGTCGTACAGCCCCAGGCGAGCGCAATGCCGAAGGTGATCGAAAACAGGCCGGCGATGTTGCCGACCACGCACTGAATCTTTTTCGGCAGCAGGCCGACCAACGACTCCATGCCGATGTGGCCTTCGTCACGCACGCCTGCGGCGGCGCCGAACATGGCCACGTTGATGACCAGGATCAGGGCAACTTGCTCTGACCAGGCCGGTGCGTCGTTGAGGATATAACGCCAGATGACCGATCCAACGACGACGCCGACGATGGAGAGCAGGCCGGCAACGGCGATATACATCGCCCAGCGGGAAAGCCGGGCATTGATACCAGTGAGCCAATCCATGAGATTTCTTCCACAAAAAGGCCCGAAGCCACAAGGGCAGCTTCGGGCCAATTGTTTGATACGCGTCTAGCCGATGTTACTTGGCGTTGACGATGTCCTGAACCAGTTTCTTGAGTTCAGGCGTCGGGGCGAATTTGTCCCACACCGGTTTCACGGCGTTGACGAACTCGGCCTTGTTGATGTCGGTCACGAACTTGGCGCCGGCCTTCTCGGCGATTTCCTTCGAGGCCATTTCACGCTTGGTCCAGTTTTCGATGTAGTAGGGGATCGTTTCCTTGACGGCGTCGCGGATGATCTGTTGCTCTTCCTTGGTCAGGCGGTCCCAGACCTTCTTCGAGAACACCAGGACTTCCGGGGCCATCACATGCTGCGTTTCGCTGAACACCGGGGCGGCTTCGTAGTGTTTGACCGATTCGTACGACGGGTAGTTGTTCTCTGCGGCATCAACGAGGCCGGTCTTGAGCGCGGTGTAAACCTCGGCCCAGGGGATCGGGGTCGGGTTGGCGACGATGGCCTGGATGATGCTCACCCACAGGTCGGATTGCTGTACGCGGATCTTCATGCCCTTGACGTCGGCGAGGTTGCGCACCGGCTTCTTGGCATAGATCGAACGGGCGCCCGACTCCCACAGCGCGAGGCCGACGAAGCCAGCCTTGTCGAAGGCGGCCAGGATCTGGTCTCCCTGCGGGCCGTTCATGGTCTTGCGGAAGTGGTTGATGTCACGGAACAGGAAGGGGAAGGACGGAACCATGGCTTCCGGCACGATACTGTGGAAGGCCGCGGTATTGACGCGCACCATGTCGAGCGCGCCGATCTTGACCTGCTCGATGGTGTCTTTTTCCGAGCCCAGGGCGCTGTTGCCAAAGACCTTGACGTTGTATTTGCCGTTCGTCTTCTGGCTGACGATCTCGCCGATCTTCTTCACCGTCATCACGGTGGGGTAGTCGAGCGGATGAACGTCGGCCGAGCGGAAATCACGGGCATTGGCGGTGCCGGTGGCGATAACAGAAGCCAGCAGGGCTCCGAGGATCGTTTTCAGCTTCAACTGCATGATTACCTCCTTGTGGGGTTTATACAGGGCAAGCGGGGGCGAAACCGATGTGGTTAGTGCGACGCACTCGCCTGACAAGGGCAATATACGCCAAGCTGAAATCCTGTTCAAGGATTTTTGAAACATTATTTCATTTTAAGCTTGCGGGCGTGTTTCGCAGATTTTTTCTATACAAAAATACCGGAGCGCCGACGTCAGGCTGTCAGTGCGGCGTGCAGGCGGTCCAGGGTGCGCAGGGTGCGTAGCGATTCGTCCGGGCGCAGCTTGGGCGCACGGTTGTCGCGAATGGCGGCAGAAAAATCAAGGATTTCGGCCCCGTAGCGATCCGAGGCCGGGACCGGGATGTGCTCGCTGCCAGTTTTGGTCTGCAGGATGATTTCTCCGGCATCATCAAGGAAGGTGTCGGGGATGAGCAGGGCGCCGGTGGTGCCGATGATCTCGCTGTGCATGCGTCCAAAGGCATTGAAGCCACAATGCAGGCTGGCGATCGCGCCACTTTCGTAGCGCAGCAGGGCGGAGAGGTTGTTGTCGACGCCGTGCACGCGGGTGCAGGTGGCCTGGACGTCAATCGGATCGGCAGGCAGGGCCAGGCCAATCAGGCTGAGCGGATAAACGCCGACGTCATAGAGCGCGCCGCCCCCGAGATCCGGGTGTTCCTTGATGGTGTTGGTGCGGTCGAGAAAGAAGCGGAAGGTCGAGTTGATGCTGCGGATCTCGCCCAAGGCGCCGCTGTCGAGGATGCGCTCGACGGCTTGCAGGCGAGCCGTGTAGCGGTACATGAAGGCTTCCATGAGCAGGCGGTTGTTTGCGCGTGCTGCGGCAAACATGCGCTCCCCTTGCGCGGCATTGAGGGCCAGTGGCTTTTCGCACAGGACATGCTTTCCGCATTCCAGCGCGCGGATCGCCCACTCGCAGTGCAGTGCATTGGGCAGCGGGACGTAGACCGCGTCGATGTCCGGGGCGGCGATGAGCGCCTCGTAAGTGGCATGGGCAGTGAATCCCGAACCAAACAGCTGGCGGAATTCTTCCAGCTTGGCCGGGTCGCGCGAGGCGACACCTTGCAAGACGGTGTCGGCGCAACGTTGCAGGGCCGGGACGAAATGCAGGCGGGCGATGCGGGCGCAGCCGAGGATGCCCCAGCGGACGGTGCGGTTCATGGTGGTCTCCGGACTTCTCTGGTGCTCAAGCTGAAAACGACCGAACCACGATGATCACGAAGGGAAGTCGCTGAAAGATGAATGGCCAGCCAGCCCTTGATGGAGAGCACGAGAACATCGAAATCGCGTTTTTCTGCTGTTCTTCGTGCCCCTCGTGTGCTTCGCGGTTAAGTTTTGTCGCGAGTTGAAAAGGCGTCTGGATTACTCGGCGCGCTGGATGAGTTCGATCTTGTACCCGTCCGGGTCTTCGACAAAGGCGATGACCGTCGTGCCGTGCTTCATCGGCCCGGCTTCGCGTATAACCTTACCTCCCCGTTCCTTGATTTTGGCGCACGCGGCGTAGGCATCCGGAACGCCGAGCGCGATGTGGCCAAAACCGTTGCCGAGCTCGTAGGCCTCGGTGTCCCAGTTGTGGGTCAGTTCGATCACGGCGTTATCGCTCTCCTCGCCGTAGCCCACGAAGGCCAGGGTAAACCGTCCTTCGGGGTAGTCGTTGCGGCGCAGGAGGCGCATGCCAAGAACCTCGGTGTAAAAAGTCAGGGAACGGTCGAGGTTGCCGACCCGGATCATGGTGTGCAGGATGCGCATGGTGTTGTCCTTGGGGAAAAAGTCGATGAGGGCGCGCCGGCGAGCGCGCCGCTGAACGGGAAATTCTAGCGTCTTTCGTCGGCCGGAGTCAGCGTTTCCTGCCGGTTTTTGTCCAGCCAGTAGAGCAGCGTGGTGAAGAGTGCGTCGGGATCGACGGGCTTGGCGATATGGTCGTTCATCCCCACATCAAGGCAGCGTTGGCGGTCTTCCGCAAACGCGTTGGCGGTCATCGCCAGAATGAATGGATGGTTTCCTTTTCCCGGCATCTGGCGGACGGCGTAGGTGACCTCCAGGCCGCTCATGCCTGGCATTTGCATGTCCATCAGAACGAGATCGTAGTGTTTGGCGCGGATGCTCTCCAGGGCCGCGATGCCGTTATCCACCGTATCGGCCTTGAGGCCGGCGAGGGCCAGCAGTTCGACGGCCACTTCGCGGCTCACCGGGTCGTCTTCGGCGAGCAGGACGGTTTGGCCGCCGAATTCCTCGCGGATCGTTTCTTCCAGTGCCTGTGGCGCAGGCAGGGTAAGCGGAAGGGCGGGGCTCTCTTCGAGCTTGTCGACCCGCAGTGTTGCCCAAAAGCGACTGCCTTGGCCTGGCTGGCTCTCGACGCCAACATCGCCATGCATCATCCGCGCCAGGTGGCGGCAGATGACCAGGCCAAGCCCGGTGCCGCCGTATTTGCGGGTCGTCGAGTCGTCGGCCTGGACGAAGGGGCGGAAAATTCGCGCCTGCTGTTCTTCCGAAAGCCCGATGCCCTGGTCGCTGACTTCAAGCGAGAGCAGCATTGTTTCCGCTTCCTCTTGTTCGATTATGAGGCTCAGGCAGATCTCGCCCTTGTCGGAAAACTTGATGGCGTTACTCAGGAAATTGATCGCGATCTGATTGATGCGCAGGCTGTCGCCATGCAGGCGCGCGGGCAAATCCGGGTCAAAGCGGTGAGTCAGGAGCAATCCTTTGGCCGTTGCCCTTTCCTGCATCATGCTGCAGGCTTTCGTGAGGAGATCGCGCGGGGAGAATGGCTCGTCCCGCATTTCCAGGCGGCCCGATTCGATCTTGGATAGTTCCAGTACGTCGTTGATGATGCCGAGCAGGTGTTTTGCCGCTTCACTGATCTTGCCGAGTTTCGACTGCGCAATGGGATCGGTATTCTCCCGTTGCAACAGATGGGTCAGGCCGATGATGGCGTTCATCGGCGTGCGGATTTCATGGCTGATGTTGGCGAGGAAGCTCGATTTCGCCCGGTTGGCAGTCTCGGCAATTTCCTTGGCACGGGCCAGCTGCACGGTGCGCTCGGCCACCAGTTCCTCGAGGTGGAAACGGTAGCGGGCGAGTTCGTCTTCCGTCTTGCGCCGCTCGGTGATGTCGATGTCAACGCAGAACATTTCCGGAGGGCGTCCGGGAATGGCGACGACGGCGTGGCTGGAGATGACGTTGACCAGTTTGCCGTCCTTGCGCTTCAAGGTGAGTTCGCCGGTCGGGATCGGTCGCCCGGTGGCGAGCATTTCGGCTGCATTCTCCTGTGCCTCGCGAAGCATGCCCGTCGGGATGATGAGGTCGGTCAGCTTGCGCCCCAGCGCTTCTTCCGCGGTGTATCCGTAGAGTTTCTCGGATGCCTTGTTCCAGTAGCAGGTGACAAAGTCGGCGTCGTAACCCTGCACCGCAACTGAGCTGAGCTCCTGGAGCAGGTTGCGGAAGCGCATCTCGCTTTCACGCAAGGCGTCGCGCGATATCTTGCGCTCGGTGACGTCGAGGCAGTAGATGATGTTGCCGACGAAATTGCCATGGAGATCGAAGCGAGGGCAGCCGTGGTCGCGGAACCAGCGGTAGTTGCCATCCGGACGGGCGAGGCGATAGTCGGTGGTGTAACGAGCCTGGCGCGCGGTGGCTTGCTTGATGATGCCCAGCAGTTCCTGCCGATCTTCAGGGTGGACGGCGGTCAGCCAGGCGTCGCCTTCGTCGTCGCCTTCGCCGTGCCCGGTGTAGTCGCGCCAGACTTTGTTGGCGTAGGTGCAGCGGTGGTTGGCATCGAGGGAGCGGATCAGCGCCTGGCCTGAGTCGGCGAGGGTGCGGTAGTTTTGTTCGCTCTCCAGCAACGCCTGGCGCGCCTGGTGCCGATCGCGGATCAGCTGGTTGGCACGCAGAATGGCATAAACGAAAAGGATCAGGCTGACCAGTGTGCCCAGAGTTGCGACCAGGAATGACGCGCGGTCGACCTGGCTGGCGCGCAGACGCAGGACCTCCGTGGTCTGGTCGTGCTCGCGTGCCAGGTAAGCCAGGTTGATGTTGGTCATGGTGAGAAGTTCATCGCCACGGCGTATGGCTTGCCACAGCGCGGTCTTCGGCGCGCCTTCGCGGTGTTTTGCGATGGCCTCCTGCGACCAGCCGATGGTTTCGCGCAGGAGGCGGATGAAGGGCACGAACAGCCAGGCATCGGTGTGCGCCGCCTTGTATTCCCAGTCGAGCCGGTCGATCCTCAGGCGAGCCTGGTCGGCGACCAGCAGGGCATCGTTGAGATAGCGCAGGTTGTCTGTCAGCAGATAGCTGAGAATCAGCGCGTGCTGCTGGGAGATCAGTGCCGCAGATTCGGCGCAACTGGCAAAGACCGTTTCGTTGTGTACGATGCTCGACATCAGCCGTTGGCTTTGCGTTTGCGAACGGAGCTCGGAAATGCCGATGACAAAGATCGCAACGATGCCGGCCGCAAAGCCGAGTGTCGCCGAGCGGCCGAGTGGCCAACTGGACGGGTGTTTGCTGCAACTGGCGGTAAACAGCCCGGAGCTCACGAGCATGAGCAGGACGGCGGTGTCGAAGGCGGTGGCGGTGTCCCCAAGCCAGCGGGCATCGCTGACATGCAGCGAGAGGGAGGCAATCAGCGAGGCGAGCGCGGAGCCAAAACAGATCAGGCTGAATCCGCAGGCGAGGAGAATGGCGGCAGGACGAATGCCGCGTTTCAGGTTGATGAACAGGGCGATGGACAAAAGCAGCAGGCTGATGTTGTTTTCCGGGATGGCGTCCATCGTCGCCGTGAGAGGCAACAGCGCGGCCACGGGGCTGGCGTCGGGCGTGGCCCCTTTCATCATTAGCCAGCCAAGGCTTAGCAGGGTGCTGCACAGGAGGAGGGCGGCGCAGAAGAAGGCGACGCGCCGCCGGAGTGCAAGACCGTGATGCAGCGGTAGCGCAGGCAGGAGCAACCCTGTACTGGCGAGGGCGATGCAAAAGGCCACGAAAGGCGGCGTGGCCAGCCATGGCAGCGTCGGACGGGGGATGTCTTCTCCGGCATACAAGGCGGCTACCAGCAAAATCAGCACGGCGACTGCGGCGGAAATGCCGCCTGCGGTACAGGCATACCACCGCTGATCGTGGCTGTGCGCTTCAGGCTGGAAAGGCATCAGGGGCATGGTCAGTTCGCTTCCCGGACGAAATGGCCATGACGTACGGTGGCGATATGGGTGGGCGTTTGAGCGTCGCCGTAGGCATCGATGCGGATAGGGTTCTGTCTGCCCGGGAATGTGCTCTTGGCCAGAATGGCTCGTTTCAGATCGTGCGGAGGTGTGCCGGTGCTCAAGAGGTCGATGAGGATGTTGGCCGCATCGTAGGCGTTGGTTGCCGCAAAGCCTGGGGGCTGTCCGTAGGCTTTGCTGTAAGCCGAGAGGAATTCGGCGTAGGCCGGTGCCGGACTGTTGGCATCAAACGCCTGCGCGACCCGCAACCCCTCGATCCAGGGAGTACCGAGCTCGATCAGGCGCGGGGTTCCCGCACTTTCGGTGGCAATGAGTTCGACCGAGGCGTGGCGCCTGCGTATGCTTTGGGCGAGGAGGGCTGTATCGAGCGCTTGTGTGGTCAGGAGAATGCCGTCCGGGTGCTCCGCGAGCGCCCGGCGAGCCAGGGCATTGAAATCCGTTGTTTCATCGGAGACGAAGGCGATTGGTTCTAGCAAGACATGGCTTTCGCTGCGGAACGCCGAGCTGAAATCGCGTAGCCAGCTTCGGCTGTAGGCCGTGTTGCTCAGGTCGATGATTGGACGGATGCGTTTGGTTGTGGTGTGTTCTTTCAGATGGTGGGCGGTTGCGGTAGCGAAGTCGCTGGCGCTCGGGATGGTGCGGATGAAGTAGTCGTCGCTTTTGGAGATCTGAGTGCTGCTCACCGTGGGGCTGAGCAGGAGAATGCGGCGCTCGTTGGCATGCGGCTGCAGCGTGTAGGCGATGGCGTTGGTCATCGGGCCAATGACCGCCGAAACGCCTCGGTCGGCAAGGCGGTGAAAGGCGAGACGGGCGGTTTCCGGATCATGCCGGTCGTCGACCTCGATCAATTCGATGCGCCGTGTCTGATGTTTTGCCGCTGCATTGTGCTGGTCCACCGCCAGGCGAACACCATACAGGCCACTGATGCCCAGGTCGGAGGCGCGGCCGCTTAAGGGGCCGAGGTAGCCGATGCGGATGGGTTGGGGCGCGGTACAAGCGGCAAGCCATAGTGCGGCGGACACGATGCACAGCAGGACACTGGCCGTGGGGCGAGCCTTGAGTTCTCCCGGTTTGCCGAGTCGCGATGCCGGCCCCCCCAGGTTCGTCATGGCCACCTTTCCCCCCGCCGAATAATGGCCTCCCTGTGCGGGGTGGCTGCGCGTCCGGCGAGTGCCGGATGTTTCATTTTTGCATTGCCGCCAGGCACTTGGCAATGCTTAGGTGATGGGTTGTTGCGTCGCGGGGGCTCGGTGATGCATGCCAGCCAATGCCGCGTGAGTTATCCCGTGAGTTATCCCACTCCGCGTTCAATAATCAGTAATCAAAGAAATCCACGAAGGGCCGAGTGTATACGGCGAAAAACAATGACGCGCGTGGCGCTCTCGGCTCAGTTCTTGGCCAGGCAAGAGAAAATCACAAATCAAGTTTCTTGCCGCGTCTGGGCTTCCGCGTGATGATTCCTGCCGTGTTGCCTTAGTGCTCAGCCGGTGCTGCGAAGCCCTGCGGGATGTCGGCGGCGACGTGGCGCAACGCGTTGCGCGCCGCCTGGTAATCCGGGTAGAGTCGCCCGACTGTTTGCCAGAAGCGGGGGCCATGGTTCATCTCGAGGAGATGGGCGACTTCGTGTGCAACGACGTAATCGATGAGGTGCTCGGGCAGGAAAATGAGTCGCCAGTTGAGGCGAATCGCGCCTTGCCGGTTACAGCTTCCCCAGCGTGTCCTTGCGGCCGAGAGGGTCAGCGGCGGCAGGGAGAGGCCAAGGCGTGCCGAAAAAAAGATAAGGCGTGCCTCGAAGCATTCCCGGGCTTTGGCGCGCAAGGCGTTTTCCAGCAGGCGGGCGGCCACCGCAGGGGTGCGCAGGCACAGGGTCAGGACGGTTTGTCTGTCAGCCGATAGCGACCAGACGGCATGATTGCTGCCCCGTGCCAGACGGATAGTCAGCGTGCCCCCCAGAAAAGGCAGTTGCGTCCCGTCGATCAGTACAAGCCGGCCGGGCTGGGGGCGCGCGCGCCATTCGTCGAGCTTGCGTTCAACCCACTCGGCATGCCGGTGGATGAGGTTCTCGATGTCGCTCAGCGACGCGCGGAGCGGTGCACCAACGCGCAGGCCGCGATGGTCGATCGTCAATCCGATGGTGCGCCGCCGCGCGCGGCGCAAATGGTAGTCGATACGCCGCTCGCCCAGCGTGATACTGCGCAGCGTCTCGTCCAGGCCGGCGCCGGGCGTTTCAGGCACGTTGGGCCTGGGCGCCGCCTGGCATCGCCTGTGGCCGGAGTCGCTGCATTTCGGCATTGATCCATTGTTCGGCCAGGGCAGTAACCTCATCGGGGGTTTTGCCGCTCGGGTCGATGGCCGGGCCGATGCTGACGGTCACCAGGCCGGGGCGCTTGACGTATGCATTACGCGCCCAGACATCGCCGGCATTGTGGGCGACCGGCACGACCAGCGCGCCGCTGGCGGTCGCGAGGTTGCCGCCGCCGCTCTTGAAGCGCCGGGTCTCGCCAGGGGCGATGCGTGTCCCTTCGGGGAAGATCGTTACCCAATACCCGGCGGCGATACGCTCGCAGCCCTGTTTGACGACTTGCTTGAGCGCGTCACGGCCCGCACCACGGTCAATCGAAATCATGCGTACGGCAGCGAAAGCCCACCCCAGGAAGGGGATAAGCAGCAAGGACCGTTTGAGCACGAAGACCTGGTCCGGAAATATTTCCTGCAGAGCCACGGTTTCCCAGGCCGATTCGTGCCGGCTGAGGATGATCGATGCCTTGGCGGGAATGTGCTCGCGGCCGATGACCTGGTAGCGGATACCAAGTACGTATGTGCAGATGGCCATGAACAGTTTGCGCCAGACGGCAATGAGGGCAAACCGCCAGCGCATGGGCAGCACAATGGCCAGCGAGACCAGAAAGCCGAAGGGGGCCGTGACCAGCGTGGCGAGCAGCAGGAACAGCGAGGAGCGGAGAACGGCAATCATTGGCTGGACAGGACGTGGTCGACGGCGGTGGCGAGATCAGGGAAGGTCACGGTGCCTTCGGGCAGCCCGCCGGCTGCCTGGGTGCCCTCACCCTTGCCGGTGAGGACCAGAACGGGGCGGGCATTGACCGCGGCGGCGGCCTGCAGGTCGCGCAAGGAGTCGCCGACCGCGAAGGTTTCGCTCAGGTCGGCGTTGAAGCAGGCGCCTATCCGCTCGAACATGCCCGGCTTCGGTTTGCGGCAGGTACATCCTGCCGAAACCGCATGCGGGCAATAGAAGACCGCATCAATGCGTCCTCCTTGGGCTTGTACGGCACGATGCATCTTTTCATGGATGGCGTTGAGCGTGTCCATGTCGAACAGACCGCGACCAATGCCGGACTGATTGGTGGCGATCACCACGCGAAAGCCGGCTTGGGTGAGCCGGGCGATGGCCTCCAGGCTGCCGGGGATGGGCTTCCACTCGGCAGGCGATTTGATGAACAGGTCGGAGTCAAAATTGATGACCCCGTCGCGGTCGAGAATGATCAGCTTCATACGGCCAGGCGAGAAATGTCGGCAACAGCGTTGAGCTGGGCGTACAGCGACTTGAGCAGGCCCAGACGATTGGCGCGCAGGAGCGGCTCCTCGACGTTGACCATCACTTCGTCGAAGAAACGGTCGACCTCGGCGCGCACGCCGGACAGGGCCAGCAGTGCCTCCGTGTAGGCGCCGTTGGCGACGTGGGAGGAAACCAGCGGAGCGAGTTGGACCACCCGCTCAAACAAGGCTTTTTCGGCGTCCTCCTGCAGCAGGGCGAGGTCCGGCTCGGGGATCTTGCCGTCAGCCTTCTTGAGGATATTGCCGATGCGTTTGTTGGCCGCGGCAAGCGCCTGGGCCGCATCGTTGGCGAGAAACTGACGGACGGCATCAAGTTTTGCCGGAACAAGGTCCATGCGCGTCGGGTGCTGGGCCAGCACGGCGTCGACGACATCCTGGCCGTGCCCGGCTTCGCGCAGGAAGCCGCGCAGGCGTTCGAGCATGAAGTCGCTCAACTGCTTGGCATGGCCGTCGGCGTTGAGGGTGCCCGGCGGGAAGGCCTTGGCCGATTCGGTAAGCAGTTCGCCGAGGTCGAGCGGCAGCGGCTTTTCCATCAGGATGCGCAGCACGCCGAGCGCGGCACGGCGCAGAGCGAAGGGGTCCTTGTCGCCGGTCGGGACCAGCCCGATGCCGAAGAATCCGACCAGGGCGTCGAGTTTGTCGGCCAAGGCGACCGCGCAGGAGATATTACTTTCCGGCAGCACGTCACCGGCAAAACGCGGCCGGTAATGGTGTTCCATCGCTTCGGCCACATCGGGCTTGGCCCCTTCGTGGGTGGCATAGTAGCGGCCCATGATGCCTTGCAGCTCAGGGAACTCGCCGACCATGTCGGTGAGCAGGTCGACTTTGCAGAGGAGGCCGGCGTTGCGCGCCAGCGCCGTCTCGGCGCCCAGTTTGCCGGCGATAAAGGCGGCCAGCGTGCCGAGGCGTTGCGCACGGTCGCCAAGCGAGCCGAGCTTGTTGTGATAGACCACCGACCCGAGTTTCATGGCGCGCGAAACGAAGCCGTTCTTCTTGTCCTGGTCGAAGAAAAAACGGGCATCCGCGAGGCGGGGACGGACAACGCGCTCGTTGCCGCCAACGACGGCCGAAGGGTCGGCCGGGTTGATGTTGCTGACCAGCAGGAATTGATTGGTCAGTTTCCCTTCGGCATCGAGCAGCGGGAAATATTTCTGGTTGGCCTTCATGGTCAGAATCAGGCATTCCTGCGGTACCGCGAGGAATTCCTCATCGAAGCGGCCGATCATGACCTTGGGACGCTCGACGAGGGCAGTGACTTCGTCGAGCAAGGCGTCGTCAGCGATCGGCCGGGCGCCGGCCTGCTCGGCCGCTGCGTTGAGCTGGCGGGCAATTTCGGCTCGCCGTTCAGCAAACGAGGCGATCACGGCACCTTCGTCGCGGAGTTGCTGGACATAACTGTCGGCATCGCGCACGACGACCGGATCGACGCTGGCTTCGAAGCGGTGGCCGTGGGTGACCTTCCCGGCTGTGAGGCCGAGGACGGACACCGGGACGACCTCCGTGCCGTGCAGTGCCACCAGGGCATGCGCCGGGCGAACGAAATGCACCGAACTCCAGCCGTCTTCCAACTGGTAGCTCATGACCTTGGGGATGGGCAGCCCGGCCAGGGCGACCTCGATCGCTTTTTGCAGGCCTTCCTGGAGCGTGGCGCCCTTGGCCTGGCTGTTGTAAAACAGAACGTCGGCCTTGCCGTCGCTTTCCCTGAGCAACTGGGGAACGCACGTTGCATCGGCGCCGAGCGCGGCCAGCTTCTTGAGCAGCGCAGGCGTGGCGTTGCCGGATGCATCGAGGCCAACGGCCACCGGCATCAGTTTTTGACGGACCGGTTTGTCGGCGGCGACGGGCAGGACGTTCGCGATGTGTGCCGCAAGCCGGCGCGGCGAGGCATACGGGGTTACCATCGAATCGGGAGCGATGAGCCCGGTCTGGTCCAGCGATTTGGCCAGCGTCAGGGCAAAGGTCTCCCCCAGCGTCTTGAGGGCCTTGGGGGGCAGTTCCTCGACGAAGAGTTCAACGAGCAGGTTCTTGGCGATCATTTGGCGACCTTCTTTTCAATCTGGGCGAGGGCTTCTTCGGCCCAGGCTTTGGGCGCCATCGGGAAGCCGAGGCGGGCGCGGCTATCGACGTAGCTTTGCGCGACGCTGCGTGCCAGGTTACGGATGCGGCCGATGTAGGCGGCACGTTCGGTGACCGAAATCGCGCCGCGGGCATCGAGCAGGTTGAACGTGTGCGCCGCCTTGAGCACCTGTTCGTAGGCGGGCAGCGCCAGCTGAGCTTCCATCAGGTGCTTGGCTTGCCCTTCGTGTGCCGAGAAGGCGGTGAACAGGAAGTCGGTGTTGGAGTGCTCGAAGTTGTACGCCGACTGCTCGACTTCGTTCTGGTGGTAGACGTCGCCGTAGGTCAGATCCTTCGTC
>RRZU011928356.1_pt1 | contig 13447 bp, 12 predicted proteins | sample 2165561 | NCBI WGS metagenome assembly RRZU01 (sample SAMN10456909, study PRJNA506462) | wastewater metagenome | isolation source: wastewater sludge | place: USA: Moscow, Idaho
TTATCTTACGCCGACTTGGCATTTGAAATTCTAAGCCTCTATATAGACGATATCCCTTCGGCTATTTTGCATGATTTATGTAGACGAACTTACACAGCAAAAACATACTGCTTTACAAGGCCAGGTTGTGATGCAGAAAAAATTACGCCTTTAACTTGGCTTAAACCCGGTCAACTTGCGATTCAAGCGCTTTCAAACGGTCCAACCTTAGCATTCAAAGATATGGCAATGCAGTTTTTAGGCAATATCTTTGAATATGTGCTTCATGAACGAGGCTCTGAAATTAATATTTTGGGCGCAACATCGGGCGATACGGGTTCAGCGGCTGAATACGCTATGCGTGGCAAACAAGGCGTACGTGTTTTTATGCTTTCACCCCATGGAAAAATGAGTGCCTTTCAACGTGCTCAAATGTATTCCTTATCAGATAAAAATATCTTCAATATTGCTGTCACGGGTATGTTTGATGACGCACAAGATATCGTTAAAGCCGTGTCAAACGATGCTTCATTTAAAGCACGTTACAAAATTGGCGCTGTTAATTCAATTAACTGGGCACGCGTTTTAGCACAGATTGTCTATTATTTTAAAGGATATTTTGAAGCCACTGAAAGTGAAGCGGAATCAATCATTTTTTCCGTACCCTCTGGTAATTTCGGCAATATTTGTGCTGGCCACATTGCTCGCATGATGGGCTTACCTATTCAAAAATTGATTTTAGCTACAAACGAAAATAATGTTCTGGATGAGTTTTTCCGTACAGGAGTTTATCGCCCTCGAAAACCAGAAGAAACTTTTGTAACGTCAAGTCCTTCTATGGATATTTCAAAGGCCAGCAATTTTGAGCGTTTTATATATGATCTAACGGGGCAAGATGCAAATGCACTCTGCACTCTTTGGAAACAACTTGAGGAAAATGGCTTTTTCGATTTGCGTAATACACCGTATTATAAAAAACTCGCTGAATTTAGTTTTATTTCTGGCTCCAGCTCTCATGCAGACCGTTTAAAAACCATCAAGAAAATTTGGCAAGATACAGGTGTAATGATTGATCCGCATACGGCAGACGGTGTAAAAGTTGCGCTTGAACACATGCAAACCGGATTTAAAACCATTGTGCTAGAAACAGCTCAAGCCGTTAAATTCTCTGAAACTTTAAAAGAAGCCATTGGACAAACACCGCCAACACCTGAGACTTTAGCTGGATTAGAACAATTACCTCAACATGTTCAAATCATGCCGGCAGATGTTGATGCAATCAAAACCTTTTTAATCGAGCAAATTGGTTCTTAATTTATTTTTGTGTACGCCATAAAAGTATTTTTTTAAAGCACTAATAAAAAACCGCGCATTAAGCGCGGTTTTTTATTACGCAAAAACATTATATTAATAGGGAGGATTAACCACAACATAGGTAATATTATTGCCACTATATTGAGGCTTATACCATGTGCTACCGCACTGCTGGTAAGCATATCCATTATAAGAAATAGGTCTGCAATCTTGATTGGCCGGTAATGCATTAATAATAGAACCTACAACAACCGCTGTAGCCGCTGCTGTAACAGCCGTTCTAAGCGGATTCCAATCATCATCATGATCCCAATGGCGATCGCGATTAACATTAATATTAATATTCCGCTTATCTACTCTAACCGGGCGATTATGAACGTTAATATGAGTCCGATTGCCATTGTTGTTCATATTAACCTTCGGGCGATGCTTTAGGCGCTCGGCGCCAAGGCTACCATTACCCACATAAGCCGGCTCCCCTGGACCTGCCAAGCTGATGCCAGGAAAACTAAAAATTAAAAAGCTACTGGTCAAAGTAAGCGCGATAGTTTTGTTGAATGTTTTTTTCATCTGATTTCCTTATTATTTGACAAGCGACTCAGCTTCTTTCGTCAGGTCTACTTTCATATCCTGCTTTTTGGGGTGGAAAGTAAAACCAGATCTAGGTTGGTTAGGTAACTTATTCCACGCAAAAACAGCTGAGTATTCGGGTTGCACGGCTTCTTCTGTGGAAGTCACAACCATCTTACAGGGCATTGGTTTCTCTCCCCAACTTATCCAAAGCTGCCAGTTTTTCTTACCTTGACGAAAGGCGACATGGTCACAGCGCTTGTCGTTTATTTTAACGGTTGCAATATATGCAGCGGATTCAATTGAATCAAGCGAGGCTTGATCTTTACCGAGCATAAACAAATCTTCTAAAGGCAATTTCAAATTAAACTGTGCAATCAAATGATTGAGCAATTCATCTGACGTACCTTCAAAAGGTATGGTTGTGTAATACCCTAACCCCGGGGTGTAAAGTGAAAAATGCGAGCCATCAAAATAGTAGTTTCTCTTCAAAAACTCACCATCAATATCAAGCCTCAGATGATTAGAGCCTATGATGTATATATTCTTTGTTGCAGAAGTTTTAATCTTCTGATTATTGTCTACTATAACGTCTGTCGTTGTATCCATTTGCAGGGTGAAAGTCCTAAGCTCTCTCAGAGATTCGCCCATTTCAGAAATACGATCGATCACGTTCTGGCTACGCACTCCCTGTGCTTTTTGTGGTGCCACAGGGGTTGCTTGTGCCGCCGGTGTGCTTAACTCTGAAGAAAAAGCAGAGCCGGAACAAAGCAGCGCGGCTGTGCCCAGAGCTAAAGCCAATTTGTTGATCTGCATGTGTGACTTTTTAATTTTAGGATAGAAAAATTTCATTTGGCGCTCATTTTCTTGTATAAAAGTGGGCTTTATACTACCTGCCCTCGATGCCTGAATCAATCGCTATTGCATAAAATTAACGCGATATTTTTGACTTTTAGCACTGTGCACTTAAATTACAAAGTCTTCTGCAGGAAAAACGCGTAATTTTGAACTCACAAGTTTAACGTTCTGTTTTTCGTAGACAGGATTCTGGACGAACTGTTCACGGCTCATGTAAACCTCGTAATAGACCGGGTTGCCATCTTTTGCGGGTGGGCCGTCGAGTTCAACACGCACCTGTGCACCAAACGCCAGAATGCGGGAAACCGTAGCGGTGATGCCAGCCTCCGGGGCATCATGCGCCACAATGCTCAATTCATGCGGGCGTGCAAAAGCAAGAGCTTGTCCATCGTTCATGCTTGCGCTGTCGCCGCCGTGGTTTAAGGTGGTGCCCTCTAAATGTAGATGCTCACCTTCAATTCGGCCATGAAAGAGGTTAACCGCGCCTAAAAAGCTATAGACAAAAGGCGTTGCCGGGTGTTCATAGACTTCTTGCGGCGTGCCAATTTGCTCAACATGTCCTTGGTTCATCAGCACGACGCGGTCGGCCACTTCAAGGGCTTCTTCTTGGTCATGGGTGACGAAGATTGAGGTGATATGCAGCTCGTCATGCAAGCGCCGCAGCCACCGCCGGAGCTCTTTACGCACCTTGGCATCCAGTGCACCAAAAGGTTCGTCGAGCAACAAAACCCGAGGTTCAACAGCCAAAGCCCGGGCGAGTGCAATACGTTGACGCTGCCCGCCTGACAACTGTGAAGGAAAGCGCTCTGCCACCCAATCTAGCTGCACCAGTTTGAGTAGATCCATGACTTTGCGCTTGATTTCGCTTTCTGAAGGACGTGTCGCTTTTGGGCGAACACGTAAGCCAAAGGCAACATTCTCAAACACCGTCATGTGACGAAAAAGCGCGTAGTGCTGGAATACGAACCCCACTTGGCGCTCGCGCACATGAACATTGGAAGCGTCGGCGCCTTCTAAAATAACCTGCCCCGCGTCTGCTTGCTCAAGCCCGGCGATGATGCGCAAAAGCGTTGTTTTGCCGCAGCCGGAGGGGCCTAGTAGTGCAACCAGTTCTCCGCTGGGAAAGTTAAGACTCACATTGTCTAGAGCCTTAAACTCGCCAAAGCCTTTTGAGATGTTTTTAACTTGAATACTCATATCTTTTATCCTGTGCTATTAGTGTGCGCCGTTGCCGGATTGCTGCGTTTTGTATTCCACAAAGGTTTTCAGTGCCAGCGTGACCAATGCCAGCAAAGCCAACAAAGAGGCAACGGCAAAAGCGGCGGCAAAGTTATATTCGTTGTATAAAATTTCAACGTGCAAGGGCAAGGTGTTGGTTTGTCCCCGGATATGGCCGGAAACCACGCTTACCGCGCCGAACTCCCCCATGGCTCTGGCGTTACACAAAATGACCCCGTACAGCAGGCCCCACTTAATATTCGGCAGCGTGACATGCCAAAACACGCGCCAGCCAGAGGCGCCAAGCACAACCGCCGCCTCTTCCTCCTCCCGGCCTTGCGCTTGCATGAGGGGAATCAACTCACGCGCAATAAAGGGAAAAGTCACGAAGATGGTGGCCAAAACAATCCCCGGCACAGCAAAGATGATTTTGATGCCGTGAGCATCTAACCACTGCCCAATCATGCCTTGTGAGCCAAACATCAGCATAAAAATCAAACCGGCCACAACGGGTGAAACGGAAAAGGGTAAATCTATTAAGGTGGTTAAAAGCTGCTTGCCACGAAAATCAAATTTGGCAATCGCCCAAGCGGCTGAAACGCCAAACACCAAATTCAGCGGCAAGGCGATGGCCGAGGTCAGTAGCGTGAGCTTGAGCGCAGAAAGAGCCTCGGGCTCGGTGAGCGCCGCAAGATAAGTGCTCCAACCTTTGCGCAACGCTTCAGTAAACACGGCAAACAAAGGCATGAGCAAGGCCACCGCAAAAAAACTCAAAGCCAAGGTGAGGATGATTCGCCGGACCCAGGGCGATTCACGGGTGGCGGGGTTAAATTCGTACCGAGTAAGAGACATTTTTAGCGCCCTTTAAAAATACCATGACGTTTGGCACGCCAGGCTTGCAAAGCATTGATCGCCAGCAGTAGCACAAAAGAGATGAACAACATGACAGAAGCAATGGCCGTCGCCCCGGCGGTGTCGTACTGTTCAAGCTTGCTGATGATCATCAAGGGGGTGATTTCAGACACCATGGGAATATTGCCCGCAATGAAAATCACAGAGCCATATTCCCCCACCGCCCGGGCAAATGCGAGGGCAAACCCAGTTAGCAACGCCGGGGTGATCGCTGGAAAAATGACTTTTACAAAAGTCTGCCAACGGTTTGCCCCCAGTGCGGAAGCAGCCTCTTCAAGCTCAACTTCTAAATCTTGCAAAATAGGTTGAACCGTGCGAACAACAAAGGGCAAACCAATAAAAATCAGGGCAATTAAAATACCTTTAGGTGTAAAAGCGATTTTGATACCCAAGGGCTCCAACCAGCTACCCATCCAGCCATTGCCAGCATAAAGTGCAGTGAGTGAAATCCCGGCCACGGCGGTGGGCAGCGCAAAAGGTAGATCAACTAAAGCATCCACCAAGCGCTTGCCCGGAAACGAATACCGCACCAAAGACCACGCCAACAGCAGACCAAAAAAAGCATTCACCAGCGCTGCAATTAAAGAGGTGCCAAACGTGAGCTTATAAGAAGCCACCACGCGTGGGGCTGAGACAATGCTCCAAAAGGCCTCCCAACCTAAAGTACTGGTTTTAATCAAAAGACCGGCTAGGGGAAGCAGCACAATCAAGCCTAGATAAGCAAGCGTATAACCTAAAGAAAGCCCAAGCCCGGGCAAAACGCGTGGCGTAGCCATTTAGCGCCTCTCAACCAGTTGGTCGTAAATACCACCGTCAGCAAAGTGCTGCGCGCTCACGTCTTTCCAGCTCTCAAACTTCTCCTCAACGGTAAACGTTTTGATGCTGGGGAAACGCTCCGCAAATTTTTGCAGGACAGCCGGTGACCGGGGGCGGAAGTAATGTTTAGCAATAATGGCTTGCCCCTCTTCAGACCACAAAAAGTCTAAATAAGCTTTTGCTTGCACCGTCGTGCCTTTCTTTTCGACAACTTTCTCGACGATCGCGACCGGGGCGGGCGCTTCGACACTGACAGAGGGATAAACTAAAATAAATTGATCGTTTCCAAGCTCTTTAGCAATTTGAGCCGCCTCATTTTCAAATGTCACAAGCACATCGCCAATACCGCGCTGCGTAAAAGTCGTGCTGGCACCCCGGCCACCCCCATCGAACACCGGCACATTGGCAAAAACTTTTTGCACATAAGCCTTAGCGTCATTCACACTGCCGCCTTTAGCCAAAACACTGCCCCACGCTGCCAAATACGTGTAGCGGCCATTGCCGGTCACCTTAGGATTAGGAATTACAACAACCGTGCCGGGTTTAGCCAGATCTGGCCAATCCTTAATCCCCTTGGGATTGCCTTTTCGCACCAAAAATACGGTTGTTGTTGTGTAAGGTGCCGCCTCATTCGGAAATTTGCTGCGCCAATCCTTCGCAACAAGCCCACCACGTTCCACCAGCAAATCGATGTCGGTGCTTTGATTCATACTCACCACATCCGCCTCCAAACCACCGGCGACGGACAAGGCTTGTTTGGAGGAACCGTTATGCGATTGGTTGATCTGTATAGCCTCGCCCTTTGTTTTTTGCCAAAAAGCGGTAAAGGCCGGGTTGATGTCTTTATAAAGCTCGCGAGAAACATCGTACGATGCGTTTAATAAAGCCTGCCCGGCCCAAAGTGAGCTGCTCAAAAAAGATAAGCTGATAACACCAGCTACGCGCCAAGATTTCATTTTGTCACTCCTTTTAAAAAAGATGAGCTCAGTTTAAAAGGCGTGTCATTTAATAATAGCTATAAAAATCTATTTCTATAGAACAAAAAGAAATATAGGAGCGTCGACCGCTGGTTATCAGCATCTCGGCGTTTAAAGCACCAGGCGTGGCCCTAAGGTGGAGCCCAAGGCGCCCCCATCTATTTGTACAACCCAATCAAAATAATCTTTTGCCACCCAACGCGCGCCATTTTGCCATGCCCGGTGTTCAGGAAGGTCGGTCAAAATCGCGGCCACAGGACAACCGGCCGCTACGCCAGCCTGAATGCCAAGGGGGGAATCTTCATGAACCAAGGCGGCGGAGGGCGGCAAATTAAAACAGCGACAAGCCTCCAAGTAAGGGTCGGGATAAGGCTTGCCGCGTTTAATATCTTCTGCACATAAAATCAGGTCAAACGTTTCGTCCAATCCCAGTTCTGGAAGGCCAAAGACAACGTTCATGCGCGGTGCGTTTGTCACCAGCGCCAAGGGAATATGGTGTTTTTTCAGATATTCAATGTAAAACGTTAACCCCGGCAAGGGCTGCATATTGCCTTTTGCAAGTTCAATATAGATATTTTCTTTTTCGTCATGTAAGGCACGCGCTTCCTCATCCAGTATGGGGCGCCCTAAGATGGAGGCGATCACATCAATTGTGCGCCCGGGCACAAGGCGCGGATCATCAAGCGCAATTTTTTCTCCCAAATGGTGGTAGGCAAAATGTTGCCACGCTGCATTATGCAAAGGGGTACTGTCGGTAATGGTGCCGTCCATATCAAATAAAACGGCTTGAAAAGGAAAGTTCATATGCTTTTACACTCAAAAGGCGCGCCTCTTTTACTCATTACAAAGTCAAAGAGGCTATTTTCAAAACATACTTCTTTATAAGCCAAACACAAAGGCGTCCCCAGATTCTCTGCTGACTCGTCCAGAGAGGCAAGATTTATCGTAAAAAAATAATATGAAGAAAACACACGCCTGTGTCAGGCTATAGGTTTCTTAAAGCAAAATACGTGCGCAGTTTGGAGGAGCCAAAACAAAGTCCCACGCTTAACCTCCCCTGCTCTTAGCAAAATATTTTTTACGATGCTTACTTTCAACTGCCCATTTTTAGCACAACCAAAGAAGGATTCGAGCCTTTTTCTTCATCGCCGATGCGGCACTTTCAATCTCTTTTACAGGCTCCTATAAACTCAAGTCGACCGTTTACCTGTTTTCAGCAACGCCCTCCTTAAATACATTTAAATACCAAAAATTTGGCTAGATCTACTTTTATTTACATTATGTAGAACCTATTTCTGCAAGAATGAACCCATCAAAGGATTTATTTTTAAACCCCATTCTTGTTCAAAGGAGCTCATATGAAAAAAGTACTCTGCACAAGTATAGCTTTTAGCCTAATGATCAGCAGCCTGGCAGGTTGTGCCTCCATGGAAGAAACGCATCGTCAAAGCGCCATGGGCGCCGGTATTGGCGCAGCAGTGGGCGCGGGCATTGGCTTGTTGACTGCGGGTGGGCATTCTGGCCGTAGTGCTGCGACCGGGGCGGCGGCCGGGGCGGCGTTGGGGGGCTTGGTGTCTTATGCTTGGTCTCGCCACATGCAGGAACAAAAAGCGGCGATGGAACAAGCCACGGCGGGCACCGGCGTGACCGTGACGCAAACGCCAGACAACCAGCTGAAACTCGAAATCCCCAGCGATATTTCCTTTGACTCCGGGCGGCACGACATCAAACCCAATATGCGCCCGGTGCTGGATAAATTTGCCGTCACCCTCAACCAAAACCCGGTGACGACGGTGACCATCATCGGCCATACCGACAGCACAGGCAGCGAAGCCATTAATAATCCCCTTTCCCTTCGCCGGGCAGAGGCGGTTCGCAGCTACTTAGGGGATCGCGGCGTAGCCTGGCAGCGTGTTAACGTTGCGGGCCGGGGCGAACATGAACCCATCGCCTCCAACGACACGGAAGAAGGCAAGGCGCGTAACCGCCGGGTGGAGATTTTTGTAGCAGAGGCCTCACAGCAGCAAACGGGCTCACAAGCGCCTGCCCCGGGCTACCCACCCGCACAGGGCTACCCTACCCCGCAGTATCAACAACGCTAAAATGCACTTAAGCTGAAAAACCGGCCGGTTTGCCCAGATGCAGACCGGCCTTTTATTTAAAGACGGCGATGCCGGCCCGAATTCTTGTGATGGTGGTGATTGCACACAACGCGGCAAAGCCATAAGCCAGCGGCACAAACCAGTTGGGCATCAAACACATCAAAATGAATAATGCGATGGTCTCGGTGCTTTCCGTCAGCCCGCCTAAATAGTAAAAACCTTTAAGTGGATAGCGGCTGCTCTCTTCCCCGCGTTTGGCTGCCAACACAGCAAAGGCTAAAAAGGTGCAGCCGGTGCCAATAAAACTGTAGATTAGCGTGGCCCCGGCCAAACCGTTGCGCCCAGCGTCTGCCAACGCAAAACCCAAAGGCACCGAGGCATAAAACAAAAAATCGAGTGAAATATCCAAAAACGCCCCGAGGTCTGTCGGACGCGTCAGCCGGGCCATGGCGCCATCTAGGCCATCTGCTAAGCGGTTGAGCAAAATGCTCAGCACTGCCCATTCTGAATAGCCTAAGGCGATAAGCGGCACGGCGGATAGGCCCAGCACAAAGCCTATCCAGCTGATTTGGTTTGCGCGCCAGCCTCGCTTGACCAAAGCCCGGGCCACCGATTGCAAGGGCTTTTGAAATGCTTGGTTTACAAGGCGGTCAAACATGTTGCGCCCCGCTGTGTTCAAGGGCCATCAGCCGCCCACCCGGGGGCGCATCGTCCACATCATGCGTCACCAGCAATGCGGGGATGTTTTGTTGCCGGATGTGTTCAAACACAAAATCCCTAAATTGCACCCGCAATGCGCGGTCGAGTTTAGAAAAAGGCTCGTCCAACAAAATGGCGGCGGGTTCGGCCAGCAGCGTTCGCATGAGACTGACGCGCGCCCGCTGGCCGCCAGAGAGCGTGACCGGGTCCCGGTCGTGAAAATCCGCCAGCCCAATCTCTGCGAGCACTGCCCTCACCCGCGCCTGACGCGCGGTGCGCTCAACAAGGCGGGCCGGCAAAGCAAAGGCCAGATTTTGCCCCACACTCAGGTGGGGAAAGAGCAGATCATCTTGAAACAACATGCCGATGCGCCGGGCTTCCGTGGGCAAGGCATCGCAGCGCATATCGTTTAGCCACAGCTCGCCCCTTGCCGAAAAACCTTGGGGCAGATGCCCGATCATCCAATTAAGCAGGGTGGATTTACCAGAACCGGAAACCCCGGTTAGCGTCAGAATCTCCCCCGGTAAAATTGTAAGCGATAAATCACTCAGCAAAGGCCGCTGCGCTTGCATGATGCTCAGGTGTTGAATGTTGAGTGCCATATCACTGTAATCCTTTGCGGCCACGTCCATGCCAATGGGCTAGCAACATTGCCGCGCCAAACGCAGCCAAGGGCAAAGCCACTTGTAATAGAGATTGTACGGCCAAGACCGCACGACTTCCCCCGGCACTGAGGGCAACCGCCTCCGTCGTCACCGTGGCAAAGCGCCCGGCCCCGGCAAAAATAGTCGGTAGATATTGCGCCACGCTTACCGCAAAGCCCACAGACCATGCAATCAGAATCGGGCGAAGCAGCACCGGCCACTTTACGCGCCAACAGGCTTGCCACGGGCTGCAACCCAAAGCCCTTGCGCTAAAGAGCAAACGCGCGTCAAAGGCCTGATAAGGGCCGGTGAGAGTGAGCAACATGTAAGGAAATACCCAGGGCAAATGGCTCCAAATTAAACCGAGCACGCTACCATCCAGATTCATTTTCACCAAACTGCCGTACTGCCCCGCCGCCAAAGGCAGCACCGGCAAAATTAGGGGAAGGTAGAGCAAACGCCGTAAGCGGGCCGGGGCCCATTCCAGCACAATCAAGACCACGGGCAGACATAAAAGGCTGCTGGCACTGGCGAGCCAAAGCGTTGTCCAAAAGGGTGCTAAATTGGCCTGCTGCCAAAAGCTTAGCGTCAAGGCGCTGGGCCATATTGCCGGGAAAAACCACGTTTCTGCCACAGACCAGAGTAATAACACCAGCACCACACCATAGCCCAAGCCGCCGAGCATCGCATCCAGTGGCAAGCCTCGGCGGCCCGGCCCGGGCTGACGCCGCCCGCTGGGGTAAGCGCGAAACCGTTTAAAGCCATAGACTAAAAGAGACACGCCCGCCACGCAGCACAGCAAAATCAGCACCAATGCGATTGAAGCCGCCTGCCCACGCGCTTGCAGCGCCGGGTCTGCGCTACGCAACCATTCCCAGGCCAAAACAGCCAAGCTGGGCGGCGTGCTGGGGCCAAGAATCATGGCCATGTCGACCACCGATAAACCATAAGCAAAAACCGCAATCACCGGCCACACCAAACGTGGCCACAATTGCGGCCACAAAATAAGCCGCCAAACCTGCCGCTTGTTGTAACCCAGCGTGCGGCCCATCAACATTTGCGTGGCAATGGCCTGCTCGCCCAGCAAAGCCGCCATCATCCACAATAAAAACCAGCTCTCTTTCACCGCCAGCGCCAAAGCCAGGCTCAGGCCATAGGCGTCTTGCACACTCGCCCAGTCTGGCGGATTGGGCCACTGCATCCACAGGGCCAACCCCCGCGCAATCCAACCCGAAGGCGCAAATAAAAAGAAAAACCCCACCGCAAATGCTGCATGCGGCACAGACAGCAGCAAGGGCAAATGGCGCTGAAACCGGGCCCAGCGCGCCCCAGGGTAAAACCCGCTGGCAAACAGCGCGGCCAAGGCGCAAGCCAACAAGGTGCTCAATACGCTGGACACCAAGGTCACGCCCAAGGCTTGTAGACTCTGGGCATCTTGCCAAAGCGCCCACCAAACAGAAAGCCGGGCCACCGGGGCCAGCAGTGCATACGCGCCCCACAGCACCGGGAAAAAGATTAAAACCAGCAGCCCATACGCCCAATAAGGCTGAGGCAGTTTACGAACTTGCCCGCACGCAGCCCCCAGAAGCCGGGCTACTGCGCGCCGTAACGCTTGATCCACGCCGCCTCCAAAGCCGCCGCCCAGCTTGCGTGTGGCTCCATTAAGGTGGGCACGGTTTCGCTTAAAGCGCCGGGGGCCGTTTGATTGAGCTGACTTTGCGCCTCTGCTGGGAGTTTACTCACCTCCAGCACAGTGCCATCACCCCAAAAACGAATATCGGCCTTGCGGATTTGCGCCGGGGCAGACAGCAAAAAGTTAGCCAACACCTGCGCCCCGGCTTTGGCGCGTGCATTGATTGGGATGGCCAGAAAATGCACATTGCCAATGGTGCCACTGCGCCAGCCAAAACTATAGACCGTGCTGGGGAGCTGCTTGGTGGCGATTAAATTGGCGGCCTCATTGGGGTTAAAACTCATCGAAAGCAGCAATTCTCCATCGCCCAGCATGCGGTGCATGGCGGCCACGCTGGCGGGAAAAGCCTTGCCCTTGCGCCATAACGCAGGATGAAGTTCGTCTAAATAAGCCCAAAGCGGTGCTGTGGCTTGGGTGAAGGCGACATCGCTCACCGGCTGCTGCAAAAGCGCTTTATCCGGCGTGAGTTCTAAAAGCAGCTGCTTGAGAAAGGTCACGCCATGAAAGTCCGGCGGCTTGGGGTAACTCACACGCTGCGGATGCGCCTTGGCAAAGGCAAGAAACGCTGCCGCGCTGCGTGGTGGCTCGGGCGTGCGCTGGCGGTCTGCCATAAAGGTGAGCTGCGCGGTGCCCCAAGGCGACTCATAGCCCTCTGTGGGAATGGAAAAATCCGTTAAGACTGGCTTTTTCAAATCCACCCACTGCCAATTGGGTAAGCTTTGCGTCCAAGGGCCATAGAGTAAATTGCCAGTTTTAAGCTTGCGGAAATTTTCGCCATTGAGCCAAATTAAATCCACCGACCCACCCGATGTCCGCCCGGCCGCCACTTCTGTTTGCACACGCTGGAACACTTCGGCGGTGTCTGCCACCTTAACATGCTTCACCTCCACGCCGTAACGGGTCTTCACCTCTTGCGCGGCCCACAAAATATACGCATTGCTCGCTTCGCTGCCGCCCCAAGCATTGAAATACACCGTTTGCCCCTGTGCTTCTTTCTCAATGGCCTGCCAATCCCCGGCCCACAAGGGCGCGCTTATAAAGCAGAACATTGACAGCAGTGCTAAGAACCTCATGCGGAAAACTCCATTTTCAGTGTGGGACAAACCGCCCGCTTGGGGCGTTTAGATTTTGCCTTATGGTATATTGAATCCACAGGCATGAATAGCCAAAGCCAGCTGCCCGGCCCGGCCTCAGCAAAAAGACCCCGGCTCTAAAAACCATGCCAAATGCATTTTTCCATGGCAAACACCAAACCGCGGCAAAGATTGAGGAGAAAGCATGAACTACAAAAAAGCCTTGTTGCTCATCTTATTACTGAGCATGGCGGCCGCTTATGTTGCTTTTGATGTTGGGCAATACCTCAACCTAAACACGCTCAAAGCCCAGCAAGCCCACATTGCCAGCTACCAAGCACAACACCCGCTTTGGGTGGCCGGTCTTTATTTTTTGAGCTATGTGCTCATGACGGCCTTCTCCATTCCCGGCGCAGCCCTGCTCACGCTTTTAGGCGGCGCCCTTTTTGGCTTGCTTTGGGGCACGCTCATCGTCTCTTTTGCCTCCACACTGGGCGCAACGCTGGCCTTTTTGATGTCCCGGTTTTTGCCCCGAAACTGGGTGACAACACGCTTTAGCGCCCGCCTTGGCGCCATTCATGCAGGCATTGAA
>RRZU013023456.1_pt1 | contig 13447 bp, 10 predicted proteins | sample 2165561 | NCBI WGS metagenome assembly RRZU01 (sample SAMN10456909, study PRJNA506462) | wastewater metagenome | isolation source: wastewater sludge | place: USA: Moscow, Idaho
GCCGGTAAGCCGCCGCCTCACAAAAATGTTCGGGCGGGTTACCCACAAATTCTGTGGATAATTTTGTGGATGAACAGGGAAAAAGCCGAAAAAACGCCGGTTTCATGCCGTTTTAAACAGATTGCACAAAAATTAAACCGATAAAATCAATCGTTATAAATCAATAAGTTACGATATTTCATAGCAAATCAATTCCGCACCATTCCCCTATTGACAAGCGCAAATTCGATCCAGCCGGATGTGTGAATAAGTGATTCATAAAACTGTCGCCACACCTGAGCTTACACGCGCAAGTCGCTGATTTTTGCCAAATTTTGTTAATTTTACACATCAACAACTAGGCGAATTTCATCCGATGAACGGCGGAGACAAGGGCGGCGACATGCTCAGGATCGGTGAACTGAGAAATGCCGTGACCCAGGTTGAAAATGTGGCCACCAGGGCCGAACCGGGTCAAGAGACTTGCCACTTCCCGCTCGATCGCCGCCGGGCTCGCGAACAGCGCATTCGGGTCGAGGTTGCCTTGCAGCGCGACCTTGCCCGCGACCCGCTGTCGCGCTTCAAGCGGATCGACGGTCCAGTCAAGTCCGACCACATCGCAGCCGCACGCGGCGATTTCCTCAAGCCACTGCCCGCCGCCCTTGGTGAAAACGATGACCGGCACGCGCCGGCCCTCGGCTTCGCGCGTCAGCCCCGCAACCACGCGACGCAGATAGGCCAGCGAGAATTCCTGATACTTGCCGGCGGCCAGGATTCCGCCCCAGGTATCGAACAGTTGCACGGCCTGCGCGCCGGCGGCGATCTGCTCGTTCAGGTAGGCGGTTACCGTCTGCGCGTTGATGTCGAGGATATGGTGCAGCAACTCGGGCCGGTCGTAGAGCATCGCCTTGACCCGGCTGAAGCTGTCCGAGCCGCCGCCCTCGATCATGTAGCAAGCCAGCGTGAACGGACTGCCGGAAAAACCGATCAGCGGCACGCGGCCAGCGAGCGCGCGGCGGATGCTCGCGACCGCATCGAACACATAACGCAAGCGATCCATGTCCGGAACGGTCAATGCGCGGATTGCAGCTTCATCGCGCAGCGGGCGCTCGAATTTTGGCCCCTCGCCGTCGGCGAAATGCAAGCCGAGTCCCATCGCATCGGGAACAGTCAGGATGTCAGAAAACAGGATCGCGGCATCAAGCGGGAAACGCTCGAGCGGCTGCAGCGTGACTTCGGTCGCGAGTTCCGGCGAATGGCACAGCGCGAGAAACGAACCGGCGCGGGCGCGCGTGGCCCGGTATTCGGGCAGGTAGCGTCCGGCCTGGCGCATCAGCCAGACCGGCGTGGTGTCGACCGGCTCGCGCAGGCACGCGCGCAGGAAGGTATCGTTTTGCAGGGCGATCATCGGCTTCCGATGGCGGAAATCAATCCGCCAATATAAGTTATTGATTAATATGAACTTTTAGGCAAAGTATCAGGCAAATCGCCAAAGAGCCGGCGCGATCCAGTCCAGCCGGCGGCCGTGGTAGTCGCCAAGGCTGTCGCGGTGGCCGACGCTGACCAGGATGCTGCGTGGCAGGCGTTCGATCAGCGCGCCGTAGAGCTTCGCTTCGGCGGCCGAATCCAGCGCGGAACTCGCTTCGTCGAGGAACAGCAGCGCCGGCCGCACCAGCAGCGCGCGGATGAATGCAATGCGCTGCTGTTCGCCCAGGCTCAGGATATGGCTCCACTGGTCGGTTTCGTCGAGACGCGGCGCCAAATGGACCAGTCCGGCCAGGTCGAGCAGCGCCAGCAGTGCGGCATCGTCGCCGGTGACCGGCTGCGGGTAATGCAGTGCAGCGCGCAGCGTGCCAAGCGGCAAATAGGGTTTCTGCGACAGGAACAGCACGCCGCCTTCGGCCGGATAGCGAATCGCGCCGTTCGCATACGGCCAGACTCCGGCCAGCGCGCGCAGCAGCGTCGACTTGCCGCATCCGGACGGGCCGCGGATCAGCAGGCGTTCTCCGGCAGCGAGCGAAAAGGTCTGGCCTTCCAGCAGCACGCCGCCGTCCGGTTTTTTCACGGTCAGATTGTCGAGCGCCAGCTTCGCGCCTTCGTATTCGGGAACCAGCACTGGCAGCTTTTCGACCGCCTCAAGCCCTTCGCGGAAAGTCGAGAGCCGGTCGATCACGGCCTTCCAGTTCGCCAGCGAAGTAAAGCTGCCGATGATGAAGTCGAGCGCGCCGTAGACCTGACCGAAAGCCGAATTGATCTGCATCAGCCCGCCGAGCGTGATTTCCTTGGCAAAAAAGCGCGGCGCGGCGACGAGGATCGGGAAAATGATTGCGAGCTGGCCCCAGAACGACGTGAACCAGCCGAGCCGTTTCTGCATGCGCATCAAGGCCCAGAAATTGCCGACGACCTTGGCGAGTCGCGCACTCAGGCGCTCGCGCTCGACCGTCTCGCCGCGGTACAGCGCGACCGATTCGGCATTCTCGCGGATTCGCACCAGACCAAAACGGAAATCCGCCTCGAAATGCTGCTGCTGGAAATTCAGGCTGACGAGCCGGCGGCCGATCAGGATCGTCAGCGCGGTGCCGACCAGCGCGTAGACCAGCGCAACCCAGACCATATAGCCGGGAATCGTGATGCCGGCCAGCGTAATCGGCCCGGACAGCGTCCACAAGATGCCGATGAACGACACCAATGTGACAACCGAGCGCAGCAGACCCAGCGAGATCGACAAGGTGCTCGAAACGAACTGCGCGACATCTTCGGCGATCCGCTGGTCCGGGTTGTCGGTGCCCTGGTCGGTCAGTTGCAGCCGGTAATAGCCCTGCCCGGCGAGCCAGCAAGCGACATAATGCTCGGTCAGCCAGCGCCGCCATTTCACCTCGAGCATTTGCTGGAAATACAGCGCATAAACCGCGATCACGATAAATCCGAGCGCAAGCCAGGTAAACCTGACGATCGCCGAACGGAAGCCGGCGGCATCGAGCTTCTGCAGCGTGTCGTAAAACTCGTTGTACCAGCTGTTGAACTGGACATTCATGAACACCATGCCAAGCGACAGGCCGATCACCAGCGCCAAGAGGCCAAAAGCCGGCCATTTTTCCGACGAAGCCCAGTAAGGCTTCGCGAGCAGCCAGAAATGACGCCACAGGTGGCGAACCTTCGGCGGCAGCATCGCTTCGATCATTCGGCCTCCCCGACGCTGAATTGTTCACCGGTCGCAAAGAACGATCCGCCGGCGATGTAGTGCAGCGTGCGCGACCCCTCATCGGCAAAATGCCAGCGGCCGTCGAACACGCGCGGGTCGGCGTGCGCGGCGACGACTTCACCCAGCAGCAGATCGTAAGCCTGCTGGGTGTGCGGCTCCGGGATCAGCCGGCATTCGAGCCAGCCGATGCAGCCCTCGACCAGCGGCGCGGCGATTTTGTCCGCACTGAAAGTCCGCAGCCCGCTGGCCGCGAACTTGTCGCCGTCGCGCCCCGAACAGCTGCCGACCGCAAGCACCTGCTCAGCGATCCGCCTGGCCGGGATATTCAGCGCAAACTCGCCCGATTTTTCGATCAGCTCGCGGCTGAAGGCGCTCTTGTCGATCACGACCGCGACTTTCGGCGGAGCAAAATCGAGCGACATGACCCAGGCTGCGCTCATCACGTTGCGGACATCGCCGTTCGCGCTGGACACCAGCACGACCGGGCCGTGGTTAAGCAGGCAATAGGCTTTTTGCAAATCGATTGGCTGATGCATTTCATTCCTCCAGGGGCTTGTCCGCCACGAGCATGAACAGGGGGAAATCGCGCTCCGGACCGGAACGGCTCGGCTTGCGAATCGGCGGAACGCTGCAGAAACGCAGCTTGGTAAAGCCGCCGGCCATAAACAGCGCCTCCAACGCTTCCCGTTCAAAACCGTGATGGTGCACGCCGGAATGATCGGCATGAAATTCGCCGCCTTCCGGTTCGAGATCGATCACCGCCAGCCTGCCGCCGGGCCGTAGCGCCCGCCATGCGGTACTGACAAAGCGTTCCGGTTCACGCAAATGATGCAGCACCAGACTGGCGACGAACACATCGCAAATGCCGGGGTCGATTTCCTGAGTTTCGCTATCGAAAAACTGGCCGCGCACATTGCCGGTTGCACTGATTCGGCATTTTTCCTCCAGCGCGGCCAGCATGCCGGCCGAATTGTCGAGCGCGATCACCTCGGCCACCTGCGGCGCCAGCGCAAAAGCCAGCAAGCCGGTTCCGGCGCCGTAATCGGCCACTATGCTACTGGCGTCTGGACCAGCTTCGCGCAACAGTGCCTCAACCCACGTTTGGGCGCGGGCAACCCGCTCGGGGGTATCGTAATTTTCTGCCTTCGCATCGAAAGAGCTTGCGTTCATTGCCGCGGATACCGTTCGTAAGTCAGACAACAATGATCTCAGAACGGCGCCGGGCAGGTAAAGGCAAGTTGTTGCTGCGAGACCGGATGCGGCAGCGCGAGATGCGCCGCGTGCAGCAACAGTCGTTCCGCCTTGGCCAGTGCGGCCGGATGCGCGTACAGATCATCGCCGAGGATCGGATGGCCGAGCGCGAGCATATGCACGCGCAGCTGGTGCGAACGGCCGGTGATCGGCGTCAGCTCGACGCGAGTCGCATCAAGCACCGGATCGTAGCCGAGCGCGCGCCACAGCGTCCGCGCCGGCTTGCCGCGCTCGAAATCAATCATTTGGCGCGGCCGGTTCGGCCAGTCGGTAATCAGTGGCAAATTCACCTCGCCCTCGCCTTCGAGCCGACCATCCACCACAGCGAGGTAGCGCTTGTGCGTCGCGCGTTGTTCGAACGACCAGCACAGCGAACGCTGCGCCTCGACCCCGCGCGCCATGACAATGACGCCGGAAGTCGACATGTCGAGCCGGTGCACGACGAGCGCATCCGGGTATTCGGCCTGCACCCGGCTCGCAAGGCAATCGGCCTTGTCCGCGCCGCGCCCGGGCACCGACAGCAGGCCGGAAGGCTTGTCGAGCACAAGCATCGTCTGATCGAGGTAAAGAATGGAAAGCGCCGCGGCGGGCGGCGGAACATAGGCAACCACAGGAACTCACCCCAAAAACAAGCCGGCCATTCTACCCGTTTCGCGGTGAAAACCAGCGTCGGAACAGCCAGCTGCGTGGCGGCTCGATGCCAGTGCGCACATATTCGAGCGGACTCGGTTCCAGCAGGAAGCGTTCCTGCGCGGTTTCGACGCCGCGCTTGCCGGCGAACAGGATGCGATCGCCCGAGCGCAACGGCATGTCCGTGGGCGGCAGCGGAATTTCGGTTTGCTTGCGCAGCAACAGCAGCGGCACCGCCTCGAGCCGCTGCGGCGGGTTTTCCGGATCGATCAGCAAATCGCCGATCGACAGCGGCGGATCGACCTCGGGTGCCAGCGCCTCGCGCAGGCCTCGGTACGAGGCATAGCAGTCAAACACCCACATGAACGGAACCACATCGCCGACACATTGTTCGAGCAGCTGGCCGGTGCGCTCGGCCAAATCGCCACGGTCGGCATCGAGATGCCTGAGAAAGCGGATCAGCAACGGTGAAGTCAGCAACTGGCGGATCTTGTGCGACACGACCTCGGCCTGGATAAAGCGCAGATTCGCCATGGCCGCGTCGATCAGGCTGGCGTTCGCCACATTGGTCTGGCGGATGATCACGTAGAGGTCCGGATTGATCGCCCGGGCGCGCGTCACGGCGGCCAGATTGATCGGGTCGCGATCTGTGCAGGCGACCAGGCCGACCGCGCGGCCGATGCCGGCTTCGTGCAGATTCTCCTCGGCGCTGCCCTGCCGCAAGGCCGCTGATTGGTCGCCGCGCACCGCAGGATCGTTGTCGATCGCGGTCCAGGTCACTCCAGCGGCTTCGAGCGCCGCGCCGACATAGTGGCCGAAACTGCCGAAGCCACAGATCACCCAGTGGCCGCGCGGCAAGTTCAGCGGACTCGGGCGCAGGCCGCCCGGCAGACCTGACAGCCATTCGATGATGCGCAGCTTTTCCGGCGCGCCCATGTCGAGGCCCAGATTGTGCGCGAACACCTCGAACGGGTTGATCAGTTCGATTTTCCGGAACGATTCGAGGTTGGCGCGCGCGATCGGAGAATGCACGCGGGCGATGATGCGCAGCGACGGATTCAGCACCGTGCCGCCGATCGCGACCGACTGGTTCGCGTCGTCGTCGCCGGCGAGCGCGACCAGCGCGACGCACTTGCGATGCGTGACGCCGGCATCGACCAATACGTCGGGCAGGCGGCCGTCGGCGGCAAGAAACAGCGGCGGATGCTCGAATTCCTCGATCTCGATATTGGCCGCGCGTTCGCGCCGCAGTTCGACGATCACCATGCGCTGGCCGGTGCGGTCGAGCATGCGCGCGAGCATGATGCCACTTTGGCCGTAGCCGACGATCAGCACAAAGGGCTCTTCCATTCCCCAGACCTGGCTGGCGAAACGCTTGCGCGTGATCGCGTCGATAAAGGTCTGGTCGCGCGCCAGGTGGAAAATCGAACCGAACGCGTACGCCCACGAGATCACCGATAGATAGATCGAGAAGATCGTCCACGCGCGCTGCGCATCGGTGAACGGATACGGAATCTCGCCGAAACCGATCGTCGTCGCGGTATAGCTGACGATGTAGAACGCGTGAAAAAAACCCAGATGCACGACCTGTCCGTCCGCGTCGCGGCCCGGAATCAGCACCAACCCCCAGATCGAAATCGCGTAGGCGATGATCAGGACGATCAGCGGCTTGCGCAGCCGGCGCAGGATCACGAACAGAATGTCGTTCACGGCGCGGCCTCAGCGCGTCTGGCGCAGCGTTTCGCCGATCAGCAGCATGACCGAGATCAGGTTCGCGACCAGTGCGCCGCCACTCAGGGACACGATCAGCGACATCGTCGCGCCATCGACCGCCAGATGGTCGATATGCAGCCGCCACATCCACACGGATGTCGCCGCCAGCAGTTGCAGCATCGCAGCGAGGCTCGTCGCCAGGTGGGTCGCGCCAAGGTGCGTGCGGTCGCCGAACTTCATCACCAGCGCGATCAGATTCACGATCACTGCGGCAAACATGTGCGCCGGATGGTGGACTGCCGGGTTGTCGATGCCGCCGATCACAAAACCGAAGTTCAGCGTGCAAGCCAGGATAACAAAGAAACCGAAAATCACTTTTTCAAGATTCATGCTGAATATCCATAAAATCGTTAAAAATCAAATACTTATAATAAATCACCGTTTCCCACCCAGAATCGAGCCGAGCAGGCCACGAACGATTTCCCGGCCGACCGCTGAGCCGATGGTTCGCATTACGCTCTTGGCAGCAGTCTGGACGAGGCCGTCCTGTCGACCGCCGCGCGGGCCGGTGCGGCCGAACAGGATGTCGCCGAACACGCCGCCCGCCTGTCCGCCGGACACAGGCGGAACCGGCTGGCCGCCACCAGCCTGCGCGCCAGCCGCCATCGTCTGTTGCAGCTTTTCGTGGGCGGATTCCCGGTCGAGCACATCCTCGTAAACCCCGTAAACTGGCGACTGGTTGATCGCCGCATTGCGCTCGTCGAGCGTCAGCGGCCCGATCCGGGACTGCGGCGGCAGCACGAATGCACGCTCGACGATGCCGGGCGCGCCGCGCTCGTCGAGAAAAGACACCAGCGCCTCTCCGACCTCCAGCTCGGTAATGACGCTTTCGGCATCAATGGCCGGGTTCTGGCGCAGGGTTGCGGCGGCCGTTTTGACCGCTTTCTGATCGCGCGGGGTAAAGGCGCGCAAGGCGTGCTGGACGCGGTTGCCCAACTGGCCGAGCACCGTTTCCGGAATATCGAGCGGATTCTGCGTGACGAAATAGATGCCGACGCCTTTCGAGCGGATCAACCGCACGACCTGTTCGACCTTTTCCAGCAGCGCCGGCGGCGCGTCGGTGAACAACAGATGCGCCTCGTCGAAGAAGAACACGAATTTCGGCTTGTCGACATCGCCGACCTCGGGCAGGGTTTCAAACAGCTCGGCCAGCAGCCAGAGCAGAAAGGTCGCATACACCCTTGGCGACTGGTAGAGCTTGTCGGCGGCCAGGATGTTGATCACGCCGCACCCTTCGCTGTCGGTCTGCATCAGGTCGGCGATGTTCAGCATCGGCTCGCCGAAAAACTTGTCGGCGCCCTGCTCCTCGAGCGCCAGCAGCCCGCGCTGGATCGCACCAACGCTGGCCGCCGAGATATTGCCGTACTGCGTCGTGAATTCACGCGCATGGTCGCCGACAAACTGCGTCATCGTGCGCAGGTCTTTCAGATCGAGCAACAGCAGTCCGTTGTCGTCGGCGATCCGGAACACCAGCTGCAATACGCCGGACTGGACTTCGTTCAGGTTCAGCAGCCGCGCGAGCAGCAGCGGCCCCATGTCGGAAACGGTCGCGCGCACCGGATGGCCGCTCTCGCCGAAAACGTCCCAGAACACCGTCGTGCAGCGCGCCGGCGCCCAGTCGGTGACTTTCAGTGATTCAAGCCGTTCGCGGATCTTCGGGCCGGCCTGCCCGCAAGCGCCGATGCCGGACAGATCGCCTTTCACGTCGGCCAGAAAAACCGGCACGCCGATGCGGGAAAACGATTCAGCCATTTTCTGCAGAGTCACGGTCTTGCCGGTTCCGGTCGCGCCGGCAATCAGTCCATGACGGTTGGCAAACGCAGGCAGCAGCGCAAGTTCACAGGCGGAATTTCTGGCGATCGGCAATGGCAAATTCATGGTATTCCCCATTCTGGCACTGCTTCCAGTCTGGCAGAAGATCAGGCCGCGCGCCGGCGAAAGGATGCCAGAATTCGGTCGACCACCGCCGTGGTTCGCAGCGCGGCTTCGGCGCTGGCCGGGCTGACGCCTTGCCCGTTCAGATCGTCGACGACAGTCTGGATCAGCGGCTGCTGCACATGCTGCGGATTCGGCAGCGCGATTTCCTGCACGCCATCGGCCGTGATCAGCCGCAACGGCGATTCGGCGAAGAATTCGAATTCGATCCGGCCCTGTGTTCCGGTGATCTCGACGCGGTCGGCGTTGTCGTGGCTGACGTAGCACCAGTTGCCGCTGCCGGTCACGCCGCTCGCATGATGCCAGCTGGCCGTGACCGTATCCTCGACCTCGTAATGCCCCGCGCGGTTTACGGCCTCGCCGTGCACGTCGACAATCGGACCGAACAGGAAATCGAACAGATCGAGCTGGTGCACGCCGACATCGAGAAACTTGCCGCCGCCGGCGACCTCTGCGCGCAAGCGCCACGGCAAGGTGTCGCGCGACAACTCCTCAGGCGCCGGCCGCTGTCGCTGCAACACGCTGACCGAGCAAATCGCACCAATCGCGCCCTGCTCAAGCCACTGCCTGACCTGCAGGAAACGCGGCATCGCGCGGCGATAGTAGGCGACGAACAGGCGCACGCCAGCAGCTTGGCACGCCGCAATCATCTGTTCGCATTCGGTCTCGCTCAGCGCCATCGGCTTTTCGACATAGACATGCTTGCCGGCCGCCGCAGCCTGCAAGGTCAGCGCCTTGTGATCGGCTGGCGGCGTGGCGATGTAGACCGCGTCGATCTCGGGATCGACCAGCAGCGCCGCGACATCCGGATAGACGCGCGGCACGTGGTGGCGCTCGGCGTAGGAGTGCGCCTTCGCCAGCGTGCGGTTGGTCACGGCCAGCAGCGTCGAATTCGCCGCCTTGTACAGGCCCGGACCGCTTTTTACCTCGGTCACATCGCCGCAACCGATCATGCCCCAGCGTATGGTTTTCATTTTACCTCCAAAAAAACTTGTTACAAATCAACAACTTATCAAAACAAGCCCGCCACGACCGGCTCCGGAGGATAAAAAAAACAGCCGGTCGCAACCGGCTGTTTCCTCACGACTACCGATCTGGCCAAGTGAAGTTTCCGTCATACCGGCTGACTAACCGGAACCACTGGACCCCGGCCTTCGCCGGGGTGACGACTTCACACTTGATCAGGCCGGGAATAGGCTCAGAGCTTGGCTTTGACCCAACCCGCCACGCCCGCCAGCGCGGCGGCGAGGTTTTCCGGCTGGGTGCCGCCGGCCTGCGCCATGTCCGGACGGCCGCCGCCCTTGCCACCGACCTGCTGCGCGACAAAGTTCACCAGTTCGCCAGCCTTGACCTTGCCGGTTGTGTCGGCGGTCACGCCGGCAATCAGCGCGACCTTGCCGTCAGAAACCGAAGCCAGCACGATCGCGGCGGTCTTGAGTTTGTCCTTCAGCTTGTCGAGCGTTTCGCGCAGCGCGGCGCTGTCCACGCCTTCGAGCCGGGCCGCAAGCACTTTGACGCCGTTGATCTCGGCTGCCTGTTCCGCAAGCTCATCGCCTTGGCTCGCTGCGAGTTTGGCCTTGAGCTTCGCCAGTTCCTTTTCCAGGCTCTTCACGTGATCCTGAATCCGGCCGAGCTTGGCCGAAAGCTCACCCGGCTGAGCCTGGGCGATCGCCAGAGCTTCGCGGATTTCACGTTCCTGATCCTGCACCAGCGCCAGCGCACCTTCGCCGGTCACGGCCTCAATCCGGCGAATGCCAGCGGCGACGCCGCCTTCGGAGACGATCTTGAACAGGCCAATGTCGCCAGTGCGGCCAATATGGGTGCCGCCGCACAGTTCGGTCGAGAAATCGCCCATCTTCACGACGCGCACTTCGTCGCCGTACTTCTCGCCGAACAGCGCCATCGCGCCAGCCTTGATCGCGTCGTCGTAGCCCATATTCGCGATCGCAACCGGGTTGTTGTGCATGACAACATGGTTCACCAGTTGCTCAACCCGGGCGATCTCGTCAGCGGTCATGGCCTTCGGATGCGAAAAGTCGAAGCGCGTGCGCTCGAACGTAACCTGAGAACCCTTCTGCTCGACGTGCGTGCCGAGCACTTCGCGCAGCGCGGCATGCAGCAGGTGAGTGGCCGAGTGGTTGCGCGTCGTAGCCAAGCGCTTGTGCAGGTCGATCGTCGCGGTCACCGCGTCGCCAACCTTCAAGCTGCCGCGGGCAAGACGGCCCTGATGACCGAACACGTCGGCCTTGACCTTCTGCGTGTCGGTCACATCGAACAGCGCATCGACGCCGCCGGTGGCGAAGATTTCGCCGACGTCGCCGCACTGGCCGCCGGATTCGGCGTAGAACGGCGTGTGATCGAGAACGACGACGCCCTCAAAGCCGGAATCCAGCTGCTCAACCGGCTCGCTACCCTTGTACAGCGCGAGCACCCGGGCTTCGCGGCTGGTTTCGGCATAGCCGTGGAAGCACGAAGCTGCGCCGTCATAAGCCAGCCCCGTGGCCATCTTGAACTGGCCAGCGGCCTTCGACTGCTTGCGCTGCGCGTCGAGCGCAGCCTCGAACGCGGCCATATCCACCGACAGGCCACGCTCGCGGCAGATGTCGGCAGTCAGGTCGATCGGAAAACCGAAGGTATCGGCGAGCTTGAACGCGGTCGCGCCATCGAGCATTTGCTTGCCGCCGGCGAGCGCCTGTTCGAGCAGCTCCATGCCGTGGTTGACGGTCTTGCCGAACAGTTCTTCCTCGAGCTTCAGCGCATCTTCGATATGCGCCTGGCGGCTGCGCAATTCCGGATAAGCTTCGCCCATCACGTCGGCAAGCGTCGCAACCAGCTTGTGGAAGAACACGCCCTTCTGACCGAGCTTGTAGCCGTGGCGAATCGCACGGCGGATGTCCCGGCGCAGCACGTAGCCGCGGCCATCGTTCGACGGCAGCGCGCCGTCAGCGATCAGGAATGCGCACGAACGGATGTGGTCGGCAATCACGCGCAGCGACGGGCTGTTGCGGTCGGCCGCGCCGGTTACCTTCTGCGCGGCATCGATCAGGCTCTGGAACAGGTCGATGTCGTAGTTCGAGTTCACATGCTGCATGACCGCCGAGATGCGCTCCAGGCCCATGCCGGTATCGACCGACGGCTTGGGCAGCGGGTGCATCACGCCGGCTTCGTCGCGGTTGAACTGCATGAATACGTTGTTCCAGATCTCGATGTAGCGGTCGCCGTCTTCTTCCGGCGTGCCCGGCAGGCCACCCGGAATATGCGCGCCATGATCGTAGAAGATCTCGGTGCACGGGCCGCACGGGCCGGTGTCGCCCATCGCCCAGAAATTGTCCGATGCGTACTTCGCACCCTTGTTGTCGCCGATGCGGATAATCCGCTCAGTGGGAAGGCCGATGTCCTTGTGCCACAGCTCGAACGCCTCGTCATCCTCGGCATAGACCGTCGCGTACAGGCGATCCTTCGGTAGATTCAGCCACTCCGGCGAGGTCAGGAATTCCCACGCGTAACGGATCGCGTCGCGCTTGAAATAGTCGCCAAAGCTGAAGTTGCCGAGCATTTCAAAGAACGTGTGATGGCGCGCGGTGTAGCCGACGTTCTCAAGGTCGTTGTGCTTGCCGCCGGCGCGAACGCATTTCTGGCTCGTCGTCGCCCGGTTGTACGGACGTTTGTCGAAGCCGAGGAATACGTCCTTGAACTGGTTCATGCCGGCGTTGGTGAACAGCAGCGTCGGGTCGTTGGCGGGAATCAGCGACGACGAAGCAACCACCTGATGGCCCTTCTGGGCGAAGAAATCGAGGAACTTCTGGCGAATCTCGGCGGATTTCATGGCAACTCAGCTTGTGGAAAATATGCAATAAAGGTCAGGATTCTAAAGGAAATGGCCGGTCAGCGGGAGGGTTCAACGCCGTCGACACGCAGTTGCGGCCTTGCGCCTTGGCCAGGTACAGGCTCTCGTCCACCTTCTGCAGCAGCCATTCCGGCGACTGCGACCCCGCGGGAAGCGCAACGGCGGCATAGCCGAGGCTTACGGTGATGACTTTTGCCGTAGACGAATAGTCATGCGGCAGATTCAGCGCCTCGACCTGCTGGCGCATGCGTTCAGCCACCTCGCGCGCGCCTTCCAAGCCGGTTTCCGGTAACAGGGCGATGAACTCCTCGCCGCCGTAGCGTGCGACCAGGTCGGCCGGGCGAGTCAGCGAATTCTGCAACGTGCGCGCAACCCTGCGCAGACAGGTATCGCCCATGCCGTGGCCATAGTGGTCGTTGTACTGCTTGAAATGGTCGATATCCGCCATCACCAGCGCAAGCGATTGCGCATCGCGCGAGGCGCGGCGCCATTCGCCCGCGAAGCGCTGGTCGAAATTGCGCCGGTTCGGAATACCGGTCAGTCCGTCAACCAGCGCCAATCGCTCGAGCATGTCGTTCTTCTGCTTCAGCAGGATGTGGTTGTGCACGCGCGCCCGGACGATCGGCAGGCGAAACGGCTTGGCAATATAGTCAATCGCGCCGAGCTGCAGACCTCGCTCCTCGTCGGCAGCATCATCGCGCGCGGTTACGAAGATCACGGGAATCCCCTGGCTGGCCGGATCATCCTTGAGCCGGCGGCATACCTCGTAGCCATCCATGTCCGGCATCATCACATCGAGCAGGATCAGGTCCGGCAAAGGTGGACGCAGC
>RRZU012927156.1_pt1 | contig 13446 bp, 9 predicted proteins | sample 2165561 | NCBI WGS metagenome assembly RRZU01 (sample SAMN10456909, study PRJNA506462) | wastewater metagenome | isolation source: wastewater sludge | place: USA: Moscow, Idaho
GACGACCCGCAGGCTCCCTTCGTCGTCGGGCAGGTCCGCGCCGACGGGCAGGAGAAGAACCTCACCAAGCGCATCGGGGCGAAGCTCGCCTCGTCCGACATCGCACACTCGTACGTCGCCGATCGGGTCGTCCGACTCGATGTGGAGGAGTTCCTGCGCGCGCGGTGGACGCGCGGATTCATCGCCTTCACTGAGCTGTGGGCCTACTACACGCGCTATCCCTACCTGCACCGGCTGAGGGACAAGTCGGTGCTCATCCGGGCTCTGGAGGAATCGCTCTTCGACGCCGCGTTCGTCGACACGGGATTCGCGCTTGCGACAGGCTTCGACTCCACGACCGGCGACTTCCTCGGACTGGCGGTACCCCTGGAGGACACCGAGTTCGGACCGTTCGACGACAAGACGCTTGTCGTGCGCCCCGACCTAGCGGTAGCGCAGCGTCAGCGGGAGCGCTCCATGGCGATCCCTCTGAAGCCTGTGCTGGGTGGTGAGGACGACACTCCGACGCCAGCGGTCGATGTCAGCGGCTTCAGTGGGACGGGACCATCGAAGGGCTCCACACCCACTCCGGCGCGGCGGCGAGTGGCGAACGCGACGTACTCGCTCAGGCACGTTGTCGATCCGACCGCGGACATGCCGACAGATCTGCAGACGATCGCCCAAGAGATCCTCGACCTGCTGCGCACCGCGGACCCGGACGTCCTGGACATCACCTTGACGGTAGACGCGCAGAAGGCAGAGGGGTTCGACGAGAACACCGTGCGCGCGATCAAGCAAAACGCCGGAGAACTCGGTATCCCTAACAGCGACTTCCAGGATCTGTAGTGGCCGATCTGTTCATGCCGCAGCCGATTGGGGCCAAGGTCGTCCCGCCGGATCCGTCGATCACTTCGGCGATTGGACGCCACCACACTCTCGCGACGGCGATCGCCGACCTGGTGGACAACAGCATCGACTGCGGGGCGACCCACGTCCTGGTGCGGTTTCTGATGGAGGGAGCCCGGCCGGTCGGCCTGCAAGTCATCGACAATGCCTCAGGCATGGACTCCGCCGGCATCGATGACGCGATGACGTACGCCAAGAAGCGTGAGTACGGGGGACGCGACCTCGGCCACTTCGGTATCGGGCTCAAGGCAGCATCCCTAAGCCAGGCCAACACCCTGGTGGTGTGGTCGAAGCGCTACGGCTCGCCGGCCGTCGGTCGCCGGTTGCGTCGCGAGACTCTCGATGCGGGCCCCGTCGTCGAGGAGTTCTCCACGGTAGACGCCACCGAGAGCCTCGCAAGCGTCGATGTCGACTTCCCCATGGAGAGCGGGACGATCGTCGAGTGGCAGGACATGCAGACGTTCCTCACGTCGTCGAGCGAGAGCGAGCAGGGCGCGTGGGTGAACGCGACGACGAAGGAGTTGGTCGATCACCTCGGGCTCGTGATGCACCGAATCCTGGCCCGGGGCGAGTTGTCGTTGAGGATCGAGAGTTATGACGTCCGGTTGCGGTTCGCGGGAGCGCCGAGAACCGTGACCTCGATCGATCCCTTCGCTCACCGAGGAGTGGGGCGCCCGGGCTATCCGAAGGATCTGCCCGTCGACGTCGGTGATGCGACGACGATTACGCGCCTTCACATCTGGCCGTACTGGCACAAGGGACCCGGGTTCGTGCAGGGCAGCCGGTCGCCCCTCGAGTCGCAGGGGTTGTACATCTACCGAAACGACAGGTTGTTGCAGGCCGGTGGATGGAACGGGCTGGCGAAGCCGAGCGTCGATCTGAACTACGCCCGCGTGGCCATCGACCTGACGGCCGAGATGGAACACCACCTGATCATCAACCCCGAGAAGGCCGGTACCGCCTTCGACGACGAGTTGCGGAATGCGCTCGTCCACGCGCGGACCACGGATGGAACGACCCTCGCCTCCTTCCGCGCAGACGCGAAGCAGGAGGCGAAGGTCTCCAAGCAGCGGTCCGCAACACCGATCGAGGCACCGCTTCCCGGCGACGGCCTCCCCGAGGACGTGAAGGATGCGTTCCGCGTCCACACCGATCCGAACGACGTCTTCCCGATCGACATCAAGTGGCGCGTGCTAGCCGAGGGCGAGGTCTACCGGATCGACGTCGACCAGCACTTCCTGTTCCTGAACGCGAAGTACCGCACTGCCGTCGTCGGCCACAAGAGCCTCGACATCGACGACGCACCCCTCATCAAGAGCCTCCTCCTTCTGCTCCTCGAAGATCACTTCGTCGGCACCGGCAGCGGCGCGAAGAAGAAACGGGAGGACGTTGCCTGGCAGGCCATCCTTCTGTCGGCGATCAGGGCACAATCTGAGCGTACCGAGGGAGAGTGATCGACCATGACGCCGACGGACCAGCTGAGCCCCGACACCCTGGAGAAGTACTTCCGCAGTGGAACTATGACGACTCACCACGTCAACGACTCACCCGAGGTGATCATCACCATCGACGGCCCCGGCCAGAAGATCTCCGTCCTGACGCCACGCAACGGGATGGTGCTCGACACCGCCACCCTGCGCCGCGTCACCACCGGCATCGACAATCGCAACGGCGACGAGTGGGCACGCCTCACACTGGACGCGCGCGGCATGTACACCGAGGCATACGGACTCGTGATCTCGGTCGTCCAGGCGATGCGGGGTGGCGCTACGTTCGCCGCCGCATCGTCAGCTGCGATGACGAACATGAAGGTCCTCCTGGCGGCCAAACCACGGATCTCCGAGGAGAAGCAGATCGGACTGTTCGGCGAGCTGCTGCTCCTCCGCACGCTCCTGGACACGTTCGACGAGTTCACGGTCCTCGACTGGTGGCTCGGACCGCTCGCCGAGGAGCGTGACTACGCGTTCCCCGCGTTCGACGCGGAGGTCAAGACCACACTCGGCGAGTCACGAACACACGTGATCCACGGTGCCGGCCAACTGGAGCCAAGCCCGGGCCGCTCCCTGTGGTTGGTGTCCATCCAGATCACGCGCGCAGGCGGAGACCCCAAGGGGATCGGGCTGCCCGGGTTGGTCAACGAGATCCGTGAGCGACTGACGGCCACCCGCGACCAGTTCGTCAGCCATCTCGCGTCGGAAGGTTGGGACGACGATGACGCTGCGATGTACCCGACCGCCTACGTGCTCCGCATGACGCCTGCCGCGTACCTCGTCGACGACGACTTCCCCGCAGTGACGCCGGGACGCTTGCGCGCGATGGTGCCGCACAGCGATCTTGTCAGTGACGTGACCTACCGTGTAGACGTGTCCGGCCGGACGGCCGGGTCACCAGGCGATCCGCTCGACGCGTTCGTCGCCACCCTCACCGCGCAGGAGGCTTGAAGTGACCGATCCACACACCGAGGCAGTCGTCGGGGTCGTCCGGGGCATGAGCAAGGGCAGCCCGAAGCCCATGCTCAAGCGGATTCAGTTCGAACTCGAGGAGGCAGATGCGCCGGGCGAGTTCACGGAGTCCGACCTCGTCGAGAAGCTCACGTCGTCGGACGTGAACGAGCCCGCTCGGTACGAGTTCCACATCCAGTTGACCAAGTGGGACTCCGCGGACGCCCCGGCGTGGTCGGACGGCACGGCGGCGAACACTGCCGATCGGCGGCGCGCGATCCTGGGCGCTCTCGGCTTCTCCGAGGAATCGCAAGCGCTGATCGACCACGCCTTTCCCGTGAACCTCGCCGGCGCCGTCGTGATCTCGGGCAAGCCTGCCGACTGGGATCCGTGGTACACGAGCGATCTGGCCTCGCAGCGGTCGTTCTACTGGGACGGCTACCGTGGCGTCCTGGAGGAGAAGGGATGGAGCGCCACCGCCGTCGGCGAACTCGGGCGCACCACTGACGAGGTTGTGAAGCGCCTCGCCAACCCCACGCGAAGCGACCCGTACCAGTCCAAGGGGCTTGTCGTGGGCCACGTCCAGTCAGGCAAGACCGCCAACTTCACCGGCGTGATCGCCAAAGCGATCGACGCTGGCTACAAGCTCGTCATCGTGCTCACCGGCACGATCGAACTGCTGCGCGGCCAGACGCAGCGCCGCCTCGACATGGAACTCATCGGCGAGGAGAACATCCTCGGCGGGGTACCCCGCGACAACGCCGAACTCGCCGCATCCGTCGACTACATCGGCGGCGACGACATCGACTGGTACGAGGGCCGGTTCGTCTCCTACGGGAAGGATCCCAAAGAACTCGGACTGCCAGGAATTCGTCGCCTCACCGGCGCCAAGGACGACTACAAACTCCTCAAGGCTGGCCTCGGATACCTCGACTTCCGGCAGACCGATCACCTCGTCGACCCGGCGCGACCGCTCTATCACGAGGCCAACGTCTACCGTCCGGACATCCGCATCGCCGTCGTCAAGAAAAACGGCAGGGTGCTCAAGAAGCTCGTCCACGACCTGCAGTCGACGAAGACGGACCTCGGCGAGATCCCCGCGCTCATCATCGACGACGAGGCCGACCAGGCATCCATCAACACAACGCGGCCGAAGAAGGATGCGGCCGAGGAGAAGGAACGCACCGCGATCAACCGCCTCATCGCCCAACTCCTCGGCGAACTGAAGCGGGCCCAATACGTGGGCTACACCGCGACGCCGTTCGCCAACGTCTTCGTCGACCCCGAGGATGCCCAGGACATCTTCCCCAAGGACTTCATCGTCAGCCTCGACCCACCCGACGACTACATGGGTGGCCGCGACTTCCACGACCTCGACCGCGACGAAGTGGAGGACGAGGACGAGCCCGCCGACCTGACCGTCGCGAACTCGAACGAGAAGGCGTTCGTCAGGTCTCTCGTCGCCGATCCCGACGACGCCGAATCTCGGGACAAGGAGATGCTCGCCGCGCTCGATGCGTACGTGCTGTCGGGCGCCATCAAACTGTTCCGCGCGGCCGCACTCGGCAAACCAATGCTCTTCCGGCACCACACGATGCTCGTGCACGAGTCCATCAGGACCGCCCAGCACGAGGCTCTGGCCAACGACATCCGGCACGTCTGGGCGTCGGCGGGCTACGAGCTGCCTGCCGGACTCAAACGCCTTCACGACCTGTGGGTCTCCGACTTCGGCCCCGTGACGGCCGCCCGCGCGCCCGAGGCCCCGCCGATCCCCGACTTCAATGCCTTGCGCGCACACATCGGGCACGCCGTCGACAAGATCCAGCAGGGCGTGAACCCCGTCGTCATCGTCAACGGCGTCGCCGAGAAGGACTACCTTCAGGCAGACATCAACTTCCAGGCCGGGGACGTGTGGAAGATCCTCGTCGGCGGCGCCAAGCTCTCCCGCGGGTTCACCGTCGAGGGCTTGACGATCTCCTACTACACGCGCCGAACCATCGCCGCAGACACTCTCATGCAGATGGGCCGCTGGTTCGGGTACCGGCCGCACTACCGCGACCTGGTCCGGCTCTTCATCGGGCGGAACGTGCCGGCGCCGAGGCACGAGGTCATCGACCTGTACAAGTCGTTCGAGGCGATTGTGCGCGACGAAGAGGATTTCCGTGACGAGCTGCGGAGGTTCCAGGGGTTCGAGGAGGACGGCCGCCCGCGCGTCCGCCCGATGGACGTCCCGCCGCTCGTCTACCAGAGCCTCCCCTACCTCAAGCCGACCAGCGCGAACAAGATGTACAACGCCGAGCTCACCGAGCAGGGCGAGGGCGGGAAGGTCGTCGACTTCAACCAGCAAGGCGAGCACGATGACGGCGCGAACAAGAAGCACTTCGATGCCGTTCAGCCGCTGCTCGACGCCGCTGGCACGGAAGGCGACTTCTTCTACGTGAACGATGCGGGCGATCCGCGACCGTGGCATGCCCGCTTCGGGATCGTGGACGCCGAGAGCCTCATCGAAGTCATTTCGAAGTTCAGCTGGGCGAGCAACTTCAAGATCGCCCCGTACATCGCGTTCATGCAGAAGGCCATCGCAGAGGGCACCCTGAAGGATTGGGCGATCATCGTCCCTGAGATCGACACCTTGCCAGGTCGTACCGTCGACGGCCGCGCACTCAAGCTCATGCGCAGGTACCGCCGTTCCGACCGCCCGTGGCAGTTCTCCGGCTCCTCAACGCGCCAGCGCGATGCGCTCCTGGCCGTTTCAGGCGGAATCGACGCCGACACCGTCGACATCGACGGCTACGTCGACTCCGCGCTCAACCTGGCGGACTATGCACACGTCAAGGCACTAAAGGTGCCAACACGAGGGGCCTTCCTCCTGACCTTCGCGGGCGACAGCACGTCGGCACGCTTCCATGACGCTAAGGGGGTCACCGACCCCAAGATGTTGCCCGACCCGACCAATCCGAAGGACGTCGCCACCCTGTTCTCGTATGCGCTTCCTCTCGGCGCGGCTCCGGCTGGCCGGATCGCGTTCAAGGTTCGCCGACCCGATCGTCCGGACGACCCGATCGTGGATGCGGATCCCGAGGGCTGAGCCCCACCCGAGGGATACCCGCCGCGCAACACAGGGCCACGCGGTGAGCCACGAATTGCTGACAAGACGCAGACAGGAGCATCGATGACACGCCGATCCAGTTCGAGCCGTTGGTCTCGCCCTGCCACCGGCAAGCAGATTGCCGCGCTGAAGGCGCACGGGAACTACGACGGCAAGTACTACTCGATGGGCAGGGCCAGCCAAGCGATCGGCGGAGCCTCAGGAAGACGTTCGTCGTCTGACGGGCGCCGTTCTGGCGGAAGTCTGTCGACTGGATCGACGTACTATTCGTCGCTTGCACCGACCGGCCTTGACGCATCCGGCACCCTGTCACGGCTCTTCGGGGTGACAGTCGGTCTCCACTCGTTGTTGGAGACGGCACTCGGTTCGGTTCCACATAGTCGCCTTGCCTCGTCCGATGCCGGGCCGACCGACTTCCTGTCCCAGATCCTTGGGGTGCCCGACGATGTTGACTCGTTGGTGCAGGTCGCGCTGGACGCTGACGATCCGGGAGGGTCGAAAACGGTCGCGGGAGACGACCCCGTTGAGTCTGTCTTCTACACGGTTCGTTCTGAAGACTCCAATCCTGCTGAGCCGCGGATTGTCGTCGAGGCGGAGGTGGTTCACGACTCGGCGTTCGAGGGCAAGCCGACAGTTCAGGTTCGGTTCGTGGGCAACACGGAGACCGGCGTCGGCGAGGCCTCGGATCGCGCTCTTCGGTCGGGGGGACGTTCCACGCTGGGGTATCGGCCAACCTGGACGCCGGTGCTCGTCCGTACGCCCTCGGAGCTCGCGGACCAGATGCGCGTCCGTTGGAGCGACGCTATGGCGGAGTTGCGCGAAGGTGCCGACCCTCGGATGGCTACATTCCTAGCGGGGATCCGAGGGACGGAAGCCGCTGTGGCGGTGCTCAACTCGAGTCAGTCGCCGGCATCCAAGTTCGTACTCCTTCAAGGACTCCTGGACCCCGACGGTCCGATCCAGTTCCAGGGCCTCGGCCTCGACGCCGCTACTTTCGCCGAACAGATTCGCAGGGCGAACGACGGCGACGAAGACTCCCTTGACTGGTTGGAGGCCATCCAGCACGAGCAGGTGCTGACTTCGCTCGCCGAGGTGACTGGAACTGACCTCGCCGCAGAGGCTGACTACAGGCTGTCACGATGGCGCAAACAGGGCATGGATCTCATCGATGCGGTGACGATGAACGCCGAGGATGCAGAGTTCGACTTTGCCGAGATTCGGTCAGTCCTGACGCGGGAGGCCGAGCTCGCAGCGATGAACCCCGTGGTTGCGCAGGCCCTTCGCGAACTGGACCGGCGCACGCGCCAGGTGCTCGCCCCCCAGTCTGAGCGTCGACGTTCCCCCGGCTCCTCCGCAGACTACGGGCTTCTCGAAGACTGGTTCTTTGAAGAAGCGCGGTTCTATCTCCAGGCCAGACTCAGGCAATCCCTTCCGGGACAGTTCGCCGCAGCCCTCACACCCCCGGCTGGCGGCGGACGTGGCCATGCTGCCCTCGCTGAGGAGGTGCGCCGGCTGGCGAATGAGTCGTCGACTGACCCGAACGACTACTCGGTGAAACCAGGTCGCGGGGATCTGCGGCAATGGAGGCCCTCCTGGATGACCGCCAAGTCTCTCCCCGATCCGGACGTTGACCGCATCGAGCGGATCGTTCAGGCAGTCCGTCGCGTAACTGCGGACTCCCGAACGGCTGGAGAGGACGACTTGGGGACGTTTGTCGTTGCTCTGGAAGTGCTCGGATACGCGCAGTGGAAACGTGACGAGCTTCGTGCCGGAAAGCAGGCGCAGGAAGTTGAGCGGCAGAGACGCGATGCCGCACAACGCTCCCGGAACGCGCAGCAGCGCTCCGACGCGGCAAGCCGGCGAGATGAGCAAGCACGCAAGAGCGGCGCCGCGGCAATCGACCTGGAGAAGATCGCTCAGGAGTACACCCAGACCCTGGCCCGCAAGTCTCTCTCAATCAGCATTCAGGATCCCCTGCCGGACTTCCTACAGTCGGACGCGCGTGCCCGACTGGAGCAAGCGAAGGCCCGGGGCGCCGCAGCCGATGAGTGGCTGGCAGCCGCTCAAGAGCGCGAACGGTGGGCGGCATCGGAAGCAGAAAGGGCCGCGACACCGAGTGTCGAAGAACAACTGCGCGACGAGCGCGAAGCCGCAGTTGCAGAGCAGGCTGAGGCGAAGGCTGAGCAACAGGCCGCGCAGGACGAGCAGCGAGCGGCGCACAAAGATCTCACAGCCTTCACCGACGGGCGACCCAGGTTCGAAGAACTGATTCGCCCGGTTCGCGAGGAGAACGAGCGGCGCAAGCAAGCCGAGGCGGAAGAACAGCGCCAACGACAGGAGGAACTGCGCAAGGAGCAGGAAGCCGAGCGAGCCCGCCAGGAGGCTGCGAACAGGCGCCAGGAGGAACTGAACCAACGGCAACAAGACCGTGCCCGTGCGGCCAAGGACGCTATCGGTCTCGAGTTGGGACGCCTCCTCGCACTCCCGAGCTCCCCGCCCTTCTGGCGCCGGAAGGCTCTCGCGGCAACCCGTGAGTCGCTTGAGCAGTCAATCCTGAAACTGCAGGCTGAGATCGCCTCCCCACTCGTTCCGCCCCGCACGCGATCGAAGACGTGGCCGAACATGCTGTCGCGGAACGAGTGCTACTTGGGCACTGTCAAGAAGATTGCGGACTACGGCGCTTTCGTCTCACTCCCTGCCGGTGCGGACGGACTGCTGCGCGGTTCCACATCGTTCACGCAAGGGCAACTGCTCATCGTCGAGATCGTGGACATGCCATACGGAAAACCCATCGTTCTGGAGCGCGTTGAGCAGTAGGTGACGTCGGTCCTGGTAATCGCGCGCTTGTGCCAAGGCCACCGCTTGGGCGGTTGACATTCGCTAGCATCGGCGCTGTGGAAGCGAGCCCTCCGGACCCGAGCTGAAGCTCTCCTTCGATCCTCGGACGATCGAACACCTCGGGTTCAAGATGTATTCGCGCCTGCCCAACGCGGTGGCCGAACTAATAGCCAACTCGTACGACGCCGACGCCACTCAGGTTGACGTCGTGGTCGACACGTCGGGCACACAGTCGGTGCGCGTAGTCGACAACGGGCACGGGATGGGTCCGGGGGGCCTGGCAGAGAAGTACCTGCGGATTGGACGCAACCGGCGCGCCGATGACAAGGGCTACTCCGAGAGTGGTCAGCGTCGGGTCGCCGGGCGAAAAGGCCTCGGCAAGCTCGCGCTGTTCGGCATCGGCGAGCGCATCACGATCCGGACGAAGCGCAAGGGCGCTCCCACGTGGACCGTCGTCACGATGGAGTGGAAAGCCCTCCACGAGGCTGCTGGCGGCGACTACTACCCGGAAACGGAATCGCAGGCCGCCGAGGATGCAGAGTCTCACGGAACCGAGATACTTGTGGATAAGCTCAAGCGCAAAACGCCGGTCGACGCACCGGAGCTCGCCGTCAGCCTCTCCCAGCTCTTCAACTACGTCGACGACGACTTCACGGTCGCGGTGTCGACCACCGACACCGATCCGATCCCTGTCACTCGCGACCTGCGGTACGGATCGATCGAGGAAGAGAGCCGGTGGGAGATCCCGAGTCAGGTGCCCAACGCCGGCGAGGCGCCCGCGATTGGTGGCGTTGTGATCGCCGCCAAGAAGCCGCTGCGGCAAGACCTTCGAGGCCTCACCATCTACGTGAAAGGCCGCCTGGCCAACGATCCGGAGTTCTTCGGTGTGCCAGAGTCGAGCTACGCGTACTCGTACATCACGGGCTACATCGACGCCGACTACCTCGACGACCACGAGGAAGATGTCGTCGCCACCGATCGACGATCGATCAACTGGGACAGCCCCGAAGCGGCCGCCCTCAGGGACCATCTGGCGAGTGTGCTGCGGGAGGTCGCAACCCTCCGCCGTGAGACACGAAAGAACGCCAAGAAGAAGGCTCTCCGCGACGAACTCGACGTCGACGTCGAAGAGTGGACGAGCACGATCGAGGACGCAGCGACGGCGAGCTCCGTCCGCCAGGTGCTCGAGGTCGCCGTCTCACCCGACACGGAACTCTCGGATAAGGACCGGGAGGCTCTGGTGGAGGGGCTGAAGGAGATCGCGCCGGAGTACGCCGACCTCCACTGGCGGTCGCTCCACCAGGACGTCAAGGAAGCGGCCCGAGTCGCTGTACAAGACCGGCCACTACTTCCATGCCATCGTCGATGCGATCAAGCGCTACGCCAAAGACGTCCAGGCCGCCGGGAAGCTCGACGAGTTCGACTTGAGCGCACTGGGCAAAGCGTTCGCCTCCAAGGGCGACGATGCACCCATTGTCGACGTGGCGAGTCCGTTCCTTCCCAACGTCACGGCGCAGACCGCCAAGAACATCCGGGAAGCACAGCGCACCATCTCCCAAGGCCTCTGGCCGGGTTTCCGTGACCCGATCTCACACGAGGACATCGAGGAGATGCAGCGCGAGAACATGTTCTCCTACCAGGACTGCCTGGATGCGCTCAGCATCCTCTCGCACTTGCGCCGACGGCTTGAGGAGGCGGCTACACCTCCAGACCAGACTTGATCGGCGCGAGTGCGCCGCTCCTGAACGGCGCCCGCCAGGCCAGCGAGCCGCGGGTAAGGTCACCTAGATTCGTACCCACACCCAGCCGGAGAGGTCGTACAGTGCATTCCCCTCGGCGGAGGTCGCAACCTCTGGGAACACATCCGGATCGTTTCCCTCCATGTCTTGGTACACCAGGCCTTCCAGAGTCTCGTGCGCCTCGCCCCACGTCCCGTGCACGTCGTTGAGCCTCCACTGAGCCAGGATGTCGGCGAAGTCCGCAGCCGTGGCAACTGGCCGCGCCCACCCATTCCAGGTGCCGTCGAGGGTGTGATGCGCATTCAGGGCCAAGGCGACAACCATGTTCTCCTCCGCAGAGTCGACACACACGGGCACCCCGTCGCCGACCGGGGCAAGGTGGCGCAGTCGCTTGGGATCACTGGCTGTGGGCATCTCCACGCCTCAGCCATCTCTGGCGGACGTCACCAGGTCATCGACGTCGTGCGCGATCCGGACTGCCCGATCACCAAACACGAGCACCCGCTTCTCGTGATCCCAGGGCAGCCCAGTCCCTGGAGCTGTCTGGCTCACTGCCAGCACCGAGTCGGCGTGCACGTAGAGGCGAAGGCAGTAGCACGTTCCGGTGCCATCTCCCCAGTTCACGTCGATGGGTTCTTCGAGCGGCAGGTCGTTGTTCACGACGTGCTCGAAGGGCTGCTCGAACAACTCGCTGAGCAGCGAGACGAACTGCTCCTGGTTGAGGCTCACGGTGTGAGCGTAGCTTCGAGCACTGGCACCGGGTGACGAAGCGTTCGGCCCTGTGGATGATGTCAAGCCTGTGGACAGGGGCCAGAGGTCAGCCGATCTCGCCACTCGCCGGGTCGATGGCGTTGCCCGCCTCGTCCTGCAGGCGCCATCGGTCCTGCCGGGCGAGAGCATCGCATTGGTTGCCAACTACGTCGGCTCGAACGTCTGCCGTCGATCCCCGACTGCCAGCTGCGCGAGGTGCCGCGCCTGACGAGTTCTCGCGGGCCAGGGTTGGTGGCGTTCGTCGCAGTGGCTCTTGGCGCGCTGGCGGAGTCGGTCGAGGAAGGCGGGGACGGTGTGGCGGTGCCATTCCTCAAGGCTGTTGCTGCTCGTGTCGATGCCGGCGCGGCGCCGCTGATCGGCGAGGACGGTGATCTCGTGAACGAGGTGGGGGTGATGGGGCCAGCAGGGCGGGATCATGCCTGCGGTCGGGTCCCAGACGTATTCGGCGTTGAACCAGGCGACTGCATCATCGAGCCACTCCCAGAGGTCCTGGCGGAGTTGCCGCTTGCGGCATGTGGGCGGGTCCCAGGGCGAGGAGGCGAGACTGGGTCGCCGATCTGCTGCTTCACAGCGTCGTCCCCGTGTGCGGCGAGATAATAGAGGTCTTGATAGGCGCCCCGAAGTTCGGGCCCGGCGGGCATCGGGAACGCCGCAGCCAGTGGGTGATCGTTCACGGCAGCCGTACCTGGTCTGGCATCCCAGTAGCGGGGAACCCTCGCTCGATCGCACCGCTGTTGCCTTGTCGGTCAGCGAGGCCGCCTCTGGCGTCGCGTTGCTGGGCCGGCAGTTTGCGTCCGGGCTTGCCGTCGACCGCGCGGGTGAGCTTGGCAATGATCGGCCTCGTGCTCTCCGCGATCACGAGGGCCTGGCGTTCGGGGAGTTGCCTGATCTCCTCGGGACGGAGGGTGAGGATGTCGTCGCCAGAGGCGGAGCGGCCCCGCCTCGTCCAAGTTGCCAAGTAGCGCCAGTGACGCGGGTGGTGCCGACGAGGTCGGAGATCTCCTTGTTGAAGGCGCCGTCTTTACCCCCACCGAAGACGACGAGCACGTTCGTGAGGCCCAGTACGGTGCGGGCTCCTGTCTCGCCGAAGATCGAGTCGAGTTGGCGCCGCGCCTGGGCAGCGTAGATGAACGAGATACCGAGGGCGCGTTCGTTGGCCATGCGGGTGCGCAGGGTCGGCAGCGGCGCAGTGGATGGGAGCAGGGGCGTCTGGGTCTTTGCTAAAGCACGACAAGAAGCACGGCCGCGGCAGACAGAGAAGCCCCAACCCACGAGTTTCGCGTTGTCAGAGGCGCAACCTAAACGGCGGAGGATACGAGATTCGAACTCGCAAACGCGCAACATCGAAGTCCTTGTCAACAGGTCGATGTGGCGTCTGACTAGGCTAGGAGACAGCGCCGCCCGTCACTTGCGTGGACACGCGTAGGCATGGCAAGCGGATCTCGGGGCACACTCGGGGCACGATTCGTGCTTCAATCTGATACGAGATGCGGCGATGGCGGACGCGGAGGGGGACTGGGATATGGCGGAGGGTCGCCGAGCGTGGGGCAAGGTACGTCAGCAGCCCTCCGGGCGTTACCAGGCGTCCTACATCCTCGGCAGCGTTCGCGGCGGCCATCAAGGCACCCGCCACACCGCGCTCCAGACATTTGATGCGAAGGGC
>RRZU010268381.1_pt1 | contig 13445 bp, 15 predicted proteins | sample 2165561 | NCBI WGS metagenome assembly RRZU01 (sample SAMN10456909, study PRJNA506462) | wastewater metagenome | isolation source: wastewater sludge | place: USA: Moscow, Idaho
CGCATAAAATCATCACGCTGCTCTAGCACTTCGCTGGCAGAGCACCAAGGTAAAAACTGCGGGTAGTTACGAACGTCATTAATCAAGGTATACAAAGCTGCAGCGCTGTAGGGCAGCAGTGCAGAACGTTGAATGCGCGTGGCCATATAAACTCTTTACTCGCCAATTAAAATAACTGATGCGCCTGCATGCTTATAGCAAAACCGAAAAAATAACTGTAGGTCAATGATCGCAGCGCTAAAGCAAGCTTTGCGTCTTTCTAAACGCATCAAAGTGATGCCTATTGTCGTGCATTCACACCAGCGTCTCAAGCAAAGTTAAAGATTCCTTGCTCGCCTCTCGCCAGACGCTACAGAACATCTTATAATCGCAAACTATGGCTAAACATAAAAAACAACCTCAAGGCACCATTGCGCTAAACAAAAAAGCGCTACACGATTATTTTATTGAACAGCGTATAGAGGCAGGTATTGCTCTGGCGGGCTGGGAAATTAAAAGTTTACGTGCAGGTAAAGCACAATTGGTGGACAGTTACGTCTTACTTAAAGATGGCGAAGCATGGCTGATGGGCTGTCATATCAGTCCGTTGACTGCCGCCAGTACCCATGTCATTACTGACCCGACCCGCACTCGCAAGCTGCTGCTCAATCGTAATGAACTGGATAAACTCTTTGCTGGCGTGCAGCAAAAAGGCTACACCTGCGTCGCTTTAGCGTTGTACTGGAAAAAACATTTAGTTAAATGTGAAATTGCGCTAGGTAAAGGTAAGAAAGATTACGATAAACGTCACGTTGAAAAAGAGCGTGATTCCAACCGGGAAATGCAGCGGGCATTGCACGATCGCAAAAAAGCAATCTAAGCAACACATAACTGTGTTGTATCCGGTCAGCGCACTATCGCGCTGACCATCCAGCCGCACCTAATGCCTCAATAATAGCCTGTTTGGTCTGCTCACCACGCAACTGACTGACGAGCACACCTTGAGGATCGACAATATAGGTCGCAGGCAAACCATGGGTTTGCGGCAAATTAAAGCGTGCCGCTGGATCTACACTCAATACCGGAAACTCAATACCAAGCTGCTGGCTATCCGCCAGGAGCTCCTCCCCCTGCAACTGATCATAATTAACCCCTAGCACCCGTACACCTTGCCCTTCCAGTTGCTGATGGAGAGCATTAAGCTCTGGTACTTCCTTACGGCACGGCGCACACCAGATTGCCCAGTAGTTAATCACCAACCACTGGTCTGTCACCAACGCCTCAGGAATCAGCACGCCATGTTGATCGACGCCCAAGGGCTGTGCTTGATCGCAGGCACTAAGGATGAAAAACAAACTGATAATCAGATATTTTTTTAACATAGTCTTCTCATTTAACCGAACATACCGCCCAAGCAACTTAGCCTGATAGAATGTTACACGCGTATTTTTAGGGGAACTCTAATGACCGATATAACCTTGTACCATTATTCTCGCTGCAGCAAATCACGCGCCGCTTTAGCGCTGCTCGAAGAGCGCGGCATCAATGCCACTGTCGTACACTATTTAGATACACCACTCAACGCCCAACAACTGAGCGAGTTGTTAAAAAAACTCGGCCTTAGCGCTCGACAAATGATGCGCCAAGGTGAAGCCGTTTACCGTGAAATGAACTTAGATGATCCTCAATTAACTGAAGCACAACTCATTAACGCCATGGTGCAAGCCCCTATTCTGATTGAGCGCCCCATTTTAGCAGTGGGCTCGCGCGCCGCAATTGGCCGCCCTCTCGACAACCTGATTGAGTTGCTGCCATGAGTACGCCTTATATCCTAGTGCTTTACTACAGCCGTCACGGTGCCACCGCGGACATGGCCAGGCATATTGCCCGGGGCGTTGAAAAAGGCGGTATGGAAGCACGTATTCGTACCGTGCCGGCCGTTTCCAACGAGTGCGAAGCGGTAGCACCTGAGATCCCTGCAGACGGCGCAATCTATGCCACCCTCGATGACCTTAAAAACTGTGCCGGCCTGGCCCTAGGCAGCCCAACACGTTTTGGCAACATGGCCGCCGCAATGAAATATTTTTTAGATGGCACCAGCAGTCTCTGGCTGACTGGCGAACTGGTGAATAAACCTGCTGGCGTTTTCACCTCCACCTCAAGTTTACATGGCGGACAAGAAAGCACCCTGCTCAGCATGATGCTACCTCTGCTGCACCATGGCATGCTGATTTGCGGTCTCCCCTATAGTGAGCCAGCACTGCTCAACACCACCGCAGGTGGCACGCCTTACGGGCCAAGCCATGTTGCCGGCGCTGACAGTAAACGCGCGCTCGATCAGCATGAAATCAGTTTGTGCAGCGCATTAGGTTTACGCTTAGCGCAATTTGCTCAACAACTGGAGAAGCCTCGTGGCTAAAAAAAGTCGCAAACCCTTGCCTGAGCTAAGCTGGCTTGAGCCTCGCTTACGCATCAGCCGTGCCATCAGCCTAATCTCGTTAGCTGCATTAGCCATATTGCTCATTGCTTGGAACCTCGTGTTTACCACGCGGCACAACACACCCGGACTGGGTGCTTTGGTGATTATTTGTTTTGCGCTCATCCCGCTCGTAATTGTTGCCCTAGGCATGCTTCTGGGTTCGGCGAAAACTCACATTTGGGCCTGTATTTTAATCAATATTTACTTTGTACACGGTGTACTTGCCAGTTTTTCGCCCGATAAGGCTTGGCTTGGCTATGCTGAAGTGCTTTTAAGCACCCTACTGTTCTGTAGCGCTTTTATGCACACACTGTGGCAGTTTAAATACAACCGCAAGCTGGCCGGTGAAGTTTAGTCAGCACAGATTATCACCACAAAAAAGCCGCTGTGCATCATGCAATAGCGGCTTTTTGCTTCGTTAGGTATCGGCTAGCACTTAACTCTCTAAGTATTTTTCCGCATCCAATGCCGCCATACAGCCGGCACCAGCAGAGGTGATTGCTTGGCGATAGACATTATCAGCCACATCACCCGCAGCAAATACACCAGCAATGCTGGTTGCCGTGGCATTGCCTTCGCGCCCACCATTGACCACGAGGTAACCCTCTTTAAGCTCAAGCTGACCTTCAAACAAGCCAGTATTGGGTGTGTGACCAATGGCAACAAACAAGCCATCAACGCTCAACTCGCGGGTACTGCCATCATTATTCAGCAAACGCACGCCAGTTACGCCCATTTCATTGCCCAACACCTCATCGACTTGCGCATTGAGCGCCAGCTCAATTTTGCCTTCAGCCACGCGTGCATGCAGTTTATCTTGCAAAATCTTCTCGGCGCGGAAGGTCTCGCGGCGGTGAATCAAGGTCACTTTACTGGCGATATTAGACAGATACAGCGCCTCTTCAACCGCCGTATTCCCCCCACCCACTACTGCTACTTCACGGTTACGGTAGAAAAAACCATCGCAGGTGGCGCAAGCGGATACACCTTTACCCATAAACGCTTCTTCGGACGGCAAACCTAGATAACGGGCGCTGGCACCGGTAGCGATAATTAACGCATCACAGGTATAAGTGCCGCTATCACCCACCAGAGTAAAAGGCTTGCTTTGCAGCTGCGCGGTATGAATATGATCAAAAATAATTTCAGTTTCAAAACGCTCAGCATGTTCTTGCATGCGCTGCATCAAGGCAGGTCCGGTTAAACCTTCTGGATCACCCGGCCAGTTGTCGACTTCCGTGGTGGTAGTCAACTGACCACCCGCTTGCATTCCAGTAATCAGCAATGGTTTTAAATTCGCGCGCGCAGCGTACACAGCCGCACTGTAACCTGCAGGACCGGAACCGAGAATCAGCACACGTGAGTGACGAACTTCAGACATAAATAACTCCTAACAAAGGATCTAAGGGCAAAGAATGTGTCATAGATTACAATTTGCAGGTTCGCTAACCCAGCGCTAACCTTTAACGTATTGAACTGACGCAGATTACACTATTTCGTCAGCCTTTGACTCTGCACATCGTATCTACAGCGACCATTTAGCGCACCAATTTGATAGGAAAGATTTTATGCATGCTCAGCCTCTTGGCGGCCCACACTACTTAAACGCTGGTTTCCAGATGATTATGCGCCCAGGTTTGCGCAAGTTTGTAGTATTACCATTGTCGATCAATATCGCCGTTTTTATTGGCTTAATATATTTTTCTGTGCAGCGCTTTAATGGCTGGGTCACGCAATTGATGCCTAATCTGCCCAGCTGGCTATCTTTCTTAGATTACATTTTGTGGCCATTATTTGTGGTGCTGGTGCTGCTGATTATATTTTTCACTTTTACCACCATTGCTAACATTATTGCTTCACCTTTTAACAGTTTTCTCGCAGAAAAAGTTGAAGTCATCGCCCGCGGCGAAGATCACTTCCCGCCTTTCAGTTGGGCTGAGCTGCTGGCGATGGTGCCACGCACCTTATGGCGTGAAATGCGCAAACTGGGTTATTTTTTGCCGCGTGCGCTGGGCTTACTGATCTTGTCTTTTATTCCCGGGCTAAACATTCTCGCGGCTCCACTGTGGCTGCTGTTTAATATCTGGATGATGGCCGTGCAGTACATTGACTACCCAGCAGATAACAATAAAGTCAGCTGGCCGCTGATGCTGCAATGGCTGCAGGCTAAACGTTGGCTCAGTTTAGGTTTTGGCGGCATCACCTATCTTGCGCTAATGATTCCTTTCTTTAACTTGATCGCCATGCCCGCAGCGATTGCGGGAGCCACCCTGCTTTGGGTGGATCACCGCAAACCCTAGTCAAGAACCTAAAATGTATAAGTGCGCCTAACTACACAATAACAGCGGTGTTATAACTCTGTTAATAGCACCGTATTGAGTTTCAGTTGGCCTTGGTGAATCGGCGGACACCAATAATAACCTCCTGTGACTGGACGGCTAAAACGAAATAAACCATCAACAATACCGTCATCCAAACCGATCATGCGCTGCAATTGCATTTCAAAGAAGTCCAATGTTTTAGCAAAAGACAAAAACACCAAGCCGGCCTCATCACCATCAATGTAGGGCATCGAGCGGCGTACAACGAAGGCGGCTGGCTCAAAATCCTCCATCGCTGTGCGTTTGACATGGGCGGACTCTGGAGCCTCATCGATCTCTTCATTATCACTTAAGCGACGACCAAAAATATGGTCTTGCTCTTCTTGTGGTAACGCCTTAAAACCCTTTAAATCATGCACCCAGTGCTGTATTGCAGCATAACTGCCGCCTAAACCTTCAGTGTCAATCGCCGCATCCACCGCTGCTTGGCCAACCGGGTTTTCCGTGCCATCTTCGTAGCCGGTTAAATCATGGCCGCTCTTATGACGAAAAGATTCGGTGATCTGCACCACTTTTAGTGCCGGCGTTAAGGCCGCAATCAATGCATCAGTACGGTGTAACAATTCACCGCGGTCATCGCCACGCAACCAACACCATAAAGCATGCTGGGTAGAGGGAATATCAATGCCCTCAGTGCTCATGGCCGGAAAAATCCTTAATTTATCCAACTGCACATTCAACGCTTGCAGCAACGACTTACCAAAACCAATCACGGTAGCATCACCATCCACCAGCAGCGCTAGGCGACGCAGTGCTGATGCTAAGTGCTCTTTTGATTCCAGACTGAAAAACAGATGACGGGCTAGTGGTGGCACGGGATCAGCAAGAATACCTGCCTGATACTTGATCATGTGTTACTCCTTAGTAACCGACATTAAACGGGTAATACGTTAAACTGTAAAACAAATACAGAATGATAGTTTGGAGTGTAAACCATTGACCAGCCAGCCTGCATTGATCCGTGAAACTTTTCCTGTTGGCCCCTTGCAATGCAATTGCACAATTATTGGTGACCCCATCAGCAAGAAAGCTTTAGTCATCGACCCAGGCGGTGATCATCAGCTGATTTTACAACGCTTAGATGATTTAGGTTTGCGCGTGGTCAGTATTATTCATACCCATGCGCACCTTGATCACTTTTTAGCGTCTGGGCTGATGAAAGAGAAAACTGGCGCAACGCTGCACTTACACAAAGATGATCAGTTTCTCTGGGATAACTTGGAAATGCAGTGTTCAATGTTCGGTATCCCTTACACCCCTGTGCCCGCCCCTGACCACTGGCTCAGCGATGATGAAGCACTCGCCTGCGGTTGCGGAGTGGCGCTGCATACACCGGGGCATACGCCTGGCTCAATGAGCTTTTGGTTCCCGCAAGAGAAGTTGCTCATTGCTGGCGATACATTATTTAAGAATGGGATCGGGCGGACCGATTTATGGGGCGGTGATTACGCCACGATTGTGCGCTCGATTCGTCAGCGCTTATACACTCTAGATGAGGAGGCTACGGTAGTTACCGGACATGGCGCTGATACGGTCTTAATTGATGAAATGCGCAGCAATCCTTTTGTACGTATTTAAGAACCTTTGTTAAGAATGCCAGTCTAACCAACACTGAGAGCGTAACTTGCGCCCAACAACATCAAGCCAAATAAGGAATTATCATGCTAAAACGTTCAACTTCACGCACACTGATTGCGACGAGTCTTGTTGCTGTACTGGCCGGTTGTGCCAGCAATAACCCCTATGATAACCAGCCAAGCAGTTCTAATAAAACCGCAATTTATGGCGGCTTAGGTGCGCTGGGTGGCGCCGCCATAGGTGCAGCAACCTCGAGTAAAAAAGATCGTAAAAAAGGTGCCTTGATTGGCGCAGCAGTGGCTGGAGCCGCTGGCGCAGGCTATGGCTACTATGTCGATAAACAAGAAGCCGAATTGCGTCGCAGCATGCAAGGTACCGGCATTGATGTACAACGTGACGGTGACAACCTCACCTTGATTATGCCCGGCAATGTCACATTTGCCACTGACTCAGCAACCATCTCTAGCAATTTTTACGGCACACTTAACAACCTTGCCCAATCCTTTAAACAATATGATCAAAACACCATTGAAATTATTGGTCACACTGACAGTACAGGCCCTTACCAGCACAACCTAACCTTGTCACAACGTCGCGCCCAAAGTGTCGCTGACTATATGCGTAATCAAGGTGTTAGCGGCATACGGATGAATGTTCGTGGTGTTGGCCCTGACCAGCCGATTGCTGATAACGCTACAGCACAAGGTCGTCAGCAAAACCGTCGCGTGGAGATCAATCTGCGCCCGATTCCTGGTGCTTACCAGTAACAATAATGCCCAAGCCCCGTTCATCTGGTTAACGGGGCTTTTTATCGATCACGACCTCACTTAATAACTGATTCTTTTGCGCCAGCAACAATTGTTCTTTGGCGTGTTTAGGCATCCGTTTAATCGCTAATTCACGACGCAACGCTGTCGATTTATCCGCACACTTTTCGACATACACTAAGGCCTGCGCCGGACTGGTGGAAAAAAATCGCGCCCCCTTACCTGCACAATGCTGCGTAAAGCGCTTCTGCGCGTCCAAACTAATACCGCAATACAAAGCTTGATTGGCGGCACGAACCAAATAGACATACCAAGCTGGCGATAAGGTTGTAACCATGTAATTCCTAGTCATTGTGTGGCTTTATTCAATGCATTTAGGCAATAATCCTGGGCAAATAGCGTTGAATACGGATCACCTGCATGCATATTCACATTTTAACCACCGGTGGCACTTTCGATAAAATTTACCATGATGCTCTATCCGAATTTACCATCGGCGAGCCTATGGTAACTGAGTTGCTACAAGAAGCTGGCGTACACTTATCTTACAGCGTTGACAGCCTACTCAAAAAAGACAGTCTTGAGTTAACCGATGCCGATCGCGAACGCCTCTGCGAACATGTTATAAACAGTGCGCACCAACATATTCTAATCATTCATGGCACTGACACCATGATATTAAGTGCACAACAATTGCCGTCCCTGAGTAATAAAACCGTGGTATTCACAGGCGCTATGCAGCCGGCGCGGATGCGTAAAACCGATGCGCCCTTTAATTTAGGCTTTGCTATTGGTGCACTGCAATGCTTAGACTCAGGCGTTTACATTGCCATGAACGGGCAACTATTTAATGCCAACAATGTTCAGAAAAATCGCCACAAGGGCCGTTTCGAAACACTTCAAGAAGAGTGAGTCATGATCAAAAATGCATTAATTGTTGAATCTTTACAGCCCGCCGACGCTTGTGTCATTTGGTTACACGGCTTGGGCGCTGATCGCAGTGACTTTGAACCGGTGGCGCGTATGCTGCAGCCACAACTGCCAAGTACACGCTTCATTTTACCGCAAGCACCCAGCCAAGCGGTCACCATTAACGGCGGTTTTGTCATGCCCAGTTGGTACGATATTTTATCGATCAGCCCGGGAAAACGAGCCATTAACAGCGAGCAACTGGAAACATCTGCACAACAACTCATCGCGCTGATGGAGCAACAACGTGACAGCGGCATTAGCCCTGCTCGATTGTTCTTAGCCGGTTTTTCGCAAGGCGGCGCGGTCGTTTTACATACGGCCTTTTTACGCTGGAATGATGTTCTAGGCGGTGTGCTCGCACTGTCTACTTACGCGCCGACTTTTGAGCACGTAACTGCACTCAACCCATTGCAGGTACGCACAGCAACACTGTGTATGCATGGCCGCAATGATCCTGTTGTGCCATTGTTTATGGGGCAGGCAGTGCAACAACAACTGCAGAGTTGGGGTGTTCCTGTGACTTGGCATGACTATCCAATGGAGCATGAAGTTTGCCAACAGCAAATTGCTGATATCGGCCATTGGCTCAGCAAACAACTGTCATAAACCTAACCCATACTGACTCACACTAGCGCAACACGGCAACACGCATAATCAATAACAATAAAGGGTATATTATGAGCACCACGGCACACACGATCCGTTCCTTGGCAGATATTGAGATGATCGAACAGACACCTCTGACAGAGCGTGATCTACCCATCAGTACTTATGAGCTCATCGCACGCAGTGCCAAGCGTGCCCCAAATAACCCTGCGCTAACCTTTTTATTACAAGCCAGCGATGATGAGCAGCCCCTAACACTCAGTTACGCTGAACTGTTTGGCAAAATCACCCAAACTGCGAATGCTTTTCATCGCCTTGGTTTAAGTAAAGATCGCGTGGTGTCGTTTTTATTGCCTAACTTACCACACACCCACTACACCATCTGGGGCGGTGAAGCGGCAGGCATTGTTAACGCAATCAACCCACTGCTTGATGCTGAGCACATTCTTGAACTGATCAAGGCATCAAAATCAGAAATTCTGGTCACCCTCGCGCCTTTTCCTGACACACAACTCTGGGATAAGGTCGCAAGCCTAGGCGATCAGCTCAGCCATTTAAAAGCCATTATTGTGGTGGATTTAGCGAACTTTTTACCTGAACCGCAGCAAGCGGCCATTAAAGCCGCGCGCGGACCGCTACCTGAAGGTGTCTTGGAGTTTGATGCTCTGATTGCCCAGTGTCAGGCCGATCATCTAGAAAGCCAACGCGTTTTTCATCCCGATGATATCGCCAGTTACTTCCATACAGGCGGCACCACCGGCACGCCAAAACTTGCCCCACACAGCCATCACAATGAAGTAGTGATGGCTTACAGCATGTCGCTGGTCACCCGCTTTAATGAACAAGATACAGCCTTATGCGGCTTACCTTTATTTCACGTCAACGGCGTGATTGTCACCGGTTTAACAGCTTTTTTAACGGGCTCCCAGGTCTTGCTGGCAACGCCACAAGGCTATCGTACGCCAGCCTTAATAAAAAACTTCTGGAAAATCATTGAGCGTCATAAAGTCTCTTTTTTCAGCGGCGTACCCACTATTTATGCCGCCCTGCTTGAGGTCCCTAGCCAAGGTTATGACCTGTCCAGTCTTAAATACGCATTATGCGGCGCGGCCCCCATGCCAGTTGAATTAATTCGTCAGTTTGAGCAACGCTCAGGCGTGCGTTTAATTGAAGGCTATGGTCTCACCGAAGGCACCTGCGGTAGCTGTGCTAACCCTGCAGATGGCGAAATGCGTCCGGGCTCAATCGGCTTACGCATGCCTTACTGCGAAGTTGAGATCAAAATAATTGATGAGGATGGCCAATTTTTACGTAATGCTGATAACAACGAAGTGGGACAATTGTGCATTCGCGGCCCCAGCGTATTTAAAGGCTACTTAAAAGCCGAGAACAACCAAGGTATCTGGGTTGATGGCGACTGGTTCAAGACAGGTGATTTAGGCCGTCAAGATGCGGATGGTTATTTTTGGTTGACTGGGCGTAGCAAAGATTTAATTATTCGTGGCGGTCACAATATTGACCCGCAAGTGATCGAAGAAGCCATGCACAAGCACCCAGCTGTGGCGATGGCCGCCGCGGTTGGCAAGCCTGATGAGCGAGTCGGCGAACTGCCTGCGGTCTACATCCAACTCAAGCCAGAGCATAGCGTCACTGCTGAGCAATTGTTGCAGCATGCTCAGCAAAGCATCAGTGAGCGTGCGGCCATTCCCAGAGATATTTGGCTCATCGAGCACATGCCAGTCACTGCAGTAGGGAAAATTTTCAAGCCCGAATTACGTTTAGATGCGATGCGCCGCACCTTACTTGAACGCTTAGGGGATTTAGCTCAAAGCCTGCTTGTTGAAGTGCGTACAGACGCTCAATACGGCATGCATGCTGATATCCAAGCCATACAACCTATTGTCAATTGGCAAACACTGGCACAGCAGCGCTTAACTTTATTTAAGCTGAGTTACACCCTTCTTTCTTAACAGCCTAAGGAAGCACTGATTAATTACTTCATTGCGAGGAGCGACGCGACGCTGTAATCGCTAACATGCTGATACATAAAGCTAATTGGATTGCTTCGCTACGCTCCCAATCACATTCTTGGATTTATTCAGCATCTCCCTAAGTCTTTAGTTAAATCCAGTTTCTTGTGCTAGCAATATACTGGCACAAGCGCTGGTTTTATTTAATTGACAAAACCCTTAACATTTCTACTGACAGCCACCTTAACGGATTAAATCTACGGATAAATTCAGGGCCTGAAACAGCGCAACCCACTCTAGCCTAAACACAACCTGCGTGGTATAGATGAAGGCATAGGGACACTTTTTAGAGACCGTGCTATGAAGATGCCAAGCCTCTCACACCTTATATCGCTGTTTAGCGCTTGCCCGTTATTCCAGCAAGTGGACGCTGAGAAAATGCAAGCCATTTTAGCGCTGTTCACTATCCACCCTTTAGAACCGGGCTGCCTATTACTGACGCCCGAACAACCTAACGATTATTTGTATTTAATCATTGAGGGACAGTTGAGTGTTCATTTAAGCAACATTGGTACACCGCCCATAGGTTTTATTAATCTGGGGGAATACACTGGCGAAGTCAGCCTGCTTGACCAACAGCGTCCCAGCGCTTTTGTCGTTGCCAATCAGGCAAGTACCGTGATGCGCTTACACCGTCGCTACTTACCGCACATTTATGAAATAACGCCAGTCATTCAACATAATTTACTCAGAGCATTATGTAAGCGGATTCGCTCCGGCAATAACTCTCTGATCTACAGTGAACATAATGCGCACATTGACAGCTTAACCAAGCTGCCTAACCGACGCTGGCTGGATCATGCGTTCCAAAGAGAGCAACAAAACAGCATTAAAAACAAACGACCACTGTGCCTGATTATGCTCGACGTTGACTTTTTTAAAAATTATAACGACCAACATGGCCATCTCGCCGGTGACGCTGTACTGCAATTTATTTCACAGCAGTTACGCGATCAACTACGCCCGCACGATAGTCTTGCACGCTTTGGTGGCGAGGAGTTTGTCATCTTACTGCCAAACTTATCACTGCCTGAGGCGGCACAAGTCGCAGAGCGCTTAAGATCCTGCTTGGCAAAATTTAGCCGCATTCCCAACAGCCAGCCAACTTTACCTGGCGTAACTATTTCTCTGGGAGTTGCAGAGTTTTCCCCTGAAGACCAACTCAACTGTCTTGTCCATAAAGCCGATCAAGCCCTCTATCAAGCCAAGCAACAAGGACGTAATCGAGTGTGTGTCTACAACATGCAGTGAAACAGTTTCTCCAAAGAGCGGCTATGCCTTACACTATTGCTAATTTATCGACTACTTATACGAGAATGCCGTGCTCAAAGCACTTAAGAATATTTTTAAAAAAGATGCGCCAGCAACCTCTGCGCCAGCTGAGGCTTTTGATACCTCTGCGAGTGTGCCCACAACAGCCGAGCACGTCGCACCTGCAGCTAAGCCGCCTAAAAGCTCAGAGCGCAAAGCCTCAACTAAAAAATCACGCAATCGCACCGCCAAGCCTATTAAGCTGCAGACATCTTGGTCACTCAGCGATTTTGTGGTCGAGCCTGCCGAAGGCAAAACGCGCTTCCATGACTTTGCTCTAGCGCCCGAGTTGATGCATGCCATTCAAGACTTAGGCTTTCCTTATTGCACACCAATCCAAGCGCAAGTGTTGGGTCATACTCTCGCAGGTAAAGATGCCATTGGCCGCGCACAAACAGGTACAGGTAAAACTGCGGCTTTTTTAATTTCTATTATCAGTCAACTGACGCAAACACGCCCACCCGATGAGCGTTATATGGGTGAGCCACGTGCGCTTATTATCGCACCAACCCGTGAACTGGTTGTGCAAATTGCCAATGATGCAATCGCACTGACCAAATACACCAACCTCAATGTGATGAGTTTTGTTGGTGGTATGGACTTTGATAAACAGCGCAAACAACTGGAGTCACGTTACTGCGATATTCTCGTGGCTACCCCAGGACGCTTATTAGATTTTAACCAGCGCGGCGAAGTGCACCTTGATATGGTTGAGGTGTTAGTGCTGGACGAAGCGGATCGTATGTTGGACATGGGCTTTATTCCGCAAGTACGACAAATCATTCGCCAAACCCCTCATAAAGAAGAACGGCAAACCTTACTGTTCTCCGCAACCTTCACAGACGATGTGATGAACCTATCGAAACAATGGACCACTGATCCTGCGATTGTTGAAATTGAGCCAGAAAACGTGGCCAATGATTCGGTCGAGCAGCATGTCTTTGCTGTGGCTGGCAGTGATAAGTACAAACTACTGTACAACCTGATCAAGAAGAACAACTGGCCGCGCGTGATTGTCTTTGCAAACCGTAAAGACGAAGTGCGCCGCATTGAAGAACGCCTCACTCGTGACGGCATCAGCGCGGCACAGATGTCCGGTGATGTTGCTCAGCACAAACGCATCAAAGTACTTGAAGACTTCCGTGCTGGTCGTATTCGTGTGCTGGTTGCCACTGACGTGGCTGGTCGTGGCATTCATGTTGACGATATCAGCCATGTGGTCAACTTTACCCTGCCAGAAGATCCAGATGATTATGTACATCGCATTGGCCGTACCGGTCGCGCTGGCACTACGGGTGTATCCATTAGCTTTGCCGGTGAAGATGATGCCTATGCGCTGCCA